>LNFM01010180.1_pt1 | contig 13365 bp, 15 predicted proteins | sample 596031 | NCBI WGS metagenome assembly LNFM01 (sample SAMN04254537, study PRJNA301005) | activated carbon metagenome | isolation source: dual media filters at the Ann Arbor, Michigan drinking water treatment plant | place: USA: Ann Arbor
ATTAATTTTAGCAATCAATGACGGCGTTTTAATCCCGGTGGCGAACAGTGTCAGCCGGTCCAGCCAATCCCCTGATTCAACGGCTTGGCGCAAATCTTTTAGGCTCCCGGAAATACCCGAGAAAAACCCTTCCGCCAATCCTTTAACGGCGGATGTGTTGCCGATCGATTTCAGCAGATCATCCCAGGCCAAACCGGCATCCCTGGTTGCCTTGGTGATTCCTTGATTCATGGATTCCGCGACACCATCCAGACCCTGTTCTTTCATGGTCTTCATAATCAATGTCATCGCTTCGGCTTGGTTTCCGGTATCAACCAGACCCTTGATCATGTCTTTTTGGGTCTCGTTGAACGATATGCCTGATCGTTTAAGCGCGGTCAGTCCTTCATCTGGATTTTCCAACGCCTTGCCCAATTGCAGCACAGCCGATTTAAGGTCGGTTTGCATAACGGCAGCCAGATCGGCAGACAGTTCAAGCGCCTGTCCAAAACTATCCTTTGATACGTTACGGAAGGTGAGCAAAACGGCCATTGAATCGCGCAGCGCGTCATCATCAATGCCAAGCTTTTCTTTCATGCCCTCGGCCATTCCGTCCAGATCGGCCTTGGTGAGACCGGCTGCATGACCGGTGCCGCGCAGAACAGCGGCCAGTCTTAGGTGTGACTGTTCCGCTTCAGCCGCCAAAGTAACGGATGCTTTCAATCCAGCCACCATCGTCACGCCGACTGCGGCACCGGCCGCTATGGCGATATTTCTTAATCCGCCGAGCACCTCTTGTTGGCTTTCGTAAGCTGAAATGGCCTTGTTGCTGGCATCGACTGAGGCGCGCTGGGATTGATTCAGGCCCATTTGCGCAGCATCGTAGCCGCGAACCTGGCTGGCGGTCATTCCTAACGTGTCAGATTGGCGTTTTAGATTAGCCGTGAAGCGTTCAGCGGCTGCAGCTGACTCGGTGTTTGTACGTTTAGCTGTATCGCCCAGGCTGTTGAGCGCTTCTTTAGCGGAGCGTGATTCACCAACCAGACCCTTACTGTCTGCGGTTATCCGGACGCCTACGTCTAAATCTCTGCTCATAGCCTGGCCTTATTTGCTACGGTTCATGACTTCCAGGGCTGCGCTTTCCATGGCGACCAGGTCCGCAAGAAGTCTATGTTTGTGAGTGCGGCGGATATTGCACATGTTTACTGTGCACTCAATGTCCGAGCGCGGGATGCGCTGATACCGTCCAGACATGCTGTCTTGCTGAAAGCAATTGGTAAGCAACAAAAAGATCCTGACTGTTCGCCAATTTTCCGGCCAGACTGTGAAATCATCATTGTTATCTCCCTGTCGTTCTTCGTGATCTGCTATGGCTTGCTGCCATTCTTCCGGATCAGCGGCGCGATCATCCATTTCACGCCGCACCGGCCGTGCCGCCCAGTAGCGGGCGGCGTCGGTTAGTTTTTTGCTGTTGCTTTCCTGCCGTGTGATAAGTCGATATAAGCCGCCACCATTGCGGAGCGGACATACGGAATAGCAATTAATTTATCCAGGTTCTCGGGGCTGAATTCCATCGGATTGCCCTCCGCATCCGACACATCATTGCCCCAGCCGGTCATCGTGTTGCGGATCATGTCGCCGTCATTTCCGCCGTTGTCGTAAATGGCGTTAAATTCGGCGGTCGGGATCACTTTAAATTCCCCGGTGAATGTCGCTTTGGTCACTTCGCCGCCATCGCGGGGGATGCTTACCACCACCGGCCATTTGATTTTCTTTTGAGTTTCTACTTTAAACATGCTTGCTCCTGGTTATGGATTCCCGCCTGCGCGGGAATGACTGGTTGTTGGTTATTGCGTTGCGTAGGTCAGCTCATCATTTCCGGCATCAGTCGGCAGGATGTTCATGCTCATCGTCAAAATAACCATGTTGTCGCCCTCTGAAGTCTGGTAATTGGTTAACTGAGTCTGCCCACAACTCAATATCCCTTTGTTGCCGACCGCGGTGCCGTGTGTCAGCGCAAGCGCTCCTGTTGCGCCACTTCTGCAAAGCGCTATAAAATCTTTTGCGGTTGGTTTCGGGCACTCGATCACTACTTGCCCAGTGGTGTCCCTGTCAGAAAAATGCATCTTTTCCGAGTTAGGGCGGTTTTTATAGACGTGTGAATTGCCTTGGGTGATCGTCAGCGACGACAGCGCGGCCGCATAGCTATGCAGCGAGAATGTCGTATTGGTTTCTGTCATCCCGAGCGGGGTTTGGAATCCGCTCAGATCAGGCGTGCCGCCCAGTGCTGCTTCGGCAACGCCGCCGTACAATCCTTCCCAGGCGAAATGCATCATCGGGATTGCGCCTTCCGAGAATCGCCATTCGATGGTTCCACGGGCCCCCAACATCTTGTGGCGCACGCCGTCCCAGTAGAAATACATGCTGACTGATTCTTCGGCATCGGATATCAAGCTATATGTCACTGGCCCAGTGGTTGGGGTGATGGTTTCCGCCATGCAGCAACCACGCAAAGCAGCTGCATATGCCGGAGCAGTTGCCACAGCACCGCTACCAGCAATTTCAATGTCAAATTCCATTTGCATGGTCTCGCCAACATTGATCTGCCCGCGATTGCCAAAATACGGCAAGGCGGTGTTCCGCTCGGCGTAGCGAATATTGATCGGCGTCACGCTAAAATTGGACACTAACAGGTCATCGGTGCCAACGGCTGGCGTGACATCGGTACCGTAAGTGGTTTCCACTTTGCACGTCACAAACTTTTTATTTGCTTTCATTGTTTAGATCTCCATTGCTGCTTCTTGCTCTACGGCTGGAGCCTCGTCCAAACTCGGCCCCGCCACTCGCACCCGCTTACCCGTTTCCGGATCAATCACGTAGCTGCCGCCCATGCCGCGGTATTCGTCCACCGGGATTGTCGGCGCTTGTACCGGAATTCCGGCCGGATCTTGTTTTCTGGGTTTTGCCATTACAGGCTCCTTAATAAATGACTGGTTACAAAGTTGTCCTGCCACCAGAGCACCTGGTTATCCAGTTTCAACAGATTCCCGCCGCCGTATTCGATGGGATCAAAGTCTGCGTTCGGTTGCCAGCCGTGCAATGCGGTCATGATTGCGGTTCTGAGTGCCACTAGATCGGCCTGGGCTTTTTCTCCGCGCGGGTCGCGCAGGTTTTGCACTGCAATCACCACACCGAAACGCACAATATTGTTCTGCGAGACCACCATCGTGCCGGTGCTGTTTTCGCTTGGCCGCTCTGCGGCTGGTACCACAAATGCGGCCGGGGTTTGTTTCAGATCCTCGACCGCCTCGGCCATGCCTGCCGCTCCGGACACGCGCTTTAACGTGGTCACCTCGGTTTTAAGCTGATCGATGATCCACTGCGGATCGAACAGGACGATGGTCATGATTTGGCCTGATTAGCCCTGAACGAAGCCGAGCAACCAGGCTGCGATAAGAATTCCTGCCACAATCGCCCACGTCCATCTGCTTTTGCCAATTTTCGCCAGCAAGCCATCGGCTTTTTGGTCGGCTTGGGAGGCAAACTCGGTGAGTGAGTTTTTTAATTGCGCGACTTGTAATGGCGACAATCCGAGTTTGGTTTTCAGTGCTTCGATTTGCTGTTGTGTTAGCTTCATGGTTTTCTCCTGTTGATTTGATTAACTGATTGATTCATTGATGTTGCTGACGATCAGATCAAGAATTTTGTCTTCGTCGTCGCTGTTAATACCCAAATAAGGGCGGGCCGGAATAGTCACTTTCTTGACGCGCCGCCCGCTCCCATCCGGTGTTTTAAAAAACAGCCCTTTGCCGGTTTTGGCGCGTATCTCGCCGCCCACCTGGTGGATTGCCGCATAAATCGCATTTGATCCCCACTCTGCAAAGTCACTGCCTGAGTTGCTTACGATCGAGTCCAGCAGGCGACTGGAATCAATTAATGTTTTGCCGCCGCGCTCCATAACCCTGTGACTTGGTTTCCACGCCGACCCATCCGGCGCCACCCCATCTTTAAAACGATCACGGGTTGAGTTTTCCCCATATGCCGCAATGTCTTTCATGATCGGCGCTGGGTTCTGACCGGTTTCGATCAATCGGGTCAGCACCCGCTGAATCTGCTGGTCGTTGTAATCAATATGTAGCGTTACGCCGCCCATCAAATAAAATCCCCGGATTCGCTGCGGCTGAAAACCTTGGTGCTGGATGTCATTTGCACCGCGTTGCTGATTGTTGCCGCCTGCGCGTTGTTGCTATCGACCCCCAGCGTTACTTTCCCGGCCGCCACATCCTTTAAAAACCGGATTGCGTTGTCATAGCGTTCTTTCACAATGTCCGTCACCGCGTTTTCAAAAAGCTGGTACCGGGCGATATCGCACGCCAGCTTCTCCAGCGCATCCGGTACCGGCGATAGCGGCAACGAGTAGCGGGTGGATAAATAGCCGTTAATCTCCGCATCCGCATCAGCCAGCGCTCGGCTTATCACCGTAGCGTCTATCTCATCCGCTTCGGCGCGGTCGGTAAGCTGAATCAGCTCGTCTTCGCCGAATCGGTCAATTAAGTTTTGCTGGATGGCGTAGGTCATGGCTGTTTAAACTTCTTCGGTGGATTCAGTCACAACCAGCATGGATTCTTCTTTAAGCTGCTTGACCTGCTCGGACGTCAAGTCATCCACAACCAGGCGGGTTCTGTCAGAGCCGAACACAAACCCGGCGCGGCGGAAACCTTCGCGCTTTGCGACCACGTGCAGCACTTTGACGGTTTTCTTAGGCACTGCCTTTGGTGCTTCTTTTTTGGTTACCCCTGCGGCATCCTGATTGTCTTTTGGCAAATCTGGATTGGGCGCATCCGGCGCTTTGTTTTCTTTTGTGTCTTTTGAATCTTTAGGCATTTAAGTCTCCGTAAAAAATGTTTTGTGTTTTTTGTTCCGGATCAGGGCGCATGCATTGCGCCCCTATCAAGCTGATTAACCGGCGCCGGTTGATCCCACAGCCATTTGCCAAAAACCGTAACCGCCAGCAGCACGCGCCTCAGCACCCATTTTGAACAGCCCTTTGTTGAACACGTCATCACTATCCATACCAGTCTGCTCAACAAATTCAGGCGCTTGGCGTTCTTGATAAATGAATGGTTTGACGGGCTTCGTGGTATCAAGCAGAAACCAAGCTGTATCTGACGTTAAGCGTGCATCACAGACAACCTCAGCTGCGCCTTTGTAAATATTTGGCTTGCCGTCCTCGAAGTGGGATGCCGTCATCAGCAACTTTGCGTCATCTTCCAGCGCCTTTGGAACCAGGAGCACGCTCGTTGTAACGTTGAGAGGCCGCCCCTCGTCGTCTTTGAATTTGCCCATTGCAGTTCGCGCAGCGCCGAAACTCGCCTTTGCAGCCGCAAACGTGGCCGCGCTCAGCGCAACAGTCAGCTTGTTGGAAACACTGGCGCCAGCCACCTCGTGATCAGTATCGAAGAAGTATTGACCGTCGTAGCAGAGGGCAGTAAAACCGCCGTTAACCAGCTCGATGACAATTTCATCGGGCAATTGCTTTGCAGATTGTCCGGCTGATTGCGCTTGCACCGCATATCCAGCCAACTGATCATCTTTAATATCGTTACGCTTAACTTCGATAGTGGCTTCCCAGTCCTCATTGATTACCGAGTAGTTGTATGCCTTCAGTGATTTAACGTACTTTTCCCCAACCCACCGGCGCATTTTGGGAAAATTAGATAGCCACGAATAATCGTTCTTGCTACTGGTCGACGGCACCTTCATTGCAATTTTTTCCCACACACTTGGCGCAGCATCGAAGGCGCTCTGGAACGTTGTCTTAAGGCTGATAAAAACATTAGCAATCGTTGCTTTATCAACAATCAATCCAGCGAATCCCAGCATAACCAGGCCACCGGCTGGGGAATCAAGCGACAATGGAGCAGCCATCACCGAATCGCCGCACGCAATCAACGCCAGCGACAGCACAAACAAGCCGGTCCACATACCCACAACAAACAATTTATTTTTCATTACACGCTCCTTAATTAGTTAATTGGCTGAAGCAACAAAGGCGATTAAGCTTTTATGACGGTGGCTCGGTACGTGGCGGATGCAGGATCAACCGCGCCTGCCGTGATGTTCGTTGCGCGCACAGTTACCGTATTGGCCGCCGAAACGAAGGCGTTAAAAACAATTCCGGCCGTTGGCGCGGCTGGCAAACCAATTGCGACGGTATCGTTTACCGCAGCCCCTGCCACAGTGATAGTCAGATCTGCACTTGCTGCCGCTGCGATGGAAGCAAAATTCAACGCTGCCGTAGCCGTCAATCTGGCCTTGCCGGTTTCTGCCACCCAAACGCCATCTGTTTCCACGCCAACAATCACACCGGCAGCCGATAGCGTGCCTGCTTGATCGGTCTTGGATACTGTTTGATCATCTTCGATGTAGCAGACATTACCCAAATCAGCCTGAACGATTGCGGATGTTCCACTGTTTTTAAATTTAAATGCTTTACCGCGACGCACCAGCGCGCTTTTGTCACCAGCGCTTCCCGCTGAGTTATCCACTTGCTCTTCAAACCGGCCGATATATCGCAGCGTTGTGGATGCCGCTCCCTTTGTAACAAAGCCGGATGCGTTAACAGCAGCAATGCTGCCCGCATAAACTTTTACCGCCGCGAGCGGCAGACTTAAAAGTTCCCCGTCCATCATTGCCGTATTACGATCTGCTGCTAGAGCCATGTTCTTCTCCTGTTGAGTTTAAATTCTTGCCGCAAGAACTAGGCTTGCGCCTGGGTGGCTTGCAGGGTTTTGATAAAATCTTCCGGAGCCGTGCCGGTGGCTCTGCACACGGCAAGCTGGTTTTCGTCCAGTTGCACGGCGGCACCGCCTTCTGGCGGGTTTCCGTTGGTTTGCGTTCCGGTTAAGGCCGCGATGGGCTGCGCTGTTTCCAGGTAGGCTTTAAGCGATGCGAGGTTTTCTTTTCCGTGATCGCGTGCCCAAGCTTCTTGGGCCGGGAGAATTTTTCCGGATGCCAGCGCGGCCGTAACGACTTCGTTAACTTCCCGCGCGGCAATCTGCGCACGCAACGCAGAAAACTCGTTTTGCAACGTTTGCATGGTTGCAACGGGCACGAACTTGGACGGGTCTGGATTGCTGGCTGACGCGGTTAATGCAGCGATTTGATCGGTTTGAGATTTAATCAAACCGACGATATTAAAATCAGCGCTTGCGGCTGCGGCTGGTTGCGCTGCCTTGATTTGGTCGAGAGCTTTTTGCAGCTCAGCGGTAATTTCGTCGGCAGTTGCGGTCACCGGCAAATTCAGCAGCCAGCGTAATTGCTCCATTAATCCTTCCATTTTTAATATCTCCTGGTTGTTTTGTTGATCGATCAATTGCGCAAACCGGTTTGCTGCGACAGCATCCATGCCGTCCAGCGCCGGATTGTTGGTTAGCGCGGCATTAATGAGGCTTTTAACTGCGCCTGTTTTTCTGTCGTAGGTAAAAACCGGGGAAATGTAGAGGTACTCACCACCTGAGATCATCTGACTTGCGCGTTCCGTCCACTCCACATCGATTGCGTAGAGTCCGGATTCGCGCCATTCAAGTCTTGAAAACCATGCTGCTGCTGGAGCTGGCTGGCCGTTTTGTGCTGTTAATATGGTTTGGTGCTCGTAGTCGATCACTGTCTTGTTTGCGCGCGCCTCAAAATCCGCAACGATTGCGGCGGCAAGCGCGGCATCAATGAGCCAGGCAGACACGTCTTTCGGACGCCCGTCAATTGCGCGAAACCCACCAGCGGGAAGCAATTGAATTTCTCCCGACGCAGTGACCGAAATCGCGCAAGCGGCAATACCTAGATTTTTATGGGGTGTTTTTCGATTCATGCCGCTATTATTTCAGCGGAGAATCATTAAGTTAATGCGGAAGGACTTCCGCATTAATAGGGATTTAATTAAAAATTAGACTAGCATTTTTCAAAGCAACCCGTCAAACGGGGTTTATCTATGATGCAAAAATATCATTCCGGCTAAATTTAACGCGTGGTTAACGCGCCAATCTTATGCGCACACTTACCTGTATATCATTTGCGTTTGCAATTGCTCTTAAAACGCATTTAAATCAGTTTTGCTTTTTTGACTGCTTAGGCATACAATTTTATCAACGGGTGAGCTGTAGAAATTTCGGAGTCTACAGAAACGTTTCATCGATTCGTTGATGGAGGGACGTCCGGCCTCCCGCCCGTTACTTCTTCGTTTTTCCTCTTACCAGTTGGTATCTCGTTTCATTTTCCAATGCCATTGGGTTTACTTTAAATACTGTCCTCGCCATATTGATCTTCTTTTTTGGCTTCTTGGGGATAAAATCCATCTGCACTACCAGCTTTTGTGATCTTGCATCATTCTGACTATCCAGCACATACAACAGATTCCCGGTTTCATTGTCATACAAAACCGCTTTTGGATCAGCAAGCCCATCTGGCAGCGCTAGCCATTCCGCGGCAGACAATGCATCCCCATCGGAGATATGCCGGTCTGCCTTTTTGCCGACCAAAAGCCGATCCTGCACCGCAATTTCCGCAGACACCGGGGTTTTATCCAGCTTCCGTAAAAACTCAATATCATCCGGGTGTGCAAACCCCGCCACGGCAAATTTACCTCGAGGTGTGGCATCGGCCAGAGTATTGGTTACAAAATCCTGGAATGCATTGGTGATGCCCGGCGCTTGCAAGGGCTGCATAGTTTGCCACCAGTTAGCCCCCACATCGGCCGGTGCCTGGATGATTTTGTCTGTCAAGAATTTGGGCAGGTTATCCAACCGGCCGCCTGGCGGATAGTTAAAACTCGGGTGTACGCCCATTGGCACTTTTTGCACTTCGCCGGTGCGCTTGTTGGTGTAGGAGTACTGCGGAACCTTCGGGGATTCTCCGACTTTCAAGCCGCGCTGTTCCAGCATTTTGCCGTTCATCTGCGTGACATTGCATTTGCAGCCGTATTCTTTGACAGGAAAATGCGCCTTCCAGAATGGATCATCGGCGGGCAGCACCAGGTTATCCCATGCCGAGTGCTGTATCCGTGGATTTTCAGAATTGTTGGCGTTGTAAACTAGATAAGGGAAGGTTTTCTTGGCATCCTGAATCCTTGCCCACTGGCCTTCGGAATGCGCGGTGCGCATATTGGTATCAAAGATCGTGCGCAGCCTGCGCGTGCTGCCGAGTTGCACGAGTTTAGTTTCGCCGGTCAATGGATCAGTCATTTCCGCTTTGCCCCACCAGCCTTTTTCCATCAAGAGCGGTTTTAGGTTTTTGCGGAAAGTCTCGAAGGTGGTGCCATCCGCCATTGCAGAATCAACGCCGCCACGGATATCTCGCAGGATATCCAATTGCGTAACCTTGGCGACTGTGAAAGCCGCCTGGTGCTCGGATTGCCAGACATCCTCCCAGGTGAAGCCGATGGCGTAGCCTTTTTGCTTAAAAAAGGCGATCGCATCTTTGGGTGGGAGGGCTTTGAATTGAAACACTATGGATTAGAGTATCTTGCAGATTTCAAGCGTGGCCGTGCCGCTTGCGGTGATTGCGCCGATTTTATCACCTTCACCGACATCGATCTCCACCTCGTTACCCGCAATTAATCGCTGCCCGTTGCTGGTTGTGACATCTGCCGCAACCGATACTTTTTTAACGAAGCAATCATAGTCTGTTGTGTTGATTACGGAATACACCCCGGCTTTTAATACCGCTGTCGCTCCCGGTGTAGTGGTAACCGTTAAATCAGCAATCCTTTGTATCGTACCTAATTTATACATTATCGCCCCCATTGTTTAATTGATCTTTAACCCGGCCGTAAACGTTTGCGGCAAACTGCGCTTGTGCCAGTGTTTCCGCTAGCTTGTCGACATCCATCGACTGGATCAGCGCAGCCAGGCCTGCCTGGAAGTCTTCATAGCTGGTTGATTTAGCGGCCAGTTCCAGGATCGGCGACACCAGCGGATCGGTTAATCTCTCCCAATCTCCGGATAGCTCTTCTGCGAAAATATCGAATTCGTCTTGATCAGCCTGGGTGGATGTGGCCGCGACCATTGCTGTGCTTGAAACGGGTTGGTTCATCGTGTCATTATTCTGCGGTTGAGATTGCCTAACCAGCACCGGCTCATCACCCTCCGGTTGCGGGATGCGCAATTTTTCACGCGCCCAAGAAACCGGAACCGTTAAACCCACATCGATCAATTTAGGCAGTGCATCGGCGTACAATCCCAGATCCTCGGCGCCGCCCATATCAAACACCAGGCGCGGACAGCGGCGGATATCTTCAATGCCGCCAACGTTTAACGCATACAATGGATACACCAAATCGCGGGTTAACGTCCCAGCAAGCTGCCGGGAATCGGATATCATCAGATCGTGGCGCACTTCGTTATGTACGTTACCTAGCGCGTTTGTGCTAGTTTTTCCATCCGCCTGGCTGGTTAATGTGCCACCCAGAATTGCTTTGCTTTGCGTGCGCTCGCACCAGTCGATCATCACTTGATACGGGTCAGACGCGCCTTTTGCCGCCTCCTTGAAATCGATCATCATGCCTTCCGGAACAATCCCGGCTGCATCGTGGCCGATGGATAGCACTGCTTGCATTAGCGTGTTTTTTTCATCCTCGCTCGATCCTTGCGGGTAAGTGCCCAGGCGTAGCGGCAACCCATATATTTCCAGGAATTCCGCCAGATCGCGCAGCGAATAATTTTTAAACAGGAATGGCCAAGCCAGCACGCGATGCAGCCCGGCGCGGGCGAGGTAACCGGATTTTGCTTTGTGGATATGCGAAATCCAGCCAAAGGGCTGAAGCGCTACGCCATTCATTGAGCCATCCCGCAGCCGTATTTCCGTTTTTGTTTCACGGTCTGTTTGGAACCAGCTCTGCGGCCGGTGCTCTATTTTTTGTGGCAGCCATTCTTTACCCAGCATCCGCCATGAAATTTCAAGGCAAGCAAAACCGTGACCGATGGCATCCAGAGAATCCTTTATCAAGTCTTCCAAATCCGGCACATCGAGCATCAGCTCTTTGATGTACGCTGCTGACTTCTTTTCCTTGGCGGACGCGTTGCGCGGCGGCACAATGTCCCAATCCACAGTCAGCAGCGCACTTTTGCGTTTGCTCATTTCAGCAAACACATGACCGTCTTTTTCTTCGATATCCAAGAAAAGCTCATGCTGCGACTGGATGTCGCCTTGTTCAGCTGCATCCATAATGCGCGCGAGCTTGGCGGGCGTTAATCCACGGCTCGGGTGTCCGGCAAAGGTTTGGCGCATCCGGCCGATACTGGCAGTCTGCAATTCCTTGATCTGCCCGGTGCTGATCGGGTTGCCGTTCATATCCACAATGCCTACCATCCGCCACCTCCAAACCTGCTGTTATCGTCTTTTGATTTGCCTGCGCCTTGATATTCCATGCCGCCACCTCTAGTGGTTGCAAGCATCCATAGCATATGCAGCGCATCCGGGCCGTCGTCGTGATCTGCTTTTGGAAAATGCCGCAGTTGATCGATCAGCGTATTTTGTGATGGATACAAGCGGATTAATCCGTTTGCCATGTGCGGTTGCAGGGTTTCGATACGCAGCAGTTTGTCTGTTGTCGGCTTGATTCCGGTCGCCGGTACCGGCACGCCTCTGCTGGCTGAGCGTTTTACCAGCTCGGTTTTAAGAAATTCCTGGAACTGAACGGTTTCTACACCCCACAACACGCACTTGTATTCGCGCTGCAATTCGATCACATCCTCAATGATGCGATCCGGCAGGCGTTTTTTGATGAGCGCTTCGACCACGTCCAATATGCCGGTGTGCCGGTTAAAGCCGCCGACCAGCAAAGCGGAAGGATCACGGCTAGCACCCTGTTTCCCAAGGCTTGGGTCACACGCGCCGAAGAAACGCCATTCGGCCAAGCGGTTAACCCAAAAACTAATACACTTTGCAAAAGGCGCATCATCACCGGATACCGGGTCGTTCTGCTGTTCTGAATCAAAAGCCGGGCGGCCGTCACGGGCGCGCTTTATCATCAATTTATAGAGCGGTTGCGCGGCTGGCCAGCTCACTATGCTGCCTGCTTCCATCTCGGTTTTACGCTCAACATAGAAATTTAACGCGGATTCTTCGCCTTCGTTTAACAGCAACTCCTCCCATTTGTCCCACAGATCCATACGGTGCGGCCACTCAATGATTGCCCTGAATTTGCGTGATTTCCACAGGGGATTTTTGATCAGGCGCGCGAGCACTGAGTCGTAATGCAGGATGGTGCCGATCACGACCACATCCATGCTGTCATCGGCTGCGCCGAGCGAGAGTACGGTTTTCTTTAGCCAGGATTCCAGCTTGTCGCGTTGATCCGGACTGCGAACGTTTTCATCATTTTCCAGATCATCACCGATGGCCAGATCCGGGCGGTGCGGTCCATGCCTGAGTCCGCGCATGCGTTTGCCGGAACCGAAAGCCTGCACCTTGGCATCATTGGCTGTCACGATTGTGCCAACTTGCCAGACCCGCCCCTGGCCGGTGGCTTTTGGGTAATCCATGATCAGGCGGGGATTGAATTCCAACTCCGCTTTGATGGCCTCTAACATGGGCAGCGCTTGATCTAGCGCGTCCATAATGATTACCGGATATTTTTTGCGGTTCGTGACCAAGCACCAGATCACAAAGATTTGCGTGACTAGCGTGGATTTAGCATTTCCTCGCGGGGCGGCAATCGCTTCATGATCGCCGATACCGTTATCAACAATTTCAGGCAATCTCTTGTACAGAAAATCATGCAGTTGCGCGTTGGCGTGCTTGATGTAGTGCGGGAAATAAGTGCGCGCGAAAAACTCAAGATCACTATTTGCTTTATCCACACGCGTTTTGCGCTCCGCCTCGCTGGGCGAAAAGCCATCTACTTCCGCTTCGATCTGCGCGCGGAATTCGTTGGCCAGTTGCCCGATCTGCTGGAGAAATTCGCGCTTTGAAGTTTTATTTGCCATCGCATTTATCCATAACGATTGCCTATTTCCTGGCCGAATGGCACGAGCACTTCTTCCATCGCCTTCGCGTGTTGCGGGTAATGGGTCTGGATGTACTGGATCAGATCGCCCAGCAAGTCGGCGGCAAAGCTGAGTTTGTCTAGTTTTGGATTGCCCTTAGCGATTGAGTTGATGGTTTTGGTGTAGGCATCGGCAAGGCGGCTCAATAGCTCCACCTTGTCCTGCGCCTTGATATCCACGGCTTCTTTTATTTCTTTGATCGATGATTGAAACAGCAACACAAAATCTTCCAGCACGGCGGACGTTACAGCCTCCATCCCTTGCCCAGACAGCCGAGCGGCCGCACGCGCGCGGTCCCAGTCGTCACCTTTCCCAAGCGCGCCTTTCTTCCAGCGCACAATCGTGC
>LNFM01006978.1_pt1 | contig 13364 bp, 8 predicted proteins | sample 596031 | NCBI WGS metagenome assembly LNFM01 (sample SAMN04254537, study PRJNA301005) | activated carbon metagenome | isolation source: dual media filters at the Ann Arbor, Michigan drinking water treatment plant | place: USA: Ann Arbor
TCGATCGCCGCGCGGCCCGGGGCGTCGAGGGCCCCACCGAGGAGCGCCTCGACGCCGCGACGCAGCTCCTCCGGCGTCGGGCAGCCCTCGGGCGCGGACCATCGCAACGTCACCCCCTGCGGGACCTCGATCGGAGGCTCCGCGTGCAGCTGCAGCGAGAGGGCCAGCGCGAGCGCGAGCATCGACGCGCTCGATCAGCGGGGTCGGACGCAGATCGTCGCCGCGGTCTCGTCCTTGAGCCACACCGTGAGCTGTCCGGTGCTCGGGTGCAGTACGAACGCGGACCCGGAATCGTCGTCGGGGACCGTGCGCGACCAGTGGGGCTCGTCCCGGAGCAGGCCGAGCACATCGAGGGCCTGCAGCTCGCGGCGGTGCGGGAGACGGAACCCACCGACGCCGTCGATCTCGAAGGCGTCGCAGGTGGCCCGCGCCGTCTGCCACGTCCCGCCGGAGCCGCGCGGGCCCGTGACGTAGAGCGTGTCGGTGACGCGGAGGCGGCGGGCCTCGACGGCGGAGGCCAGCGCGGGGATCGTCGGCGCGGCCGAGTCGTTCGTGGGCGCGGCGTTCGGCGTGGGCGCGGCGTTCGGCGTGGGCGCGGCGTTCGTCGTGGGCGCGTCGTTCGGCGCGGGCTCGGCCGGGGCCGCGGGCGGAGGCTCGATGGGCGGCGCTGCCTCGGCTGCGGGCGCGGGCGGAGGCTCGATCGCGGCGAGCGTCGGGGTCGGGATCGCGGTGCGCTCGTCCGCTGCGGGACCTGGTGACGCGACGCTCGGCGTCGTCGTCGACGCGGGGCTCGGATCCATCGCGGCGCCGCTCGGCTCGTCCGCGGCGCCGCTCGGCTCGATCGCGGCGCCGCCCTGCGGGGACGCTGCGACACCGGCGGCGGCGACGGTGGCGGTGTGGGTGTCGCCACGCACTGCGGCGGCGATCCGGGCGGCCCCGCCGGTGATCCACAGCGCGACGCCAGCGACGCCGAGGACGGCGACGCTGCCCAGCATGATCGAGCGGCGACGGCGGTGCATGCCGGTCATCGGCGCCTCGACGCCGAGCACGGGTGCGACATTGGCGGCCACGCTGGCGCTCGCGTCGGCGGCCGCATTCGCGACCATCGGCACCGAGGGCGTGTTCGCGACGCTGGTCGCGATCGGGGCCCCGGTGACCACCGTGTCGCCCGTGATCGCGGGGCCGGTCGCGGGGGAACTCGCGGGCGCGACGATGGCCGCTGCCGCCCGCGCGTGGGGACGCGACGTGGCGACGGGCTTCACCTTGACCTTGGGGGCGTGCGCGCGACGGCGTCGACGTGACGCGGCGTCCTCGGCCGCCGCAGCCTCGGCGGCGCCATCGGCCGTCGGCAGCGCGCCGGTGACCGCTCGGTACTTGTCGGTCGCGCCGATCTTCGCGATCCGGCCCGATCCGATCACGGCCTGGGGCCCGGTGCGACGCACGACGTCGATGCCCGAGGGCGGCAGCGTGTCCGCGCGGCTGACGACCTCCAGTGCACGATAGGACCGCGTCGCCACGCGCTCGGTGTTGGGCCCGAGCTGCTCGCGCCACTGTCGGCGCTCGCCGAGGCCGTCGGCGCGGCGGCGCGGTCGCTCGAGCGCCTCGGCGAAGCGGCGGATCTGCCCGACCATCGCGAGGGGCAGCGACAGATCGAGCACCGCGACGAACAAGTGCTGGTTGGGCCCGCCGTGGGTCGCGAGGGCCTGGCGCAGCGGCTTCAGCACCTGCTCCTTCAGCGTCCCCTGCACACACACCACGTAGATCGTCGGCTCGTCGCCACCCGTGCCGTGCGACAGCAGCGCGGTGCGGGCCTCGGCGCCGCAGACCACCTCGACCGCGAACCCGAGGCCCCGGAGGTTGCGCGCGACCTCGTCGACGAGCTCGGCGACGCTGTGCGCACAGCAGAGCACGACGAGGTGGCTGCGCGTCACCCCGCGGGTGACGGTCTGCAGCTCGTCGTCGGCGGTCGCGGTGGGGTCCTCGATCATGACGGTTCGCGGCTCGTCGTCGGCACTCGCGGGGATCTTCGGTCGTCGACCGATCGGCCCCGCCCGCGCTCGACGGTACCACCGGATCGGACCCCAGGCATCGATGCCGCGGCCCGGTGCGGTGCGGCCGGGCCGCGTGACGATTCGCACCACTCGAGCGCGGGCGAGGCCGTGGCCTAGCGGCGCTCGAACACGACGACGAGGTTGTTCGCCGGCATGGAGACACGCTCGCGGAGCGTGAAGCCGGCGGCGTCGGCCACCGCCGAGACCTCCGCGAGATCCCGCACGCCCCAGCTCGGATCGCGGCGTCGCAGGTCGGCATCGAAGGCGGCGTTGCTCGGCGCGGTGTGCTGGCCGTCGATCGCGAACGGCCCATACAGCACCAGCAGACCGCCGCGATCGAGCAGCCGCGTCGCCCCGGCCACGAGGCCGAGCGTGCAGGACCACGGCGCGATGTGGATCATGTTGGCGCAGAAGAGATCGCTGGCGCGATCGAGCGGCCACTGCGGGGCGCGGACGTCGAGCTCCACCGGCGCGCAGAGGTTCGCGAGCCCGGCCTCGTCGCGCCACGCCGAGACGCTCGCGATCGCGTCGGCGCCGAGATCGCTGGGCTGCCAGTCGACGTGGGGCAGGTGCCCGGCGAAGTGCACCGCGTGCTCGCCGGTGCCCGAGGCGATCTCGAGCACGAGCCGCCGCGGCGTGCCTGGCATGTCGGGCCACAGCCGCGCGAGCACCTCGAGGATCGGCCCGCGGTTGCGCTGGGCCGCCGGCGCCTCGCGCTTGGTGCTCACAGCTCGTCCGCCTTCTTCGAGATCGGCCCGCGGTAGTTGTGCGCGAGGCTCACCTGCGCGACGTAGTGACCGAAGCCCTTGTACGTCTGCTTGATGCGGGTGAGCGCGTTGCTGCGCCAGTCGACGTACGGGTTGTCGATCTGCACCGGATCCAGGCACCCGGCGAGCACCACCTTCGAGGTCTCGCAGAAGCGGCTCATGAGGGTCTTGGCGAGGTGGCGGTCGCCGTTCTGCAGCTCGTCCACCAGGACCACCGAGCGCTCGATGTCGAGGCCGCGCAGCATCGACGTCGACAGCTTGTGCAGCTGCTTGCGGTTCTCGAGGTCCTGCACGAAGTCGTGCTCGTTGAGCGCCGACAGCGAGCGCATGTGCTGGAGGAACGGCTCGAGCCACGGCGAGACCTTCTGGTCGTGGTCGCCGGGCAGGAACCCGAGCTCGTAGTTCGACGACGGGTGCTCGGGGCGGAGCAGGAACAGGCCGTTATCGAAGCGGCTGGTGTGGGCGAGCGTCGAGCCGTTGGCGAAGCGCATGGCCGTCGGTTGACCGAGCAGCAGGAACAGCGCGGCGGCGACCATCATCCGGGTCTTGCCCGAGCCCGCGGGGCCGTCGAGCACGACGAGCTGCACCTCGGGGTCGAGCAGGAACTCGACCGCGAAGCACTGCAGGGGATCGCGGGGCGTGAGCCCGAGGATCGGCCGCGGGCCGTAGATGCCGCGCTTGCGATCCCAGTACTGCGCGAAGCGGAGGTCCTGCAGCTCGCCGGCCGCGAGGTCGGCGCGGGCCAGCACCTGCTTGTCGCCGCACGTGAGGACGACGCCCGTGTTCCACACGATGCCGCGCCCGGCCTCGCCCACGGCGTCGAGCGGTACCTTGCGCTCACCCGCGTCGCCGCTGGCGTAGAACGCCGCGAGCGTGGCCTCGTCGACCTCGATCGAGAGGTGACCGCGGTAGACCTCGTCGGCGCTGCCGAGCTCGAGCTTGCCGAAGCGGAGGTTCTCGGCGCGCAGGCCCATCGCGTCGCACTTGAGCAGCACGTTGCTGTCCTCGGACACGACCACGACGTTGTACTTGCCCGGCCGCGCGGCCTCGGCGAGCAGGGTCACGCGGCGAGCGCCCGCCACGATCAGGTTGTCGCCGGTGACGCTGTCGTACGGCGCCAGCGTCGGCCCGTCGGGCTCCCAGGCGATGACGCCGCCCTGGGGCGTGTGCGCGACGTTGGCCGAGTCGGTCGCGCGCAGGATCGCGTCGAGGTCGTGGCAGATCTGGCCCTGGCCGCGGTGCGTCAGCAGCTTGCGCGTCGCCGTGCGTGCGGCGGCGCGGACGCCATCGGACTTGTTGCGGCTCGCCTGCAGTCGCCCGAGCTCCTCGATGACCTGGTGCAGCAGGACGACGATGTTGCCGTCGGTGAGCAGGCGGTCGAGCGCGTCGGGGTTCTCGATCAGCGAGGACGTGTCGGGGATGTAGATGGTGCCGGAGAGGCTGCCGAAGTCGAACGCCACCTCCACCACGTACCACGGGCCCGCGCGAGGGTGCGAAGTGCGCGAGGTCGAGCGAATCGCGGCCGTCCGGGCCGCGCCGTGCGTTGGCTCGCGCGCGCGGCTCCGCGGACGCGCACGCTTGGCGTTTGATCCCGAGGGGCTGCGACCGTAACGTCGCGGCGACAATCGCCGCTCCGGAGGCACGCACAACGATGACCCTCAGAATCGCCATCAACGGTTTCGGTCGCATCGGGCGACTTGTGTATCGGCTCGCCGCGCGCAGCGAGGACGTCGAAGTCGTCGCCGTGAACGACCTGGTCCCCGCCGACAACCTCGCCTACCTGCTGCGGTACGACTCGACCCACGGCCGCTTCGAGCACGCGGTGGACGTCGTCGACGGGGGCTTCCGCACCAACGGTCGCACCACTCGGTGCCTCAGCGAGAAGGACCCGACCAAGCTGCCGTGGAAGGACCTCGGCGTCGACTACGTGCTCGATTCGACCGGGATCTTCCTCGACTACGACGGCGGTCACAAGCACATCGAGGCGGGGGCCAAGCGCGTGCTGCTGTCGGCGCCCACCAAGACGCCGGACACCGTGCCGACGCTGGCGTACAAGGTGAACCATGAGCAGTTCGATCCGACCAAGCACCTCGTGGTCTCGAACGCATCGTGCACGACCAACTGCCTGGCGCCGATCGCCAAGGTCATCCACGACAGCTTCGGCCTCGCCGAGGGCCTGATGACGACGGTGCATGCCGCCACCGCGACCCAGCCCACGCAGGACGGCCCGTCCAAGAAGGACTGGCGGGGCGGTCGCAACGCGTACACCAACATCATCCCGGCGAGCACCGGCGCGGCGAAGGCCGTGGCGCTGTGCATCCCGGCGCTCAAGGGCCGGCTCACCGGCATGGCGTTCCGGGTCCCGACCGCGGACGTGTCGGTGGTCGATCTGACCTTCCGCACCGAGCGCGCGACCAAGCTCGCCGAGATCAACGCGGCGATGAAGGCCGCCGCCGAGGGCCCGATGAAGGGCGTGCTCGGCTACACCGAGGACGAGGTCGTGTCGTCGGACTTCATCGGCGACGCCCATAGCAGCATCTTCGACGCCAAGGCCGGCATCGAGCTGAACGACCGCTTCTTCAAGGTCGTGTCCTGGTACGACAACGAGTGGGGCTACTCGGCGCGCTGCGTCGACATGCTCCGGTACTTCGCCAGCCGCGACAAATAGCGGTCACCCTCGAGTGGCGCGGTCGTCCAGTCGGGCGACCGCGCGGCCGTAGACGACCAGCGCGACCGCGGAGACGATCGCGACTCCGACGAAGGCGTACCAGAGGTAGTGGGCGTCGGCGTACGCCGCGGGCATCGGCGCCGCGCCGGTGACCGCGAGCGCGTGCTGGGCTTGGTCGGCCGTCGAGAGCGTCTTCGGGTCGGGACAGAACCGCTCGAGCAGGAAGCCCGAGCTGACGAACCCGACGATCGACGCCACGAACGAGTGGAGGTGGGCGAAGCCGAGGTAGAGGCCCTCTTGGCCCTTGGGCGCCTGCAGCGAGAAGTACTCGAGGTAGCGCGGCGAGATGAAGCTCTCGGCCAGGCCCTGGAACGCGATCCCGACGACCATCATGAACGCGACGGGGCGCATGCCCAGGATGTCCGCGGTGCCCGTGAAGTTGCCGGCCGCCATCGCGAACGCCGAGATGGGCATGATGAACATGCCGATCGTCATCGAGGTCAGCGCGGTGCGCCCGCGCATCATCGTCGTGACGAAGCCGACCGTGAGCACGACGACCGCGGGGTTGACGTTGGCGTACCACGACGGCGCCGAGTTCTCGCCGGCCAGCCGCAGCACGTACTTGGGCATGCTCGCGTAGAGCTGCTGCTGCACGATCCAGAAACCCGTGATGATGAGGATGAGCACCACCAGGCGTCCGCGCGAGAGCACGGCGACCAGCGCAGCGCGGGTCTCGGCGAAGGACTTGCCCGCGCCCGTGTCGACGCGGCTGCGGAACAGCAGGAGGATCAGCACGAACGCGACGGTGGTCATGCCGGCGGCGTAGAGGTTGAGCACGACGAGACCCTCGTTGCCGAGCTGCTCGCGCAGCGGCTGCACGATCGTCTTGCCCCCGAAGGAGCCGATGTTCACCATCGCGTAGAAGATCGAGTAGCCGCGGGCGCGGGTGGCCGTCGTCGTCTCGTGGGCGATGGTGCCGGTGATCACCGACTTGATGAACGAGCCGCCCACCATCACCAGCACCATCACCGGGACGAACAGCCACCGGTGCCCGGTGTCCTGCAGGCCGGTGAACACGACTTCGCGCCCGTAGGTCACGAGGCCCGCCGACTGCAAGAGCGTGGGCAGCAGCCACATCCCGCCGTAGCCCAGGGTGAGCAGGGCGAAAGCGAGCAAGAGCGCGCGACGGAAGCCGATGCGGTCGGCCCATGCGCCGCTGAACGTGGGCAGCAGGTAGAGGCCCGCGGAGAACAGGCCCGACACCGTCGCGGCCTCGACGTCGGTGAAGCCGAGGATGCGCGAGAGGTACAGCGTGATCGCCACGAACACGCCGTACCAGGCCCCGCGCTCCAGCAGCTCGACGACGTTCGCCGTCCAGAAGGCCCGCGAATAGCCTGCTGCGGCGGTCCTGGGCGCGTTCGGCTCGGTCGATGTGTTCGCGTCGGACGGGGAGTCGGGCATCGCGGTCGGCGAGAGTAGCAGCCGCTGTCGCACCACGACAGGCCCGTCAGGTGGGCGCCTGTGAGCGCGATGATGGGCGCGTCATGAAATCACCGCGGGCTTCGGGCGACTCCGAGATCACGGTGCCGCGTCCTTGGACTCGGTCGCGACTGCTGCAACACTTGGAGAGTTCGATCATGCTTCGCCCCAACGCCGCCCGATGGTCGCTCGTGCTCCCGGTCCTCTTCGCTGCGGGCGCGGGCGGCTGCACGCGGACGAACCCCGCCTACGGCGATGGAACGGGCGGCGGCTCGGGCGGCACGGCGGTCGACGAGACGTCGCTGTCGGGCGGCACGGGCTCGGTGGACGGAACCGCGAGCGCGAGCGCGAGCGGCAGCGGCAACACCAGCGCCGCGACCACGGACGGCGCCGATTCCACGGCGGGCGTCGAGGCGGTGTGCGGCGACGGGCACACCGATCCCGAGGAGCAGTGCGACGACGGCGACGCCAACGCCGAGGACGGCAACTGCTACCTCGATTGCACGCGGAACAAGTGCGGCGACGGAAACCCCAGCCCGACGCAACCCTGTGACGAGGGACCCAAGGGCGGCGAGACGTGCACGCCCGAGTGCACGCTGCGCTCGTGCGGCGACGGCGTGGTCCAGGACCCCGAGGCGTGCGAGCCGGGCCAGGCCGACCCCGAGACCTGCACGTCGCTGTGCACCGAGAACAAGTGCGGCGACGGCGAGGCCCTCGGCGACGAGCAGTGCGACGACTTCAACAACGACGACGGCGACAACTGCGTGGACTGCCAGTTCGCGTTCTGCGGCGACGGAGCGACGCTCTTCGGCGACGAGCAGTGCGACGACGGCAACGACCAGAACACCGACGAGTGCACGAACGCGTGCACCTCCGCGATCTGCGGCGACGGCATCATCTTTGCGGGCGAGGAAGACTGCGACGGACCGGTGCTCGCGACCTGCGAGGCGCTCGGGTTCGATGGGGGGTCCCCGCAGTGCGATGCCTGCGTCGTTGTCGGGTGCTCCACGTGCGGTGACGGCATCATCGACCCCAGCGCGGGCGAGCAGTGCGAGCCCGACCTCGACCTGCCGACGTGCGGGGAGTTCGGCGCCATGGGCGAGTTGGTGGCGTGTGCGGGCGACTGCACGCTCGACTTCGGTCCGTGCTGCATCGCCGAGGGAGAGCCGTGTCAGGTCGACATCGACTGCTGCGGCAGCTGCGACGGCGGTTCCTGCAGCGGCGGCGGCTGAGCGCTCGCGTCAAGCCCCGTCGGTCGCGCCCGCATCGGGGTCGAGCCCGTCGGTCTCGGTGAGCGTGGCCTCGGCCGCGGCCGCCTCTCCACAGCCGCGCGCCGTCGCGCCGCCCAGCGGGAACGGACGCGACGTCCAGCCGCCAGGTCCCGCGATCCAAAGCGTGCCCTCGCCGATCAGGGCGACGATGGCCTCGCCGTCGCGCAGCACCCCGAGGTGCGTCGTCGCCGGATCGCCCGCGCTCTGCCACGCCGCCCGGATGTCCTCCGGTTCGTCGCACGCGGGCGCCTCCCAGCGCAGCGTCCGCGAGATGCCGGCGGCGACGAGGCCCACGGGCGCCCAGGGCCCCGGGCCGCAATCGGCGAGGGGCCAGCGCACGTCGAGCACGTGACCACCGAGCTGCATCGCGGTCACGACGGGCGCCTGCCTCGCCGTGAGACACGGGCGCTCGGGACCGATGAGCGCGACGACGTCGAAGTCGACGCCGAGCCCGCGATCGTCGAGCACGTCGTCGTCCACGGCATGGCGCTCGCCGGAGGAGGGGACGTGGACGCCGAACGCCGCGCGCCGCACGACGACGAGGGTGTGGGCGTCGTCCTCGCGATCGCGCGTGAGGACCGGGCCGAGCCACGCGACCTCGCCCTCGATCGCGGCGGGGTCGTCGAGCACCTCGCTGACGGCGTCGCGGATGCCGACCAGGACGCCCTCGCCGAGGAGCTCCGCGGTGGGCCGCGCCTGCTCGGGAATCGACGCGAGGCCCGGGCCGCGGGCGGCAGGCGGCACGCGCCGCGCGATCTTCGGGGCGACGCGCTGCGCCTTGCGATCGCGGTTGCCGTTGAACAGGCCACAGCCCAGGACGAGCGCGGCGGCGAGGAACGCCAGGCGCGTGCGCGTCACGGCGCCGCTCCGGTCGCGTCCTGGCGCAGCAGCTCGACGAGCCATGGATCGAGGGGCAGGTCGTTCTCGCCCGCGACCGTCCGCGCGGCGCGGCCCTGCTCGATCGCTCGCTCGCGGCTCGCCGGATCCGACGCCATCGCGCGCACGAGCAGCACCGCGGCCTCGAGCCAGCGCGCGGCGGTCTCCCGGCGCACGGTGGCCGAGGGCTCCTTGGCGGCGGCGCGCCACACCGCGTCGTGGATCTCGAAGGCCTGACGCAGGGGTCCCTGCGCGTCGCCGTCCCGCGCCAGCGCCAGCAACGTGCGGCCCTGGTCGAGCAGGGCCGCGGCGCGCAGCGTCGGATCGGAGTCGCCGCCGCCGTCGATCGCCGCGAGCGCGCGGCGGTCGTACTCGAGCGCGCCGGCCCCGTCGGCCTCCTCGCGCAGGCGCTTCGCGATCGCGAGGGTGGTGATCGTCGTGGTGCGCGCGGTCGGACCGTGCGCCTCGGCGTAGATCGACAGCGCGTCCTCCCAGCTCGTGCGGGCCTCGATGCGACGCTGCTGACGGGCCAGCAGGTCGCCGATGGCGAGGAGGATCTCGGCCATCGCGGGGTGCCGCGGGCCCAGGCGATCGCGCACGCCGTCGTGGGCGCGCTGCAGGTAGCCCAGGCCCGCCGGGACGTCGCCCTGCTCGGCGATGAGCGTGCCGATGCGGACCAGCAGGTCGGCGCGCGCCCACGGGGCGGAGCCGAGGCGATCGAGATCGGCCATCGCGGCGTGGTAGTGCAGCAACGCATCACCGGCCTTGCCGCTCGCGGCCGCGACCGCGCCACGCACGAGGTCGGCGTGCCACCGCGCGTGGTCGAAGCGCGAGCGGTCCATCACCGCTCGGATCTGGTCGAGCAGGTGGGTGGCCTCGCGCTCGCGCTCGGGCTGATCCGCGAGCACCTCGGCGAGGTCGGTCCATGCCAGCACCAGCGCGTGATCGAGGCCCGCGCGGCTGGCGAGGACCGCGGCGTCCCGCAGGAGCGTCTCGGCCTCGCTGGGCCGGGCGAGCGCGCGCTGGACCCCGCCGCGCAGGCGCAGCACCGACACGCGCAGCGCAGGATCCCGCACGGTCTCGAGGGCGAGGTCTGCGATCGAGGCGCCGGCCGCCTCGGCGCTGCCGAGGCGCAGCAATACCCAGGCGCGATCGAGGCGGGCGCGCAGCTCCTCGACCAATGGATCGGGATCGTCGAGCGTGGGCTCGTCGGCGCCGACGCGGGCGAACCGCGACCCGACGCGGCCGCGGCTGCAGGTGCGGCTCGGCGTCAACGACTCGGCCGCGAGGGCGGCACGATCGAGCTGTTGGGGATCGGCGGCCTCGAGCACGGCGAGCAGCGAGCCCAGCTCGTCCTGTCGTTCCTCGAGGCACGCGCGCCGCTCGGCGTAGAGCTCCTCGGAGAGCTCACCGCGGGTGCGACGAGCCTCGCACGCGGCGACCTGGTGCTCGAGCCACGTGCTCGCCCAGGTGTCGATCACCTCGGCGGTGGCGGTGAAGTTCTGCGGGGCGTACGGGGCGTTGGAGGCCAGGAACGTCTGCTCGAGCTCGGCGCGGCGCGCCTGATCCCAGACCCCGTTGAACGCCTCGGCGCCGTGGGCACACGCCGCCTCGGCGCGCTCTGCCTGCCACGCGATCGCGCCGGCGCCGGCGCCGAAGATCGCGACGACCGCGAGCGCACGTCGCCACCGGCGGATGCTCGCGGCGGGGTCGCGGTCGAGCTCGCGGACGAGGCGCTCCATGGTCGGCCATCGATCCGCGGGGCGGATCGACAGGCCGCGCAGCACGATCGCCCGCAGCCACGCGGGGACGCGGGCGTCGGTCGGTTCGGGGCGCGGCTCGCCGCGGACGTACTCGGCCGCGAGCGCGACGCGATCGGTCGCGACGAACGGCCGCTCGCCCCACAACGTCTCGTACAGCGCGACGCAGAACGAGAACTGATCGCTCTTGCGATCCGCAGCGGCGCCAGCGATGACCTCGGGCGCTGCGTACTCCAGCGCGCCGACCAGGGCCGAGGTGACCGCGTCCGCGCCGAGGCCGAGCCGCTCGCGCAGCGGGGCGAGGGCCGCCGACGTCGCGTCGTCACCGGCGTCGGTGGAGGCCGCGAGACCGAAGTCGGCGACCTTCACCTGGCCGCCTTCGCCGATGAGGATGTGGTCGGGCGACAGGTCGCGGTGCTGCAGGCCCGCGGCGTGGGCCGCGACGATGCCACGCCCGACCTCGCGGAAGATCCGCAGCACCTCGCGCCACGGGAACGGATCGTCGCGCGCCTCGATCCACGTACGCAGGGCGATGCCGTCGACGAACTCGGTGGCGACGTAGACGCCGCCGGTCCACAGCCCGACGTCGTGGATCGCCACGACGCACGGGTGCGAGAGCTGGGCGATGGCGGCGAGCGACTCGACCAGCGCGCTCTGGTGCCCGGCGAAGGCGCTCTCGAGCGCGATCGGGATCAGCCGCAGCAATACCTTTCGATCGCGCGTGCCGTCGTAGGCGACGTAGGTCGGCCCGAGCACGTCCTCGGCGTGGTGGGCGAGCACGACGTGCCCGGCGATGGTCGTGCCGCGCACCAGGTGGTGGAGGTCCAATGCCTCGGGCAGATCGAACGTGACCTCATCCGCGGTCCCGAGGATCGTCTCGAACTCCGCGGGGGTGCGGATCGCCAGGGCCCCGCCGCTGATCGCCCGCACGCTCGGGCCCTGCGGGGCGTCATCGTCGGAGCCGTCGGCCTTCGTGTCGTCGTCGCCCGCGCGAGGCTCCGCCGCGGACCCCACGTCCGCGCGGGAGTCGTCGTCGTCGTCGCCCGTCATCGCGGCGGACTATAGCCGGATTTGTGCTGGCCCTTCGACCGGGCGGCGTCGCCTGACCGCGCGCCGCATCGCGCCGCCGCTTCGACCGCGCCGCGTCAGCGCGCGGCTTCGACCTGCACGCGGGCGTCGTTGAAGGTCGCGCCGCCGCCCAGGTCGGCCAGTGCGTCGGGGCACAGCGCGTTCGCGGACGCGCCGTTCTCCGTGTGGTGGGACCACAGGCCCTTGGCCAGGCCGACCACGCGCCGCCGCATGTCGCGGTCGATGGCCACCCGGCAGACCACCTCGCCGAGGTCGTTGAAGACCCGGACGCGATCGCCGTCGGCCAGCCCGCGCGCCGCGGCGTCGTCGGGGTGCATGTGCAGCGCGGCCGGGCGCCGGTCGAGCTGGCCGAACGTCGAGCTCACCTGGCGCGCGACCGCCGGAGAGATGAGCGCCAGGGGGTGCGCGGCCGTCTCGGGGTCCTCACGGTAGTGGTACAGGCGGCCGCCGGCCTCGGCGTCGAGCGACGGCGGGACGAGGTGGATCCGACGATCGGCCGTGCGCGGGAGCTCGTCGACGAACTGGATGCCCCCGGCGCTCGCGGCGATGTCGCCCGCCGCGAGGTCACGCAGGGCCGCCTCGGGCAGCGCGCTGCCGGCGAGCACCGCGTCCGCCAGGGCGTCGGCGTCAATTGGATCGCCGGGGCGCGCCAACCCCAGCCGCGCGCACAGCTCCGCGAACACGGCGTAGTTCGGCCGCGCCTGCCGATACGGCGCGACCACGGGCCGGGTGCGCTGCACGGCCATCGCCCCGTAGCCCGAGCGGAGCTCGTCGTGCTCGAGGAACGTGGTCGCGGGCAGGATGACGTCGGCGTAGCGCGCCGTGTCGGTCATCACCTGGTCGAAGACGATCGTGAAGAGATCGGGGCGGAGGAGGCCGCGGCGCACCGCGTTCTGGTCGGGCAGCGTCGCCAGCGGGTTGCAGTTGTAGACGAACAGCGCGAACACGCCGCCCGCTCGGCCTGCGGTCAGCACCCGGCCGACCTGGTTCATGTTGATCTCGCGGGTGGCCACCTCGGGCTCCGCGATCACGGCGTCGTCGCCGAGCGCGAGCGCCCGACCGTTGCTCATCGTGTAGCCGCCGCCGCGGACGCCGAACTTGCCGGCGACGGCGGGCAGGGCGAGGACCGCGGCGATCGCCGAGCCGCCGTTGCGGTTGCGCTCGGGCCCCCAACCGCAGCGGATCGCCGCCGGCGACGCGTCGGCGTACATCGCCGCGGCGCGCTCGAGCAGCGCGGGGTCGATCTCGGCGACGGCCGCGGCGCGCTCGATCGTCCACGGCCACGCCCGCTCGCGGAACGCCTCGACGCCGGTCGCGTGCGCGGCGAGGAACTCGAGATCGGCGCGCCCGTTGTCGAACAACCACCGCGCGATCGCCAGCGCGACGGGCAGATCGGTGCCGGG
>LNFM01010181.1_pt1 | contig 13364 bp, 4 predicted proteins | sample 596031 | NCBI WGS metagenome assembly LNFM01 (sample SAMN04254537, study PRJNA301005) | activated carbon metagenome | isolation source: dual media filters at the Ann Arbor, Michigan drinking water treatment plant | place: USA: Ann Arbor
TCTATCGTTGGTACTTCCGCGCCCACGGCGTGAAGAACCTCAAGCGCAACATCCTGCGCTTCGTCGGCTTCTCGCCGGTGCGCGACACCCTGCTCGGCAGCGTCGGCACGCGCAGCAAGTCCCAGATCGCACGCTGGTTCGACGACATGAAGGCGCTCGGCCGCCGGGCAGCCTAAGCTAGCGTTCACCCAACTTCGCAAGAGCCGCCGCGATCGCCGCGCGAGTCGCGGCCGGCTGTTCGGCGATCGCCCGTGCGATGAGGTCGAGCTGGCCGCGCAGCGTATGGACCTGGTCGACCAGGTCGATCACGACGGCGGCCGTCTCCTCATCGAGGCCGAGGTCGTCGGTCAGTTCCACCAGCAGATGCGTGCGCGCCACATCGACCGTCTCGAACGTCCATGAATCAGCATCGCCGCCGGGCCGCAGCAGGCCGCGCGCCACCCAGCGTTCGACATGAACGGTGGTGAGGCCGCCGTGCTGGCGCAGCAGGTCGTCGAGGGTCGTCACGTGAACTGCTCCATGGCCTTGCGTGGATCGTAGGCCCGCCCCGCTTCCCATTTCTCGAGGAACTCCTTCAGCTTCTCGTCGGGCTGATCGGGCAGCGTGACCTTCAACTTCACATACTGGTCGCCGCGCTGGCCGGACTTGCGGTCGAGCAGGCCGCGGCCTTTCAGGCGGAGCGATGTGCCGGTGTTGGAGCCCGCGGGAACATTCAGCATGACCGCGCCGCCCACGGTCGGCACGCGGATCTTGCCGCCCAGCGTCGCCTCGGTCACCGTCACCGGCAGTTCGACATGTATGTCGTTGTCGCGAGTCTCGAAGAAGGTATGTGGCTCGACATGGATTTCGACATAGGCATCGCCCGCTGGCCGGCCCTGCGTGCCGGGCATGCCCTGCCCCTTCAGCCGCAACGTCTGACCGTCGGTCGTGCCTTCGGGAACGTCGATGTCGAGCGTCTTGCCGTCAGGCAAGGTAACGCGCTGCTTGCCGCCGCGCGCGGCCACCAGGAACGGCACGCGCAGGCTGTAGGTGACCGGCATGCCGCCCATGTCGAAGCCGCCGCCCGGGCCGCCGCCGAAGCCTCGCCGCTCGCCGAACATCTCGGAAAAAATGCCGCCCATGTCGACGAAGGATTCATGACCGCCCGCATGCGCGTACTTGGCGCCGCCGGGGCCGCTCGCCTGATCGCGATAGAACCCGCGCGGTGGCATCTCCTGGCCGGCGGCGTCGATTTCGCCGGCATCGAACCGGCGGCGCTTCTCGGCATCGGACAACAGATCGTTCGCCTGCGAAATCTCCTTGAACTTCGCTTCGGCCGCCTTGTCGCCCGGATTGAGATCGGGATGGTGCTTCTTGGCGAGTTTGCGGAACGCTTGGCGGATGTCGTCTTCGGAAGCGGTTCGCGCCACACCGAGCACTGAGTAGGGATCGCTCATATTCCTCGAAATATGGTGTGAATTGCCTACTTACAAGGACTCGCGCGCCGGAGCCACGCCGGCCCAACGGATCTACTATGGAGTCTCTCGCGCCGGGCGTCGATCTTATCGCACATCTAATGAAATTTGTATTGACCTGAACGCTGGCTTTGCTACGGTCAGATTGTGGGGCGTGGAGCTGGGGAGCTCGACGCAGGAACGACCGTTGTTGTTTCGAAGTGGGTGGATAAACAAATGGTTGGTTGGCGACCCGGCGCAGCTGTGTCCGCAGCGCATCGTGGCGACGACGATATCGGACCAGAGGCGATCGGCGGTACGGTAACGAAGCGGTTTGCCGCATGTGCGCGAGCCGCGGCTTCGGCCGTCGCCGTGGTCCAGGACAGCGAAAGCCTGACCTACGCCGACCTCGATCGGCGTTCGAACCAGCTTGCCCGTTTCCTGCACCGCCAGGGCGTGCGCGCGGGAAGCGTCGTGGCGTTGCAGGCCGGGCGTTCGATCGCGTCGGTTCTGGCCATTCTGGCCACGCTCAAAACCGGCGCGGCGTATATGCCGTTGGATCCGACGGCTCCGATCGCCTACCACGACTGGATCCTGCGCGACTGCGGCGCCGACATGGTCCTGTCCGGCGACGACCGGGGCGGCAAATTCTCCGTACCGACGATGAACCTCAGACAAGCTCTCGCCGCCGCTGGGTCCGAGCCCGAGGCCGCGCTGGAAATCGCCTGTGGACCGGCTGACATCGCCTGCATCATGTACACCTCCGGCTCGACTGGCCGCCCGAAGGGGGTGCTGATCCCCCACCGCGCCGTGGTGCGTCTGGTCATCGATCAGAGCTACGCCCACTTCGGCCCGGACGAGGTCTTCCTCCACAACGCCCCGCTCGCATTCGACGCCAGCACGTTCGAGATCTGGGGCACGCTGCTGCACGGCGCGCGCGGAGTCCTCATCGAAGACGACCGCGCGTCGCTTCAATCGATCGTCGACACCATCCAGGAGCACCGGGTCACGACGGCCTGGTTCACGGCCGGTCTTTTCCATGCGCTGGTCGACCATCAGCTCGACGCGCTCGGAGGTCTCCGCCAAATACTCGCCGGCGGCGACGTGTTGTCGCCTACCCATGTCCTGCGCGCGCAAGCCGCGCACCCGGGCTGCCAGCTGATCAACGGCTACGGCCCGACGGAGAACACGACCTTCACCTGCTGCTATCGCATTCCGCGCGAGGGCTGGGGCAGCGGACCGGTGCCGATCGGCGTGCCCATCCGTGGAACCTACATCCGCCTCCTAGACGACGGCATGAAGCCGGTAGCCGAGGGCGAAGTGGGCATGCTCTATGCCGGTGGCCTGGGCCTCGCGTCAGGCTACCTGGGCGATGCGCGGCATTCGGCAAAGCAATTCGTTGCCGATCCGCTGCACGTCGGCGCAACGCTCTATCAAACCGGCGACCTCGCCCGCCGCCGGCCCGACGGCAACCTCGATTTCATCGGCCGCCGCGACCGCCAGATCAAGATCGACGGCAAGCGAGTTGAACTCGGCGAAATCGAGGAAGCCTTGCGCCGCAGCAGCGGCGTCGCCGACGCGGTCGTGACAGTGGTCCAGGGCGAGGCCGGCCCGGCCCTGCTGACCGGCTACATCACGCCAGTATCGAGCGCTCACGATCGCGCCGCCTTGGTGTCGGAGGCGCGCGCAAACCTTCTGCGGGCTTTGCCGCCCCACATGCGGCCTTCGCAGGTCGTCGTTCTCGACGAAATTCCACTGACGCTGAACGGCAAGGTCGACCTGGAACGCCTGCCCGTGTGCCGGTCGAGCGAGGCGCCTCCGGCACACGCCGCAACAGGTGAAACCGAAAGAATCCTGAGTGGCATCTTCGCGCGCACGCTCGGCCTGCGCGCCATCGGGCCGGACACCAACTTCTTCGACCTCGGTGCCACGTCGCTGAATCTGGTCGAAGCCCATGCGTTGATCGTGCGGATCTGGCCCAGCGTCGACGTGCTCGCCCTGTTCCGGCACCCCAACATCCACGAGCTTTCCCGGGCGATCGAGGGACGGGCCGCGTCAGTCCAGAGCACCGGACAGCAACGGGCGCAGCAGCAGGCCGCGGCGCTGCGTCGGCTGCGGACGTCCCGGCGCGCGGAATGAGCCTCCCGGAGAATGCCATCGCCATCATTGGCGTTTCCGGCAGGTTTCCCGGCGCCGACGACCTGGAACAGTTCTGGGCCAATATCCGCACCGGCACGACCTCGATCAGCCGTTTCTCGGATGCGGAGCTGGAGGACGCTTTTCCTTCCGATGTTCGCAACGCCGCCAACTTCGTGCGGGCGCGGCCGATCCTCGCCAATGTCGACAAGTTCGATGCCGAGTTCTTCGGCATGCTGCCCCGCGAGGCGGCGCTGACCGATCCGCAGCACCGGCTGCTGCTGGAGTGCGCCTGGTCCGCGCTCGAGGATGCGGGCTACGATCCCGCGCGCTTTGCCGGCGCGATCGGCGTGTTCGCCGGTTGCAGCATGAACACCTACCTGCTCACGAACGTCCTTGCCGAACGGCTCGATGCGGACCGCTTCGCCAGCGAATACCAGGTGGGCTCCTACGACGCATTGCTGGGTGCGCTGCCCGACACGCTGGCAACACGCATCGCCTACAAGCTGAACCTGCGCGGCCCGGCCATGACGGTGCAGAGCGCCTGTTCGACGTCGTTGCTCGCCATCGCCGAGGGCTGCCGGAGCCTGCTGCTCTACCAGTCGGACATGGCGCTGGCCGGTGGCGCTTCCATCACTTTCCCCCAGAAGCGCGGCTATCAGCATCTGGACGGCGGCATGGTGTCGCCCGACGGCGTCTGCCGCCCGTTCGACGACGACGCGGCAGGCACCGTCTTCGGCGACGGTGCTGCGATCGTCGTACTGAAGCGCCTCGCCGACGCCATCGAAGACCGCGACCACATCTATGCCGTCATTCGCGGCAGCGCGGTCAACAATGACGGCAGCGACAAGGTCGGCTTCACCGCGCCCAGCGTAAGGGGACAGGCGTCGGTCATCGCCTCGGCTCTCGCGTCGGCTGGCGTGGATGCCGCTTCAATCGGTTATGTCGAATGCCATGGCACTGCGACTCCGCTCGGAGATCCCATCGAGTTTGCCGGGCTGGTTCAGGGCTTCGGCTCGGGCCGGGTCGACCGGCCCTACTGCGCACTGGGTTCGGCCAAGGCGAACATCGGCCATCTCGACGTCGCCGCAGGCGCCACCGGGTTGATCAAGGCGACACTTGCGCTCAATCATCATGAAATCCCGCCGCTGGCGAACTTCCACAAGCCCAACCGGCACATCGATCTCGCTGGAACGCCGTTCTACTTCCCGACGGCCCCGGTCGCCTGGCCGCCGGGACGTTCCCCGCGACGCGCCGGCGTCAGCTCATTCGGCGTCGGCGGCACCAACGTGCATGTCGTGCTCGAGGAAGCGCCGCATGCGGTACAGGTCCGCGACACGACGCAGCGCCGGTACGTCCTGCCGCTGTCGGCCAGGAACGATGCGGCACTCGCCGCCGCTGCAGCGAATCTCGCGGACCATCTCGCCCGCAACCCCGATACGGTGCTGGAAGATGTCGCCTATACACTACAGGTCGGCCGCCGCGCCTTCGAGCGCCGTGCGGCCGTCGCCTGCTCGTCCCGCGAGGAGGCCATAGAGGCGCTGCGTGCTCTCACGACGCCCGCACCCTGGCCGGCTGGGCGGGCGCCGCTGATCTTCATGTTCCCCGGACAGGGCGCGCAGTATCCGGGGATGGCGCGCGACCTCTACCGGGATCACGCGTCCTTTCGTGCGACCATGGACGAGGGTATCGCGATCGCGGACCCGATCGTCGGCGCCGATCTGCGCGCACAACTTCTCGATCCTGAGGCGACTGGCGGCGACTCGACCTTGCTCACGCAGCCGGCCCTGTTCATCTTCGAGTACGCCCTGGCAAGGCTCTGGATGTCCTGGGGCCTGCGCCCCGATGCCATGGCAGGTCACAGTGTCGGCGAGTTCGTTGCGGCGTGTCTGGCCGGCGTCTTCTCCTTCGAGCAAGGCTGCCGGCTCGTCGCCACGCGCGCGCGGATCATGCAAGCGATGGCGCCGGGCGCCATGCTGGCAGTGCGCCTTCCGGAAGCCGAACTGCGCGCGGAACTGGGCGACGCGCTCGACCTTGCCGCCATCAACGCGCCCTCGCTGTGCGTCGCGTCGGGCCCACGCGAGCAGATCGACGCTCTGAACGACAGGCTGAGCAAGCGCGGCGTCGCCTGTCGGTTACTTGCCGTCTCGCATGCCTTCCATTCGCGCTCGCTCGACCCCGCGCTGCCGGAGATCGAGCGCGCCGCCGGCGCGGTGCCGCTGGCCCCGCCGCAGATTGCCTTTGCGTCGAGCGTCACGGGCGGTTGGGTAGAAGCCACACAGGCGATCGACCCCTCGTACTGGGCGCAGCAGGGCCGGGCGCCGGTTCGATTTGCCGACGCGCTTGCCACCGTGGCGCAGGGCGGCCAGCCGTTCCTGCTCGAAGTCGGACCTGGCCGTACCCTGTCGGCACTGGCAGCGCAGACCATCGACCGGCGCCGGATGCGCGGCGTAACGGCGAGCCTCGGGGATGCCGATACCGATGGTCTGTCCGACGCGCTCGCCGCGCTTTGGCGCGCGGGCTTCACGCCGGACTGGAACGCCATAGCGGACACACATGGCCGCCGGATCCCGTTGCCGACCTATTCCTTTCAACGCTCGCGCCATTGGATCGACCGGGCGGGCAAGCGACAAATCTCCGCGCCGCCGATCGCCGCCGCCGTGCCGGAAATTGCCTTGGCTTCCGTGCCGTCAACCGGCCTTCCGGCATCCCGCATCCCCGCGCTGCAAGCGCAGATCATCGAGATCCTGAAGGAGCTGTCGGGAATATCCGACATCGATCCTCAGGCGAGCTTCCTCGAATTGGGCTTCGACTCGCTCCTGCTCGGCCAGGCCGCGCGGGCATTGGAGAAGAAGTTCCGGATCCGCATCACGTTCCGGCAACTGCTGAAGGAGATGTCGTCGACGGCCCTACTTGCCGCGCATCTGGATGCGACCCTGCCGCCGGAGCAGATGCTGCCTGCGACGGCTCAAACGGCGACGGCGCTGTCCGGCGCACCGGTGGTGGCTGCGCCAGAAGCGGCGGATGATGCCGATGCCCGCACGCGCGTGTACCGGCCGGCCGTGGGCAGGAGTTCGGGCACGCTGACGAATACTCACCGCGACTATATCGAAGACCTGGTCCGCCGACTGGATGAGCGCACGCCGCTCTCCAAGTCCACCACGCAACGGGATCGCGCGGTACTCGCCGATCCGCGAACGGTCGCGGGTTTCCGCCAGGAGTGGAAGGAACTGGTCTACCCGGTCGTGGCCTCGCGGGCCAAGGGATCGAAGCTCTGGGACATCGACGGCAACGAGTACGTCGATCTGGTCAACGGCTTCGGTCAGACGATGTTCGGGCACTCGCCGGATTTCGTCACAGCAGCCGTCATCGCGCAGATCCATGAAGGCTTCCCGATCGGGCCGCAGACCAAGCTGGCAGGCGAGGTGGCCGCGCTCGTCTCGGAGATGACGGGCGACGAGCGGGTCACCTTCTGCAACACCGGTTCCGAAGCCGTGATGGCAGCCCTGCGCGTGGCCCGCGCCGTGACCGGGCGCGAGCGCGTCGTTGTCTTTGCCCATGGCTATCACGGCCAGTTCGACGAGGTGCTGGTGAAGGCCGGCGGCGGCGCCACGCACCGTGCCCTGCCCATCGCACCCGGCATCCCACCCGAAGCAGTCGCCAACATGACGGTCCTGCCCTATGCCGACCCGCAGAGCCTGGCGTGGATCGAGGCAAACGGCCACGATATCGCCGCCGTGCTCGTCGAGCCGGTGCAGAGCCGTCATCCCGCGTTGCAGCCGCAGGCCTTCCTGCAAAAGCTGCGCACGCTCACCGAAGCCAGCGGTTCGGCCCTCGTGTTCGACGAGATCGTGACTGGCTTCCGCGTCCACCCGGGCGGCATGCAGGCGGTCTTCGGCGTAAAGGCCGACCTCGCGACCTACGGCAAGGTCGTGGGTGGTGGCATGCCGATCGGAATCCTGGCCGGCAAGGCGCGATTCATGGATGCCCTGGACGGCGGCACGTGGCGCTATGGCGACGACTCCGTTCCGGAGACCGCACCGACCTTCTTCGCCGGCACGTTCGTGCGCCATCCGCTGGCGCTCGCCGCCGCCAAGTCGGTCCTGCTGCATCTCAAAGCCGAAGGCGCGGCGCTGCAGGAGCGGCTTTCCGCGCGCATGGGGCGTCTGGTCGATACCTTGAACCGCGACCTCGCGCGGCGGGGCCTGGCCGCGCGCGTCGAAGGCTATTCGAGCTGGTTCTACATCGACTTCTCGACGGAAGGCGCCCTGGCGTCGCTCTTCTGGCCGCAGATGCGCGCGTTCGGCATCCACGTCCAGGAAGGCTTTCCCTGTTTCCTCACCACGGCGCACTCCGACGCCGACATGGCGGCCATCGAGAAGGCCTTCGTCTCCACGCTCGATGCACTGGAGGCCGGCGGCATTCTCACAGCAGCGCGGCCAATCGACATCCTCGAGTCGGCGCCGCTCACCGAGCCGCAGCTGGAAATCCTCGTCGCCGCCCAGATGGGCGACGATGCTTCGTACGCCTTCAACGAATCGATCAGCATCGCACTCGACGGCAAGATCGATCCCGCCGCCCTGGCGGTCGCGGTGAACGCCGTCATTGCACGCCATGACGCCTTGCGCGGGTATCTGGGGCGCGACGACGAGCGCATGTATTTCCTGCCGTCGCTCGACCTGAAGCTCGAGCCCCTGGACTATTCGAACGAACGAGATCCCGACGCGGCCCTTGCCGCCCTTGTCGCCACCGATGCGCGCACGCCGTTCAACCTGTGGAGCGGGCCGCTGGTCCGCGCCGCGCTCGTGCGGCTCGCACAGGATCGCCACGTCCTCCTGTTCACCGCCCATCATATCGTCTGTGACGGCTGGTCGACGAACATCATCCTGAGCGACCTCGCCACACACTACCGGCACGCCTGCGCCGGCCAGCCCGCACTCCTCCCCATCGCTCCCAGCTTTTCTCGATACGCTCGTGCCGAGGCGACCGCCGGCGAGTCGAGATCGGACGATCTCGCCTACTGGACCGCTCTCTATAAGGACCTGCCGGCCCTGATCGACCTCCCGACTGACCGGCAACGCCCGGCGTCACGCTCCTATGCCGGTGCCACCTACTCGACCCGGTTCGACGCTGGCCTGCTCACCTCCTTGAAGCGGACAGGCGCGGCACACGGCACGACCCTCTTCGCGATGCTGTTCACGGGTTTCCAGACAGTCCTGGGCCGGCTCACGAACACAGCCGACATTGTGATGGCCGTGCCCATGGCGGGTCAGCCCGTAGGCGACGAACCGGAACTTGTCGGGCACTGCGTTCAGATGCTGCCACTTCGGGCACCCCTGGCCTGGAGCGTTCCATTCGGCACGCATGTCCAGGCGGCGGCCCAGCGGCTGCTCGACGGCTTCGACCATCCGAATTGCACCTACGGCACCCTGGTGCGAGCATTGCCGCTGCAGCGTGTCGCCAACCGGCTCCCGCTCACCGAGGTGCAATTCAACCTCGAACGCGTGCGCGAGGATCTCGATTTCGGCGGACCCGTCGCCAAGGTCACGCCCAACGCCAAGGCGGCGGTCAACTTCGACATCTTCGTCAATGTCATCGAGTCCGCCGCCGGCCTGCGGATCGATTGCGACTACAACACCGACCTGTTCGACGAATCGACGATCCGCCGCTGGATGATACACTACCGGTGCATCCTCGAGGGCATCTGCGCGGCGCCTGATATGCCCCTGTCGGCGCTGCCTGTCCTGTCGGCCGAGCAGGAGCACTTCGTCCTGGACGTGGTCAACGACAGCGACGCGCCCTATCCAAGCGAAAGCTGCATTCACGATCTGTTCAAGGCGCAGGCGGCGAAGACCCCCACCGCCATCGCCTGCATCGGCCGTGGCGGCACGATGTCGTACGCCGACCTCGACGCCCGGTCGACGCGTCTGGCGCAGGAGATCCTGGGCGTGAGCATCAAGCGCCGGGGCCGGATCGCCATCGCGATGGATCGTTCCCACGCGCTGCCGGTTGCCCTGCTCGCGGTGATGAAGTCGGGCCACGCCTACGTTCCGCTCGACATCCATCAGCCGCTGGAGCGGCTGAAGCAGATCGCGATCGCGGCCCAGATCGACGGCATCATTTGCCAGGACGACCGCATCCGGGCGATCGCCCCCTATGCCTTCGCCTTGCGCCCCGATCGGCTCGACCTCGACGAACGCCTAGACGGTCACGCCCTGCCGCGCGTGTCGCCGGACGACGCCGCCTATGTCCTCTTCACATCGGGCTCGACCGGAATGCCCAAGGGTGTCGAGGTCAGTCACCGGGCGCTGACCAACGTGATCTGCGACCTGGCCCGCCGGTGCGACGTCACCGCAGCCGATGTCGCCGTCGCTTCGAGCGCCATCACCTTCGATGTGGCCGCGGCAGAGTTCTACACACCGTTGATCGTCGGTGGCCGTCTGGTCGTGAGCGAAGTCGAGGAGGTCAAGAACGGGTTCGAGCTGGTGGCGCTGGTGCGGAAGGCTGGCGCCACGCTGATGCAGGCGACACCGACCTTGTGGCGAATACTCCTCGAGGCAGGATTCTCGTCCCACGCTGGGCTGAAGATGATCACCGTCGGCGAAGCGGTGTCGCGCGACGTGGTCGATCGGCTGCTTGCCGGCGGCGGCCGGCTCTGGAATCTCTACGGGCCGACGGAAACCACACTCTACTCCTCCGGCCGAGAGATGCGCGCTGGCGAGCCTGACGTCACCATCGGCAAGCCGCTCTCGAACACGCAGCTCTACGTTCTGGACGATCGCGACCGCATCGCGCTGCCCGGTGCCGCCGGCAATCTCTTCATCGGCGGCGACGGCCTGGCAAAAGGATATTTCGACCGCAGCGACCTCACCGCGCAGTATTTCAGGTCGGTCTCTCTTGCCGGTCGGCCGCCCAGGCGCCTCTACTGGACGGGCGATCTCGCCCGCCTGCTGCCCTCGGGCGAGTTCGAGTTGCTCGGCCGAACCGATCGCCAGGTCAAACTGCGCGGCTTCAGGATCGAGCTGGAAGAGATCGAGAGCGTGCTGCGGCAGGTGCCCGGGGTGCGCGACTGCGCCGTGCTGATGCGCACCGACGCCGGCCCCGAGCCTGTGCTTGTTGCTTATGTCGTCGCCGCGGACGGCGCCAGATCCACGGAGTTCTCGGCGTACCTCGCCAACCGGCTGCCGGACTACATGGTCCCGGCGCGCTGGGTCGGGCTCGAGGCGATGCCGTTGACGCCCAACGGCAAGGTCGACCGCAATGCGCTACCGCCGCCTGCCCCTGCTGCAGCGGCGGCGGCGACCGACAGCCCGCCGCGGACACCGATGGAGACCAGGATCGCCGCGGTGTGGGCGCGCGTGATCGGCTTGCCCGATGTCGGCATCCACGATCCGCTGTTCGCCCTCGGTGCCGATTCGCTGCAAGTCTTCCGCATCGCCGCCCAGCTGGAAGGAGAAGACATCGCGGTCAGCGCGCGCGACCTGATGAAGAACCCCACCGTCGCGACGCTCGCTCAGGGGCTGGAAAGCAAGCCCGCGGCGCCACGCGAGGCCGCCGTCAAGAAAGCCCCCGCGCTTGCCGACTTCCGGCGTGGTGCCCGAAGGCGTACCCTCGCTCCGTGAGCATCGGCGAGTTCAACGACCGTCAGGCTTCCCCCGGCAGCGGCGGCTCGGGCATGTTTCCGTGCACTCTTTTGCAGGAGCGAATCTGGAAGCAGCTCAGGACGGAGGGTCCGGAAGGGCTGAACATCGCCATGCGCTGGCTGGTGAACGGCAGCCTGTCGCAGGCGGCCGCCGAAGGCGCTCTCCAGTCACTGATGCAGCGGCACGAGATCCTGCGCACCGGCTTCTGCGAGGTCGATAGCAAGCTCTCCCAGGTCGTCCTGCCGGAATGCCCGCTCAAGCTGCGCGACATCGACCTGTCGTTCCTGCCGGCGCATGAGAGCGCGGCACGCGCCGAGGAGATCGCCAGGGCGGAAGCGCTCGAGCCCATCGATCCCGGCCAGGCACCGCTCATGCGCGCCACCCTGCTGCGCCTCGGCACCGATCGCGCCGTCCTGCTGCTCACCTTTCACGCGCTGGTGGCCGATGGCTGGTCGACCGGCCTGATCGCCCGCGAGTTCCGCGCCGCCGCCAGCGCGATCGGCTCCGGGGCCGCTCCCGACACGTCCGAGCCGGAGCTGCAGTTCATCGACTATGCCCTCTGGCAGCAGGCATTGCTGACCAGCGGCGCCCTCGACGAGGCGCAATCCTTCTGGCAGCGGCAACTCCGGGACGCCGTGGGCACCAAAGTGCCGCCCGACCGACGGTCGGCCGCGCCCAAGGATGAGCCCAGCCACATCGCGTCGGTCCTGTTGCCCGATGACTTGAGCCGGACGATCGAGGGTTTCGCCCGCCAGCAGAGCGTCACGCTCTACACGCTCGCTGTTGCCGGACTCGCCCGGATGCTGCACCGCGTGACGGGCGACACGGACGTCGTGATAGGGTCGCAGGTCGCCAACCGCGAGGAGCCGACCGCCGAGAACCTTGTCGGACCGACCGTCAACGCGATCACGCTTCGCCTCCGGGTCGACGACAATGCCGACGTCCAGGCGTTCGTGGGCACCGTTGCCGACATCGTCCAGGAGGCCCTCAGGCATCAACGCCTGCCGTTCGAGATCGCCGCGACATTCGCGCCCCAGCGCGACGGCAAGCCGCTGCACGCCGTCAATCTCGTCGTCCACCGCTCCTATTCGGGCACGGCAGAGACCGAATCCAGGCACGCCGGCCGTTTCAGCCTGGTCTCCCTGCCGTCGTATTCCTCGGGAGCCGTGTGGCCCCTCAACTTCTTCATGATCGGCCGCGATGAAGGCTGGCGCCTGTCCTGCGAGGCCGATGCCTCTCTCTATGAACCGGCAACCGTGCGGCGCCTCGTCGAGTCCTGGCGCGACTGCCTGGAGGCGTTGACCACGACTGCCGATATCGCACCTGTCATGGACGACCCTGAAGAGATCCCAGGCGCGATCCCGCTCCGCAACCCGGCGCGCCATGTCGTCCGGTTCCACGAGAGCGGCTCGCAGACACCGGTGATCGTGCTCAACAACCGGTCAGTCTACTACCAGCTGGCGCGGATGCTGGGCGAGGACCGGCCCTTCGTCGACCTCATGCTCTATCCCCAGGACGGCCCCTTCGATTGGGGCGCCCATACGTTCGAGGATTTCGGCACCTACGCCAGGCGGATGATCCAGTGGGCGCAACCGCGCGGTCCCTACATCCTCGGCGGCCATTGCGTATTCGGCGTCCTCGCGTTCGAGGCCGCGCGACAGTTGCAGCGCATGGGCGAGCAGGTGGCACTCGTCGCCCTCTTCGACAGTTGGGGCCCGGGCTATCGCGAGACCATGTCGAGCTGGAACCGCATGCTGCGTCGCCAGCAGCTTCGCCTTCATCGCTACGGCGAGCGGCTCAGGAAGTTCCGGCGGGGCGAGGCCACGTTGGACGACCTCGTGCGAAAGCCCATCCTCTTCCATACCGGCCTGCTGCCGCCGGAGCCGGGCGGCCCGCAGCGCCAGGCGCTCGCGGGCGAGTGGTTCGACGACTATCTGTACGACGCGGTCACGCGCTACCGCCCAAACCCCTACCATGGCGACGTCATCCTGTTCCGCAGCAACGAGCCGTTGCGCGGCCGCTTGTTCGACGAGCGGATGGGCTGGGCGCCGGTGGTGTCGGGCAACCTGAAGAAGGTCGACATCGACAGCGGCCATTTCGACATGTTCCGCGAGCGGCCCGCCGGCGAGATCGCCGCGGTCCTGCGGACGCG
>LNFM01010693.1_pt1 | contig 13361 bp, 10 predicted proteins | sample 596031 | NCBI WGS metagenome assembly LNFM01 (sample SAMN04254537, study PRJNA301005) | activated carbon metagenome | isolation source: dual media filters at the Ann Arbor, Michigan drinking water treatment plant | place: USA: Ann Arbor
GTCGCTGAGCAGCTCGATCGCCGCGGAGAACTCCAACAACTGGATCTTCTGATTGAGGACTTCATCCTTGAGCACCCGCATGATTTCCAGACCGGTGTAGTCTGAGCAGGTCAGCAGGCGGGGCTTGGAGCTCCCGCCGCCCTTCTTCACGTGCAAATTGCCGTCGGCCTGCCGATCGAACAGTACACCGAGACTGATCAGCCACTTGGCAATCGAAGGCCCCTCTTCGACCATCACTTTGAGCAGCTCATGGTCGTTCTGCATATGGCCGCCCTTGAGGGTGTCGAGGAAATGGGTAACCGGTGAATCTTCAGGCGCGACGGAGATCTGCATCCCCCCTTGCGCCATCACGCTGTTGGAGTCGGCCAGCCGCAACTTGGTCGCCAGAATGACTTTGGCGCCTGCTCCATGCGCGTGCAATGCCGCCGCACAACCGGCCCCGCCTCCGCCGATGACCAGCACATCGGTGTGATGGTGCGGCGTGAGCTCGGCCCCATCCTGGATGGGACTGTCGCCCTCCAGCAAGGCCGCCAGCTCGACGACGGTCTTATCCCCTTCATTAGGGCCGAATCGAATAGGCCGATAGGCGCTGGCGCGAAAGTCGGGATGATACTTGTGAATCAGCTGATCGCGGTCGGCGGGAGAAAACTTCGGAAATGTCTGCTTCCGCCTGGCATCTCGAGTCTTGTGTACGATTTGTTGGAGCGCGTGAATATCCATAGCTTACGACGTACGGGGTGAGGGGTAAGGGGTAAGGGGTGATCCGTGCCTTTGGTGCATCATTTTACTGTTGCGCAGTGCTCGGCCAGCTCTTTCTCGTTCATCGCGAGAACCCTGCTCCACTCGTCGTTGAAGCGGCCGTCTTGGATTTCCTTGATGCGCTGATCCAATCCAGCCGGTTTCTCGGTGAAATGCGCCCCTTGCGCGCGGCTGACGTACAGGGCCACGAGATTCGGCGCGATGTCCGCGATGCAGACAGGCGTACACATGCCGCACATCACACAGTCCATGAACATTTCCGATACGTTCTGAAAATCGCCGAAGACCGCCTTCCAGACCCCTTCCCGCACGTCGATCTTCTGCGGGCAGGCTTCCGTGCAGGCATTGCAATTCCGGCAGAGCGGGGCTTCCGGATACAGATTGAAAAGATCCTGCTTCGGATCTTTGAGGGTTTGAATATCGTAGAGCGCTTTGCGCGCGGGAAACGGCGGCATCATCGTAAACGACATGCCGTCCTGCACAGCGGTCTGGCAGGCCAGGCAGGTCCGCACCTTGGGATCGTCCTTGGTTCGGTAATACGTGGCGCAGGCTCCGCAGAACCCGCCCAGGCATCCGATGCCACGGACGACTTCCTGACCGGCATACCACATGGCCTTCACGACCGTAATCCCCTCCGGCACTTCGTACTGCTTGCCGGAAATTTCGATCGTCACCATTCGATGCGTGAGCACCTCAGGCTGGTCGATGATATTGGTGTCTTCTTGAGCCATCTTTATACCTGTCAGGGGTGAAGGGCCAGGGGTAAGGTAAGACACCTCACCCCTGACTCCCTACTCCTAACTCCTCACCGCGTTTAGGCGAACGAGTCGATGATTGCATTCAGCGTTGCGCTCGGGCGCATCGCCTTGGCAGCCTTAGCATCGTCCGGGTGATAATACCCGCCCACGTCCTGTGGCTTGCCCTGCGCCGCGAGCAATTCTCCGTCGATCTTCTTTTCATTCTCGCTCAGATCCTTGGCGATCTTCGTAAACTTCTCCGCGATCTTCTTATCCTGCGTCTGCGCCGCCAATGCCTGGGCCCAGTAGAGCGCCAGGTAGAAGTGGCTGCCGCGGTTGTCGATCTCCCCGACCTTCCGGGCCGGAGACTTATTGCTCTCCAGGAACTTCGCGTTGGCCTGGTCGAGCGCATCGGCCAATACTTTGGCGGCATGATTGTTCCCGACCTTTGCCAGATGCTCCAGCGAAGCGGCTAGGGCCAGGAACTCGCCGAGCGAATCCCACCGTAGATAGCCTTCTTCCTGAAACTGCTGCACGTGCTTCGGGGCCGAGCCCCCCGCGCCGGTTTCGAACAGACCGCCGCCGTTCAACAACGGAACGATGGAGAGCATCTTGGCGCTGGTCCCGATTTCGAGGATCGGGAACAGGTCGGTCAGATAGTCGCGCAAGACATTTCCTGTGACCGAAATCGTGTCTTTTCCCTCTCTGATCCGTTCCAGCGAAAGACGAATCGCCTCAGCCGGCGGCATGATCCGGATGTCGAGCCCCTTGGTATCATGATTCTTCAAATACCGTTCGACCTTCGTGATTAATTGCGCATCGTGCGCCCGATCCTTGTTCAGCCAGAAAATCGCCATGGCGCCGGTGGCTTTTGCGCGATTCACCGCCAGTTTGACCCAGTCTTGAATCGGCGCATCCTTCACCTGGCACATCCGCCAGATATCGCCTTCTTCCACTTTGTGCTCCAACAAGGTCTTGCCCGTTGCATCGACAACCCGTATCGTGCCGTTGCCCGGTGCTTTGAAGGTCTTGTCGTGTGATCCATACTCTTCCGCCGCCTGAGCCATCAAGCCGACGTTGGGCACGCTTCCCATCGTCTTCGGATCAAGCGCTCCATGCTTCTTACAGGAATCGATGACTTCTTGATAGATCGGCGCATAGCTGGCATCGGGAATCACACACTTCGCGTCATAGGCCTTGCCGTCAGGGCCCCACATCTTGCCTGAGTCCCGAATGACCGGGGGCATCGAGGCATCGATGATGATATCGCTGGGCACGTGCAGATTGGTAATGCCCTTGTCAGAATTCACCATCGCCATGGGCGGACGCTTCTTGTAGACCGCCTGGATATCGGCCTCAATGGCTTTGCGCTGATCTTCCGGCAGCGACTTAATCTTGCTATAGACATCGCCAAGGCCGTTATCGGGATCGACTCCCAGCTTCTGGAATGTGGCTGCATGCTTCTCGAACACGTCCTTGTAATAGACCGTCACAGCATGACCGAAGATCTTCGGGTCCGAGACCTTCATCATGGTGGCTTTCATATGAAGCGAAAACAAGACTCCCTGCTTTTGGGCGTCTTCGATCTGCTCCTCAAGGAATTGCCGTAGCGCCCGCTTGCTCATGAACGTGGCATCGATGACTTCCCCGGCTTGCAAGGCCACTTTGGGTTTGAGCACGGTCGTCTTGCCGTCCTGGCCGACGAACTCGATCCGCGCATCGGTCGCCGCGTCCATCGTCATGGACTTTTCGTTCGACCGGAAGTCCCCGCTCTTCATATGGGCGACGTGCGTTTTTGAATCCGGACTCCACGCTCCCATCTTATGCGGGTGCTTCCTGGTATGGGCCTTCACGGAGAGCGGCGCGCGGCGATCAGAATTGCCCTCGCGCAGAACCGGATTCACGGCGCTGCCCTTGACCTTGTCGTAACGGGACTTGATGTCCTTCTCTTTATCGTCTTTCGGATTTTCCGGATACTCGGGCAGCTTGTAGCCCTGGTTCTGCAATTCCTTGATCGTCTCTTGGAGTTGGGGCAGTGACGCGCTGATATTCGGTAGCTTGATGATGTTCGCTTCCGGCGTCTTGGCCAGCTCGCCCAACTCAGCCAGGGCATCGTGCTGCTTCTGCGACGGAGTCAGGTATTCCGGAAACACAGCGAGTACACGGCCCGCCAACGAGATGTCCCGCAATTCGACCGTCACGCCCGCCGCCTTCGAAAAGGCGTTGATGATCGGCAAGAACGAGTAGGTCGCCAGCATCGGCGCCTCATCCGTCTTGGTATAGATAATCTTGTCTGCTTTCGTCGTCATGGTTGCTCCCCTTTCCGCATCGTGATTAGTTCAGCGCATTCAGCGCCGAACCGGCCTTGAACCACGCAATCTGTTGCTCCGTCATGCTGTGATTCGCCTGGATGGTGAGCGCCTGGCCATCCGCCTTGTGAATGGTCACCTGCACCGATTTGCCGGGCGCCAGACTCCCTAGCCCCGTCACGCTGATGCGGTCCTGCTGCTCGATCTTCTCGTAATCCTTCGGTTCCGCGAAGGTCAACGCCAAGATCCCTTGTTTCTTGAGATTGGTTTCATGAATACGCGCGAAGCTCTTGGTGATCACGACGCGCACATTCAAGAAGCGGGGCGACATCGCCGCATGTTCGCGGCTGCTGCCCTCACCGTAGTTTTCGTCACCGACCACGATCGAACCGATCCCCTTCGCCTTGTAAGCACGGGCGATCTGCGCGATGGTCAGATTCGACTCGCCGGTCAGCACATTGGTCCCCTTGCCCGGTTCGGAGGCAAAGGCGCTGTTGGCGCCGAGAAACATGTTGTCGCTGATCTTATCCAAGTGGCCGCGGAACTTGAGCCAGGGACCGGCGGGGGAAATATGATCGGTCGTGGTTTTGCCCTTGGTCTTGATCAGAAGCGGAAGCTTCTCGAAGTCCTTCCCGTCCCAACGGGGGAACGGCTGCAAGAGTTGCAACCGCTCGCTGGTCGGAGGAATATCGACGGTCAAGCCGTCGCCGTTTTCAGCCGGCGCCACAAATCCTTCTTCACCCGTGGCAAATCCCTTGGACGGCAATTCTTCACCCACCGGGGCTTGGAGCTTGAATTCCTTTCCATCAGCGCCTTTGAGCGTCTGATTCACCGGATCAAAGCCAAGGTCGCCCGTGATCGCATAGGCCGTCACGACTTCCGGGCTCGCCAGGAACGAGAGTGTTTCGTTGATGCCGTCGTTCCGGCCTGGAAAGTTACGATTGAACGAGCTGACGATCGAATCTGCCTTGCCCTTCACGCCGTCGGCTCGTTTCCACTGCCCGATACAGGGGCCGCAGGAATTCGAGAGCACCGTGCCGCCCAGCTGCTCGAAGGTGTCCAGGAAGCCGTCGCGTTTCATGGTGTGGTAGATGCGCTCGGAGCCCGGTGAGACCAGGAATGAGGCCTTCGCCTTCAAGCCGGCCTTCAACGCCTGTTGGGCGATATGGGCCGACCGGCTGATGTCTTCGTAAGATGAATTCGTACAGCTGCCGATCAAAGCCGCCTTTAATTCAACCGGATAGCCCTTCTCCTTGGCTTCCGCCTTCAACTTCGAAATTGGCCGGGCCAAATCCGGGGTGTGCGGTCCGACCACATGCGGCTCCAGTTTCGACAAATCGACTTCGACGATCTGATCGTAATACTTCTCCGGCGATTGAGTGACTTCCGGATCGGCGACGAGCACCGCCTTGTTTGCCGACGCAAGATTCGCCAGATCCGACCGGTCCGTAATGTTCATGTAGGCGACCATCTTCTGATCGAAGGGGAAGACGGAGGTCGTCGCGCCCAACTCCGCGCCCATATTACAGATGGTGCCCTTGCCGGTTGCGCTGATCGTCTCGGCGCCGGGACCGAAGTATTCGACGATCTTGTTCGTCCCGCCCTTGACCGTCAAGAGGCCACAGAGGTAGAGGATCACGTCCTTCGCCGACGCCCAACCACTCAACTTGCCGGTGAGGCGCACCCCGATCAATTTCGGATGGAGGACTTCCCAGGGCAACCCCGCCATCACTTCACCCGCATCGGCCCCGCCGACGCCGATCGCCAAGCCCCCCAACCCGCCCCCGTTCGGCGTGTGCGAATCGGTGCCGATGATCAACGAGCCGGGAAACGCGTAATTTTCAAGCACGACTTGATGAATGATCCCGGCACCAGGCTTCCAGAAGCCGATGCCGTACTTTTTCGCCGCGGACGCCAGGAAGTTGTAAACCTCCTTATTCTCGTCCATCGCGCGAAGTAAGTCTTTCTCGGAGCCCATCTCGGCACGAATCAGATGGTCGCAGTGGATCGTGCTGGGCACGGCGGCCTGCTTCTTATTGGCCTGCATGAACTGCAACATGGCCATCTGCGCCGTGGCATCCTGCATCGCCACACGATCCGGCCGTAGAGCCAGCATCGCCTTGCCACGCTCCCAGGTCTGCGTGCCAAAATTGTCGGCGTGCGAAACGAGAATCTTTTCCGCCAGCGTCAGTGGACGGCCGAATTTCGCTCTGGCCTTGGCACAGGCATCCGGCATCTTCGCATACAGTTTCTTGGCTAGATCCATGGACATGATTGTTCTCCGCCTTCTTTCGTTGATCGTCGTTCATATCTCGTGAAGCGTATCTCGCAGACTTTCCTGCGCTTCACGCTTCACATCATTTCGGCGGCGGCACTTCCCGCCGCTATTTTAACGGCGGAACCTCCCGCCTTTTGGGTGCCGCGTAATTGACCAAGTAATCGAACAACCGGATCAGGCGGCTCTCCTGGCGCTTCTGATCAACCCAGTGGCCGATCAATCCGATCGTGCGCGACAGGATGAAGAACCCGTTCAAACTATCCACCGGGAAACCGAGATCCACCAGCACGGCGGCCATCGTGCCGTCCACGTTCAGGATCAGATTATCTTTTTTCGCCGCCGTCACCTGCTCGACTTGCAGTGCGAAATCGAGGCAGGGTGTTTTCATATTCAAGCTTTTCACGTAGCCCACAAGTTCTTTCACCCGCTTATCCGGGTTGCGCAAACTCTTGACCCGATGGCCGATACCGGGCACCGGCCCGTGATTCTTCTTCATATAGGCCAAGAAGTCGTCCACCGACAGCTTATTGTCTACGGCATACTTGAAAAACCGTCCGGCATCAGTAACAGCGCCGCCGAAACGAGGACCGATCATAATCAGTCCCGCTGCAACCGATTGAGACATGCCAATTCCGGCGCAGGCTGCGATGATCGTCCCCAACGCTCCGCTGACGCAAGGACCATGGTCGGCGGAGAGCATCATAATGCGCTTGATGATTTCCGCTTCCTGTTTGGAGATCAGCCGCTTGTCCCACAGCAGTCCCACCACATGGGGAATCTCATAGCCTTTATTGATAAGCTCGGAAGCCGGGTACCCGTCGTAACAGGGCTCATCGCCACGGTCGTCGCTGATGGTGGTGCGAATCAGCGGCGCGACCATGACCTCATCGGCCTTCATCGCTTCTTCAACCGTCTTCGGCAACTTCGGCAGCGACACCGGCTCAACAGGCTCTTTTACCAGGCCGGACTTCAACATCTCTTGATAGGCTTCCTTGATCGCGGGGCCCAACGCGCCGAACGTCGCCGGCACAATCGCGCCGGACTTCTTGAGGGCATCCGACTTTGCGCGGGCCGAGCCTTCGCCCTTCATACCTTCCTTCGCGCCTGCATGGCCGAACTTCATCCCCTTCGGCAAACTCTCCTGACAGAAACCGGAAACGACAGCCATCAACTTGACCCGCCGTTTCTTGGCGCCGTACCACTCCGCGGCACGCTCTTCGAGATCGCCGCCCATTTCGCCGACGATAACCACCGCCTTCGTCTGCGGATCGTTCTCGAACATTTCGAGGTAGCTGACATAATCGGTGCCGGGAAAGGCATCGCCGCCGATGCCGATCGCCGTCGTAATCCCGTCGGCGAACTGCGAGCAGATCCAGATGATCTCGTTGGAGAGACCGCCGGATTTCGTAATGACACCAAAGGAACCTTCCCGATAGAGCTTGGAGAGAACCAGGTTGTCGAATGCGCCGCCGATCACACCCAGCCGGCACGCGCCGGCGGACACGATGCCGATAGACGACGGGCCGTTGAAGACTTTGCCGAGTTTGCGCGCATGGGCGCCGAGGATCTTGGCGTCTTTTTCCGGCACACCCTCGGTGATCATTGACACTACCTTAATGTGGGAATCGTCGAGGGCCTCCATCCCGCCCTTCATCGCTCGGTCTGCGCCGATATAGACAAGACTGGTATTGATGGCCGGATGATTCTTTGTGGCCTCGGCAATGGTCTTATAAATAGGTATGGCGATCAGCCCGCTGCCGTAGGGGACCTCGTTGGTCTTGCCTGCGTCGGGCGGATAGACGAACGCTTCGACGTTAAGTGGACGCTTGATCAGGTAGCAGAATTCCGCCATGCGGCGCGCGGCATTGACACCGGCCTGCCCGCCCTGAATCACAACGCGGGTGTCTTTAGTGGCCAAAATACTCATCGGAATCTCCTCTTTTCCTTCAGGACTGAGCGCTGAGAACTACGGGCCGAGAAAAGCCCCTCTCACTCAGTCCCTAGTCCCGAGTGCTCGTTACTGTTTTTGAAGCGCTTTATCGACAATATCCGTCAGCGGCGTGTTGCGGTCGAAGACGTTGATATCGAAGCCCTCGTCCTTCAAGGCGCGCATCGCGTCGAGCCCTTCCTTCTCACGAGGACCGCCGCGGCGCACCCAGATTTTCACATCCTTCATCTTGCCGTCGGCCTTGGCCTTGCGGAACCCGTTGATGATGCCGCCGAAGGTCTTCTTCACATCTGTAAAATTGGCGATGGCGCCGCCGACGATGATGTTCTTGATGCCGGGCAACGAGCAGACTTTTTCGGTGAGGACCTCGACGGCCCAATCAGGCGGATCGCCGGAATACTCGGCGTAATTTGCCAACTTGCCGCCGCGCGCGACCACGGCGTCGGAATAATACACGCTTGCCCCGCCGCCGGCCGGAAGCATGGCCGTATCGCCGCCCGGGATTTCAATGAACTTGACCGACCCCTTGATCTTGGAATCGACTGCCATGACTTCCATTTCGTTTTTCGAGTAGGCCCGGCCGAACTCCGCAGCGAACTGAAAATTCCAATCCGGGTGGCGGAACTTGGCGTCGCCGTCAAGCAACGTCACGGCGTCGAGGGCAACCAATTCACCGTCGCTCTCACGGGTGACGACCGGGTTCACCTCGAGATACTGCGCATCCTCGCTGTCAAAACAGGTGAACATCTTGCCGGCAAAGTCCGTCATCTTCTTGGCGAGCGGCCCGGTAAAGCCCGCCTCCTTCACTACCTTTTCTAATGTTTCAGGCGACGGCTGCTGCCCGATCTCCAACGTCAATCGCTTGACCCGATCCCAATTCGATTCCACTTCGATCCCGCCGCAATTGGCGACCAGGATTTCACTGCCCTCGCGGGTGGATTTCACCGCACAATAATATTCTTCTTTGTGGGCGATCATTTCGGAGATAATGACTTGCGTCACCGTGATACTGCCGACCTGGCGGCCGATCATCTCCTTCGTCGCGGCAATCGCACCGTTCAGATCCAACCCGACCTTGACCAGTCCGAGCTTGAATCGCGAACCCAACGCTTCGTGCGCTTTCGCCACAAGCTTGGACTGCTTCAACCACTCGTTGACCTGCCCAAGTTTGGTGAGTTCATCTGCGGAGGTGACAACAACATAATTGGGAACGTGGATGCCCCACTTTTTCATCAGCCCCATTCCGGGACCTTCCAACACCTTAGCCATGACTCGCTCCTTCAAAAGTGTGAACGCTGCTGCAAGGGGAGCAGGATTGTAGCGAAATCATTCCCATGACTCAAGACGCCAGAGGAACTAAGACAAAACAGATCAAAAGGCCTACCGAATTCTCCGCCTTTGAATCAATGCGCATAAGTGATTGTAATCATGCATCTTTGGTCTGTTCGATCCCGCGCTGAGCCGGAAGTTATTTCCACTTCCTCGGATTCTGACAATGTGGACAGAAAAAGGAGCTGCGTTCGTCGCTCACACGACGAATACGCCGGCCGCATGAGTTTGGACAAAGTTGCTCCTCCTTTCCATACACGACATGGCACTGTTTGTATCGCCCTTCCGTTCCATCCGGGGCAAAAAAATCCCGCACGCTCGAACCGCCGCAGGCAATCGCGCTGTGAAGCACCTCTCGAGTTACAAGGAAAAGCCGTTCAACTCTGGCGGCCGAAAGACGATCAGCTGGGACATTGGGGTGCAATCCTGCGCGAAAGAGAATCTCATTCGCATAGATGTTCCCAATCCCGGCAAAAGCCTGCTGGTGCATGAGCAGTGGTTTCAACCGGCCCCGCCGACTCTTGATGAGCCGACAAAAATCTTCCAACGAGACCGTCAAGGGATCACAGCCGAACCGGCGGGCGACATATCGATCGAGCCCCTCCTGGTCCAGCAGCGACAGTCTTCCAAATCGTCGTGGATTCCAGTACCGCACCTCCGGTTCCCGGCCACCGGAAAATGTCATGCGCACGTGCACGTGCTGTGGATGTCTGATCTGCACCGACGGAAACAACAACAGGCCCGTCATGCCCAATTCGGCGACAACATAGCGCACAGCCTGGTCCTTGACGAACCGAATGGCCACGCTCTTTCCGTGCCGCTGAACCTGCTGCACAACGGCCCCTCTGTACCACGAAAGTGATGTGATCCCCTCCCGGACCATATCCTTCCGGCCCACCCAACAATCAGTCAATCGGGCGCCAATAAGCGCGGTACGGATCTGACCGGCAACGACTTCGGCCTCAGGCAATTCCGGCATATCGGTCGCTCCTCATGGTGACCGATTAAGCCACGGAGATCATTGGAAAGGCAACGCCTGAAAGAACGGATCGTGACGGGCTTGGAAACGGAATTGACGTGTTGCGGCAGATACCAATGAAATCAGGCATGCTGACGCAGCAGCCGAACCTGTTCGATGCCAGATTCGAGCTTGGGAAGCGGCAGAGCGCCAGGGCGTTGGGCCAGCACCAGTTTCAGCACATCGGCATAGGCCATCCCTTCAACGCAACACAGATAGGCCATGGCCACGGACACAGACCGGCCCATCCCGGCTCGGCAACAGACCATGACCCGATGGTCTGCGATGTGCCGTTCAACCCAACCGACGGCATCAGCCAGCACGTTCGGATCGGCTTCGCCAAAATCTTTGAAGGGTATCCTGCCGGCAATCAGCCAACTCGGCGCTTCAAGCTGATACTCTTCGGCCACCAGCAACAACGCGCTAATCTGCGCCGGAGGCTGCGCGGAGTCGTAGATATTGCCGACAAACAATCGATCGGTGATCTGGTGCATCGGGCGTCAGTATACCGACATACCAACATGCGTCAAGGCATTCCCCAGCGCTGTTGCGATTCCATTTCTCCACCCGCTATACTTGTATCACTATGGTCACTATCACTCAGCAAGAAGTGGAGCGGCGACTCGGCACAGTACCCTGCGCCATTTGTAAAGCATCCAGCTTCGGGATCGATGAACGAGTCAAGGGGACGGACGGTGAATGGCGCGGCATCTGCAAAAAATGCTACTACACTTTCCCTGTCCATGCCGACATGGAGTTCTATCTGCGCACACAGCCTGACGTGCCCTATCGATTGAAAGAGATTTCCTGCACCGCCTGTGACCATCGGGGGGTAAGCCTGGATTTCCGGGCCACGATGTCCGTACGGGACGCCTATTATTTCGTAACGTGTCAAACCTGTAAGCGGCAGTTCCCGGAGAAATCATCGCTGGAAGCCTTTGAATAACTCGGCAAACTCCAACGTTACCAGTGTATACTGACATCATGACTGACACACCAAAACAGCCCGATCAAACGACGCCGGAAGCGAAACCCAAGGTGAGAAAAGAGCTCACCATCATCTCTGTCCCCGACGATCGCGACATGATCGCCGAGGAAATGGCCGAGATGTTCGAGGAAGACAAAGTCTCCCACAAACACGGCAGCTCGGAGCCGGAAGCCGACTAGCCTTCTCAAATATTTTCAGAAATCATCAACAAGCGGAGCCTCCCGCCTCCACACCTTTCGGCGCGACCCTTCTGGGTTTCAGCGAGCGGAAGCCTTCTGGAATTCGCATAGCCACGGTCTGCGACCGTGGTGCCATGGTCAGTTCCAGCTTTCCTTCTCGCCGAAACCTCAGTGGGTCCCCACGCCTCCGGTGAAGTCGGCAGGCAGCTCCCGCTTGCTGCTGCCAAAAAAATGAACCGGCGACGAATCGCTTATGGACTCGTCGCCTAAACATTCGGCAGTAGTGCAATGAAAGCGGAGACATGTCGAGTCGCCACATCGCGAGAAAGCTCCACAATACATCGAACTTCCCGCTGCGTTGATTGCAACTCAAGTTTGAGTCTTTGAGGCGGCCCTCCAGGTGTAACACTGAAATGCCGATTTAGGCGAGAGTGGATCAACCAATCACGTGCTGCTTTGATATTCTTGTAATCGACATCCGCTAAGACATTGTCCACCCACTGCAGTGCTAACTGGGGGAGCCTCGCTCGCCGGTTAACTGTCCTATCGGGTGGCTGGCTCAGATCAAAATCCCCTAGATCAAACTTCTTTGACCCGCCGTGCGCGCAAAAGGAACGCGCGAGACCCGCTGCACACAGATCAAGTGCAGTGATACATGTACTCGTAGACCACCGAGCATGAGCAACATCGACAACGTCTGACCGATGGCCACCAACAACTGTGTTGGGTGGCCTTGTTGATCTCCTACTGCGCGCATGCACCGAGCACAGCCCGTCACTTTGACATTCGATTCGATCCGAGTGCGCGGTGCGCGAGCAGGGGATATCAACCGGTCGCTCCTCTCCGCTGTCCTCATGATGCCCCAAGCAAATGCACGCACCGTTCGTCACCTGGTACTCAGCTTTGACTCAGCTCGACCTCACAATTTGCACTGCCGCATCTTGCTCAATTCGCCCCAGCGCCGATACTTTACCGACTTTTTCTTTTCTGACGATCCGCTCAATCCGCACGATGGCCCCGCGATGCCAGGCATCGAAGGCCTCATTCTGAGGAGAGGTGAGCCGATCCTGACGTCCCACTTCCTGCCGGCCCTGTTCGTTGCACAACCAGGCCCGCTTCTCCCCCTTCATCTCACGCAGTTCACTCACGACCCGATACACATCCGGTGTCCGCTCGGTAATGGTCTTGCCGTCTTTGCGCAACAGCAGATAGGAAAACTTCAACGCGTCTTTAATAAAACCGACCTCATCGTCCCAAGCCCGCTCTTCGTGGCACCAATCGTAGGGGTTCACCAGGGCCGGGCACCTGTTTTCATGCAGGCACGGGCTAAAGACGGTACCTCGTTTCTCCTTGAGTAACCGATCACGCACGTAATGCAACGCTCGCGAGGTCTCCCGCAAGGCCGGTTCAAGGATCATCATCGTGCCGGATGGAGCAAGCAGTGACAGTGCTTCGGTCACGAATTTGCTCCGATCGCCGATTGGATCTTTTGCGTCCACATAGATTTCGTTCAGGCTATTGGCCAGGATAATGAGATCGAACGGACCACGGGGGTGGACCTGCGTCAACCAGACTTCCTGTTCAAGATTTCCTTCGTGGCGCTGGAAACCTGCCGTCGTGATACCAGCTGTATGGCAGAACAGGTTCCAGAACTGGCTCGCGTACGACAGCGCACTTGGCGAGCTATCAACGGCGACGACGTTCAACGTGCCCGTATGCTTTTGGTGATGCCACCAGTCGAGCACGGCCAACGATCCGGTGCCGGGCCCGGAGCCCAGGTCCAACACCGAGAATCGCTCTTGGATCTGGTCTGTCG
>LNFM01016205.1_pt1 | contig 13361 bp, 14 predicted proteins | sample 596031 | NCBI WGS metagenome assembly LNFM01 (sample SAMN04254537, study PRJNA301005) | activated carbon metagenome | isolation source: dual media filters at the Ann Arbor, Michigan drinking water treatment plant | place: USA: Ann Arbor
TCGCTGCGGCACAGTCGCGATTGTAGGCCGCCCTAACGTAGGTAAATCGACATTACTTAACCATATTTTAGGCATGAAATTAGCGATTACTTCGCGCAAAGCACAAACCACACGCCATCGCTTGTTGGGCATTCACACCACAGACGACACGCAATTTTTATTTGTAGACACGCCAGGTTTTCAGCAAAAACATTTAAACGCGCTGAATAAGGGTCTAAACAAAACCGTGACGCAAGTGCTAACCGAAGTAGATGTGGTGTTGTTTGTGATTGAACCCATGAAACTGGGCGAAGCCGATACAAAAGTATTAAGCCTATTGCCAACTGACAAACCTGTATTGCTAGTGGTAAACAAAGCTGATTTGATGGGCGACAAAAATAACTTGCTGCCCTTGATTCAAGACTTTGATTTGTTACATCCGTTTGTGGGCATTATTCCTGTTAGCGCTAAAAAAAGCCTTAATTTAGATGAGTTGCTTGAAACGACGCGTCAATACTTGCCAGAACAAGCTGCGATTTATGGTGAAGACGAGTTAACCGATAAAAATGAACGATTTTTAGCAGCTGAGTTAATCCGCGAAAAAATATTCCGTTTACTGGGTGATGAGATACCTTATGCAGTGACGGTTGAAATTGAAAAATTTGAAACCGTTAAAGGCTTGCGCCGCATTTTTGCGGCGATTATTGTGGATAAAGATAGCCAAAAACCGATGCTGATTGGTAAAAATGGCGAAAAAATGAAACAAATATCCACTGAAGCGCGTCAGGATATGGAAAAATTATTTGGCAGCAAAGTGTATTTAGAAACTTGGGTCAAAGTAAAAGGTGGCTGGGCAGATGACGAAAGGGCTTTAAAAAGCTTGGGTTATTAAAGTAGCCTTTCTAAATTGCTTTAATAAATCGCTTTAACAAAGGCGTTTTTTTAATTTTGGCTTAGGCTTTAATTTAGGGTTAGCTGATGTCCGAACATAATGTTTTTAACCTGCCGATTTATGGCAAGCCGATTACGCTGGATGATGCGGGTATCTATTACGCCATCAATCGCAAAACGGGCAGCATTAATAATGTGTTCAACCTAGTATATGAAACAGATGCCAACCAAGATGGCGATTGGTATTTGTATCAGCTTAAAAATACCAGTAAAGACGGTGATATGGGCTGGGTTATTTTGGCCGATAATGGCGACTATCCTTTAAAAAGTATTTCTAGCGAAGAAATTAAGCAGCATTTTGATAAGCCCGAATATGCCGAACCAAAAGGCGCTTGGCAGCTCATTAAAAATTCCAGATACGGCTTTGGTAAATTTACTCCACTGCATGCGGAAGCCGATAATTTATACGCCATGATACTTTTTTCAAGCGCACAAACGCCAGGTATTTCCACTATGCCAAGTTTTTCAAAAATGCTGGTGCCGCTGCTGATACAAAAAGCCGAAGACGAAGTGCTAAAAAGCTTAATCCAATTAGAGCGTTAACGTTGGCTGCACCCCTTCATCTACACAAGCACGACAATCAGCCTGTATACGTGCTACACACTTACCCATTTAAAGAAACCAGCTTGGTGGTGGAACTATTCAGTCAACAGTTTGGCCGAATAGCTGCTGTAGCTAAAGGTGCGCGCAGGCCGCATTCTGCCATGCGTGGTATGTTGCAATCGTTTCAAATGTTATCTGGCGCTTGGTCTGGCAAAAACGAGCTCAAAACCCTGCACAGCCTAGATTGGAATGCAGGCTTAACCCTGTTAAAAGGCGAAGCGCTGATGTGCGGCTTTTATATGAACGAATTGCTGCTGCGCTTGCTGCCACGTGAAGATGCGCATGAAAGTTTGTTTGAATATTACGATACAACACTTAAAACTTTGGCTAAAACACAGGATTCAAGTGGGGAAGAAGCTTTAGTTAATGGTAAAAATCTGGCCATCATTTTGCGGCGCTTTGAGCTTAAATTGTTGCAGGAAATGGGTTATGCAGTCCCTTTGCTTGCCGATGAAAATGATGGCGCTATTATCGCCGATAAAATCTATCGTTACGAGGCAGAATATGGCGCATGCGACTTAAATACCACTAAAAATGGCGTACAATTAAGCGGCTTAACCTTGCTCAATATGGCAAAAGAGGACTATACAGACCTGCAAACGCAAAACCAAAGTAAGCAACTAATGCGCTATTTACTAGCACATTATTTGGGGGATAAGCCATTGCATACAAGACAACTATTAATAGACCTACAAGGCTTATAATGCATGCTGAATTTCGATCATACTTTGTTGTCATGCCTTGCCGTACGAATCGTACTGCCTTCGGAACTCCGCCGCGTCTGAGCTTCAATTGAGCGTGAATCAGAATATGAAAGTATGCAATGGCAATTGAGGATGCAATTTTTTATACGATTACCAGCACCTTAGAACTGGCTGTAAATGTAGTTGTGAGATTGTTTGGCTTTTCTGAAGATAAAGCCAAAAAAATCATTGGTTATGTTGGATGGCTCTTAGTGTTTATTTTTGTGATTTTTTTACTATGGTTAACTCTAAAATATAGCTAACGAGATATGTAATGAAATTTGAGAACTAAAAAATGATTAAATTAGGTGTCAACATCGACCACGTCGCCACGATTCGCCAAGCGCGTGGCACTAAATATCCTAGCGTTGTACAGGCGGCTCTGCGCGCTGAACAGGCGGGTGCTGATAGCATTACGCTGCATCTGCGCGAAGATAGGCGGCATATGCAAGATGCGGATATTTTCGCCTTGCGCCCATTGCTACAAACAAAAATGAATTTAGAGGTAGCCGTCACCGATGAAATGATTGGCATTGCCTGCCAAGTAAAACCACAAGATGTGTGCTTGGTGCCAGAGCGACGTGAAGAACGCACCACAGAAGGTGGGCTGGATGTGGTGATGCATTTCGACAAGGTAAAAGCAGCCTGCGAGAAATTAGCCGCGCATGATATTCGCGTTTCATTGTTTATTGGGCCAGATATCGCGCAGATTGATGCCGCAAAAAAAATGGGTGCGCCAGTGATTGAGCTGCATACAGGTACATTTGCTGATGCGGAAACTGAAACAGCAAAAGCAGCGGAATTAATCCGTATTAAGCAAGCTGTTGCGCATGCCAAAAAGCTAGGGTTGATTGTGAATGCAGGTCATGGCTTGCATTATCACAATGTGCATGAAATCGCTGAAATTGTTGGTTTGGAAGAGCTGAATATTGGCCACGCGATTGTTGCGCATGCGATTTTTGTGGGTTGGGATAATGCGGTTGCTGAAATGAAGTCCCTGATGAAAGAAGCTGCATCTTACTTAACACATCAAAAAGTATGATTTTTGGCATCGGCACCGACATCGTTGAAGTCAGTCGCATTGAGGCGTCTATTGCGCAATTTGGCGATGAGTTTGCCAAACGCATCTTGGCGGAAAGCGAAATCGCCAGTTATCAGCAATCGCTGATTAAGCCACGCTTTTTAGCCAAACGTTTTGCAGCAAAAGAGGCTTTTTCTAAAGCACTTGGTACAGGTTTGCGCGCTCCCGCCACCTTTCAAAATATCGCCGTTTCTCATGATGATTTAGGTAAACCGATATTGCTTTTAGCGCAAGAATTGCAAGCATTGTTAACACTTAAGAACATCACAAAAACCCACATTAGTATTAGCGATGAGAAAAATCTTGCTACTGCGTTTGTAGTGCTAGAAGTATAAAAGATGTTGATTATCCCTGTTATTGAAAGCCACTTTGGTGTTACTAGCCGTTTATGCGATACATGCCTGATTACTTCCACTCACAAAAGCATGTTGAAATAAACGCTTGTGTAAATACGTTTGCGCGTTGCTCGTAGGGCAAGCCTTTTAAGTGTGTTTCCCAAAACTTTTCAGGTAAAGTGTAAGGACACTTTGCAAGACCACTCAGGTAGCTTAGCTCATCACCATGCCCGCGCGCCAAATCATTCTCAAGCTCAATCCATCTGTTTTTAATGAAATGTGAAACCTGGTTCGCGGGGTCTGAGGGCTGCTGAGTACCTTTAATCAATGCGTAGAAATGGCAGATATTATTTTTTTGAGTCATATCAGGCTGGTTGCCCGCCCAAGTTGGTAGGCTCAGCCCAAATAAATAAAACATTACTTGCCAAATTGTTTTAAAACGCAAAAACATATCCAACCCCAGCAATAGTCCCTAATCTATCAAAATGCTTATAGCTTAGCTCAAGGTGCGCGTCTTGAGATGTTTTATATTCTGCGCGCAGTGTTTCGTCTGGCCTGCTACGGCGATCGTCAGGCCCATAAATTTTACCTAACTTACTTGCTGAAATAGCCCATTTTCCATTTGACCATCCGAGACTGGCGTTCACATTTAAATCTATATATTCGTCGTAGCTTAGCAAACTCAAATTAGGTAACACTTGCACGGACCATCCGCTCTTCGAAATCGTACCCAACCCCTTGGAAAAGTTTAACTCTACGTGCGGCTTTAGTTTCCATTGTTGCAAGTTAATTTTTTTTGGATCGTTCACTAAATCTATGGAAACCCCATTAATCTGTCTAAAACCTAGTGCGTAAAGTTTTTCACCACAGCATGCATTATCCACACTGTTTTGTTGAGCAAATACAAAATGGTCAAACGCTAAGCCATCTTCTGATGCTTGAACTGCCAGTTTTCCCATCGTAAACCCATATGGTGCTGCGGCTTGTAGTTGGTCAGCCATGGTATTAAAAACATCTAGCTCAAGCTGCAACCTAGTTTTTCCATTCACATGTAAAGCACTTGTTTTTAATGTTGATGCGTGAGGGCTGTTGAATACAGGAACAACATCGTCATCTTCCACGGACGGACGAGATACTATTGTCACAGTAGAAGGCAGAAGCTTGCTGGATAAATACTCATCTCGTAGTGCGAGTACAGCGGAAGAGTTTTTCAATGTATTTTCTCGTTGCTCAGAAGCTTTACCTATTGCAAGACGCAATGGTTTGCTCGTTTTTAAGTGTTCTTGCGCGGGGATAATGTCATCTGATAAAAAACCTTGCAGCGCTTGATAATCATGCCAATTGAGCTGCTTGGCCATATCGTCTAGCCCTTGTCTAGGTGCTGGCCAATAGCGATAAGTTTCAAAAACAGGTTTTTCTGCTATGTTATTCGCTTCCATAAACGTGGGCATAAAATCAAAAAACAGTTTTTTATTACTACTGGGTGACTCAGGTAAAACGGCTGTAAAAATATGCTCAAGGTAAGTGTGACAATTGGCGCGCATTAAGTGGTAGGGAAATGTTGCTCGCTTTGATTCAAAGGCTAGTAATGTCAAAAAGTAGATTTTTTCAGCAGGAAGGTTGATGCGATAGAGTTGTTGCCCATGCCTGTTTGTGCGAACGCCATTTGGACTATCATCAGTGCGAATAACTGCTGCGCCATCGCCACCAAACGACTTAAGCAACCTAAATGCTTTATTCAAAACGCCAAGATTATCACCTAAATGGTTGGGGATATCATTTACTCTACCAAACCCAATACTTAACGTGAGTGCACTGCCGTTATAAAAGCGCTTGCCATGAACCAGCAAATCTACATGAAATAAGGCGTCGCCAGAATCTACAGATTCAAATGTTTGGACAATATCCGCTTTGAGTGTGTCATCCACATTGGGTAAAGGCAAATTGCAGGTTCTATATGCTTCTGGCATAAAATAACTGCCATAAATCACCTTGGCAACAAACGCAAAGCGCGCGGGGAAGTGGCACCAAGGTGTGGCATCGGTAGCACCAGTAAATTTTATTTCGCCTCGTAAATATTGCTCAGCCAAGTCAAACTCTTTGGCTAAATCAGGCATTGAGGTATTGCTTAAATAGTAATCTGCATTAGTTGGGCGCAAATGCACATCTTCTTGCAGCAAAATACGCTGCCATGTTTTTTTTTGCTCGGGGCTGAGTTTGCTATAGCTTGCTGAGTCTGCCGCGTTTGCCGTAGTGACACCCAATACTATCAGCATTAGCAGCACATGGTAGATATAAACACGCATGGATGAATTAGCTTAAAAATCAACAGAAAAGTTAGGGTAGTACAAACAAAAGGGCAGGTAAGTAAAATTTACCTGCCCTAGACACTTAATTTTTGCCGTTTTGTTTTTGTGAAAGCGGTGGTTTTAACAAAAAACCATACTCTACAGCCCAGAACAAGTTGGTGGGCATAGTGGTGGCGGAGGCGCGCACAAACTGGGGTTTGTAATGCAAGGGTCAGGTGGTGGTGCGCACAAACTGGGGTTTGCAATGCAAGGGTCAGGCGGTGGCGCGCACAAACTGGGGTTTGCAATGCAAGGGTCAGGCGGCGGCATATTGCCGCCAGTACCAGTTACCACTTGATTGGCAATCGTACCAGTTTGCAAAATGATTTGTGTGGAGGCTTCATTGTTAGCATTAGTTTGGTTTGCGTCTGGGCTTGTATTAGTTTGATTGGGAGTAGTTTTACTTATCTGACCAGAAGAACCACCTAATTTCGCATTCGCATCATCAACAGATTTCTGTGCTGCTGCTTTTTCTTCTGGCGTCGTATCAGCTTTAAAGTTAGCCAATATAATCTCTGCATGCAGCATTGTCACGCTTAAAAGTAACGCCATCATTAACTGTTTTTTCATCTTTATTCTTCCTTAGAATTGGTGGATCAGGCTAATGCCAGCGCCGTTTTCATTCACATTGCGCTTATCAAACACGCTGTTCAGCGTTAACCCAATGCTGGTTTCGTTGGTGATTACATAACGTGTTCCTAAGCTGTAACTGAAATAATCCTCATCGCCAGTGCCAGCTATAAACTCACGGCTAGCTTTGTTCCAATTTACACCAACAAATGGTGCCCATTTTTTTAGCTGGTAAGTCACTTGGCCACCCAATGTAATGTAGTTTAGGGTGTTGTTAGATGATGGCACTGCATTGCCAAGGTTGGTAAGGAATCTATCGCTATCTGTTGAAATATGACTGTAGCTAGCAGTGAAATTAGACATGAGGTTCTGGCTAAGCGGAATATACTGCGTTAGCCCCAAAGATACCGTTTTGAATCTTGCATCAGTATCATAACTTACTGTTGCGGTATTGGTATCAATATCTGAGTTACCGTAGCCTAGCGAGGCATTAGCATACAAACCCCAAGCGAGATTACGCGTCACAAAAATACTTAGAGAGGTGGTGTCTATATCGGCATTACCAGAAAGCGTGTCATATCGTGTATCCGCATTGCTGTATGCAATCGAGCCGCCCACGTAGGTTTTGTCATTGATTTTACGAGATAACCCCAGATTACCTGACCAAGATTCGTTACCAAATTTATTGTTGGGTAAATTAAAGTTACTATCACGATAGCTTAAGCCTGTAGAGACTGACCATAGTTTTTCATCAGCTAGTGCACTCGTGCAAATGGCCGCATAGATAGCTACCACAATTGTTTTTAGGGAGTTTTTGAAATTCATGACTTTATTTTTTTGCAAGTATAAGGGAATTAATTTTAGCTATAAAACACATCAACAATATATCACGGTGAAATTTTCGAGTAAATAACTACATGTTTTAAAAGTATGCACGAACATTTCTTGTTGCGTAATTGTCGTTAACTTGGATTAAATGCGCCAATATTGTTATATTGCGCACATGATGAATGAAATGGATTTTAACCGTCGCTTTGGCGGCGTATCCCGACTTTACGGTGATGCTGGTTTAGCAAAACTGCAAGCTGCACATGTGGTGATTATTGGCATAGGCGGTGTTGGTAGTTGGGCGGCAGAAGCGCTAGCACGCAACGCAGTTGGCAAGATCACGTTGATTGATTTAGATAATATTGCTGAAAGTAATGTGAATCGCCAATTACATGCGGTGGATGGTGTGTTTGGCAAAGCTAAAGTCAGTGCCATGCGGGAACGGATTTTAAGTATTAATCCAATGTGTAAAGTGCATGAAATTGAAGATTTTATTACCGCAGAAAATATCACTCGTTTGTTGGGCTTTCAATGTGACGTGATTGTGGATTGCATCGATGATGCGCAAGCTAAAATCGCGCTGGCTGATTTTTGCAAGCGCCAACAAATATCATTGATTATGGCTGGTAGCGCGGGTGGGCGCTTAGACCCAACGTGCATTCAAGTTGCTGATTTAGCACATGTAACAGGCGATAGATTATTATCGAAAGTGCGCAATCAATTGCGTCGAGACTTTGCTTTCCCCAAGGGGCTTAATACTAAGATACTTAACACTAAAAAATCACCGAAATTTGGCATTGATTGTGTGTATTCCGATGAGCAAGTCATTAAGCCCGATGCCACTTGTGAGGTCGATTCAAGCGCTATCACTGGTTTAAACTGCGCAGGTTATGGCTCAAGCGTTTGTGTCACCGCACCATTTGGCTTTACCGCAGCACAAATGGCATTGAACTGCATACTGCAAAAATAGTCATTGCTAGGTGGCTAATCTTAATACATTCAAAGGCAATAAAAGCCACTTATCCAGCAAGCCCTGCCTTGTTTGTGGGCGAGAGATGACATGGCGAAAAGCGTGGGCGAAAAATTGGGCTGAAGTGAAATATTGCTCTGAAAAATGCCGTAAAGCAAAATCATGACGCGTCATTTAATCATTATTTTAGGCGATCAACTTAATGTAGATAATCCTGCATTAGACGATTTTGATGCGGCACAAGATGCAGTTTTAATGGTTGAAGCAAGCGCAGAAGCCACCCATGTATGGAGCCACAAAGCGCGTATTGTTTTGTTTTTATCCGCCATGCGTCACTTTGCACAATCGCTTGAAAGCAAAAAGATTTCGCCCATTTATCTGAATGCGCTTAAACCATCCAAAATCATTGTGTGTGAGCCAGGCGAATATCGCATTGAGCAAGATTTAATTGCGCTCTGCAAACAGACCAATACGCAACTGGTGATTCGCGATGACACCCACTTTATGTGTTCTAAAGCGGATTTTAAGTATTGGGCTGCTGGTGGCAAACAGCTACGCATGGAGTTTTTCTATCGCATGATGCGCAAGAAATATGATGTGTTGATGCAAGGCGGTGAGCCTGAGGGCGGCGCGTGGAATTACGATGCAGAAAACCGTAAAACATTTGGCAAAGCTGGCCCGCAAAATGTACCGACTGCGCCCAAAGTGAATATTGATGCTATGACGCAAGAAGTGATAGATTTAGTTGAGCAATCTTTCCCCAATTATCCCGGCGTACTTAACCATTTTATTTGGCCAATTTCTCGAGAGCAGGCTTTACTCTTTTTGGATGATTTTATTGCCAATAAATTAGCAGGTTTCGGCGATCATCAAGATGCGATGTGGCAATCCAAAATGCCAAATCAAAGCCCCTATTTATGGCATTCCTTATTATCCACTTCGCTGAATTTAAAATTGCTTAACCCACGCGAAGTGATTGCCGCCACCATAAGTGCTTACAAGAAAAGTGCACTGCCGTTGGCCAGCGTAGAAGGCTTTATTCGACAGATTCTGGGTTGGCGTGAATTTATTCGCGGTATGTATTGGCTGGATATGCCGCAAATGGCGCAAAGTAATCATTACAATCACCAGCGAAAATTGCCAAGCTGGTATTGGTCTGGCGACACGCAGATGAATTGTATGAAGCAAACCGTGAATGACACCATGCAGCATGGATACGCGCATCATATTCAGCGATTAATGGTGACAGGCATGTTTGGCATTTTGGCTGAATTGAATCCACGCGAGGTAGAAGCATGGTATTTGGCGGTGTATGTGGATGCAGTGGAATGGGTTGAACTGCCAAATGTGGCGGGTATGGCTTTGTATGCAAATGGTGGCCGTTTTACCAGTAAGCCGTATGTCGCAAGTGGCGCTTATATTAAGCGCATGAGCAATTATTGTAGCAGTTGCAAATACAAACCAGAACTGAAAACAGGCCCGCAAGCCTGCCCAACCACCACTTTATATTGGCATTTTTTAATCAAGCATTACGACACTTTTGCGCGAAATCCACGCACCGCTCTAATGGCTAAAAATGTAGATAGATTTAGTGCGGAGGATGTACAGGCGATTCAAATGCATGCGTCACATTTGTTGACGCATCTTGATCAACTTTAAAAGTCTTGGTTTTATAGATATTTCACAAAAATGTCATAATTAAGCAGGAAATTTGTCATAAGATAACCACCTATGATAACGACTCCCCCAAAACTGTTAGACCGTGATTTAAGTATTTTAAGTTTTAATGAACGTGTTTTATCGTTGGCGCAACGCCAAGATTATCCGCTGTTAGAGCGATTAAAGTTTCTGTGTATTGTTGCTTCCAATTTAGACGAATTTTTTGAAGTGCGTATGGAAGCGCAACTAGACGCGATGCAACGCAACCTGAAAAAAGGCGTGGTGTCGATTCATAGTTTTAATGCGGTTTCAGAAAAAGCGCATGCCATTATTAACCGCCAATACGCCATTTTTAATGATGAGTTAATGCCAGCATTAAAGCAATCTGGCGTGGATATTATTGCAGGGCATGAGCGTTCAGAAACTCAAAAAAAATGGGTGGCCAAATATTTTGAAGATAATGTTAAGCCGCTTTTGTTACCGATAGCACTAGACCGCTCACACCCATTTCCATTGGTGGCCAGCAAAGCGCTACATTTTATTGTGGAGTTAGCACCAGAAAAGCCTGATAGCCCACAGCGCATTAATATTATTCGCGTGCCACGCGTATTGCCAAGGGTGATTCAGCTCCCAAATAACGGCGGAGACAATCATACAAATCAGCAACAATTTGTCACCTTAACCAGCATTATTGCCGCACACTTGCCCGATTTATTTGGGCAAAAAAAGATATTAAGTTACTCGCAATTTAGGGTCACGCGTCATTCTGATTTGGCGTTAGATGAAGATGATATTAGTGATCTGCCTAAAGCATTGCGTCAAGAGTTAGCACAGCGGCCGTTTGGAGAGGCGGTGCGTTTAGAAGTTTCACAAAGTTGCGTTGCGCATCTATCCGATTTTTTACTGGCAGAATTTAACTTAACCCCTGCATCGCTTTATCCAGTGCAAGGCCCAGTCAATTTAGGTCGTTTGATTTCATTAACTGGTTTAGCGCAAGGTGTGGATGCAACGGGTGCCGATTTAGCATTTACGCCGTTTAAACCCGTGTGGCCAAAGCAACTTAAGCACGATGAATCGTTTTTTACGCAACTACAACAAGGCGATGTGTTGATTCATCGCCCCTATGAAAGCTTTGATGCGGTAATTAAATTCTTGCATGAAGCGGTGCACGACCCAAAAGTATTAGCGATTCATCAAACCATTTATCGCACGGGTAGCGATACGCGCATGTTGAATTTACTGCAAGAAGCGGTACGCCGCGGTAAAGAAGTATTGGTGGTGGTGGAAATTAAAGCGCGTTTTGATGAAGAAACCAATATTAACTGGGCCGAATCGCTAGAAGCCATCGGTGCGCAAATCGTGTATGGCATGGTTGGGCTAAAAACGCATGCCAAAATGTTATTGGTCATGCGGCAAGAGGGTAAAAGAATCAAGCGATATGCGCATGTGTCTACTGGCAATTACAACGCCAATACAGCAAAGCTGTATACCGATATTTGCATGCTCACCAGCAATTTAACGCTCACGCGCGAGATAGAATATGTGTTCAGGCATTTAACCAGCCAAATTGCACTGCCCCGCATGCGCCAATTATTAGTTGCGCCTTTTAATTTACAAGCAACCATGTTGCGCCAAATTGCTGCTGCCAAACGCGCTTGCGTGATGGGCGGCAGCGCTAAAATTGTAGCCAAGATGAACTCGCTGACCGATAACGTTTTAGTTAAAGCGTTAATAGGCGCAGCGCAACAGGGTGTGACAGTTGATTTGGTTATCCGCGGCGCCTGTATTTTGCCTGTTGATGTACTAGGTGTCGAAAATCGCATTCGTATTCGCTCAATCGTGGGGCGGTTTTTAGAGCATTCACGTATTTTTTATTTTGAAATTAATGCGGTCAATGGTCAGACAAGTAAGCGCATGTGGTTATCAAGCGCCGATTGGATGAGCCGCAATATGATGCGTCGCGTAGAAATTGCTTGGCCAATTTTGGATGAGCAGATGCAAACGCGCGTGATGCAAGAATGCCTATTACCTTATTTAGATGACACAGAAGATGCTTGGGTGCTGACTGAAGATGGGAAGTACAAGCAATTGTATGCAGAGATTATGGCTGAGCAACATGCGAGTAAAAAACTCAGTACCCAAAAAACGCATATAAAAACGTATACAGCGCAATAAAGCAGGCCAATCAATGGCGACCAAACCTATCCCACACCCAAGCTTTGACAACATCATTATTTGGCGTCATGCAGAAGCAGAGCAAGCAGATTTTGAGCTGGGTGAGCAAGATAACGCGCGGCAACTGACGATTAAAGGACGGCATCAGGCAAAGCGCATGGCACGATGGCTCAAAGAGCATTTGCCTAAAAATACAGTTTTAGTTTGTAGCCCAGCATTGCGCGCTGTACAAACAGCTGAAGCGCTCAATTATAAAATCCTGCTCAATAATGCGTTAAAGCCAAGCGCTAGCTTGGTTGATGTGCTACACGAGTTAACCCAATATCAGCAGCAAAAAAATATTTTAATCGTCGGACATCAACCTTGGTTGGGTGAATTGGTTGCCTATTTGTTTGAGCAAACCATCGTTGATATTGCAGATATTCAATCGCTTAGCGTAAAAAAAGGCGCAGTCTGGTGGCTGCGCCGTCAGGATTCTGAAAAATCTTCAGCATTGCAGCAAGGATACACACTGCGCGCCATGCAAATACCTAGTTTGCTGTAGCGAGATTGTTGTTGATTATTCAGTATTAATCTGAATAATGATTGCTAGTCTTTCTTGTTTGGCCGACCAGTTTTAATCACTGGAATCTTACCCAAAGTTGTTTTTAATGCATTGTCGCTCATGGCGGCTAACAATTTAATGCCAGCGCGCAGTAGCTCACTTTTTTTAGCAGGTTGACCCATTGACGTTAAGCGCGCTTTTAGCAAAGCAATTTGTGCATATTCATCCTTAGGCATGGTAAAACTATCACGCTCCATTTTTACTTTGTCTGATTTAGGCTTTTTATCATCTGGTTTACTTTCTTTTTTAACTACTTTTTTCGCTATATTTTTACTTACAGCGGGCGTTGGTTTTGCGACAGCTGGAGTTATTGTTGCTTTAACTGCAGGTTTTGCACTAGCTGGTTTAATGACAGCGGCAGCTTTAACAGGCGTTTTAGCCGCCGGTTTTACAGCAGCAGTTTTTGCAGCAGGCGTTTTTGAACCTGTGGGCTTTAAACCAAGCGCCTGCGCTTGAATAGGTGATATTTTAGACATAAATAAACTCCTCGTTTAATGTGCAGTAAGATTGTTTTT
>LNFM01019411.1_pt1 | contig 13361 bp, 13 predicted proteins | sample 596031 | NCBI WGS metagenome assembly LNFM01 (sample SAMN04254537, study PRJNA301005) | activated carbon metagenome | isolation source: dual media filters at the Ann Arbor, Michigan drinking water treatment plant | place: USA: Ann Arbor
TGGCCACGATGCACAGCAGCTGCAGCAGGTGGTTCTGCAGCATGTCGCGCAGCGCGCCGGTGCCGTCGTAAAAGCCGGCGCGGCTGCCCACGCCCACCGATTCGGCCACGGTGATCTGCACGCTCTTGATGTACGGGCTGCGCCACAGCGGCTCGAAGATGGTGTTGCCGAAGCGCAGCACCATGAGGTTCTGCACCGTTTCCTTGCCCAGGTAGTGGTCGATGCGGAAGGTTTGCGCCTCGTTGAAATAACGGCCGACCTCTTCGTTGATCTGGCGCGCCGAGGCGAGGTCGTGGCCGAGCGGTTTTTCGAGCACCACGCGCGAGCGGGCGTCGATCAGGTTCGCGTTGGCCAGATGAGCGCAGATGCCGGTGAACAGCGTGGGTGCGGTGGCGAGGTAGTACACGCGGTCGGAGCCGTTCTGCATTGCCGCACCCAGGGCTGCGAAGTCGGCGGGCTGGGTGGCGTCCAGGCACACGTAACCCAGGCGGTCCTTGAAAGTGTTCCAGGCTGCGTCGTCGAGCGCTTCGGCGTCAATGAAGCCGCGCACCTTGTCGTCGATGAAGGCAACGAAGGTGTTGCGGTCCCAGGGTTGGCGGCCCAGTGCGAGGATGCGCGTGGCTTCGGGCAGGTTGTGGTGCAGGTGCGCCATGTAGAGCGCAGGCAGCAGCTTGCGCACCGACAGGTCGCCCGCGCCACCGAAGATCACGAGGTCGAGCGGGGCCTGGGGGTTGGAGGCGGCGGCGGTGGGGCTTGAGGTGACCATGGATCTAATCAAGTTACTTGAGAGAATGCGATCGTAATGTAATTAAGTTACATCGCGGGTACAGGATGCCAGCGCCTGCCGGTGTTGGCGTGGGGCGCTGCCTCCACCTTAACCGCCGCAGCGGCGCGCGCCCAGTCAAAGGGTGCGAAAAAGCGGTGGGTGGGCGGTGGTGCGTGCCTTCACCTCGCCCAGGCCGGGTGGTGTGCAGCCGGTCTGCATCACGCACAGGCTGGCGCTGGCCACGGCGTGGGCCAGCAGGTGTTGTGCGTCGCTGGCATCCAGTTGCAACCCGTCCGCCCGGCTGATGCTTTGCATGACCGGGCGTTGCAGCAAAGCCACCAGCAGGCCAGCCAGAAAACAGTCGCCTGCGCCCACGGTGTCGACCACCGTGACCGGCGCCGACTCGGCGCTGTGCCAGGCCTGGCCGTCGCGCGCCAGCAGCACCGCGCCGCCGGCGCCCAGGGTGAGTGCGAGCCACATGGCCGGCGTGCTGGCCAACAAGGCGCGAGCCTTGGCCAGGGCGTCACTGCCCTGAACACCCAGCGTGTCGAGGTCGTCGTCGCTCACCTTGATCAGGTGGGCCTGTTGCAGGGCCGCCATCACGCTCGCGCGGTAAGCGTCCATTTCGGGCACCACCGCCGGGCGCAGGTTGGCGTCCACCACCACCAGCCGCCCCGCAGCGCGCTGGGCCTGCAGCCAGGGCAGGTACTTTGCGTTGTCCTCGGCCGCCAGCGCCAGGCAGCCGGTCACCGTGATGCGCAGGCCCGGCTGGGCTTCGCAGGCGGTGATCAATCCCGCAGCGGACACCTGCCGATCGGCCACGCCCTCGCGGTAGAAGCTGTAGCTGGCCTTGCCCTGCGCGTCCAGGCCCACCACGGCGAGCGACGTGGGTTCGTGCACGGGCTGCGGCTGGGCGAGTGCCACGCCGGCCTGCTCAATGCCCTCAGCCAGCAGGCGGCCAAATCGGTCTTGAGACAGGGGGTTGAGGTAGAGCGTGCCCACGCCTTGCAGGCCAAGCGCGCGGGTGAGGTTGTAGACGGCGCCGCCCGCGCAGGGGCGCAAGCGGCCGTCGGCGTCCTCGATCAGGTCGATGAGCGCTTCGCCGGCGGTGGCGACTTGAACGGTGTGAGGTGCACTAGGGAAAACCATAACTAAATCCAGTTGATTTATTAACATGTCTCGAAATATAGTCCAACCACACCGCAACGGGCCTCGTGAAAACCCCAAGTGTCTGGCGGCGTGAACCCTGAACGATTCCTTTCCACCCAGGAGACAAACATGAACATCCGCGCTTCCCAACTTGCCACGTCCGTCTGTGCGTTTTCCGTGCTCGCCCTGGCCGCATCCGTTGCCCAGGCACAGGCCCAACCCATCATCGGCCTGATCACCAAGACCGATTCCAACCCCTTCTTCGTGAAGATGAAAGAGGGCGCCAATGCCGAGGCCAAAAAGCTCGGTGCCAAGCTGCTCACGGCGTCGGGCAAGACCGACGGCGACAACGCGGGCCAGGTGACCGCGATGGAAAACATGATTGCCGCCGGCGCCAAAACCATCTTGCTCACGCCCAGCGACGCCAAGGCCATCATCCCGGCCGTCAAGCGCGCACAGGCACAGGGCGTGATGGTGATCGCGCTTGACAGCCCGACAGATCCGGTCACCGCGGTGGACGGCCTGTTCGCCACGGACAACTACAAGGCCGGCGTGCTGATCGGCCAGTACGCCAAGGCCGCGCTCGGCGGCAAGGCGCCGGTGATCGCCACGCTCGACCTCTTTCCCGGCCACCCGGTGGGCGCGCAACGGCACAACGGCTTTTTGCAGGGCTACGGTCTGAAATCGCTCGACGCGAAGAGCAACGACCTGGCCAAGCCGGCCGAGGTGGTGTGCATGGCCGACAGCTTTGGTGACGCGGCCAAGGGCCAGACCGGCATGGAAAACTGCCTGCAGAAGAACCCGGGCATCAACGTGGTCTACACCATCAACGAACCCGCCGCCGCCGCGCTTACAAGGCACTCAAGGCCGCCGGCAAGGAAAAAGACGTGGTCATCGTGTCGGTGGATGGCGGTTGCGCCGGCATCAAGGACGTGGGCGCCGGTGTGATTGCCGCCACCTCGCAGCAGTACCCGCTGCGCATGGCCGCCATGGGTGTCGCCGCCGGTGTCGAGTACGCCAAGAGCGGCAAGAAGGTCAGCGGTTACACCGACACCGGCGTGACCCTGATCGCCGCGAAGGCCGTGCCTGGCGTTGAAAGCAAAGATGTGAAGACCGGCATGGACCTGTGCTGGGGCAACAAGTGACGCCAGGGGCCAGGACATGAAAGCCAAACTCCCCCCCATGGGCACGCTCGGGCCCTTCATTGCCCTGCTGCTGGCCTGCGCCTTCTTTGCCACGCAAAGCGACCGCTTCCTCACGCTGCAGAACTTCTCGCTGATCCTGCAGCAGGTGATGGTGGTGGGCACCATCGCCATCGGCCAGACGTTGATCATCCTCACCGCCGGCATCGACCTGTCGTGCGGAATGATCATGGCGCTGGGCAGCATCGTCATGACCAAGATGGCGGCCGACTTCGGGCTCTCCGCACCGGTGGCGATTGCCCTGGGCATAGCCGCCACCGCGCTGTTCGGCCTGGTCAACGGCCTGCTCGTGACCAAGGCCAAGCTGCCGCCCTTCATCGTCACGCTGGGCACGCTCAACATTGCGTTTGCCATCACCCAGCTTTACAGCGGCTCGCAGACCATCACCGACATCCCCGAGGGCATGAACTGGCTGGGCCAGTCGTTCCGCATCGGTGGCACCAATGTGCTGTATGGCGTGATCCTCATGCTGGTGCTCTATCTCGTGACCTGGCTCGCGCTGCGCGAGACCGCGCCCGGGCGCCACATCTACGCGGTGGGCAACAGCCCCGAAGCCACGCGGCTGACGGGCATCTCCACCGACAAGGTGCTGCTGGGCGTGTACGTGGCCGCCGGCGTGTTCTACGGCATCGCGTCCATGCTGAGCGTGGCGCGCATCGGCGCCGGCGACCCCAACGCCGGGCAGACGGAAAACCTCGACGCCATCACCGCCGTGGTGCTGGGCGGCACCAGCCTGTTTGGTGGGCGCGGCATTTTGCTCGGCACGCTGGTGGGCGCGCTCATCGTGGGTGTCTTCCGCAACGGCCTCACGCTCATGGGTGTGTCCTCCGTCTATCAAATCCTCGTCACCGGCATCCTGGTCATCCTGGCTGTGGCCACCGACCAGATGTCTCGCAAGGGAGTTCGCTGATGAACCCGAACGCACCCCTCGTGATCCAGGCCAAGGGTCTGGTCAAGCGCTACGGCCAGGTCACTGCGCTCGACGGCGCCGACTTCGAACTGCGCGCCGGTGAAATCCTCGCCGTGATCGGCGACAACGGCGCCGGCAAATCGAGCCTGATCAAGGCCTTGTCGGGCGCGACCATTCCCGACGAAGGCCAGATCTTTCTCGACGGCAAGCCCATCCATTTCAAGAGCCCGATCGACGCGCGCCGCGCCGGCATCGAGACCGTCTACCAGGACCTCGCTGTGGCCCCGGCCATGACGATCGCCGAGAACCTGTTTCTCGGCCGCGAGATCCTGCGCCCTGGCTTCCTGGGCCGCTTCCTGCGCATGATGGACAAAAAGAAAATGTTGACCGAGAGCATCTCGCGCATGAACGATCTGAAAGTCGGCATCCGCTCGATGACGCAAGCGGTGGAAACGCTGTCGGGCGGGCAGCGCCAGTGCGTGGCGGTGGCGCGCGCGGCGGCATTCGCACAGCACGTGGTGATCATGGACGAGCCCACCGCCGCGCTTGGCGTGAAAGAAGGCAACATGGTGCTGGAGCTGATCCGCCGCGTGCGCGATAAGGGCCTGCCGGTGATTTTGATCAGCCACAACATGCCGCACGTGTTTGAAATCGCCGACCGCATCCACATCGCACGGCTGGGCAAACGCGCCGCGGTGGTCAACCCCAAGGTGATCAGCATGAGCGACACCGTGGCGGTGATGACCGGCGCCAAGCTGGCCGAAGAACTGCCCGCGGAGGCCTTGGCGTAAACCATGCTCAAAGGCATAGATCCCCTGCTCAGCCCCGAGCTGCTGAAACTGCTGGCCGAGATGGGCCACGACGACGCGCTGGTGCTGGCCGACGCGAACTTCACCGCCATGAGCCTGGGCGCGGGCAAGACCGTTTTGCGCCTGCCCGGCGTGGGCATGGCGCGCACCGTGAAGGCCGTGGCCAGCGTGCTGCCGCTGGCGGCCGATGTGCCGCAGCCCGTGGCCTACATGCAGGTGGGTGGCACCGAGGCGCCGTACCGCTCGGCCCTGCAGCGCGAGACGCTGGCCGTGCTGGCTGCCGAAGGCCTGGTCGAGGGCCAAGCCGAAGCGGTGGAACGGTTCGCTTTTTACGAGCGCGTGAAAAAGGCCTACGCCATCGTGGTCACCGGCGAGCTGCAGCCCTGGGGAAATTTCATTCTGCGCAAGGGTGTCATCGGCGACACTTTGCGAACCTGATCCGACACCGAACCCGACGCAGTGAACAACGAAGACGCCGCCACCGAATCCCTGCCCGATACCGAACCGGGCGACCAGCCGCGCCTGCGCCCGCGCGGCTCCAACCAGATGGGCATGCGCCAGTTCAACGAGCGCGTGGTGCTGCAGGCCCTGCGCGTGCACGGCAGCCTGGCCAAGGCCGACATCGCGCGCCTCACCGGGCTCACGGCCCAGACCATCGGCCTGATCACCGCGCGGCTGGACGAAGACCAGCTGCTGCGCCGTGAAGCCCCGGTGCGCGGGCGCGTGGGCCAGCCCTCGGTGCCGCTGGGCCTGCACCCCGACGGCGCCTTCGCCATCGGCATCAAGATCGGCCGTCGCAGCGCCGACTGGCTGCTGGTGGATTTCACCGGCCAGGTGCGCGAGCGCCTCGTGCTCGACTACGCCTTCCCCGACATCCCGGTGCTGCTGCCCGCGATCAAGACCAACCTCAACCGCTTGCTGAGAAAGTTGGGGCCTCTGAGTGACCGCGTGGTGGGTGTTGGCGTGGCGGCGCCGTTCCAGCTGGGCGGCTGGCACCGCATGCTGGGCCTCACGGCCGAACAATCGCAGGCGTGGAACCAGATCGACCTCGGTGCCGAGGTGCAGAAGCTCACCGATCTGCCCGTGAGTTTTGCCAAGGACACCTCGGCCGCCTGCGTGGCCGAGCTGCTGCAAGGCCGCGGGCGCGTTTTCTCTACCTGTTCATGGACACGTTTGTGGGCGGGGGCCTGGTGCTCGACTCGCACCTGCACCGAGGCATCCACGGCAACGCCGGCGCGGTGGCTTCGCTCCCGCTGCGCGTGGCACAAGGCAGCGAGCTCGCGCCGCAGCTCATCGGCGAAGCCTCGTTGTGGGACCTGGAGCAGCGTTTTCGCCAGCACGGCCTGGACCCGATGGCCGCCTACGACGCGCGGGCCCTGCAATCACCCTGGCTGCCGTACAGCCAGGAATGGATCGCGCGCGCCGCGCCGGCGTTGGCGCAGTGCGTGGTGTCGGGCACGGCGTTTCTCGATGTGGAGGCGGTGGTGATGGACGGCGCGGTGGCGCCCGACCTCTTGCGCGCGCTGTGCGAAGCCACGCGCGCCGCACTGGCGGGCTACAGCTGGGAAGGCCTGTACCGCCCGCGTCTGGAGCTGGGCACCATCGGCTCGGATGCGCGCGCACTCGGTGGAGCGCTGCTGCCACTGCACAGCTGCTTTGCGCCCGACCACGACGTCATCCTCAAGGTCTGATCCCTCAGGCCGCTCGCAGCCCGTCCGCAGTGAGGTGCAGCACACGCTGCGCACGCGCGGCGGCGGCCGTGGAGTGCGTGACCAGCACCAGCGCCGCGCCGCTCTCGCGGGCCTGCTGCTCCAGCACGCCCATGACCTGCGCGGCGGTGCTCGGGTCGAGGTTGCCGGTGGGTTCGTCGGCCAGCAACAGGCCAGGGCGGTGCACCAGTGCGCGGGCAATCGCCACGCGCTGCAGCTGACCGCCCGAGAGTTCGGCCGGCAGGCGCGCACCCAGATCGCCCAGGCCCACCGCGTCCAGCATCTGCTGCACACGCGCGGGGTCGGGGCGGCCCAGCAAGAGCAAAGGCAGGCCCACGTTTTGTGCCACGTCCAGGTGCGGCAGCACGTGGAAGGCCTGGAACACGAAGCCCAGGTGTTCGCGGCGCCAGTGCGCGCGCTGCGTGTCGGTGAGACCCCCGAGGTCCACACCGGCGTGGGTGATGCGGCCTTCGCTCCAGTCGTCCAGTGCAGCCAGGCAGTTGAGCAGGCTCGACTTGCCCACGCCCGATTCGCCCACGATGGCGATGAACTCACCCGGCGCCACCGTGAGGTTGACGCCGCTGAAGACGGTGGTGGTGCCGTAGCGTTTGCCGAGTTGTTCAACGACGAGTGACATTCAGATCAGGTGGGAGCGCCCAGCAGGGCTTGGGCCGATTCGAGCACGCGCGCCAGCGCATCGGGTGCGTCGCAGGCAATGACCCTGCGCTGTGGCATGGAGCGCAGCCAGGTGAGCTGACGTTTGGCGAGCTGGCGCGTGGCGGCCACGCCGAGTTCGCGCAACTCTGCGAGCTGTGCTGGGCCGAGCGTGTTGCCGTGGGCATCCAGAAGGTCCCAGGCCTGGCGGTAGCCCACGCAGCGCATGGAGGGCAGGTCGGTGGAGAGGTCACCTTGCGCACGCAGGTGTTTCACTTCTTCGACGAAGCCCTCGGCCAGCATGGCGTCGAAGCGCTGCGCGATGCGCGCGTGCAGCCAGGCGCGGTCTCGCGGTTCCAGCGAGATCAGGTGCTCGGGTGCGAGCGGGCTGTCGGGGTTGTGCGTGCGTCCGGTCTGAAAACTGGACAACGGCCTGCCCGAAACCTCGAACACCTCGAGGGCGCGCTGGATGCGCTGCGAATCAAGAGGTGGCAGGCGTGCGGCGGTCACCGGGTCCACCCGCGCCAGTTCGGCGTGCAGCGCGTGCCAACCCAGGGCTGCAGCACGCGCATCGATCGCGAGTCGCACGGCAGCATCGGCCTGCGGCATGTCGTCCAACCCCACCAGCAGCGCCTTGAAATACAGCATGGTGCCGCCCACCAGCAGTGCGGTGCGTCCACGGCCATTGATCTCGTCCACCAGCCGCGTGGTGTCGCGCACGAAGTCGGCGGCGCTGTAGCTTTGCAGCGGATCGAGGATGTTGATCAGGTGGTGCGGCACCTGGGCCAGCTCGGCCGCCGTGGGCTTGGCGGTGCCGATGTCCATGCCGCGGTAAACCAGTGCCGAGTCCACGCTGATGATCTCCACCGGCCAGCGCTGCGCGATGGCCAGCGAAGCGGCGCTCTTGCCGCTCGCGGTGGGACCGGCCAGGCCAATGCAGGACACGGGGGCCATGGGCCCGCTCAACCTTGCGCCACGTCGGTGGACGGCATGCGCTTGGGCCCGGGCCGGCTTTCACCAAAGCGCTGCACCAGCGTCCAGGCGGTGAGCGCAATGAGCACACTCCAGAACCAGATGCCGTTGGTCAGCGGCAGCACGGTGCCACTACCGGCCTGGATGGCAGCGAGGCTCTGGCCGAGCCAGCCGCCGACCACAAAGGCCGCGATCATCATGATGAAGCCGGCCAGCGCCGAGGCGGCGCCCGCCGCTTGCGGAAACGGGCCCACCGCGCCGCTCTGGCCGCAGGGCTGGTGCACGCCGTGGCCCATCATGAACAAGTAAAACGGCAGCATGATGGCCCAGGCGCTTCGCACCTCCAGCAACGCCAGCACGCCCATGCTGGTGCCGCCCGCCAGAGTGAGCACAGCAGCCAGGGCCACCGTGCGGCGCACGCCGAACGCCAGCAGCAGGCGCCGGCAGATGAACGTGCCGACGATGTAACTCAGCGACATCGTCATCATCATCAGCCCGTAGCCCGTTTTGGACAGCCCCAGCACCTGGATGAACACAAAGGGGGATGCGGCCAGGAACGTGAACAGGCCGCAGTACGAGGCGGCAGACAGCAGCGCAAACGCCCAGAACGTTGGATGGCGCGCGATCTGCACCCAGGTGCCCAGCAGCATGCCGGGCTGCAGCGCGCGCAGGTTCTTCGCCGCGAGCGTTTCCTCGAACCGCCACGCGATCACGCCCAAGGTGATGGCGCCGAACACGGCCACGGCCATCAGCGACAGGCGCCAGCCCATCAGGTCGGACAGAAAGCCGCCCAAGGGCGCGCTGGCGCAGGCAATCACACCCAGCCCGGTGAGGCCCTTGGACATCATCCGTGCGCCCTCGGTGGGCGCGTACAGATCGCGCACCACGGCACGCGCGCACATCACGCCCGCGCCCATGGCCGCACCTTGCACCGTGCGCCAGACGATGAGTTGCTCGATCGATGGCGAAAAGGTGCTGCCGATCGACGCCACCACGAAGGCACTCATGCCGATCAACAGAATGGGGCGGCGACCGAAGCGGTCCGACAGGGGTCCCCAGAACATCTGCGACACGCCAAACGCCAGCAACAACGCGGTGAGCGTGAGCTGGGCCTGCGACATGGCCGCACCAAAACCCGCGGTGAGCGCGGGCAAGACGGGCAGATACAGGTCGGTGGCGATGGGCTGCAGGCCCAGCAGCAAGGAGAGTGTGAGCACCACCAGTCCGGGCGACATCGCCGGTGATGTGGGAGAAGAAGTCAGCGTTGCGGGCATCCGGTCGAGGGTAGCAGAACACCCCGCGCGAAAGCCCTGCCGCGGGGTTCAGTTCTTCGTCACCTGCATGTCGGGCCGCAAGCCGAACAGGCTCGCCAGCGCCACCCGGTACTGCGCTTGACCCACCGAATTGGTGTTGTGGTGCGAGCCACCCTCCACCAGCACGAAGGCCTTGCGGCCTGTGGCGGCCTCGAACAGTTTGCGGCCGAGCTCCGGCTGTATCAGACGGTCCGCGCCGCCGTGCACCACCAACAGAGGCGAGCCGATGTCGGCCACACGCTTGACTGCCTCGAAGCGCTGGGTGATCAAGAGCGACAACGGCAGCCAGCCCCACTTGAAGGTGCTCACCACGTCGGGAATGGAGGTGAAGGTGCCTTCAACCACGGTGCCCGCTTCGTCGGGCACCTGGGCCGCCAGTTCGATGGCGATGGCACCGCCGAGCGAGTGACCAAAGATGTAACGCGGCCGGCCGGGGTACTTCTCACCCAGCCATTCCCAGGCGATGCGCGCGTCTTCGTAGGCGAGCTCTTCGGAGGGCAGCTCGTTGGTGCTTTTGCCGAAGCCGCGGTAGTCGATGGCCAGGACGGAGAAGCCGAGTTCCTGCATGCGCTGGGCGCGGAACGCCGAACCGGTGACATTGAAACGTGCACCGTGCAGATAGAGCAGCACCGGGGCATCGGTGCGCTCGGTGAAGTTGTCGTTTTGCGCCCAGAGGCCGTGCAGCTTGACCGGCTTGTTGGTGACCTGGGACGTGAATTCGATCCACACGTCCTGCATGGACTCGGCCGCGTACGTGCCGCCGGCCCAACTGCGGTCAGAGGGTTGGAAGATCCAGGCGCGCTGTTTCTCGTCGAGCGTGGCGCAACCGGCAAGCAGGGCCAGTGTGGCCAGCAGTAGGGCGATCAGGCGTTTCATGACGGAGATGGAGGGCCTTGAGGGGAGAAAAGTTCAGTCTTCGCTGCGCGCAGGTTTCGTGCCAGCGCGCCTGGCGATCATGGCGGGCGGTCGGATTCCCCGCCAGATTCCCGACCGGCGGTCTCGTGTCGCGCCGTTCAGCGCCCGCGCAAAAAGAGGGCGTCCAGCTCTTTCATGCCGACCTGGCGCCAGGTCGGGCGGCCGTGGTTGCACTGGTCGGAGCGCTCGGTCACTTCCATCTGCCGCAGCAGCGCGTTCATCTCGTCCAGCGTGAGGCGCCGGTTGGCGCGCACCGCTCCGTGGCAGGCCATGGTGGCCAGGAGCTCGTTGCGCGCGCGCTGCACCACCGTGCTCGCATCGTGTTGACCCATTTCGGCGAGCACGCTGCGCGCGAGTTCCACCGGATCGCCCTGGGCGAGCGTGGTGGGCACGGCGCGCACCGCCAACGTCTTGGGTGACAAGGCGGTGATCTCCAGCCCCAGGGTGGTGAGCACTTCAGTGCAGTCTTCGACGGTGGCCACCTCGTCGGGCGTGGCAGCGAACGTGGCCGGGATCAGCAGCGGCTGGCTGGCCACCTGCTGTTCGTCGAGCTGCTGCTTGAGCCGTTCGTAGACGATGCGCTCGTGGGCGGCGTGCATGTCGACCACCACCAGGCCTTGAGTGTTCTCGGCGAGGATGTAGACGCCTTGCAACTGGGCGATGGCGCGGCCGAGGGGCCAGTCGCTGGCGGGCAGGGGCGAGGGGTTGGTGAGGGCTTCGACAGGCTCAGCCCGAACGGGAAGGGCGTATCCGGTAGAGGCGGTATTCGTTTCGACTGAGTTCAGCTCCGTTCGGGCTGAGCCGGTCGTTGCCCCTCCGGATCCATAACCCCACAAGGCCCCCACATCACTCACCCGGTGCCCCAACTCGGGCTCACGCGGAGCAAACGAGAAAGGTGTCTGCCGTGCCGGCGGTGTCCACGCCGGAGCAGGCTCCACGCTCGCCGGGTCGGGCGGCGCAGCAGACCGTGGCACCGCCAGCGCCGCTTCCACCGCGTGCCGCACACCCTGGTGCACCTCGCGCCCATCGCGAAATCGCACCTCGATTTTGGTCGGGTGCACGTTCACGTCCACCCGCGCCGGGTCGAGCGAGACGAACAGCGCGTACACCGGCTGCCGGTGGCCGTGCAGCACGTCTTCGTACGCGCTGCGCGCGGCGTGGGTGATGGTCTTGTCGCGCACGTAGCGGCCGTTCACGTAGGCGAACTGCCAGTCGGCGCGCGAGCGCGCGGCGTCGGGCACGCCTGCGAAGCCCCACACGCGCACGCGCTGAGTCCCCTCGTCGTCCGGAGCCTCCGGCGGCCAGTTCAGCGCCACCGCCTGCTGCACGAAGTCTTCACCCAGCACATCGGCCAGCCGCTGGCGCAGCGCGTCCATGCCGCCACCGGCCACGGCACGCCACTGCGCCACCAGCTTGCCCTCGTGCCAGATCGCAAAGCCCACCTCGGGCCGCGCGAGTGCGTGTCGGCGCACCGCCTCGATGCAGTGCGCCAGTTCGGTGGCATCGGTCTTCAGGAATTTGCGCCGCGCGGGCGTGGCAAAAAAGAGTTCGCGCACCTCCACCGTGGTGCCGGGCACGCGCGCTGCTGCCTGCAGCTCGCCACTGCGGCCGTCCAGCAGCCAGCCGTGGGGCTCGTCGGGCGTGTCCACGCGCGTGAGCAACGAAACTTCTGCAATCGAGCAGATGGCCGCCAGCGCCTCACCGCGAAAACCCATGGTGCCGACCGATTCGAGGTCGGCCAGGCTGGCGATCTTGCTGGTGGCATGGCGCTTGAGGGCGTTGGGCAACTCGCTGCGCAGGATGCCGCTGCCGTTGTCTTCCACGCTGATGAGCCGCACGCCACCGGCCTGCAGGCGCAGCGTGATCTGCGTGGCGCCCGCGTCCAGCGCGTTGTCCACCAGTTCCCGCACCACCGAGGCGGGCCGCTCGACCACCTCGCCCGCCGCAATCTGGCTGATCAGTTCATCGGGGAGTTCGCGAATGGGCCGGCGGGGCGCCTGAAGGATGCTGGGTGGGGTTGTCACGGACAAATTGTAGGGCGCTGGGATAATCTGCCGCTATGGAACTCTTCGCCTTTCTCATCGACTTCATCCTGCACGTCGACCAGCACCTGCAGACCTTCGTGCAGAACTACGGTGCCTGGGTCTATGCCTTGCTGTTTCTGATCATCTTCACCGAGACCGGCGTGGTGGTCATGCCCTTCCTCCCTGGAGATTCGTTGCTGTTTGTGGTGGGTACTTTGTGCGGCGCAGGGCTGATGAGCCTGCCGCTGGCCATGGGGCTGCTGGTCGTGGCGGCCATCCTGGGGGACCAGGTGAACTATTCCATTGGCCGCTACTTCGGGCCGAAGGTGTTTCAATGGGAGAACTCGAAACTCTTCAACCGCAATGCCTTCAACCAGGCCCACGCGTTCTACGAGAAGTACGGTGGCATCACCATCATCCTGGCGCGTTTCATGCCCTTCATCCGCACCTTTGCGCCGTTTGTGGCCGGGGTGGCCGAGATGACGCGCACCAAGTTCACCGCCTACAACGTGGTGGGTGCGTTGATCTGGGTGGTGGGGCTGGTGGGGGCAGGTTACTTCTTTGGCAATTTGCCGTGGGTGCAGGCCAACCTGAGCAAGATCATCTGGGCCATGATTTTCATCCCCGGGTTCATCGCGATCTTCGGGGCATGGCGGGCTCGGCAGCAGTCTTTGCGGGACGCTGGCTGATTCTTTGGTTTTTGTGGCGTTGTGTGCCAGCACCTTTGCGGGCTCGTGAGCGCACGGCGCAGCGGCATGAAGGAGGAGGGGCCGAAGGCCCCGGGGGACAGCCGCGGAGCCGTGCCCCGTGGTCGCCGATGACCGGTGCAGCCGAAGAAACCCCCCGACCACCGGCACAACACTAATTGATCAGTAGGCTTATCATTTATCTCCACACACCAACGCGTGAGGAGACATGAACGCACCGCAAGCCCTCGT
>LNFM01016560.1_pt1 | contig 13358 bp, 7 predicted proteins | sample 596031 | NCBI WGS metagenome assembly LNFM01 (sample SAMN04254537, study PRJNA301005) | activated carbon metagenome | isolation source: dual media filters at the Ann Arbor, Michigan drinking water treatment plant | place: USA: Ann Arbor
AAGGCGAGCCCGAGATTCCCTCGCTGACACCGCGAGGCGGTGCCTCCAGCCACAAGCCGATCATTGCGGCGAGTGTGCTGATCTTGTCGCTGGTGGGCGCGCTGGGCTTTGCGGCCACGCGCTACTTCGGCAAGAAGGAAGCGCCGCCAGAGGCGGCCGTGGACGTGGCCTCCGCCACGGTGACGAAGCTGAAATTCCAGGACCCGCCGGTCGTGGTGCCGGCACCCGTGCCGGTCGCCAAAGCCATCCCGGTCGTGGATCAGACCCGCGTGCCCAGCATCGAGGCGGACGCCACCGCGCCGGCCACAGCCATCCCGGTTCGGGGCACCGCGGGTGGTCGGCCGACGAAGCAGGCGGTGCCGGTCGGTGACGAATCGCCGTTCGGCCCGAGCGGCGCCGGCGGTGGATCACTTGCATCGCAGCAAGGCGCAGCAGCCGATCCGCCGCCAGCGCCCGGAATCGCTGGCGAAGCCCAGGCCAACATGCGGCGCTACCAAAGCCAGCTGGGCAGCATGCTCGGGCAGCTGCAGGGCCTGACCGACAAGGCCGCAGGCGGCGACAAGGCTTCGGCCGCAGCGCTGGCCTCTGCAATGGTCCTGCCGGGGACGAACATGAACGCAGCGGCCCAGGCCAACCCCGCACTGTTCGGCTCGATGGAGCGCTCGGCCACGCCGACCGTGGTGGCCAGCCAACTCGGCAACCGCAGTCTGACCATGCCCAAGGGCGTGCTGTTCACCTGCAGCCTCAAGACACGCGTGATTTCGGCCACCAGCGGCTTCGTTGCCTGCCAGGTCCAGCGCAACGTCTTCTCGGACGATGGCCAGGTGGTGCTGGCTGAGCGCGGCTCGCACCTGGACGGCGAATACCGGGTGGTGCAGGTCCGGCCTGGCGTGACCCGCATCCCTGTGCTGTGGACCCGGCTGCGCACGCCAAACGGCGTGACGGTGGACCTGGACTCCCCCGGCACCGGTGCCCTTGGCGAAAGCGGCATCGGCGGATACGTTGACAACCGCTGGCCGGAGCGCATCGGCGCGGCCATGCTGGTGTCGTTGATCGATGACGCTGTGAAGATGGTGGCCACCGACTCGAACCCGGCGACCGGCAGCACGACGGTCCTGCTCCCAAGCACGACGGCTGCCGGCTCGAAGCTCGCCGAGAAGGTGCTCGAAGCGACGATCAACATCCCGCCCCTGCTGTACCAGAACCAGGGCAGCGTCGTGGGCGTGTATGTCGCCCGCGATGTGGACTTCTCGAAGGTCTACGCACTGGAGCCGAGATGAGCGCTGCGCCCGCCCTGCGGGCCGTTCCCTCCGTCCTTCGGTCCGACGCTACCGTCACAGAGTTCCTGCAGCCGATCCGCGGCATGCTCGATGACAGCCGCGTCAACGAGCTGTGCGTGAACCAGCCCGGCGAGGTATTCGTCGAGCGCGCTGGCGTCTGGCAGCGCCACGAGATCCCCGAGTTCACATTTCGGCACTGCCAGAGCCTGGCCACCGCCATCGCGACGCTGACCGGCCAGCACACCAACGAACAGAACCCGCTGCTCAGCGCAGCCCTCTCGACGGGCGAGCGCGTGCAGATCGTCCAGCCCAGCGCGACGCCGGCCGACCAGATCGGCGTGTGCATCCGCAAGCCTTCGATGCAGGTGCGCCGGCTGGAAGACTTCGCGGCACAGGGCCTGTTCGGACGTGTCCGGGAGACCAGCCGCGAACTGGAGCCCTTCGAGCGCGAACTGCTGGACCTGAAAGCGCACGGCAAGTTCGTCGAGTTCTTCCGCCTGGCCGTCCAGTCGCACCAGACGATGGTGGTGGCCGGCAAGACCGGCTCGGGCAAGACCACCTTCATGAAGGGCCTGGTCGAAGAGGTCCCAGTCACCGAGCGGCTCATCACCATCGAGGATGCAGCGGAGCTGACCTTGCCCAGCCATCCGAACAAGCTGCACCTGTTCTATTCCAAGGGCGGACAGGGGGCCAGCGCAGTGTCTGCGAAGCTGCTGCTGGAGGCCTGCCTCCGCTTGCGGCCGGACCGCATTTTTCTGGCGGAGATGCGCGGCGAAGAAGCCTTCTACTTCTTGCGCCTGGCCGCTTCGGGGCACCCGGGCAGCGTGACGAGCGTTCACGCCGGTAGCTGCGAACTGGCGTTCGAGCAGATCTCGCTGATGGTCCGTGAGTCGGCAGGCGGCGGCGGTATGACGATGCCGGAAATCAACCGCCTGGCGCGTTCGGTGATCGATGTCGTGGTGCACTTCGGCGTCGATGCCGGTGGGCGCTTCATCAGTGGCATCCACTACGACCCGCAGGCCCGTTGGCGGGAGGCAGCATGAGCGCCACCCGTGCGGTACCAGGAGCGCCGGCAGGCCGCGCCGGCAAGACGGCGGCGGTGTCGCCCACCGCGAAGCGCGTGCTGATCGCACTGGGCGTAGCCGCCTACCTCGGCGCCACCGCGGCGGCCACGGTCTACGGCAGCGCAGCGCTCTACATGCTGTTCCACAAGCAACGGCCGTCCGGCATCACGGCGGGCACCATGTCGGCCTTCTGGTCCGAATACTCGGCTGACCCGAAGGAGCGCAAGAAGCTCCAGCTGGCCCTGATGGTCCCGCCTTTCGTGCTGCTGTTGCTGGTGCCCATGGGCATCGCAGCCGCCACGCAGAAGCGCCGCGAGTTGCACGGCTCGGCGCGTTTCGCCAGCGCCATCGAGGTGCGCGACGCCGGGCTGCTGGGCGGACAGGGGATCATCGTCGGCAAGTACCGGGACAAGTTCCTCACGCTGCCGGGCAAGCAGTCGGTGATGCTCAGCGCGCCGACCCGCAGCGGCAAGGGTGTGGGCGTGGTGGTGCCGAACCTGCTGGCCTGGCAGGACAGCGCCGTGGTCGTCGACATCAAGTCGGAGAACTGGGCGATCACGGCGGGCTTCCGGGCGGCGCATGGCCAGGCGGTCTATGCCTGGGCACCGTTCGCCGAAGACGGCCGCTCGCACCGCTGGAACCCGCTGAGTGCGATCCGGCTGGCCGATCGGCACGTCGTCGGCGACACGCTGGCCATCGCACAGGTGCTGTACCCCACGGACGTCAAGGGCAGCGGCACCGAAGGATTCTTCAACGACACCGCGCGCAACCTGTTCCTCGGCTTGGCCCTGTATCTGGTCGAGACGCCCGAGCTGCCGCGAACGATCGGCGAGATCCTGCGGCAGTCGAGCGGTCAGGGGCAGCCCATCAAGCAGCATCTGCAGGGCCTGATGCAGCAGCGCATGGAGGGCTGCTCGCACCCGAGGGGGCCACTGTCGGACGCCTGCGTCGACGCCCTGATGCGCTTCCTCTCCACCAGTGACAACACGCTGTCGAGCATCCTGGCCACGCTCAATGCACCGCTGACTGTCTTCAGCGATCCGCTGGTGGACGCGGCCACGAGTGGCGATGACTTCTCTGTCGCCGACGTGCGCCGCCAGCGCATGACGGTCTATGTCTGCATCCCGCCGAACCGGCTGGCTGATGCGCGCGTGCTGCTGAACCTGTTCTTCGCGCAGCTCATCAACTTGAACACGGCCGAACTGCCCGAGCACAACCCGGCGCTCAAGCACCAGTGCCTGGTGTTGCTGGATGAGTTCACGGCGCTCGGCCGCATCAACATCCTGAACGCCGCCGTGGGCTACCTTGCAGGCTACAACCTGCGTTTGGTGACGGTGATTCAAGCGGTCAGTCAGCTCGAATCCGTCTACGGTCAGCACGACGCTCGCACCTTCGCAACCAACCACGCACTGCAGGTGCTGTACGCGCCGCGCGAGCAGCGCGACGCCAATGAGTACAGCGAGATGCTGGGCACGTTCACCCAGCAGGAAAAGAGTCGCGGCCGGTCGAGCAGCTCGGGCGCGAAAGGCGGCGGCAGCTCGCAGTCAACGAACGAGAGTTCGCAACGCCGCGCCCTCTTGCTACCCCAGGAGTTCAAGGAACTGGGCGTGGACCGCGAAGTGCTGATCCTGGAGAACTGCAAGCCGATCCTGGCCGACAAGATCCGCTACTACACCGGCCTGACCTGCCTGAGCTCGATCTCGCCACACATCGGGCGCGGGTCGAGCACCGCGTGCGCCTGGCCGGCGACGACGAGGAGTTTGGTCTCGACCAGATCGCGGTCGACTTCCACGGTCTGCCTCACCTGGATGCCGATGCATCGCCGGAGCAGGTGCAGTCCTTCGTCACCGGATTCTTCGAGGCGCTCGAAGTGGCCTCGACGCAGACGATCGCCCCTGTCGATCAGACGCTCAACACGCAATCCAACCTGGAGCCGGCTCGCGCCGCGTAACCGCTATGCCAATCTCAAGGACGATCTACAAGGCGATGACGACAGCGCACACAGCCTGCTGCGTCGGCATCGGCGCACTGCTGCTCACCTCGTGCTCGACGCCACCGAAGCCACCTTCGGTGGATGAGTCCACCAAGCGACCGGTCAACGCACGCGCCGCGGTGGACCTCAAGGCCTGTCAGGGCGATTTGAGCCGGGCCACGATCCTCGTGTCGGAGATGGCACGCGCTGGCGTCGTTGCAACGGCGCTGACCAAGGCGCAGCCGCTGCCTGGTGGCGCTTCGACAAGCGCTGCCGATCCGGGCGCCGCGGATGCAACCGGGAATCTGGTTGCGGTCGTGCCCTTCGGCATGGGCTCTTCTGCCTGGAGCGTCGAACAGGTGGACGCCGCAGCACTGGTGCGACGCGCCAAGGACGCAGCTGTGATCATGATCCGCGGTCGCACCGATGCGACCGGCGACTCCCTGCAGGAAACCGCGCTGGCTCGCCGGCGTGCCGAAGCGGCGGCTGAGTTCTTGCATCAAGCCGGCGTGCCCAAGGACAAGCTCCGCCTGACCTTCGCCGGCCTTCGCCCCGCTGATCGCTCACAGAGCCGTCGCGTCGAGATCGAGTTCTATGCGGCCGCTCCCATGCTCGTGAGCCTGCGCAGCAGCGCGGCGAACGGCAAGGGCTCCACCTCAGCGAGCCTGTGATGAGCACGGCCTCCGACGGAAACAACGCGGGCCAGAGCAGCGGCCAGGCCGGCGAAGCCGACCCACTGGACCTCGATAGTCGCCAAGCCATCGAAGCCCGCGGACGACGACAGGCCAGCGTGCCGGCAGGACGGGTAGTTGAGACTCAACGTGCTGCAGCCGAAGGCCAGGCGGCGATTGATCCACTCGTGGCAGACCAGGCGCTGGCGACGGCAGAGCAGAAGCGCGACAACTACACCAGGCCGCCGAGTGAGTCTCGACCGACCCCAGAGTCGGCTCTGGCCGATGCACAGGCGCTGAAGACCATCGACAGTCGCCATGAAGGCCTTCAAGCCTTGGTGCCCGGCTCGCTCGGTGCGGTCGCGGCACGTGAGGCGGCGACCAGCGATTTGTCGGCGTTGGACGGCTTTGCGGACAAGGTGCTGCAGCGCCGTGCGGCTGCAGTGATGGGCGACACCGCTGAACAGGACCCAGCGTACAGGACCGCGCTCAAGGAGGTCTCGCCGCAGTACGCCGGCCTGGCTGAACGGGCCTACGCCGAAGAGCTGCAGCGGTCAGCTGCAAAGGAAGATCGAAAGGCCTTGGAGTACTCCAGCCGACGCGACGATGCCGCCGACAGCATTGCCGGGCGGTACGCGACGATGGCGAGCGCAGGCCTGACCATCAAGGACTTGCAGGGTCCGGCGCTTGATCGCTTGGCCGTCAAGGACAGCAGGGACCTGTTGCTGATCGAAGGGTTTCCGCCGCACCCGCGTGCGAGCGAAGCTAAGGCACTGATTGCCGACAGCTTGAAGAGCGATGCCTACCGCGTCACGTTTGATCGCGAGACAGCCGAGTGGGCGATGCCCGGAACGGGTCGGGCGACAAGCTCTTCAGCGCGGGCTGTGTCGGGCGAGCTACCCGAACAGGTGCGCGCATCAGTCGCGATGCCGGATGCGAAGCAGCGCGGCACGGCTCCGCAGTCAGCTGAACTAGTTGCCGCGGATATCAACTCAATGCGATCTGAAGGGGACACCGCCGAGAAGCGCCGCGCCATTCCGCCGCTTGAAGACCGCTTCAACGTCAAACGCATCGGCTTGATCGAGAAGGAATATCACTTCAGGGACCAGGCTGGAAAGGTTGCCTTCACCGACAAGCTCCTGAGCATCAGCACTGGCAGCGAGAGCCCGGCGGCAATCAAAGCCATGGTGGATCGCGCTGCTGAGCGTGGATGGGAAACGGTGAGGCTCAACGGTTCACCGGAGTTCGTCCGGCAAGGATGGATCGCGGCAACAGCACAGGGCCTGAAGGCTGTGGGACACACGGCCACGGTTGGCGACCGTGAAGCAGCATCGAAGGAGCGAACGCGACTGCAGGTTGGTCATGATGGACCGGCACTGCAGAGGCCAGGTGAAGCCGTCGGGCGAGTTCAATCGGACTACGCCGAGCGTGTCAGCGGCGACAGGAAAGCAGCTGGGCTTGGTGGGCAGCGCCAGCTGGCCGCCGCGATTGAGAAGGCACTCGTCGAGGGCAACGTGTCTCTCGAGCTCCGTGGCCAGGTTCGCGCCATGATGGCGGCTGAGGGTGCAAAGAGAGTCACGAGGGGCGAGAGATTCAAGGTCCCGGTCTATGACGCACGTGCCCCGCGAGCGCGAGCCAAGACCGTTCAGGCTGGCCCGCAACGACACGGCGACCGGGAACGGTCGCGCTGATTTTCGGGTGGCAGCTTCGTCGACATAGGTTGGCGCCCGCCACGGCGACAACATGTGTTTCACCCGGCCATCGAGAGACGCTCAAAGAAAGTATCCGTCTTCAGTTGCTCATCGACGAACCCGACCGACATGAGATCTTGCGCCGGTCCAGAGCGGACGTCTACGGCATGCTCGATGCCACTTAGTAAGTAGCCAGCGCCGAGCCAAAGCTAAACCCGAATCCCCCGCCAGTCCCGCGACCGCGTTGTCGGACAGCCAAGTTCTTTCTTGGTGTGAACATCTGGTGATGGCGAAGCGCTGAGTGGGTGGATGCTCTCGCGGCGCGGCCACAGGCACGTACTCGGCGGACACAAGCGCGTGGTAGGAAATCAGCCCGGGGGCCGCGCAGGCACGCAGTGGCCCACATCATCAAACCTCGGGATCGTTCCTCGCTTGATACCGTTGACGCGATTCCGCGCGGCGGCAATACTGCGTCGACGGCGGAGCCGCGTAACGTTCTGGTTCGAATGCACCTAGCGCGCGGTTTGTCGTTGTGGCTCGGTCGTGTGACATCGCCAGAGCGCGCGCCCGGGGAGACGTCGATGGGCCATCAAACGACAACTAGATGAGGCAACAGATCTTGATGGCAAAGGATCATGTGTTCGACTTGGCAGTTGTCGGCGCTGGCCCTGCAGGCTGCGCTGCTGCGATCTGGGCGGCAGAACGTGGTCTGTCCGTACTATTGGTCGATCGATCTAAGTCGCCGCGGGTCAGGCCTGGTGAGTGCCTCCATCCAGGCATCGAAGCACTGTTTCGCGACCTAGGCGTCCTAGATCAGGTGCTCGCTAAGTGCCAAGTCAGGCCGCTAGCGCGCACTGTTTTCGTCGGCGAAGAACGACGTGTTGAGTACTTTGGCAGCGATGCGGAGGGTCCATGGCGTGCCTTTCACTTGGCCCGCGCAGAGCTCGATGACATCCTTCGGGACCGAGCGGAGCATCTCGGCGTCACGCTGCGAATCCACCGGTCACGACTGGAGCCTGTTGTCAGCGGCGGCAGGATCAAGGGTATCGACCTTGGTGGACAGATGCTTCGCTGCGCGTTCGTCATTGACGCCACTGGTCAGAGCGCGTGGCTGACTCGCGCCTTGGGACGACGCCCAGTCGCAGCGTCGCCCCGAATGACCGCGTTTTTCGGCTATAGGTGCGGACGCATGTTCGATGAGCAAATGTTCCTCGCCGATGCCGCCGGTTGGCAATGGGTCGCCCAGGTTTCCCAGGATGTAGTGAACTGGACTTCGATGCACTTTGGCGTGCACAAGGCGCCGCATCCTCCGGACGTGATTTCCTCGCTATCGCCTTGCGGGATCAGCGGAGGTGCGGACGTGACTTGGCGCATGGCACCCCATGTAGCCGGACCTTCATATTTCATCGTCGGTGACGCGGCACTTGTCACTGACCCAGCCTCCGGCAACGGAGTACTGCGCGCGGTCATGTCTGGCATTAAGGCCGCGTCCAACGCCAGGGCAGCGATCGCCGGACAGGCGTTGGAGACTGCGGCGGCAAGGGATTACGAGGTCTGGCTCAGACGCTGGTTTGTGGCGGACGTCGATCGGCTTGTGTCCATGTACGACTCGTTGCGCGAAGACTGGCAGACGCCCTGTGTTGACTCGCGCGTGGGGCGGCAATCACTTCCGCTTCTGCCAAGCCGAAGCCCATTGACATCACTTGCCTACTGAAGCTGGAGGTCACTTTGTCGAAGACGCTCATACTCAATATTCGGGACAACGCATTCCCAATGGCGACCGTGCGGCCCGGGACCTATGTTGTCTGGCGCAACCTGGACCCGTATCCCCACTCTGTAGAGACAGAGACCAGCGCGGATCTGTTCTTCAACGCTGGGCCTTTGCTGCCCGGTGAAGCGTCCCCGCCGGTGCTTTTCACCACGCTAGGCGATTTCCCTTATCGGTGTCGCTACCACGCGGGAATGTCGTCAATGGTGCACGTCCGCGCTGACGCGCCGCCCGGTGGCATTTCTACGGCCCCCGGCCTCGGCGATGGTCACGGTGACCACGGCGGGCATGGGGGGCATGGGGGGCACGGCACATTCAACCATCTCCATGGCTTCGTAACTGGAGGGCGCACCGGCAAGCGCTTCTTCATGGCGCATACGCCGGTGCTTGCAGATCCGCGTCACACCTACCAAGTGATCCTGCAAGGCAGCCTGACCACTCCGGAACACATAAAGGCGTACGAAGACATTCGCAACAGCGCCTATGCTGACCGGCGGGTACAGATTTTCCATGGCCACACCTCACTGCCAGACATCCGTGATGGAAAGACGAAGGTGCTTCCAGAGTCCTCGTTCACCTACTACCCGGACCTGGCGCATCCCGATGACGGGGTCGATATCCCGGGCCTTGAGGAGAACATCCCGGTCAGCATCGACAAGGTGCTCCACTTCCACACGTTTGACGTAGATGACGACAGCGGCGATGGATCGCTCCGCTACCTAGTCTATGGTGACGCGGACGATGTCTTCATCGACCACTTCATGAATCGGGCGCCGAGTTTCCACTCGGTTGCGAAGCTCGCATCCGCGCCACCCTTCTGGAGTGCATCGCAGAGCGGTGGGGTCGTGGAGGTTTCGGTGCCTTCAAAGCGCATCGAGCACCTGCCAGCTAAATTGATTCAGCGCATTGCGTTCGTCGACAACAGTTTCCACGTCTTCTGGCTCCCGCCCAGCGGGCTGTACACGCCGGCCCCCCTTGACCCGCTGTTCCCGCGCAAAGCCTTCAATCGGGCGCAGCCTTCAGAGTTCAAGGGAGGCCCCTTCAGGCACGAGGTGCTACTGGCCGACGGAACGCGAAGCCATATCGAGGTTGCGCGGTCGCTGCACTTCGACACGCGCCTGCTGAACCACGGCGTCTTCCTACCCGACAACGCCTGAACGCAGTCGTTGAGTCGCACAAGAACTCCAGGAGGCGTCATGACGCTGGTCGAGCAACTGAAGGCTACCGTCCTCGATGCATTGGCGCCCCATGGTTGGCGCGAACTGTTCGCGTGTCACGGTCTGGATATCTGCGTGTCTGCGAGCCAGCTCGAGGAGGAGCTGAACAAACCTCTGCACGTAGACCGGAACGTCGCGGGCTTCGAGGAGTTTTCTCTGGCTGGTGTCCGTGGCGTTGAGCCTGGGCAGCTTGGCTTGAGCCTTCTCTATCACGCGCTCGCCAGCCCGGCATGCGTGGGTCCGAAGCTTCAGGTGTATCCGACGCTTGCACAACTAGATGTAGTCGAGAACTTCATCTATAGCAAGAAGATGGTCACGTTGGCGGAACTCCGCGATCCGGTCCTGGCGATCTTCGCCTACCAGTATCGGGACAGGCGGCACACCACGCATCGCCAGCACGCAGACATCGCTTTCTCACGAACTGGGATAGCGCGTGTGGGAACACATTCCCCTGAGTACGATAGCGCTTCGAGGGGGTATGTTGCCAACCCAGGGTCTGGTATCAACGGTTTTAGGGTCCTGCCTGCGAGATACGGTCTCTTCATTGCGGAACGCAAGGTCCGTGGTCGCGATGGCACTGTCCTTCGGCCATCGAAGGTTGATGACGAACTCGTATTTCTGTTCCCGGTGCACAAGGTTTTCCCTGGCGAGGAATGCCTCTACAAGCGCGACGTTGAGGGCAAACTCAAGTCCGTCGTAGTGGGGCCGATCGACTTCACGGAAGTGCATGTCAACGAGAAGCTCGCGCGGGTCCACGACGAGCAAGGTGGCGAGAACGACGCGTACGTTCCGCCACACCCGACCGTTGCATTCGACCTCAAGGCATATCCCTTCGTCCGAGACTCACGAACGGATCAGACGCTCGTGCGCCTGTTGCCCGTTGGCGCCTCGTGCCAGGTAGTGCCTGTAAATGGCAGGATCGTTGCCACGGCCACCCAGACGGTAGCGGGTAAGGAGGAGGTGGCTCGCTTCGTGGTACCCAAGCTGGGCACGACCCGGATGAGACCGAATCGATACTGGTCAACTTTGGAGATCGAGGCCAATGGAAACAGCCGGGCGGCGCCCGAGTACTTGAACATTCGGCACGAACCTCAGGCAGACAAGCTGTTGGACCTGAATCAGCTCGACTCGGCAACCTTCAAGTCGAAGGTTCTCGAAGCGGGGGGATACGAGGCTGTGCACTTCATTGACAATAGTTGCGACGGCGTCCTTGGAGTCAAATCGGTCGCAGGCATTAGGCTGCCCATCCACTGCGCCTACTCCCTCGTGACGGCCACCGACTACTTTCCCCTGGTAGATCAGGTCGATGTTGAGGAGTGGGTCGAGCAACAGCAATACGTGCCCACGGGCCTGGCCAACGTCGGACTGGTGTTCCCTCAGGGTGGTCCCCAGCCGATGAGCGACGGTCGCTTCGCCTGGTATGGCGAGGGCGTCCGGGACGTCTCTGTCTCGTATCAGCTTCCCAATTGCAACTTGCCACATCCTGTCACGCCGGGGCGCGCAGCGTTTGAACTGGACGACCCAAGCAATTACACAGTCACGGCCGTGATTGGCCACCCCGCGTTGGCTCCGAGCCTGGGGGCTGCGCGGTCGCCACGACGGGCGCTGAACTGGCTACCCGATGCTGCTGCCGATGTCTATGCGCCAGGCTGGGATGTGTCGCAGCATCAGCGAGACGGCCGCAACATGATGGTCTCCTATGGACTGGGAAGCCCGTTTCCTGAGGACGCCAAGCTGTGCGCCGCACTGAATTCTTTCTGGCCGGCCGTGGCGCCAGACTCCAGCCGTAGCTATGGCTTCCGGCCGCCGCAAGTGGGCCGACCCCGACGGCAGCTGTTCACTTCGGTCCCCCTTACTGATCGCGAACTGGGCTATCACCCACAGCACCCTCGCGTCTTGACAAAGGAGGTGGCGAGCGAGCCGGGTTGGGATGGTGACCACGGTCCGTACGTCCTCTCCGAGAGTGGGCAGCGATATGTCTATGCATCAAATCCGCTTCGGGCGGATCTGACGAAGTCGGCGCTTGAAGGGAAGGTGCACTTTGGTGGCTTGGACACAATAACGACCGAGGCGTACATCAGCCGGACCCACGCTCTCAACTGGTGTCGCGAGAATATCGACGAATGGTGCCGGCTCAACTTTGGCACCGTGTTCAACCACCGAGAAAGTGGTTGGTGGCTGGTGTCGTTCGAGGTCGTGCCGAAGTGGGAGGATTGGCAGAGCACTGTGCTGCCGCGGTTCAGCGATGACCTGACCGGGGAAGGCTACATCTTCGTATTCGCTACGGTGGGTGACCGGGAGGAATTCGAAAGCCCGCCTATCAGGCTGCGCTATCCGCTGCTTCACAGCATAGAGGTTCGTCTCTCCGCGCTGGATGGGTTTTTGCCTGGTAGCCCAAATGGACCTAACCCTGTGCTGGTCCTTCGAAAGGACGATCAGGCGAAAGATGCGAAGAAGGTGACCTTCGCGAAGGTGTTGAGTTCCGGTGGAATGGCGACGCCAACATCTGTTGCTCATCCGGTGGGCTCTCGCTCCGGGCGAGCGCTTCCCATCTGACCAGAACGGCAGACGAGAAACCGCTGCCTTGCTAAAACAGCGTCGCAGCAGTTGCCAATGACTCTGGAGACATGTGGCGGATCTCGCCCAGGCTGGAACTCCTTGGCGCGACCATGTGTGTTGCCGCATGGCCAGCTCCGCGCACAGTGGCCGCGGTGCCGGACCTCTGCGCTGGGCGTTTCCGCGATGCATTTGCGGAAGTCCGAAATTTGAGGCGACCGGCACTACTGCGTCGTAGTTCCTGCTGGTCGATCGCCTCCGGCCCAGGTCGAACAACAGGAGGGGGTCGATTGCCGAGGTTGCGAGGCCTACATCGACCGACCTGTCATCAACGAACAGTGATCGCTGGCGCGGCGCGCCATCGATTCGCTAGCGAGTTCGATCTCGCTTTGCAGCAGGGGCAATGCGCGGCCCCTTAGAACGAGCGTCCTCATACAGCTTCGCGGATTCGGCAGCTCGCCGTGCCGCCTCCTGACCTCCTGGCGCAACCTCAGCCAAGTATCGAACTGCCTCCACAGCGAGCCGAATGTCCTCAGGTTCCTTTGATCTGGCCAGAGCACCCGCAATATGCTCCCAGGCCTTGATCGCATCGGACCGAACGGCTAGCGCGCGCGCGCTGGTCCGCTTCGCGGGCCTTTCTCGAATGAGTTGCCCACGCCCTGCGGCTCGTTCCTCCCATAGCTTGCGATAGTTCCGATTCGCAGCACGAACTGGCTGCCTGCTGGCCACCGCGTTCACCCCGCGATCCTGCAAGCGTTGGGCGAACACCGCGCGCCAGTGATCGAGGTCGGCCTTGCGAGGCGAGAGCCGAACGCCGTCGTACCGGTCGGCACGCACCGAAAGGTGGACATGCGGCGCCCCCTGGTCCTCGTGCATTACGAACACGTACTTGTGCCCCTCGAACAACTCGCGCGCCGCCTCGGCCGTGGCCGCGCGCACCGCCTCCGGCGGCGTGCCGACCGGCATCGAGAAGACGATGTTGAAGGCCTCCCGCCTCGGGCTGTCGTCGTCGATGTACGCGCCGGCGACGCGCCACTCGTCGGCTAGCTGGACCAGGCCGTCGCGCCCTTGGATCTTCTCGCCGCGCTCGTCCTCGATCTCCAGCGTCTTGCCCTTGCCGCCGACCTCTTCCTTGCCCT
>LNFM01014879.1_pt1 | contig 13357 bp, 14 predicted proteins | sample 596031 | NCBI WGS metagenome assembly LNFM01 (sample SAMN04254537, study PRJNA301005) | activated carbon metagenome | isolation source: dual media filters at the Ann Arbor, Michigan drinking water treatment plant | place: USA: Ann Arbor
GAGAGCACCGCAGAGGCCGTGCGCGGCGCCGACATCGTCACCACCATCACCGCCGACAAGACCAACGCCACCATCGTCACGCCCGAGATGCTGGAGCCCGGCATGCACATCAACGGCGTGGGTGGCGACTGCCCCGGCAAGACCGAGCTGCACGCCGAGGTGCTGCAACGCGCCAGTGTGTTCGTGGAATACACGCCGCAGACCCGCGTGGAAGGCGACATCCAGCAGATGCCGGCCGACTTCACTGTCACCGAACTGCACGATGTGCTGGCCGGCCGCGCCCCGGGCCGAACCGACGCCGAGCAGATCACCGTGTTCGACTCGGTGGGCTTCGCGCTCGAAGACTATTCGGCGCTGCGCTTCATGCACGGCCTGGCCATCGCGCAAGGCATGGGCACCACGGTGTCGCTGATCCCCGATCTGGCGGACCCGAAAAACCTGTTTGCCGCGCTGCGCCCGCAGGCAGCTGCTGCGTTGCGGCTGGTTGCCTGAGACACCGCAGACCTCAAGCCGTCTGCGCCTTCACCCACTCCACAAACGCCACCACCGGCGCGCGCGCCCGGTCGGTGGAGCGCACACTCAGAAAGTGCACCGGCCGCACGATCTTCTGCAGGCTGCGATCACCCAGTACCACCAGTTCGCCACGCTCGATCTCGCGCGCCGCCAGGCGCGTGCTCTCCAGCGCCACGCCCATGCCGTCGGCCGCGGCTGAAATGGCCATGGCGGCACGGTCGAACGAGGGGCGTGGGCGCTGGGGCAGCGTCAGCCCGTTGAGCTGAAACCACTCGGCCCAGCCCACGGGGCTGAGCTGCGAGTCGATCAGCGTCAGGCGCTGGATCGCCTTGGACGCAGGCTCCCTGGCCACCAGCAAGGCGGGCGAGACCAGCGGCGCGATGCGCTCGTCGCCCAGCGAGACCACGTCCAGCCCGGGCTTGTGGCGCGCCGAACCATATGAGAGCGCCACATCGATGTCGCGCACCACGCCCAGGTCCACCGGGTCGGCGCCGGTGGTCAGGCGGATGTTGATGGCGGGGTGATGCGTCACGAACGAAGGCAGGTTCGGGCCGAGCCACTTGAGCGCCAGGCTGGGCGCGCAGTGCACGGCCAGCACCTCGTCGTGGGTGGGCAGCTGCACCTCGGCACAGGTGGCTTCCAGCGCGTCGAACAACCGGCCCAGGCTTTCGAACAGGCGCCGCCCCTCCAGCGTGGTCTGCACCTGGCGGTGCCGGCGCTCGAACAGCGCCCGGCCGAAGTGCCGCTCCAGGTCCCGGATCTGGTGGCTGATGGCCGACGCGGTGAGGTGCAGCTCTTGTGCGGCGAGGGCAAAACTCTGCAGGCGCGCGGCGGCCTCGAAGGTGCGCAGCCGCGCCAGTGGTGGAAGATTCCTCATGCAACGGGCTTTCAGATGAAACTGGCTCATGTTTCCATGAGCATTCATCGTTTGTCAATGCGCGCGCCTGAGAGGACCATCACGCCTCATCACCACCCGAGGAGACACCATGTCCGCCGTGCTCGAAAAACTCTCAGCGTTGGGTCAGAAGCCGAACTTGCGGGAACACCGCCACGACCCGCTGACCGACCCCAAGGTCTCGATCTACCAGCCCGACCAGCCCGGCCTGATCTACCCCGGCATCCCCAGCTTCGACAACGTGGCGCAGGAGCGCCAGTACCTGAAAGAGCGCCTGGCGGGCTGCTGCCGTGCGTTTGCGCGCCAGGGTTTCGACTACGGCTTCGCCGGCCACCTGACCATCCGCGACCCCGAACACCCGAACCTGTACTGGACCAACCCGATGGCCGTGCACTTCGCGCAGGTGAAGGTGTCCAACCTGATCCTGGTGGACCACCAGGGCCAGGTGGTGGAAGGTCGCCACGCGGTCAACCGCGCCGGCTTCGTGTTGCACGCGGCGGTGCACGAGGCGCACCCCGACATCATTGGCATGTGCCACGCGCACACGGTTTACGGCACGGCGTTCGCGTCACTGGGCCAGCCACTGCTGCCGATCTCGCAGGACGCGGCTGCGTTCTTTGAGGATCACGTGGTGATTGGTGACGAAGCCGGCCAGGTGGCGGTGGAAGTGAAGGCCGGCCTGAAGGTGGCCGACTGGTTCAAGGGCGTGAAGGCCGCGATCCACCAGAACCACGGCCTGTTCACAGCGAGCCGCCACAGCATCGAGGCCGCGGCGTTCTGGTTCATCGCGCTGGAGCGTTGCTGCCAGCAGCAAATGGCCGTGATGGCCACCGGCGCCACACCGCGCCTGGTGCCCGCCGAGCGCGCGCGTTACAGCCGCGAACACGTTGGCAGCGAGTACATCGGCTGGCTGCACTTCCAGGCCATCTGGAACGACCTGGTGCGCAGCGAGCCTGATCTGTTCGACTGAAGCCCGGGAGGGTCAGAGCTTGCCGAAGGTCTTTTTGGCGGCCTGGACGCACGAGGACTTGGCATCACCGGACATGGCGTCGCACTTCTCGGTGGCGACCTTGTACTTGGCTTCGTTGACGTCCTCTTTGGCCTCGACACGGGCCTCGGTCGTGGCCTTTGCAGTCTTGGCGGTGGCCAGTGCAGCCACGTGCGTCGCCTTCGCTTCCTTGTTGCAGACGTCCTTGGCGTTGCCGCTCAGGTCGTCACAGCGCTCCTTGGCCACTTCATAAGCACCGTCGGCCTTGACCGTCTGCACCTTGATGCCGTCGGCCGGCTTGCCACTGGATTGGAACTCCAGCTCGGCGCGCGCGTTCTTTTCTGTGGCTTCGGCTTCTTCCCTGCAGATGTCCTTGGCGTTGGCCTTGAGGCTGGCACAAGCGGCCTTGGCAGCCTTGTAGTCTGCGCTGATGGTGGTTTTGGCAGCGGCGTAATCGGCCTTGCTGAGTGTGGCGGCATGAGTGAGCAACGGAGCCAGCAGGAAAGCGCCGACCAGCAGCACGGCACGGGAATGGGTGGTGGTTTTCATGGGAAGCCTTTTCAGAGTTGAGGAGAACGCCCGAGCATCCGCCCCTCGGCGCGTCCGGTCTGTTCGGTCTCCAACGGAGTGAGCAACGACGGCAACGCGCGTGACAAGCGCAAAGAGGCCTGCGGCGTAGCATCCACAGCCATGCCCAACACGCCCGCCGACCCCAGCCTGATCGACTCGCACGTGGCGGTGCGCCGCCTGCTCACCACGCTGGCGCTGGTGACGCTGGGCAACAGCGGCATGTACGTGGTGGCGGTGGTGCTGCCGGCGGTGCAGGCCGAGTCTTCCCTGCCCTACACACTGATGATGATCTGTCTGGGCATCGGCGGCCTGTTCACCGGCCGATTCGCCGACCGCCACGGCATCACGCCGGTGCTGCGCGTGGGCGCGGTGGCGGTGGCGGGGGGTTTCATCTGGGCCGCCAACTCGGGCAGCATCTGGACCTTCGGCCTGGCCCACGGGCTGCTGCTCGGCATGCTGGGCAGTTCGTCCACCTTCGCACCCCTGCTGGCCGACACCGCGCTGTGGTGGAACAAGCGGCGCGGCATGGCGGTGGCCATTGCCGCCAGCGGCAACTACGTGGCCGGCACGGTGTGGCCGCCACTGGTGCAGTGGGGCATCGAGACCATCGGCTGGCGCCAGACCTATGTGATCCTGGGTGTGGTGTGCGGCACCGGCATGTTTCTGCTGGCCAACCGCATGCGTCAGCGCCCGCCGCTGGTGGTGACCACTCCCGTGAGCGCAGGCGAGGTGGCGCCCGACACCAGCCGCCCGTTCGGCCTGAGCCCCAACCACGCCATGGCCCTGCTGTGTGTGGCCGGCGTGGGCTGTTGCGTGGCCATGTCCATGCCGCAGGTCCACATCGTGGCCTATTGCACCGACCTGGGTTTCGGCGCGGCGCGCGGCGCCGAGATGCTCTCGCTCATGCTGTTCTGCGGCATAGCGAGCCGGCTCATCTCGGGCTGGATCTGCGACCGCATCGGCGGCATCCGCACGCTGCTGCTGGGCTCGGCCCTGCAGTGCGTGGCGCTGCTGCTGTTTGACGGACTGGTCTCGCTGTATCTGATTGCCGCGCTGTTCGGTCTGTTCCAGGGCGGCATCGTGCCGTCCTACGCCATCATCGTCCGAGAGTACTTCCCGCCCAAAGAGGCCGGCGCGCGGGTAGGCGCGGTGATCATGGCAACGCTGGTGGGCATGGCGCTGGGCGGCTGGATGTCGGGCTGGGTGTTCGACCTGACCGGCAGCTACCACGCGGCCTTTTTGAACGGCATTGCGTTCAACCTGCTCAACATGAGCATTGCGCTGTGGCTGTACTTCCGGGTGCGGCGCATGGGCCGCGTGGGGCCTACAAGCTCTGCTGCGTGAGCGTGCCCGGCCGGGCCGAATAGCGCACGAGGCTGTCCAGCGCCTCGATATCGACCCGCGCGCTGCGCCGGCCGTAGACCTCGGCCTTGAGCCATGCCAACTCGTCCTCAAGACGCTGCGCGTCGGCCAGGGTGCAGAACCAGACCCTGGCATCGGCGTCCCAGCGGTAGCCCCGTGCCTTGAGCTGGTCTTTGGATTCGAACGGGGCGCCGGTGGCGCGCAGCTTGAAGCTCGGGCTGTTGGCGGCGGCGATCAGCCGCGCCAGACCGGTGGTCGTGGTCTTGGGCACCGGGTGGGCCAACACCTGCAGCAGGGCGTGGCAATCGACCTGCGCGCGGTGGGCATCGTAAAACCAGCCATGGTCCTGCGCCAGCGCGCTGAGCTTGGACGAGCCGGCACCGGCCGCTTTCCAGTCGATGTCGGCGAACGAACAGGCCCACGCCTTGCCGGCAAACACCGGAAAGCGCGCTTCCACAAACGGGCGATCGAAACCAGCGTTGTGCGCCACGATCAGGTCGGCCCGGGCCACCATGGCCGCCACCTGCGCGTCGTCCAGCCGATGACCTTGCACCATCGCGTCATCGATGCCGGTGACCTCGGTCGCCACCGGCGGAATCGGTATGCCGGGGTCTTCGAAGCCTTCCAGAATGTCCACCGGCCCGAACGGCAAACCCGTGTCAGCGTCCACCTGCACCAGCAGCATGGCCAGTTCGATGATCTTGTCGGCCTGGTGCGACAGACCGGTGGTTTCGGTGTCGAGCACCAGCACGAGCCGGGTATCGGGCGTGGCTGGTGCGGGACCAAAGTCACTGGTGGGCACCAGCCGCCGCAGCACGCGGAAGTCGGGGTCTTGCTCGAGTCGCACCGCCATCTCTTGTGTCGTCAATGGCTGCGCGGGAGCGGGCTGGGCGGGGTGCAGCGCCGGCGGCGCCGGCACAGGTGCCGGTCGCGGCGCATCAAACTCGAAACTGGACTGGTTCATCGTTGCAACCTACCCGAGTCAAGGCGTGGCGGTCGTGCTTTGTGTGACTGCTCGGTCGTGCAGTTACCCCAAAAACGACGAAGCCCTTGTGGATCAAGGGCTTGGACGTTGTTGGTGCGGCTGGCGGGGATCGAACCCACGACCCTCGGCTTCGGAGGCCGATACTCTATCCACTGAGCTACAGCCGCAACCGACCGGATTCTACCAGCGGGGGGCTTTGTCAAGCCCTGCGCGGAGGGCGTTGGCTATAATCGAGGGCTGCCCCCGAACCCTTCCATACGGGCTGAGCGGTCAATGTATTGACCCTCTCCGCCATCCCTTGAGGACACCATGAGCGATCACGAGCACGAACACCACACCGGCCCGATCAAGACACCTTCGCAGTTGCTGTGGACGTCATTCTTCGCATTCGTTGCTCCCATCTTCATCATCATCGGACTGGTCTATGCCGTGACCTCGGGCAACAAGCCTGCGATGGGCACGGCCGATCCGGAGCTGGCGGTCGCACAGCGCATCCAGCGCGTGGGCACGGTGGAATTGCGCGATGCCAACCGCCCGCTGGCGTTGGGTGAAGCGGTCTATACGGCGCAGTGCGTGGCCTGTCACGCTGCAGGCGTGGCTGGTGCGCCCAAGTTCGGCGACGTGGCCGCCTGGGCCCCTCGCATCGCAACCGGGTACGAAGCACTGCTGACGTCGGCCCTCAAGGGCAAGGGCGCCATGGGCGCACAAGGCGGTGGCGCGTACCGCGACGTGGAGATCGGTCGCGCGGTGGTGCACCTGGCCAATGCCGCCGGTGGCAAGTTCCCCGTGCCCGACGCTGCACCCGCCGCTGAACCGGCAGCAGCAGCCCCCGCCGCTGCGGCCGCACCTGCTGCAGCACCCGTTGCCGCCCCGGCACCCGCTGCCGTGGTTGCCGCAGCGCCAGCAGCGGCACCGGCTGCAGCCACCACAGTCGCTGCCGGCGCTGGCGAGGCGCTCTACAAGCAGGCCTGCGCAGCGTGCCACGTGGCCGGTGTGGCCGGTGCGCCCAAATTGGCCGACAAGGCCGCCTGGGCTCCACGCGTGGCTTTGGGCGTCGATGCCCTGACAGCCAGCGTGATCAAGGGCAAAGGCGCGATGCCTCCGAAAGGTGGCTCGGCCGCGTCGGATGCGGACATCAAGGCGGCGGTGCAATACATGGTTGCCGCGGCGAAGTAAGTTCGCCGCCTTGCAGCAGAAAAAAGCCGGCTTCAAGCCGGCTTTTTTGTGTGTGGTGGCTGAGGGCTTCGCACGAAACCGCCGCGGCCAGGCAACTCGACGGCCAACACATCGCCGGGGGTCCACGCGCCGTCCTCCACCTGCTCGGCGGCCAGCACCATGTCGGCGCTGTGCACCAGTCCCAGACCGAGATCGGTCACCAGGTAGAGCTTGCCGGATTCGTCGAGCAGGGTTTCCTGCACCAAGACCGGCGTGCCGGTGTGAGAGAGCACGCGACCATCCGGCTGCAATCGCCAGATCCACGGGGTGGACTCCAGATCCACATACACGCGCTGAGGTCCGTTCTGGAAGTACCACTGACCGGCATCGTCGGGCGCGTAGTTGCGCTGGATGAAGTCAATGAGCTTTTCGTGCTGGAGCAAGGAGCCCTTGCTCGCGGGAAACGTCCCGGCGGCCTGCACACGGTCGTCGCGCATGTACCAGTTGCCGCGCGCGTCGAGCCCCAGCCAGCCGTAGCAGTCTGGCACGTTGGGCCACTTGGCCATGGCGGCCTTGACGATGTCGTCCATGGGCGTTCGATCAGAGGTGTTTGAGCAGCCAGTGTCCCACGGCGTCGGGCATGGCGCGCACATGGCCTGGCAAGCCGAGCGCCCCGTGCGAGACTGGAAAACCCACGTGGCCGCCTTGCGCAGGCTGCCACAGCGTGACATGCCGGCCGACCTGCTGCGGTGTGGGCAGAGATGCCGCAGGAATGAAGGGATCGTTGCGTGAATTGAGCGCCAGCGCGGGCACGCGGATCTGGTGCAGCACGGGTTTAGCCGACGCGCGCGACCAGTAGTCGGGCGTGTCGCGAAAGCCGTGCAACGGCGCGGTGAACAAGTTGTCAAACTCGAACAGATCGCGCGCCGCCAGCAAGGCGGCTCGATCAAACAGGCCGGGGTGTTGCTCCAGCTTCTTCAAGGCCTTGGGCACCATGCTGGCCATGAACATGCGGGTATAGACCAGCCGGTTGAAACCGCGGCCAATGGCGTGGCCGCCCGCAGCGAGGTCCAGCGGTGAACAGATGGACGCCACCGCGCGCACCTGCTGGCTCGCGGATTCGCCCATCTCGGCCGCCCAGCGCATGAGTGCATTGCCGCCGAGGGACACACCTGCTGCCAGCAAGGGCCGACCGGGGTGTTCGGTGGCGAAGCGTTTGAGGATCCAGTCGATCTCTTCGAAGTCACCCGAGTGGTAGGCGCGTGGCGCGCGGTTGAGTTCACCCGAGCAGCCGCGGAAATGCGGTACGGCAAACGCCAGGCCGTTGGCCGCCGCGAAGTCGGCGAAGGCCACCGCGTACTGGCTGGCCGACGAGCCTTCGAGCCCGTGGAACAGCACCAGCAAGGGTGCGCCAGCCGGCGCTGCGGGCTGCGCCATGTCAACGTCGATGAAGTCGCCATCGGGCGTGCTCCAACGGCTGCGCATCCAGCTTGGCGGTGGCCCGAAGTGCTGGCGGCTGGCGAGCGCAGCCCACACGGTCTGTGCGTTGCCGCCAGGCAACCACCACGGCGCGGCGTAGCGAAAGCCCTCGGTGTTCAATGCAGGACCGGCTTGGCGGTGAGGATTTCCGGCGGCTCGGTGCGCATGCCCGGGCTGGCGTGGTGCGCCACCATGCGCCATCCTTGCGCGGTTTTGGCATACACGTTGGTGGCGACCACCCAGGCGTGTTGCGGGCCGTCGTCGGTCATCACGGCCACGCGTTCAACCACGCTGTGGACGCTGCAAGCGCCTGCGTCCAGGCGCCGCACTTTTTCTGGAAAGGCCTGTACGCTGCCGTTGGAAAACATGGCCTCGAACGCCGAACGCACCGCCGCATGACCGACCAGCCGGGGACCGCCGGGATGCACGCAGACGATGTCGTCCTCGTCGGCCCAGCAGGCCATGAGCCGTTCGATGTCGGCGTGTTGCAGAGCGTCGTAAAACGCGGCTTCCGTGTCGTCCGGAGTCCCGGGCGGGAGTTTGGGTTTTCGCATGGCCGTATTTTGACGTCAGCGCCCCGTCTGTGTGGCCGGGCGCACCGCCCAGTGCCTTGCCCCGGGGGTATAGTCCCGCAGATTCGGGGCTCGGCCAGAGCCTCGGCATGAACGGCCCGCCGGCCATTGGAGGTTTTATGCACACACCCTTGCGTTCCACGTTCGCCCGGCTGGTCACCTGGCTGTCCGCCTTGCTGCTGTCCATCGCCCTCACCGGCTGCGGCTACAACGACTTCCAGCGGCTCGACGAACAGACGCAGTCGGCCTGGTCCGAGGTGCTCAACCAATACCAGCGCCGCGCCGATTTGATCCCCAACATCGTGGCCACCGTCAAGGGCGAGGCCAACTTCGAGCAGGAAACGCTCACGCGCGTGATCGAAGCGCGCGCCAAGGCCACCAGCATCCAGGTGACGCCCGAGACGCTGAACGACCCCGCAGCCCTGCAGCAGTTTCAGGCCGCGCAAGGTGAGCTGGGGAGCGCGCTCAGCCGCCTCATGGTGGTGGTGGAGCAGTACCCCAACCTCAAGGCCAACCAGGGCTTCAGCGACCTGCGCGTGCAGCTCGAAGGCACCGAGAATCGCATCACGGTGGCGCGCAACCGCTACATCCAGACCGTGCAGGAGTACAACGTGCTCTCGCGCAGCTTCCCGAGCAACCTCACCGCCATGGTGTTTGGCTACAAGCCCAAGGCCAACTTCCAGGTGGCCAACGAAGCAGCTATTTCCGCACCACCCACGGTGGACTTCAAGAAGCCATGACACGCTTCTGGGCCCGGTGCCTGCTGGTGCTGGGGCTGCTTTCGGTGGGGTCCGTTGCATCGGCCCAGGGTCTTGTACCGGTGCCCGCGCTGACCGCCCGTGTGATCGACCAGACCGCCACGCTCGATGCTGCAAGCCTCGCCGCCATCGAGGCCAAGCTGGCGGCGTTCGAGCAGTCCAACGGCTCGCAAGTGGTGGTGCTGATGGTTCCGACCACCGCGCCCGAGGACATCGCCGACTTCACGCAACGGGTGGGCGACGCATGGAAGATCGGGCGGGCCGATGTAGGTGATGGCGCCTTGTTCGTCATCGCCAAAGACGACAGGCGCCTGCGCATTGCCACGGCCAAGGCGCTTGAAGGGGCGGTCCCCGACCTCTTGGCGCGCCGCATCATCGACAGCGCGGTCACGCCCGCCTTTCGGCAAGGTGACTATGCCGGCGGCATCAACGCGGGGGTCGACCAGATCCTGGCGCGCATCCGCGGTGAAGATCTGCCGTTGCCCGACGCCTCCGCAGCGCAGCGTGCGGCAGGCTCCAGCGACTTTGAGTGGATGGACGCGCTGATCTTTCTGGTGTTCGCAGTGCCCATGCTCTCCGGGCTGCTGCGCGGCATGTTCGGCAACAAGCTCGGTACCCTGTTCACCGGGGTGGGTGCGGGCGCACTCGCCTGGGTGCTGACCGCTGTGGTCTGGGTGGCCATCGGCGCCGGACTGCTCGGCATGCTGGCGGCGCTGTTCATGCAGTTCCTACCCGCCGCCTCGTTGGGCGGGGGCTCGGGCCGGGGCGGTCGCGGCGGCTGGGGCGGCGGTGGCCTGGGTGGAGGGGGTTTTGGTGGTGGGCGGGGAGGCGGTGGGTTCAGTTCGGGTGGCGGCGGCAATTTTGGAGGCGGCGGCGCCTCGGGCGGCTGGTGAACATGAACAAGCTCCTTCGCATCTTCAAGCACCGCTGGATGGATCGCTCGGACACTGCGCGCGCCGTGCCCGACGACATGGCCGAACGCATCGCACGGCGTGTGGCCGCCAGCGAAGGTCGGCACACCGGTGAAGTGCGCCTGTGTGTCGAAGCCTCTTTGCCGCTGAGTTATCTCTGGCGCATCGGCCCCGAGACTCCCTTGCCTCAGGTGGTGCGCGAGCGCGCCATCACCTGGTTTGGCCGCTTGCGCATCTGGGACACCGAGCACAACAACGGTGTGTTGATCTATGTGCTGCTGGCCGAACACGCCATCGAGTTCGTGGCCGACCGGGCGCTCTCGCGCCGGGTGAGCGAAGCGCAGTGGCAAGGCATCGTTGACAGTCTCGCGCTGCGCCTGCGCGCCGGGGAATTTGAAGACGGGCTTACACAGGCACTCGAAGAAGTGTCTGCGCTGTTGGTGCTGAATTTCCCGGCCGAGCCCGGCGCGGTGCGCTCCAACGAACTCTCCGACGCTGTGGTGCGCCGTTGACTGGCCCGCCGATCAGCCCCGGCGTTTGTCCAGTGGACTGCGGCTGTTCATGACCACCTGCAGTTCTTGCTGCAGTGCCTTGTTCATCTGGGCGAAGGTCTTGAGCTTTCGGGTGGTCTCGCGAAGGCGGTCGGCCATGCGCTTGGAGATGGCGAGCAACAAGCGCGAACCCAGTCGGGGGTCTTCCTTGAGGATGCGCATGAGCGCGGTGCGTGAGAGCACGGCGGCCGCAATGTTGGTGTTGGCCGTGCAGGTGGCCGAGCGCGGTGCACCATCGAGCACGCCCATTTCGCCGATCAGATGACCCGGACCCATGATGTTGACCACCATGCTTTCGTGCAGGCCGGGCAGTTCGTTCTCCACCGCGATGTCGCCCTCGAGCACCAGCAGCATGTAGTCGGTCTGCCGCACCTCCCCCTCCTGGATGATGACGGTGCCAGCCTTGATCAGCTTGGGTCGCATGTAACCCACCACCTTCAGGGCGTCGCCCAGCGTCAGGTCTGCCAGGGCCGAAGGGGTGACCAACAAGCGCGCAGCGACCTCTTCGGGTGCCAGTTCCGGGCTCTCAAAAATCGATGACATTGTCTCCGCCTTTATTCACCACGCCATGGTATTCGGTCAGTTACATGTTGCAGCGGACGAAGGACAAAAAAAGACCGGCGTGAAGCCGGTCTTTTCATGCGCAGCAGACCTGGGTCCGCTGTTTCATTTCTTCTGCCGGTATTTGCGCAGCGCAGCAATCTGGGCCGCCATGACCGCCAATTCGGACGTGGCCTTGGCCAGGTCGATATCACTCTTGGCGTTCTTCAGGGCCTCTTCGGCCTCCTTGCGGGCGTCCAGCGCCTTGGCTTCGTCGAGGTCCTTGCCACGGATGGCGGTGTCGGACAACACTGTGATGTGGTGTGGTTGCACTTCCAGAATTCCGCCCGCCACGAACACAAACTCTTCGCCGCCATCGGCTTTTTCGATGCGCACGGCACCGGGCTTGATGCGGGTGATGAGCGGCATGTGGCCGGGCAAAATGCCCAGTTCGCCCGCTTCACCCGGCAAGGCCACGAATTTCGCTTCGCCGGAAAAGATGGAAGCTTCGGCGCTCACAACATCGACGCGGATGGTGCTCATAGGGTCTCCTGTTGAAGATGGTTGGAAAGCAAACGGGCGGGAAACCGGCACAAACCGGTACCCACCACGGTCGCTTTACGCCATCTTCTTCGCCTTTTCAAAGGTTTCGTCGATGGTGCCGACCATGTAGAACGCCTGCTCGGGCAGGTGATCGCACTCGCCGGCCGTGATCATCTTGAAACCACGGATGGTCTCAGCGAGGGTCACGTACTTGCCGGGGGAGCCGGTGAACACCTCAGCCACGTGGAACGGTTGCGACAGGAAACGCTGGATCTTGCGCGCACGCGCCACGGCCAGCTTGTCTTCCGGTGCGAGTTCATCCATGCCCAGGATGGCGATGATGTCGCGCAGTTCCTTGTAGCGCTGCAGGGTGTTTTGTACCGAGCGGGCGGTTTCGTAGTGCTCCTGGCCCACGACCAGCGGGTCCAGCTGGCGGCTGGTGGAGTCCAGTGGATCGACTGCAGGATAGATGCCCAGCGAAGCGATGTCACGACTCAACACCACAGTGGAGTCCAGGTGGGCAAACGTGGTGGCGGGCGACGGGTCGGTCAAGTCATCCGCCGGCACGTACACGGCCTGGATCGAGGTGATCGAGCCGACCTTGGTGGAGGTGATCCGCTCTTGCAGGCGGCCCATCTCTTCGGCCAGGGTGGGCTGATAACCCACGGCAGATGGCATGCGACCCAGCAGGGCGGACACTTCGGTACCGGCCAGCGTGTAGCGGTAAATGTTGTCCACAAAGAACAGCACGTCACGGCCTTCGTCGCGGAACGACTCGGCGATGGTCAGGCCGGTCAGAGCCACGCGCAAACGGTTGCCTGGAGGCTCGTTCATCTGGCCATACACCATGGCGACTTTGGACTCGCCCAGGTTCTCCAGATTCACGACGCCGGAATCGGCCATCTCGTGATAGAAGTCGTTGCCTTCGCGGGTGCGCTCACCCACGCCAGCGAACACCGACAGACCGCTGTGTGCCTTGGCGATGTTGTTGATGAGTTCCATCATGTTCACGGTCTTGCCCACACCGGCGCCACCGAACAGGCCCACCTTGCCGCCTTTGGCGAACGGGCAAATCAGGTCGATCACCTTGATGCCGGTTTCCAGCAGCTCTTGCGAAGGCGACAGCTCGTCATAAGCCGGGGCCTTGCGGTGGATGGAGGCGGTCAAGGCCTGGTCAACGGGGCCACGCTCGTCGATGGGTGCGCCGAGCACGTCCATGATGCGGCCCAGCGTGGCCTTGCCCACGGGCACCATGATGGGTTCGGCGGTGTTGGTCACCACCATGCCGCGGCGCAGGCCGTCGGACGAACCCAGCGCGATGGTGCGGACCACGCCGTCACCCAGCTGCTGCTGGACTTCCAACGTCAAGGCAGAGCCTTCCATTTTCAGGGCGTCGTACACGCGAGGCATCTGGTTGCGTGGGAATTCCACGTCGACCACAGCGCCGATGCACTGAACGATCTTGCCCTGAACACCGGTGTTCATTTGTGCGGTAGCTTGAGACATGATGGGTACCTTTTCGTTTCTCGGATTCT
>LNFM01024587.1_pt1 | contig 13357 bp, 13 predicted proteins | sample 596031 | NCBI WGS metagenome assembly LNFM01 (sample SAMN04254537, study PRJNA301005) | activated carbon metagenome | isolation source: dual media filters at the Ann Arbor, Michigan drinking water treatment plant | place: USA: Ann Arbor
GCATTTTGGGTAACCAATTTATCAATCTCTGCATTGGTCATGCCAATAAACTTTTGTAAACGGGAGCTTGCCGTATCATCTAATTCATTTTGATCTTGCTTATCCTGTCGTTGTTTATCTAACGCTTTTAATTTTTCACTATGCCGTACCAACTGGCTGTCAATAGTGGCTAACTGTTGCTTATGAGAGCTAACTTCTTTTTGAGGCACACAGGATGATAAGTAAAAAACTGTGGCGATAATACTAAGCAGGTGTAAGGTTCTTTGTGGACGCATGGCAACATGCTTTAGGTGCTTTCTAAAGATAAAACAGTATTTGCAGTAAAACAATAATTTATACCCCTGCTAAAATGACTTGCCAGGCAGCATCCGGATTGCCCGACTCTAATAAAGTTTTGGCATAGCTGTGCAGCTCCTTTTCCATATCATCGGGGTTAATGCTATAATATTGAATGATTTGTTTCAGGTGATTGTCATCAAAAGAAGGATCAATGGTTGGCATAGTATGTACATTGGCCAGCATGCCCAGGTTATTACCTGACAATATTTTACTGTTACGAATCGACTGCGGAAGACTATCTATGCCAATTCCTAATTGTGTATTTGGCTTTGGAACCTGGAACAGATTGTTTTCATTTACTACACAATACCAGTCTCCACCTAATCTTGCTACATGATCTATTTTTCGCTGATCTAGTTTTTTATTCGCATCCACTAAAGTATCATCAATATGCATTATCAACACTTCGCAAATAACTAAATTACCTGCGCCGCCTTCGGTGCCCAATGGTTTTACTTCAATTACCTTGCACTCCATCTGCACTTTGCTTTCTTTTACTATGGGTGGTTTTACCATTGTTGCAGGTATTTCTGTGAAACCAGCTTTTACAAACTCGTTCATTTCTTTTGGAAACTCACAACTTGACAGCGACATCTGTTGTACCATATCATAGGTAACAATATTGATCACTACTTCGGGTACTTCTAGTACATTTTGCAACGTATGCTTTGTAGTATTGTCTCTTACTCTTCTGGCGGGAGAGAAAACAACAATCGGCGGATTTGAAGAAAAAAGATTAAAAAAACTAAACGGACTAAGATTTACATTGCCTGCTTTATCAATGGTAGATGCAAAGCAAATAGGTCGTGGTGCAATTACATGTTGCAGATAGTATTGCTTTTCGGCAGGGGTTAAATCTTTTAGCTCTAAAATCATTTTGATAAAGGAACGCAGATTTTTATGATGATTAAGATATGTTATGATTCGTTTGCGTTAATCATCAATTAAAATACTCCACTCACTCTCCTCCGCCACAATTGTATTACTCAATTTTCCCAATCCATCAATTTCCATTTCCACCACATCATTCGGTTGCAACCATTGCTCTGGATAATTCGGGTCGGTAAGTTTTCCGGTGCCATTCAATTCTAAAAAACAACCTGTACCAACAGTACCGCTGCCAATTACATCGCCGGGATATAGATCAACACCGTAAGATGCCCGTTCAATTATTTCAGCAAAGGTCCAATCCATATCACCCACATTGCCATCACTCACCTGTTTACCATTCACCCAACATTGCATTCGGAGATTCCAGGCTTTGCCAGTATGATTTTCTTTTGCCGGAATTTCAAATGATTGTAATTCATCTTGTGTAACCAACCAGGGACCGATAACGGTTGAAAAATCTTTTCCTTTGGCAGGACCAAGATTCAACAACATTTCTTCCATTTGCAAACGTCTCGCACTGATATCATTCATGATCATCAGGCCGGCAATATATTCATCTGCTTCAGCAGCTTTAATATTTCTGCCATGCTTACCAATTACTATTGCGGCTTCCAATTCAAAATCTAATTTTTCAAAATGGTCTGGCATGCAACGAACAGGACCAGGACCAGTAATGCTATGATGATTGGTAAAATAAAAGATCGGGTATTGATCAAACTCAGCGATCATATCTACTTTTCTGTTTCTTCTTGCCGCAGCCACATGCTGACGAAAAGCATATCCATCACGACAGGAAGTAGGAAATGGAACCGGTGCCAGCAATTGAACATCTTTTAACGGAACCGCCCTGTTGCTGGTTCTTGTTCCTTCTTTCAGCAATAGTTCGCCTGCCTGTGCTATCGGATAATATTCTTCCCAGTAGTTTAAGAAAAGGTTCATGCTGTTTGGAAGGTCGGGGTGCAACACTTCCATATCATAGATCATATCATTAATTAAAATGCCTAGTTGTTCTCTTTCGTCTTTTAGATAGGAAACTAATTTCATGTGAATATTTTTATTTTTTTGGCCACATGTTATTCGCCCTTAAATGTCATTATTGGCAATATTCTCCATTTGTGGCTCATTTCATATAACCCTTTTTTATAGAGATGCGAAGTTAGCGAGGTTGTTTGTAAATTGCTGGAATGAAAAAATGGTTATTTATTTTTCTATTACCCATATTGGCTTTTACAAACAAGGAAGAGCCGCAAAGCTGGATTCGTATTAACCAATTAGGCTATACGCCGGGCGGAGTGAAAGTAGCAATATGGTGCAGTAAGACTGAGCTGACAATTGGTGATTGGGAATTATTGGATGCTGTTTCAAAAAAAGTTGTTGCTACTGGAAAAGCGGGGAAAGCATTTGGTGCTTACGGCCCTTTCAAACAAACATACCGTCTCAATTTTTCTACTTTCAATAAACCAGGCCGATACTATTTACAGGCAGGTGGTGCCACTTCACCGGAATTTACAATTGGTGATGATGTATATAAAGGTTCGGCTGATTTTTGTTTGCGTTATATGCGGCAGCAACGAACCGGTTTCAATCCTTATTTAAAAGACAGTTGCCATACACATGATGGCTATGTATTGTACGGAGAAAAAGCAGGTATTAAAGACAGTACTAAAATTGATGTAGTAGGTGGCTGGCATGATGCATCAGATTATTTACAGTATTCCACCACCTCTGCCAATGCAACGTATCATTTATTGATGGCTTACCGTGATTTTCCAAAAATATTTACGGATGAAAAACAAGCCAATGGTTTAGATGGAAAAAATGGAATGGCCGATGTACTCGACGAAGCAAAATGGGGATTGGATTGGTTATTGAAAATGCATCCCAGACCGGATTGGATGTTTAACCAGATTGGCGACGACCGGGATCATATCAATATGCGAATGCCTAAGCTGGATAGCCAATACGGAAAAGGATACGAACGGCCTGTATATTTTGTAAGTGGTGAACCGCAGCAGCGGGGGAAATTTATGAATAATACAACGGGAACAAGTTCAACGGCGGGGAAATTTGCAAGTGCATTTGCATTGGGGGCTGAGTTATTTTCAAAAAAAGATGTTGTCTACTCTGATACATTAATTGGAAAGGCAATTAGCTCTTTTCACTTTGGAACAGAGATAAATGGAGTTACACAAACTGCTTCAGTAAGGTCACCATATATCTATGCAGAAGAAAACTGGCTAGACGATTTTGAATTAGCGTTAATTCAAATGTTTAAAATGGAAGAGAATTATTGGAAAAGGGAATTGGAGCTTAATCCTAACACAGAACTTCCAGTTGGTCCCAATACAATAGTTCAATCTTCTTTTGAATTTGCAAAGAAAGAGCCAATAACACCCTGGCTTGGCTCAGACACCGCTAAACATTATCAATGGTATCCCTTCATCAATCTTGGTCATTACGAATTAGCCAAGCAATTAAATGACAAAAGAAGAGATACAATTATTAGTTATTATAAGGAAGGCATTGAAAGAGTCTGGAACAAAGCCAAACAAAATGCTTTTTATCGTGGCGTTCCTTATATCTGGTGCAGCAACAATCTCACTACCTCATTTGCTATTCAATGTTATTGGTACAGAGAATTAACTGGTGATAAAACTTTTTCTGAATTAGAACAAGCAAATTTCGATTGGCTCTTTGGTTGCAATCCATGGGGCACCAGTATGGTGTATGGTTTACCAGCATGGGGTGATACACCCGTTGACCCACATTCTGCATTTACACATATAAAAAAATATCCGATTGATGGTGGCTTAGTTGATGGACCGGTTTACGGAAGTATTTATAATAATCTTATCGGCATTAAATTATATGAACCGGATGAGTATGCAGCTTTTCAAAGTGGTTTAGCTGTTTATCATGATGATTATGGCGATTACAGTACCAATGAACCCACTATGGATGGAACAGCGTCACTCATTTATCTATTAGCTGCGAAGGAGGCGGAGACCAAGCCAAAAAAGAAATAGCCTCCGCTACAGGAGGCCTTACTTACAGTCATGGTGCTATTATTCGGGGCGATAGTACACAAAAAAATATTGCATTAGTTTTTACGGGACATGAATTTGCTGAAGGCGGTGACTTCATAACAAATACATTGAAAGAAGAAAAAATAAATGCTTCTTTCTTTTTTACTGGTGATTTTTATGAAAATGGTTCCTTTAAAACTCTAATTAATCAACTGAGCTTAAATAGAAATTATCTCGGACCGCATTCTGATAAGCATTTATTGTATTGTGATTGGAAAAAGAGAGATAGCCTTTTAGTCTCCGTGTTTGATTTCAGTTATGACTTGCTTGTGAACATTACAAAAATAGATGAGTTCAATCTTGGAGCTCATACACCTCAACCCAAATTTTTTCTTCCTCCTTACGAATGGTATAATGACACTATCGCCAAGTGGACTGCTGATTTGGGTATGCAATTGATTAATTACACACCCGGCACTCTCAGTCACGCAGATTACACAACAATCAAAGACAAGAACTACCGTAACAGCGAAACTATTTTCAACTCCATCATGAATTATGAAAAGCAAAAACCAGCCGGATTAAACGGGTTTATCCTGCTGATGCATATTGGCACCGGGCCAGACAGAGAGGATAAATTTTATAAATACCTGCCCCGCCTGATCCGGGAATTAAAAGCAAAAGGCTATCATTTTCAACGAATTGATGAGTTGTTAAAGGCTAAATAAACTGATAATCAAATCGTTAAAAACTCTGTTCCCCATTCGCTATTCATCATTCAGCTTCTTATCTTTGTCGCATGGAATTCGAGAAAATTCACAATAAAGGTCAGGCGCAGCTTTTCAAGAACCCCTACCTTGAAATGTTGACCAAAACACATCCATTGGTGATTTGGGGAATGTATACCCCAGTTATGGGTTTCACTACTGGACGAATTGCTCTTACCTTTTTAGGAGGTATGTTCTTCTGGACTTTCTTTGAATATTTAGCACACCGTTTTTTGTTTCATATGATTGCCAATAGCGGCAGAGCTAAAAAATTTATTTACACCTTACACGGTAATCATCACCATTATCCAAGAGATAAGCAGCGGTTATTTATGCCGCCTGTTCCAAGTCTTATTCTTTCATCGGCCATTTTTGGTTTGATGTATTTGCTGATAGGGGCAAAGGCGTTTATGTTTTTCCCTGGTTTTTTATTGGGTTATTTAATGTACGGAACAATGCATTATGCTATCCATGCCTGGAACCCGCCATTTAAATGGATGAAAGGACTTTGGAGAAATCATCACCTGCATCATTATAAGAACGAACACAATGGATATGGTGTAAGCTCAACTATCTGGGATCATGTATTTGGAACCATGTTCGATTTGAGTAAAGAAAAAGAAGATAAAGAGAAGGTGAAAGAATTGATGTTTGAGAAGAAAGACAAGAAGTAAGCAAGAAGTACTATATACGAAATAAAAAAGGCTCTGTTTTTTACAGAGTTTTTTTTATTTCGAGCAGGGGTACAATTTACTTTTTCAAAAACTGAATTTTTACATCCCCTCCTGGGAGGGGCAAAGATTTTTTGAATTACAAAATATTAAAAAGGGTGGGTTTTAAAACTCACCGTTGCGTAAATACAATTACGTAGGTTTGATACTTGATTTTAAAATATGAGAAAACATATTCTTTCTTTTCTGGTTGTTGTTACCGTTGTATTTGCCGCTTGTAAGTCAGGCAAAAAAGTTGAAGAACAAGTTGCCACATTCCTTACGGCGAAAGAGGCTATACAACTTAATCAACTTATTTACAAGGATAGTAGCCGGGAAGCTTTTGCAAAGTATGCCCCGGCTTATGAAGTAGTTTTTGTACCTAAGCCGGTAAATGGAAATTATGCCATTATTGCAAAAAGTAAAACGGCTGATCAATATGCATTGGTGATACGAGGCTCTGTTATTGAATTTAGTAATGAAGGGTTTCAAAATTTTATTCTGCAGGACTTCAATATTTTTAAGATCAGGGGCTGGAATTATACGGACAGTGTAAAAGAAGCCTATATTAGTAATGGTGCGTGGATCGGCTTTCAAAATTTGCTATTGCTGCGAGATATACAAACAGGATTGAACATTAAAGAATTTATTGAACAGAAAGTAGCAACCAATGCAAGTATGGTTATTACCGGGCATAGCCTTGGAGGCAACCTCGCCTATCCTTTAGCTGGATATTTAAAAAAAGAATTACCTGTTGGCAAAAAGGAAAACCTTCAACTCATCACTTTTGGAGCACCGGCTGCGGGTAATGCAGCTTTTGTGCAGGATATGGAAGAAAAATTTCCTGCTGCCGAAAGATATACAGGCAGTAAAGACATTGCTTCTATGTTTCCCAACTTAGAGAGTATAGGAAAAGTAGCGAAAGCAATTGGTTTAGACAGTGTATTGCAATTGGGAAAGATGAATATATACGGTGTAGATTCAGATAATCTGCTTTCCATTGCTAACCTGGTGCTGGAAAAAACAAATGTGATCAATAAGACCAATAAATATGTGCAAAGTGAAAAACATCTTCGACAACTGACAGAAAAAGAATTACCGTATTCAGGAACGCCGTTATCAGTAGAACAAATTTTTAACAGGGCATACCAGTGTCACAAGGTGGATATGTATGCAGAGTTGTTCGGAGTTCCATCTTTGAAAGATGATTAATCTACCATTTATTTTCTTCATCAATATCATTATCCCGTTGGCTAAATTGCTGGCGGGATTTTATTTTTTTCTGCAGCCGATCAATGATCATATCAGCTATCAATATTCCAGCCATTTCTCCTTTTTGCTCTTGCAGTAAAGCTCTCATTTTTGCTTCATCCACATCAATACGATAAAGATAAAAAATCAATTTCTCAAAATTAGTAGTAATGAGGTGATTGATATGTATAGCAAGTTTGGCTCGTATATCATCTGCCGATATATTATAAGCCAGCTCTACAGGGAGCTCAGCATTTAATTGATTAATCAGTGCAGCCTGCTCGTTCATTTTTTTATTTTCTCCATAACACCCATTCCAAAAAGGGCAAAGTCGTATTTAACCGGATCGTTCTTATCCAAAGTTCGCAGATTAGCGGTTAACTCCAATGCAGTTTGCCAATCATTTTGCTTCCTGGTTATTAGGTTAAAACGACGGGCAACTCTTGCTACATGCAGATCAATCGGACAAATAAGTTGAGAAGGTGAAATGTTTTTCCAAATACCAAAGTCAACTCCTTTATCATCTTGCCTCACCATCCAGCGGAGATACATATTTAACCGTCGCAATATGTTTTTTTGTTCTTTCAGCAACATGCTCGAGAGAGAAGAAATAAGTATGAAACCCGCTAAGCATTTCTTCCATGGTATTACCGTGTTTAGTAAAAGCTGTCTCAAGACTTGTATGCTTGCTATAATGCGATTGCAAGAAACTGATAAAATACAACAGATCAGTTGTATTAAATGTGCGGTGTTTAAATTGGAGTAATCGTTTTAATGCAGATGCATTGTGATGAATACAAAAATCGTATGGCGCATTATCCATCAACTGCATTAGTTCGCTTGTTTTATTGATGATCGTAGTTCGATTGCCCCAGGCAAAAATAGCCGCAAACAAACCGGCGATCTCTATATCCTGCTTTTTTGTGAACGAATGAGGGATAGAGATCGGGTCGTCCTTAATAAAAGAAGGTTGATTGTAGAGCTCAACTTTAGCATTCAGGAAATCAATGAGATTGTTTTCCTGCATTTATTTTCCCATTAATAAGATGAGTAAATCAACCGCCAGTTTATCCAACGCTGCATTATCGCCAGTTGCATTTGCAGCAAGAATAATAGAGGTTTTTGTGTGGGGTTCAAACGCAGCGAAAGTGGAAAATCCATAAGTGCCACCATTGTGCCAAAAAACCCGGTGCTTCAAATCTTCCAATGTATGCCAACCGTAGCATATTTGCATGTTGGCAGCTAGTGGCTTTACTGGTTGAGTGATTTTGTGAACAATGGCCGAAAAATTTTCATCCTTGTATTCAAAATGTGCATCAAGGTATTTTAGAATATCGGTAGCTGTACTTTTTATTGCACCAGCACCAGCCATGCAATCGAATAGCCAGTACTCAGCCGGTCTACCATAAAAATACCCGGTGGCTGTGTCTGTTTGATTTTTTTTTACATCAATATATGAATTGCCCATCTGCAAAGGCTGGAAAATATGTTTATCAAGAAGCGATTCAAATGACATACCCGTGGCGTTCTCTTCAATAGCACTTAAAAGGCCAAAACCAAGGTTAGAGTAAGCATAGTTCCCTGGTTCATTTTTTTTTAGGGTTTTTAGAAAAATATACATATGCTCCTTTGTATAAAACTGGTAAGGCTGCATCAAAGTATATTCTTTTATCTTATCTAAGTTGGATGGCAAACGGGGAAGGCCGCTGGTTTGGCTGGCTATATTGGCAGGAGTAATTTTTTGTAAAATAACATCATTGCCAAACCCGGGTGGTAAATAATTCAGAACAGACTTTTGGATATCTAATTTTTTTTGTTCGTCAAGTTGCAATAGCAGGTTGGCTGTAAAAGTTTTGGTGATGGAGCCAATTTCAAAAATGGTTTCGGCATTAAATGGTTTCTTGTTGAGGGAGTCAGCATAACCGTAACTATAGAAATATTTTCTTCCATTTTGACTAATACCAATAATCAAGCCCGGTGCTTTGGCTTTTTTAAAAAAACCGTTTACCTGCGAATGCAAAAGGGAATCAACATCAGTTGTCAGCGGATTGGAAAAAGGAATTTGTTCAAAAGGAATGCTCTGGCTTTTTGCCGTTAGTTGTAAAAGTAATAGCTTAATTATCAGCTTTATTTTTCTATACATATATTATCAACCAATTGCTTTTTTCAAATCTTCAATTAAATCTTCAGCATCTTCAATTCCCACACTTAACCGTATCAGCGAATCTGATAGACCATTTTTTATCCTTTCTTCTCTCGGTATGGAAGCATGAGTCATACTTGCCGGGTGATTGATCAATGATTCAACTCCACCCAAACTTTCAGCCAATGAAAATAAATGGGTAGATGATAAAACTCTTTTTGCTTCATCAACACTATCGTTTTTTAGTTCAAAAGAGATCATGCCGCCAAAATCCCGCATTTGTTTTTTGGCGATTGCATGACCGGGATGGTCTTCAAAACCCGGCCAATAAACTTTAGCCACTTTGGAATTATTGCGCAGCCAGTTAGCAATTATTTTTCCATTTTCACAATGAGCTTTCATTCTTACTCCCAATGTTTTTATTCCTCGTAATACTAAAAAGCAATCCATTGGTCCGGGTACAGCACCGCAGCTTTTTTGTATGAAGTATAATTTTTCTCTAAGGTCGGTATCATTCATCACCAGGCAACCTTGTATAACATCACTATGCCCACCGAGGTATTTAGTAACCGAATGCATTACGATGTCAGCGCCAAGGTCAAGCGGATTTTGTAGATAAGGAGAAGCAAAAGTATTGTCAACACATACCAGAATATTTTGCTTTTTCGCCAGTACTGACACCGCTTCAATATCGCAAATATTCATCAATGGGTTAGTAGGTGTTTCCAGCCAGATCAGTTTTGTATTGCTGTTGATGTAGGTGCTAATATTTTCAACACTATGCATGTCAACATAATGAAACTTGATTCCAAATTTTTCAAATACTTTAGTAAATAGGCGATACGTACCGCCATACATGTCATTACCACAAATAACTTCATCACCAGGACCTAATAATTTTATTACGGCATCCGTAGCCGCCACACCGCTGCTGAAAGCAAGGCCAAATTTTCCGTTCTCAATTATAGCCAACGCTTCTTCCAATGCTTTCCGGGTTGGATTTTGGCTACGGGCATATTCAAAGCCTTTATTTTTTCCGGGAGCTTCCTGTACATAGGTAGAAGTCTGGTAAATAGGTATCATAATAGCACCGGTTGAAGGATCAGGTGTGGCGCCAGCATGTATAAATTTTGTAGCAAGTTTCATATTGTAAATATTGAGCTGCAAAGATGTGAAATATAAGGCAGAATCGCTTTATACATTTATGCCGTTCATCCACGATAAAAAGTCTTTAACATCTGCTTAGCAGTAAATAAAATGAGAGTTCAGCATTCAAAATTTTCCTTTGATACACTCTTTTCTGCCATTCAGTAGTTTTTTTCATTTTATACTTTTTTCTGGCCTTTGCCAATCGTACCAAACCACTTGTAAACAGTTAAACATGATAGTAGCTTTTCATTACTATTTTTTAATCAACTTAAAGTATTTAGCCATGAAAAAAGTATTGTACTTCGCAGTAATGTTGATAAGTATATCAGCAGCTGCCGCAAACCCTCCGGAAATAAGTGAGAAAGTGATGAAAGCATTTAATGAAACATTTACAGAAGCAGAAAATGTAAGCTGGCAAGAACTGGACAATAGCTGCCAGGCAGACTTTAAAGTAAGTGAAATGAGGGTGAGAGCCACGTATGATAATGATGGAAATTTATTAAGTACAACCAAATATTATGATGAAAAGAGTTTACCGTCCAATATTTTGGCCAAACTGAAAATAAAGTATGCAGGTAAGCAAATAACGGGAGTAACAGAAATAATGAGTGATAGTGATATCTCCTATCATATTGTATTGAAAGATGAGAAAAATTGGTATTGGGTAGAATCTACTCCTTATGCAAGTCTTACATTAACACAGAAATTGAAAAGGGGAGAGCCCAGAGCCTCCAGCTTTTAAATAATGCTTTTACCACAGAGGACACTAAGTTCAACACAAAGAAAAATGAGCTATTTCTTTGTGGGCTCTATGCAAACAACTTTGTTTCCTTTGTGGTAAAAATTAATTATTAAATAAAAGCAGCAGCCGACAAATATCGCCAATCAAAATTATCAGCTTCATGTGATGCCATTGGTTTGATTGCTTTTTGCAGAACAACTTCATTTAAAATTTTTTCTGCAACTAATTTTTTTCTTGCTTCCTGTATGGCTTCCTGTACCTGTTTATTACTCATCCAATTTTTTTGCGGAGGCTCAAAGCCTACTTTTTCCCGCCTCCATGTTATTTCGGCGGGCAGGCTTTTCGCCATACTTTGTCTTAATATCCATTTGGTCCAGCCGTTGCGTATTTTAAAATTGGCAGGTAAAGAAAAAACAAACTCTACTAATTCATGCGAAAGAAATGGTAACCGTACTTCTCTGCCATGGGCCATTGAGTTTCTATCGGCATAGCGAAGTAACTCTTCTAATCCATGCACACAAGTATTAAAATGCAATACACCATTTAAGGTAAAATGCTCCGGTGTTGTATAGTATGCTTCTTTGCTTTGCAGTTTTACAAAATCTTTGGTGAAATCTTCGTGTCGGATAGCTTTTAATAGATACTGATTTTCCATGGCTACAGTAGCTACAGCCGGAAAATAAGCAGCAACCATATTTTTAAAATCAAATTTTTCTTTTACCCCTAATTCTTTGGAAGTTTTCAATTCTTTACTGCGAAATAGTTTTCTGTTTCGAAATAATTCTTGCCAGTACCATTTGTAATATTTGCTATAACCAGCTAACGTTTCATCCGCACCCTGGCCGTCTAATAAAACTTTTACATTCTGCTGTTTTGCTAATTCAAATACTTTGTATTGCGCATAAATGCTGGCAGACCCAAAAGGTTCTTCCTGGTGATGGCATAACTTGTTCCAGTCTGCCAGTAATTCATTTGAAGAAAGGCTAACTGTGTGTTGTTGTAGCTTGTATTGATTCACTACCTGTTGCGAAAACGAAAACTCATCTTTTTCAAAGCCAGGAAAAATGGCCGTAAAAGCTTGAGGGTGGTAAGACAGACTTTTTGTATCAATTATAGCTGCCATAACAGAAGAACTATCTAATCCGCCGCTTAACGAAGTGCCAATAGAAACATCACTTCTTAATCTTCTTTTTATGGATGTTGCAAACAGATTACCAAACTGCTCCATAGCTTCAACATCTGTTATTTTTTTATTTTGCTTTTCCGGATCAATATCCCAGTATTGTTCAATGTTTAATTCTTTTTCTGGCAATGAATAATATAAACAGGATGCAGGCGGAAGTTTTTGAATATTCTCATAAAAAGTTTCCTCTGGTTTTGCCGGATTATCGGTGTAGCCGATTGTAATAAAATTGAATAACATTTTTTGATTAGCTGCCTTTTCAATTCCCGCAGCCCATAAGCCTTTCATTTCTGATGCGAATAGTAGTTGTTGGCCGTCAAAAAAATAGAAGAAGGGCTTTTCGCCAAACCGGTCTCTTGCTGCAAAAAGTTGTTGTTCTTTTTCATCCCAGATTGCAAAGGAAAACATACCGTCAAAATGATCGACACATTCATCTTGCCAGCAATCGTATGCAGCTACAATTATTTCGGTATCTGTTTGTGAATGGAAGCGGTAGCCTTTTTGATAAAGTGTTTCTTTTAGTTCAACATAGTTATAAATTTCACCGTTATGGATGATCGTATAGCGATTCATGTACAGCATTGGTTGCTGCCCTGCATTAGTTAAATCAATAATGGAAAGTCTGCGATGGCCGAGTAAAACATTATTCGCTTCGTTCTGCCACAAGCCTTCGCCGTCTGGTCCACGATGGGCCAATGCATCTGTCATTTTTTTCAGATGCACCAAACTTCGTTCATTGGGATTTGATTGTATAATACCAGCTATGCCACACATGTTGTAAATATCCGTAATAGTTTCGGCTTTTTTATTGCTGGTTTTGAGTGGCCGTTACTTACTGCATAATGTACAGAAAGATGAACGGAGATTCTTATTTTCTTTCCTCCAAAGAAAAATAAGAACAGAACAAGTTCGCAACAGATGATGCCATGAAAAACTATCGCTGGTAAAATAATTGTCTAGAAATTAATCGGCAATCTTGCTTCCACATTATCCCATGCCATCAGTAGCTCTACCACTTCGGCTTTCTTTTCAAAAATCATGGTGAAGTATTCAATACGTTGATTTGTTTTGATGGCAGGAACTACAAAACTTGCCACATCTTTTGAAACATCATGATGGAGGCCCCAGCTATCCGTATTGGAATTTAAAATAATGA
>LNFM01024758.1_pt1 | contig 13357 bp, 11 predicted proteins | sample 596031 | NCBI WGS metagenome assembly LNFM01 (sample SAMN04254537, study PRJNA301005) | activated carbon metagenome | isolation source: dual media filters at the Ann Arbor, Michigan drinking water treatment plant | place: USA: Ann Arbor
GGTTGCGGTCCCACAGCGCGAACGCAAACATGCCGCGCAGCCGGTGCACGCACTCGGGGCCCCAGGCTTCCCAGGCGTGCACGATCACCTCGGTATCACTGCGCGTCTTGAAGGTGTGGCCCAGCGCCTGCAGCTCGGGCACCAGCTCTTCAAAGTTGTAAATCTCGCCATTGAAGACGATGCCGACGCTGCCGTCTTCGTTGAACAGCGGTTGCTGGCCGGTGGCCAGGTCAATGACGGACAGACGACGGTGGCCCAGGGCGAGGCCGGGTTCGAAATGCAGGTCGTCTTCGTCAGGGCCGCGGTGGGCCTGGATGTTGTTGATGCGTGAGGCCAGGGCGCGGTCAAAGTCGCGTTGGCCCTGCGTGTCGAACAAGCCGGAGATGCCGCACATTCAGGGCGCCCCTTGGGTGGTCTTCAAGGCGGCTTCGATGGCGCCGCCCTGGCTCTGCATGAAGTTTTGCAGCACGGCTGTGGCGGCCGCGCGTGCGTCGGCATCGTTCAACTGCGGATCGAGCGGGGTGTAGATGACCACGATGGCTCCGTCGTCGCCCTGCCCGGTGATCCGGCTCAGGGCTCCCTGTATTTTGGCCATGGCGTCACTGGCTGTGAAGCGGTTGTTGACCCAATAGAAGCGCCAGACCTGTAGGCGTTGGCTGCTGGCGGCCAAGCCGCCGGTCTGGTTGCGCAAGATGGCAGTGGCCACAGCGAGCGGCTGGTTGGCGAGCTGGGTGGTGGCGCTGCCGCTGGACACTTGGGACCACTGCTTATCGTCGCTCGTCACCAGCACGTTGACCGAAGTCACCAGTTTGCGTTCGTAGTCCTGGTCGCGGTAGTAGCTGAGGTGCAATCCCATGGCCTGGCCTTGTGGACCAGTAAAGCCGAGCTGGCGGGTGGCAGACGGGAACTTGAACGCTGGAGCCCAGTCGCTTGGCGTGTTCGTGGCTTTCTGCCAGGGCGCTTGAATCGCTGGCTCACTCAGCGCAACGGCGTCGGTGTTGATGCTGATCGCCAGCAGACGTTCCAGCAGATGCGGTGAAGTCACGATCAAAAGCGCAGCCACTGCCGCAATGGCACTGGATCGACCCTTTGGAACGGGCTCCGGACTTGCGACCAAGGGCAAGGGGCCCGCAGGGAGCGCAGGGGTATCGGCCCAACGGGCACCGATGAACAACATGATGAGGATCACCACCCCGAAGAACACCCAGCCATAGATGAGGTGGTCCACGCCGGTTGCCAGCTCGTTGCCCGAGAGGTGGCCAATCATCACGATCATGTAGGCGCGCATCCAGTTGGCCACCAGCGGCACGAGGATGGCAACACCCAAAAAGACAAGGCGCTTTTTGATGCTGCTGTAGCTGAGGTAAGCAAACAGGCAGCCGACGGTGACCGAGGCGATCATGTAGCGAATGCCACTGCAAGCTTCCACCACGGACCAAGCACCTGAAGGAATGATGAACTGCAGGCCTTCGCGATAAACGGGAATACCGCTCAGGCGCAAGGCCCAGATCGTGAAATCGGCAGTCCATTCCATCAGCTGGGGCAACATGAAGTCGCCGATGGGCACAGCAAAAAACAAAAAACCGAGCGGAAACGCCATGGCCATAGTGACCGACCAACCCAGGATGGCCGGCACCGCCAGCACCAGCAGCAACACCAACGACAGGTGAGTCACGGCATTGACAGCAACCAGATCGCCTGCGAGCCAAAGGCAGGCAGCGCCGAGCATGAGGATCCACGCCGAAGGTGAGGGCCGGAGAACATAGGCGGCAAGCGAGTGGCGGATGCGCCAGATCAACCAGAGCGAAATGAACGGCACAACGAAGCCGTGCGCGTAGGTATCGGAAACCGACCAGATGGCAACCATGCCCCGCGCTGTTTGGGAATACAGAGCCAAGATGGCCACTATCAGAACGAGCAAGCCAGAGAGTGGCCCTCGCCAGCGCTTTGGCACATCAAATGCACGCAGTGAAGTCGTCATGCACTCGCTCCAGTTGGGTAAGGAAAGTGGGCGTCCAGCCCCTTCATGTGGTCGGCCCAGCGGAAATGCCTGCAGACGTGTGCGCGTGCAGCTCTGCCCAGCGCCATCGCAGCGTCTGAGTTTTCCAGCAACATGTTCAGCGATGCAAGAAAGACGGCAGGTTCACTGGCCCGCAGCAACCCATCTTCGGCAGATGCTCCAATGGCTTCAGCGCAAGCCGGGACTGTGATGACGGGTTGGGCCATGGACATGGCTTCGAGGATCTTGTTTTGCACACCACGGGCCACGCGCAGCGGCACGACCACCGCACTGGCAAATTGAAGGTAGGGCCGAACGTCAGGAACAGTTCCTGAAATCTTGACGCTGTCGCTGGCCAGTGCCACGACATCTTTCGATGGATTGCGGCCAACAATATGAAAGCACGCAGTGGGCCAGCGCGCTTTCACTTGTGGCATGACGTGTCGTGCAAACCACTTGACACCGTCGACATTGGGCCAGTAGTCCATGGCTCCCACAAACACGATCGCCTTCTCACCGGCAGAAAACGGGTTGCGTCGATCCGGTGCACGCGAGAAGTAGTCCGCGTCCACGCCATTGCTCAGCGTCTCGGAGCTCACCGCAGCATCTGGTGCCAATGAATGAAACAACGCCGTTTCAACGGGCGTCACAAAAAAGGAGCGCTTGGACAAACGGGCGATGGTTCTTTCAGCGCGGAGCAGTTGATCAGCCTCGCGTTGATAAATCCAGGAAACTGGCCAACGATGCGCGGGGGCATAGTCGCGCCATTTGCAGGAGTCGACGTCGACGAAATCCACCACCATGGGCGTTTGGGGCAGCAGGGGCTCAGCGTACTGGGCCATGGCGGAGGTGAACACCAAGCTCGCCTGCAACGGGTGCTTCGCCTGCGTTCGCTGAACCCACCTGCGCATGCCTGCGCTCCGATAGAAGGCCATGGTGAGAGCCTCGCATCTGAGCAATCCGACCAGGCTTAGCAACTTCGAGACCTTGGGGTTGATTCGCTCCACATGCAAGTCGGGGCAGAGCGCCTTCAAAGCAGGCAGGTGTTCGTCATCGTCATGGGTGTCGATAAAAGTGCCAAGAAACACCCTGTGGTGCTGTTGCAGGTGCCGCAGGAGGTGGTACGAACGCACTTTGTCACCCTTGTTGGGGGGATACGGCATGCGATGCGCCAGAAAAAGGACATTACCCATGACTGCGTGTCGCCCGTTCAACGGCACGCGTTCAGGACTCGGCGCACACCAATCAATCGCGGGTCAGACAACGGGCACCTCTGTCAAACGATCGGGCGCGCGTTCCTTCAAAAAAATGTCGTCCATGCGGCCCCAGCGGAAATCCTCCAGCAGGCGCGCCAGGCGTTGTTCGGTGCGCCCGATGTTCACGTAGTGGCGGAAGCGGGTTTTCAGGTCGATGCCGGCAACGCGGGGCTGGCCGGGGTCGATTTCCCAGGGGTGGAAATAAAAGATGGCAGCCTCGGCGTCGCGCTGGTTCACCTGTTGCAGCATCCAGCGCGAGAGCGCATAGGGCAGCAGGCGAAAGTAACCTCCGCCGCTGGACGGCAGATTGCGGTTGAACACGCGCAGCGTGGTGGGTGGCACTTCCATCAGGCCGTCGCGGATCTGGTGTGCGAAGCGCGGGGCATCGGGCATGCCGTAGTGGTCGTGCTTGACGGGGTAGATGCTGGAGCTGTAGCGGTAGCCAGCGCGCAGCAAGGTGTCGAGCGCCCACAGGTTGTCGGTGCCGATGGAGAAGCTGGGCGCGCGGTAGCCCTGCACTTCCCGACCACCGATGTCTTCGAGCAAGGACTTGGCGTGCGACACGTCGTGGAAGAACTCGGTCTCGGTCAGGTCGGAAGCGCGCTGGTGACCGTAGCCATGGCTGGCGAGTTCGTGACCTTCGGCCACGATGCGGCGCACCATCTGCCGGTAACGCTCGGCCACCCAACCCAGCGTGAAGAACGTGGCCTTGGTGTGCTTGTCGTCGAGCAGCTTGAGGATGCGGTCGATGTTGTGTTCGACCCGGCATTCGCGGTTGTCCCAGTCGGCACGGTCGATGTGGGGCGCAAACGCGGAGACCTGGAAGTAGTCTTCGACGTCGATCGTCAGGGCGTTGGTGATGGGTGCGCGCGTCAGCATGGCGGTCACTTGGGCATGTCGGTGGTGGAACCTGTCGCGCGGGGTTTGCGGGCGGCGGCCACGATCTTCTTGAGCGAGCTCAGGATCTCCAGGCTGATGCGTTCCTGGCGCAGCACGCTGCGCTCCATGCGCAGCAGGCGTGTGCTGAGCTGCTCGGCCGACACGCGGGTGAGCTGGTCGCTCATGCCATCCACCAGCGTGGGGTCCAGCGAGAGTTCGGCCAGGTCCATGTCGTCGTTCAGCCAGGTGGGTGCGGCGCTGGCACCGGCGTTGGGCAGGTGGGCCCAGCGCTCCTGGTCTTCGGCCACGCGCGAGGGCACCACCGAATTCTCCACCTGCATCTCGGCCACCACCTCTTTGAGTGCGTCGAGCGTGATGTGGGTCATCTCGGACAGATAGCCCAGCAACAGCAGTCGGTCGCACAGGGTGTTGATGCGCCGTGGAATGCCGCCCGAGTGCTGAAACAGCGCAGGAAAAATGGCAGGCTCGAAGGTCGGCTTGTCGGTGGCGCCCGCGCACTTGAGGCGGTGCTCCACATAGGCGCGGGTGTCTTCCTCGTCGAGCGGACCGAGGTGGCAGCGCGCGGTGATGCGCTGGCGCAGCTGCAGCATGCTTGGGCCTTGCAGGATTTCGCGGAACTCCGGCTGGCCCACCAGAAAGGTTTGCAGCAGCGCCTGATCGCCGAACTGGAAGTTGGAGAGCATGCGCAGCTCTTCCACCGCCAGCGGCTGCAGGTTCTGCGCTTCGTCCACGATCAGCAGGCAGCGTTTGCCTTGGGTGGTCTGTGTGATGAAGAAGGCTTCAAGCGCCATCAGCATGTCGGCCTTGCCGGTGCCGCGCACCGCCACACCAAAGGCGGCGCACACCAGCTTGAGCGCGTCTTCGGCACCGAGCTGCGTGCTCACCAGGTGCGCTGCCACCACGGAGCCGTTCTCAAGGCTGTCGAGCAGGTCGCGCACGATGGTCGTTTTGCCCGCACCAACCTCACCCGTGATGACGATGAAGCCCTCGCCACGCATGACGCCATAGACAAGGTAAGAGCGCGCGCGCCGGTGAGGCTTGCTGCTGTAATAAAAGCGGGGGTCTGGGTTGAGCTGGAAAGGCTTGCTGCTCAGCCCGTAGAAGGCTTCGTACATGGATCAGAACCGATGGGTGATGAAACCCGAAATGGCGGTGTCGTTGTAGGAACCGGAGGAGCCGTTGTAGTTGCCACGCTGAAGCTGAACGCTGGCAGACGTACGGCGGCTCAGGCGGGTGCCCAGGCCGACAGAGGCCGAGGTGGATCGGAGGTTGAGGCCGGAACTGCCGACGCTCTTCTGGTTGGTCAGCCCGGCGTTGAGCGAGATCAGTGGGGTCAGGCGGTGCGCGTAGTTCAGGCTCCAGCCTTGTTGCTTGATGTCGGTGTTGAAGTCGAAGTCGTCACCGCCGCTGACGATGGTGTCCAGACGGCTGGAGTTGCTGCGAAATACAGCGAGCGTCCACACGCTGCGAATGCCGCTGCACACGGTCCAGCGTGGCGGACGAGGTGAGGAAGTTTTGAACAACAGGCGCGTTTGCCGGCAGGTTGAAAAAGTTCAGGAGATCGTTGACAAACCGAGCGCGAAGAACGGGGTCGGGAATTTGTTGCTGGTACAGCTGGTTGTAAAAATCGAAGTTGGAACCGAGCGATACACCACTCTCTTGCAACGGGTTGTTGACCACGCCGCGCGTGTCGGTGTAGCTCCAGAGCGTCTGCCCCGTGCGGTGCTCCAGCACGATGTTGTGACCCGTACCGAAGTAGCGGTCTTCCACACCCACAAACACGCGGGTGCGCTCCGAGGGGCGCCACTCCACGTTGACACCAGCCGTGTTGTACGACTGTTTCTGAAGGCTCACGATGTCGTTCGACTCGACGCCGGCGAGCAGTGTCACCTGCAGCTGCGGGGAGACGGCAACGATCAGGCCGCCCTGAGCGCTGCTGGACACGGTGTCGCGGCCCCGGCTGTAGTCGGTGGCGCCCGACGACGCGTTGAACGACCAGCCCAGGGTCTGGCCTGCGGGGCGGCTGCCCAGCCGCAAGGAGGCGGTCTGGTCGGTGATGTCGGAGCGGGCAGCGGAGTCTGTGTCTGCGGTCTGCAGGCTGTAGCGCAGTTCGTAGTCGGTGTCGCCGGCAAAGCTGCCGCGCAGGTAGGGTGAGAAACGAAAGCTGGCGGTCTCGGACTGGTTGGTGTCAGACCGCCCATTGACCGACTGAGGACCAAAGGCCGAAATGGCCTGGTTGGACACCACACCCGACAGGTCAACAAAAGCCCGGTTATCCCAGGCGTTGATATTGGCGTTGGCGTTCAACGCGTTGCGGAATTGGTTGCCAGAGGTGCCTTGTGCGTAGAACAGAGCGCTCAGCGAGTAGTCGATGAAACCCTGCACGCGGGGCGTGTTGAATACCGCGCGGATGCCGGGCGTGACTTCGGTGGTCTGCTCGCTGCGCGCGTTGGTGGACAGGTTGCCGTTGGTGGACAAGGTCTGCCCCACCGTGACGCGGCGCTCGATCCAGACCGGGGGTTTGGGGCCGGGTGCATCCACGGCGTCAACGCTGTCCTGCGCATGTGCCACTGTGCCCAGCGCAGCGGCGGCCAAAGCACCCAGCGCAAACACCGCAGAACGTCGCACGAACGCGGGACGCAGTGGAAGGCGACGGGTCTTCACGGCGTGCATCCTGCTGCGGCGATTCATGTTGCAGCGGCCAACGGCACATTGGCGTCGGCCGCCTGACTGGCGGTTTGCCCGTAACCATAGCCATAACCGTAGCCATAGCCGTAGGCGTCCTGGTCACCCCCACGTGCCTGGTTGAGCAACACCAACTTGACCGGGCAGGCTTCGATGGTGGTCATGGCGTGCCGCACCTGCGACTGCAGGGTCTTTTCAGCCTGAACCACCACGATGATCTGGCCCATGTGGGTCGCCAGTACACGAGCTTCGGTGGTCAGCAGCAAGGGCGGCGAATCAAAAATGATGATGCGATCGGGGTAGCGTTGGCCCATTTCTTCGATCAGCGAAGTCATGGCGTCGCTGGCCAGAAGTTCGGTGGCGCGCGGATGCGGCGTGCCGCTGAGCAGCACGCTGAGTTTGTCGACATTGGTGCGCAGCAGGACGTCCGACATGCGGACACTCCTGTCGATCAACAAGTCGAGCAGGCCCGGTCCGGCTGCGAGACCCAGGGCCTGGCGCAGGGAGGGCCGCGCCACGTCGGCGTCCACCAGCAGCACGCGGTAGTCGAGCTCCATGGCAATGCTCATGGCCAGGTTGATGGCGGTGAAACTCTTGCCCTCGCCGGGCATGGCGCTCGTGACCATGATCAAGTTGCCGTTGGGCACGGGTGCGGCTCCCTTGCCGGTGGCGTTGGCCAGCAGCGGACGCTTGATCACACGAAACTGGTCTGCAATGGGGGAGCGTGGTGCGTTGGGCGTGACGAACCCGGCCACGCGCAGCGTCTCCAGGTCCATCTGCACCACCTTCGACTGGATGCCGTCGGGAACGTGGGGTTCGGACAGAGCCGGGCGCGCCGGCGTGGCGGCCACGACAGGCACCACGGGGTCTTTGGCAGGCACAGCAAGTTGTGTGGGCAAGTCGGCTGGAATATCGGCTCCCGCCTGACGCAACTGCTCAAGCCGTTGAGCGGCCTTTTCAATGAGACTGGACATGATGGGCAATCACCTTCAAAGACCGGAGCGGTAGGACATCACCGCGATACCGACCACAAACACGACCACCAGGGCCAACACCGAAGCCGCGAAACGCATCAGGCTGCGGCGTTCCCGCTGGCGCAAGGCGTCGTGCTTGACCAGGGTCACGACACCCAGCAAAGGCAGATCGGTGGCTGCGCGCAGCGAATTCGCATCAAAGAAGACTGGCCGGACCTGGCTCATCAGGAAGGTGAAGCCCAGGCCCGCAGCCAGCGCAGCCAGAAGGGCCAGCGGCATCAACAAGATGCGGTTGGGGGCAACCGGCTTCGGTTCGGCCCGGGGTGGGTCGATCACACGAAAGTCGGCCAGGCTGGATGCACTTTCCAGTTCACCGCTCATGGTGATGGACTCGCGCCGCGCCACCAGGTCTTCATAGTTCTTGCGGTTGATCTCGTAGTCGCGGTTGAGCTGGGCCTGCTCGGCTTCGATCTGCGGGGCTGCCCGCATCAGTTCACGGGCGCGGTTGGCGCGCGACTCGAACTCGGCCACGCGGGCTCGCAGAGAAGCCACCTGCACCTCGGCCGCAGAGTTGATGCGCGACAGTTCGAACAGAGCGGGATTGGTTTCCATGGTCGGCTGGCCGGGGTTGGCCGCTGCCGCGCGCTGAAGCTCGGCGACTTCCTTGCGCTTTTGCTCCTCGAGCTCCTTGATCAGGCGGCGCGTGTTGACCACATCGGGGTGCTGCTCGGTGAAGCGCTGCAACAGGCTGTCGAGATTGCGTTTGAGCGGGTCGATGCGGGCGTCGAGCTCGGGTGTCGCAAACGAGGGGCCACCGCCGGCGGCCGGCGTGGCGCGCTGCGCGGCGCGCGCCTGATCGAGCTGGCGCCGGGCAGCTTCGCGGGCGCTTTCAGCTTCTCGCAGCTCGAGCTTGGCCTGGTTCAGGGTGTTGACGATCTCCGTCATGCGCCCGGCCATGTCGAGCCCGCCCTGGCTCTGCACATCCAGGTTGCGCAGACGAAACTCCTTGAGGCGCGTTTCGGCTTCCGTCAAACGGGTTTCATAGTTCTTGATCTGGTCTTCAATGAAGCGACGGGCTGTGTCCGAGTCGGTTTTGGAGTCACCCAGGCTGGACTCCACGAAGATCGTCATGAGCGACTGGACGACACGCAGCGCTTTGGCGGGGCTTTCGCCGCGGTACGACAGGGTGTAGAGGTTGTCGCGACCGGTGGAGCGGATGGCCAGCGACTGCGTCACCTGGGCAATGAGCGCGTCTTGTTGCTCCTTGGTCTTGGCGCCCAGGTCAAGATCGGCCATGCGGATGAGCTTCTCGACCGTAGGGCGACTGATCAAGGTGCGGCTGAGCATGGAGACCTGCTGCTCGATGTTGGGCTGCACCGCGAGGCCCGACATCAGGGGTCGCAAGATCGACTGCGTGTCCACATACACGCGCGCCGAGGCTTCGTAGCGGTCGGGCATCAGGAAGATGACTGTGGCCGTGGCAGCAGCCACCAGCCACGCGACCAGCACGCCGAGGCGGCGGTACTTCCACATGCCCCGCAAGAAGGTCGTTATTTGGTCAATGAGGTCTTGCATGCAAGCAACTGTGGGTGAGGACAAGAATGAAAAGAAACCACCGAGCGCCTGGCAGCGGTGGTCAGTGCCAGCAGCTTGGGTTCAGAACCAGCCCTGGGGAATGATCAGGATGTCGCCGGGCAGCATTTCGACGTTGGCAGAGATATCGCCGCGTTTGACCAGATCTTGCAAACGCACGCCGTAGCGCTTGTTGTTTTCGCTGGCCCGGATGATGGTGGCTTTGTTGCCGTCGGCAAACTCGGTGAGACCACCCACGGCGATCATCACGTCCATCACGGTCATTTTCTGCTTGTAGGGCAGGAACTGCGGCTTGGTGGCTTCGCCCACCACTCGAATCTGCTCGCTGTACGGACCCACGAAGTTGGTGACGATGACGGTGACTACGGGGTCGCGCACGAACTTGCCGAGCGCCTTTTCAACATCCCGGGCAATTTCGGTGGGTGTCTTGCCCTGGGCGACCAATTCGTCCACCAGTGGGGTGGAGACCTTGCCGTCGGGGCGCACCGGAACGGTGGAAGAGAGTTCGGGGTTGCGCCAGACGTTGATGTTCAAGGTGTCGCCCGGACCTACCTTGTATTCGTAGGTGGAACTGGCAGCCGTGGTCGGCGCCGGCGGGTTGGCGTTCTGGGTCGCACAGCCGACCGCACCGAGTACCAAGACCACCAGAGAGGTACCCCGAGCCAGGGTGCGCATGAGTTCTGAAGTATGGTTTTGCATGGTTCTAGTCCCCAAAAGCACGGTCAAATGTTAATAAAAGTTAACGGTCTTTTTGAATATACCGCACACCCCTGCGGCATGACTACCGGCAATGTGTGACGAAGTACCCAAAGTGAGGAAGGCCGCACGGTCCATTGAGTTTAGTTTTGCTTAAGCGCGCTAGCGCACCAACGGACACTGCCGCTCTGTGTGTGCGCAGACCCGCCGACTAAAATGCCGGGTTGACCCGTCCACCAACCTTCAGGAACCTCAGCATGTCCCTCTTCACCGCCGTCGAAATGGCACCGCGTGACCCGATTCTGGGTCTGAACGAACAGTTTGCCGCCGACGCCAATCCCAACAAAGTGAACCTGGGCGTGGGTGTGTATTTCGACGACAACGGCAAGCTTCCGCTGCTGCAGTGCGTTCAGAGTGCCGAGAAGACCATGATGGACAAGCCCACCGCTCGCGGCTACTTGCCCATTGACGGCATTGCCGCCTACGACGCAGCCGTCAAGGGCCTGGTGTTCGGCGTCAGCTCAGAACCAGTGACTTCCGGCCGGGTTGCAACCGTCCAGGCCATTGGCGGAACGGGTGGCCTGAAGATCGGCGCCGACTTTCTCAAACGCCTGAACCCGAATGCAACGGTTCTGATCAGCGACCCAAGCTGGGAAAACCACCGCGCCCTCTTCACCAACGCAGGCTTCACCGTGGGCACCTACGCCTACTACGACGCCGACAAGCGCGGCGTCAACTTCGACGGGATGCTGGCCAGCCTGAATGCCGCTGAGCCCGGCACGATCGTTGTGCTGCACGCCTGCTGTCACAACCCCACCGGCTACGACATCACCGCCGCGCAGTGGGACCAGGTGATCGCGGTGGTCAAGGCACGCAGCCTCACCCCGTTCCTCGACATGGCCTACCAAGGCTTTGGCCACGGCATCTCCGAAGACGGCGCAGTGATCGCCAGGTTTGTGGCCGCGGGCCTGGTGTTCTTTGTCTCGACCTCGTTCTCCAAGAGCTTCAGCCTCTATGGCGAGCGCGTGGGCGCCCTGTCCGTGTTGTGCGACAGCGCTGAAGAAGCCTCGCGCGTGCTGTCGCAGCTCAAGATCGCCATCCGCACCAACTACTCCAACCCTCCGATCCACGGCGGCGCGGTGGTGGCGGCCGTGCTCAACAATCCCGAGCTGCGCGCGCTTTGGGAAAAAGAGCTGGGCGAGATGCGCGTGCGCATCAAGGCCATGCGCCAGAAGCTGGTGGACGGCCTCAAGGCCGCCGGTGTGAAGCAGGACAGCATGTTCAGCTACTCCGGTCTGAACAAGGACCAGATGGTTCGTCTGCGCAGCGAGTTCGGTGTGTACGGCACGGACACCGGCCGCATGTGCGTGGCTGCGCTCAACAGCAAGAACATCGACTACGTTTGCAAAGCCATCGCAGAGGTGAGCAACTAAGTGTCTAACTGTCGCCAGTTTTTACAGAGTCGCCCAAAAAAATTGAATAAATCCCTATACATCATTGTTATTGAATGACTATTTCATACGGGCATGGGTATTGCATGTTCAGTCCGGGGGGGGAAATCCCTGCTCACCGACGAACTTCCTTAAACCACAAAGAAAGGTTTCCTATGTTCAAAGCACTTAAGTTAGTGATGGTAGGAGCTGCGTTCTCCTTGGCATCCATCTCAGCATCAGCAGGCTGGGTCGACACCATCAATGAGCCAGGCCTGTTTGGAACGAAGATCAACGCAGGCCAAACGGTCACGCGCACGCACGACATCCGCGATGAGGGATTTGTGCCGCTGACTACGTTGGTGACGGATGCGACTTTGTCCTTCTTGCTTAGCGATGATCTCGTTGATTCGAGGGTTAGAGGCGGTTCGGATTGCGGCATCTTTTTCTGCTATGAAGAGGAATGGGCTAAGTTCGGCGTTGGGGTTTTCAACCTCAACCTTGGATCATTCGAGATCGACCTTCTTGAAACCAAGACGTTCCTGTTCACTTTGGACGGTGGTCTAGCAGATCTCGCCGTGCTTACCGACATTTGGTGGGATGGTCAACTTAAGTATTCGATCAAAGCGACCGAAGGCGATTTTTATTTCCTTGGCTCCAAGTTGGCTGTGAACGTACCTGAACCGGGCGGCTTGGCGCTTATCGGCTTGGGCTTGGCCGGCTTGGCTCTGGTTCGCCGCCGTGAGAAGAAGCAATAATCCCAACCCTGATTGCCTCCAGAAGCCCGCCACTCGGCGGGTTTCTGTATTGGGAGCCTTCGTTTACGCCCATACAACAGAGCGCATCGAAAGCGAGGCTCCCTGAAAACCTTCAGTGACGAAGCTCGGCTCATCGTCGTGGCGTACCGCGCCCGCGGCATACAAAAGCGGCAAATAGTGCTCCCAGCTGGGATGCTTCATCTGGGCGACGGCTCCCATTTGCTGAAAAACACAGAGCGCGGGCAAGGGTTTGTGCACGATGTGATCGTGCCGTGACGCGATCGAACTCGATGGTCCATTCGTAGGCTTCGTTGTCGGCGGCGCCGCTCCGCATGGTGCGCAGGTTATGCACTATGTTGCCGCTGCCCACGGTGAGCACGCCACGCTCGCGCAGTTGGGGCAACCGCTGGCCGATATCGAAATGCTAGCGGCAGGAGGGCTGTAGTCCATGCTGAGCTGGATCACCGGGATGTCGGCCGCCAGAAACATGGGTTTGAGGATGGACCAGGTGCCGCGGTCAAGACCCCAGTCGGTTTCGTCCAGCGCCCACGGCTTGTGAGAGTCGGGCTGCAGCACGCACTGCCTGATGAATCGGGCGACCTGCGGTGAACCCGGTGCCGGTTATTGCTGGTCGAACAGAGACTGGGGAAAGCCACCGAAGTCGTGGATGGAGCGCGGCTGCGCCATGGCCGTGAGCTGCCAACTATTGGTGATCCAATGGGCCGAGATGCACAGTATCAGCGTTGGAAGCTGCGGGCTTGCCAACAGCTCGCGGCCCAACGCCTGCCAGCTATGGCGCCAGCGGTTGCCTTCAATGGCGTTCATGGGGCTGCCAAGCCCGACGGACAGGACGGGCAGGCATTCGGTGACGGGCAATGTCTCACTGGTCAACGAAGCGGATGAGGTGTTGGATGTCTCTGGCATGGGGGTACAGGTTCTGGGGCGTACGCCGGCGGCGACCAAGTGCAGACCGGATTCTTTCGCGAAGATGACAGATGGCCCTGTAAATTAGGTGTTATCACGCTAACGCTCCTGAGTGCATGCTGATATATTGCACTGCAACATA
>LNFM01038726.1_pt1 | contig 13357 bp, 17 predicted proteins | sample 596031 | NCBI WGS metagenome assembly LNFM01 (sample SAMN04254537, study PRJNA301005) | activated carbon metagenome | isolation source: dual media filters at the Ann Arbor, Michigan drinking water treatment plant | place: USA: Ann Arbor
TGGGCCTTGCCCAGCACGGCCGAGATGTTCACCGGCACGTCGAAGACGGGCGTCAGGTCGTGCGCCGTCTTGTCAGACGGTTCGTCGCTGACGGTGATTGCAACGGAGTCCGGAAACTCCTCCAGGGCCATGGTGTCGGACGCCATTACGGCCTCCCTTCCATTGTAGGTTCAGGGGTGAGGTTTTCGGCATGCCCGGCCTCGGCGGCCAGGGCGGAGTTCAGGGCATCGCTCATGCGGGCGAAGGCTTCGTCCGGATCAAAGGCGGCGCGGCCGTCCGACCATTCCAGCTGGAAGGCGGCCGCCGCCATGGTCGGGTCGGTGCGGAAGGCGACGATGCCCGAGAAGCCGGCGTCGGCGCACAGCTGCTGGATCCGCGCATGGGTGGCATCGGTCAGGTCGCCGGTGCGGATGACCAGCCGCGGCGAGGCGTCGATCTCCTGCCCCAGGGCTTCCAGCGCGGCCTGCAACGGCGCCTCGGGATAGCGGTCGAGGGCGGTGGCGCAGACCACGCGGGCGGCGGTCAGGGCCAGTTCAGCGGCCTGCTGGCGATGCTGCTGGGCGATCTGGGCCAGGGCGGGGGCGGCGGCGGTCAGGGCCTGGGCGATGGCCGACAGGGCCATGGTCTGGATGCTGTCGATCTCGGACAGGGCCTCGTTGCGGGCGTCGAGCCGGGCCTGGGCGACCATGGCCTCGACCTCGGCCGGGCCGTAGGCGCGCTTGATCGGGCGGAAGGCGGCGGCCGCGTTCACGACGACGCCGGCGGCGTCGAACTCGGTGTCGAAGGCGAAGGGGGTGCTGAGGGGCTGATGGGTCATGTCAGTAGATCAACTCGTCGTCGCCACCCTGGCCGACCAGCATGATCTCGCCCTTGGCGGCGAGATCCTTGGCGACCTGGACCATGGCCATCTGGGCCTGGTCGACGTCCTTGAGGCGGACCGGACCCATGGAGTCCATGTCCTCGCGCATGATCTTGGCGGCGCGCTCGGACATGTTGGAGAAGAACAGCTCGCGCAGGGCCTCCGACGAGCCCTTGAGGGCCAGGCCGAGGGAGTCCTTCTCGACCGCGCGCAGCAGGGTCTGGATGCCGCCGGGGTCCAGCTTGGCCAGATCCTCGAACACGAACATGAGGGCGCGGATGCGTTCGGCGGCCTCGCGGTTGCGCTCTTCCAGCGCGCCGATGAAGCGGGCCTCGGTCTGGCGGTCGAAGCTGTTGAAGATGTCGGCCATCATCTCATGGCTGTCGCGCTTGGACGTGCGCGCCAGGTTGGACATGAATTCGGTCCGCAGGGTCTGTTCGATCTTGTCGAGGATTTCGCGCTGCACCGGCTCCATGCGCAGCATCCGCTGGACGCATTCGAGGGCGAAGTCCTCGGGCAGGCTGGTCAGGACGCGGGCGGCGTGGTCGGGCTTCACCTTGGACAGGACGACGGCCACGGTCTGGGGGTATTCGTTCTTCAGATAGTTGGCGAGGACGGCCTCGTTCACATTGCCGAGCTTGTCCCACATGGTGCGACCGGCGGGGCCGCGGATCTCCTCCATCAGGCCTTCGACGCGGTCGCCGGGCATGAAGGAGGCCAGCAGGCGCTGGGTCTGCTCGAAGCTGCCCATGACCGCGCCCGAGCCGCTCATGCCCGAGACGAACTCGACCATCAGCTCCTCGACGACCTGGGCGCTCACCGTGCCCAGCGAAGCCATGGCCTGTGAGATCTCCTTGATCTCGTCCTCGTCCAGCCCCTGCCACAGGCGGGTGTGATCCTCGCCCAGGGACAACAGAATGACGGCCGCCTTTTCGGGCCCCGTCAGCTTCCTGGCGTCCTCGATCGCCGCCTTCTTGTTGGCCACGCGCGCCATCAGCCCTCGTGGACCCAGCTGCGCAGGATGGAGGTGGATTCGTCAGGGTGTTTCTCGACGAAGTCCGCGACCTTCTTGACCGAGGATGCCTTCACCTGACCCTCGATGCGGGCGATGTCGAGCCGCTGGTCCATCTCGGATGGACCGGACAGCTGGGGCATGACGCCGCCGGCGCCGCCCATGATGGTGGTCTGCAGGGACGTCACGCCGCCGCCCGCGCCCGCGCCGGCGAGTTGCAACTGCCCGGCGCCGCCACCGCCGCCCGCGGCCGATTTCAGCAGCGGACGCAGCACGAAGAAGATCAGCAGCAGGCCGGTGATCAACAGCACCAGCAGTTCGACGCCGCGCATGATGTCGTTCTTGGTGAAGTCCAGCAGGGGCGATGCGGCCTCCTCGCCGCCGACCACGGCCAGGTCGCGGTTGAAGCGGACGTTCAGGACCTCGATCTTGTCGCCGCGCGTGGCGTCGATGCCGACGGCGGCGGCGACCAGGGCCTTGATCTGTTCGATCTCCGCAGGGGTGCGCGCGGCATAGGTCGGGGCCGCGCCGTTGGCACCGGGGGTCCATTTGCCGTCGACAGCGACCGAGACGGCCAGCCGCTTGATCTCGCCGGCCTCTTTCACCGTGGTCGTGGTGGTGTTGGAGATTTCGTAGTTGGTGGTCTCGGTCGTAGCCGTATCGCGCGATCCGGCGAGTCCGGCCGCCGGAGCCTCGCCGCCGGGAATGTTGTTGGTCGCGGTGGCACCGCCGTCGGCCGCCGGCGAGGTGTCGGTGGATTCCGTGCCGTTGGCTGAGGTCGAGCGGACGACCTGGCCGTCGGGGTCATAGCGCTGCTCCTGGGTGGTGGAGCGGCTGTGGTCGATGTCGGCGGTGACCTGCACCCGCGCGCCACCGACGCCGACGACGCCCTCGACGATGTCCAGGATCCGCGCCTGGAGCTGGGCTTCGGTCGAGTCCCGCGCGTCCTGGGCCGAGGCGGCGCTGAAGCCCTCGGAGTCCGAGCCGGCTGCGAGGGTGCGGTTGGAGGTGTCGGTCAGGGTGACCTTCTCGGGCTTCAGATTCGGCACCGAGGAGGCGATGACGTTGCGGATGGCCTGGACCTGGGCGCCCGACAGCTGGCCGCCGGTGACGCCCACGACCACCGAGGCGGTCGGCTCGGCGGCATCGGACTGGAACAGTTCGCGGCGCGGCAGGGCGATCATGACGCGGGCGGAGGTGATGCCGCGCATCGACAGGATGGTGCGGGCCAACTCGCCCTCAAGGGCGCGCTTTTCGTTGAGGTTCTGCTGGAACTCGGTCTGGCCCAGCACCGACTGGTTGTCGAAGATTTCGTATCCGACCGAGCCGGAGGTCACGAGGCCCTTGCCGGCGACCAGCATGCGCGCCTCGCCGACCTCGTCGCGACTGACGAAGATGGTCGAGCCGTCGCCCTTCGAGGAATATTTGATGCCGGCGCTGTCCAGCGCCGTGGTGACCTCGGAGGCCTCCTGCAGGTCGAGATTGGAATACAGCAGGGCGTCCGGGGCCTGGCCGATGCGCAGCATGACGGCGACCAGCACGGCCGCGACGCCGGCGGCGACGCCCAGCACCACGGTCAGCCGACCGATTCCGAATCTCTGCAACGCCGCCGTGAAGCCGCCCACGCGTCCCGCCCCGAATACTCACGGGTCCTTACAGACGCCCGCTAGGCAGAAACTGCCGCGCGTTTTTTGCGCTTCTGGAGCACGAAGCCGATGACCTTGGCGGCCGCTTCGAAATGCTCGCGGGGGATGGTTTCGTCGATGTCGACGGCGGCGTAGAGGGCGCGGGCGAGCGGGACGTTCTCGACGATCGGGACATTGTGCTCGCGCCCCACCTCCCGGATGCGCATGGCCAGGGCGTCGACGCCCTTGGCGACACAGATCGGTGCCGCATCGCCCTCACCCGGCTCGTAGCGGAGCGCGACGGAATAGTGGGTCGGGTTGGTGACGATGACCGTGGCCTTGGGCACGTTCTGCATCATCCGCTGACGGCTGCGCTGGGCCCGGATCTGCTTCAGCTTGGCCTTGACGTGCGGATCGCCCTCGGACTGCTTGTAGTCCTCCTTCAGCTCTTCCATCGACATCTTCATCCGCTCGGCGAAGCGGTATTTCTGCCAGAGGAAGTCGGCACCGGCGGCAAGGCCGAGGAAGACGATGGTTGACACCATCAGGGCGATGGCCAGATCGCGCGCCAGCGGCAGGATCATGGCCGGCGGCATGGCGGCCATGTTCTCGAGTTCGCGCAGGTGCGACTTGACGACCAGCCAACAGATGAAGCCGACGGCCAGAAGCTTCAGAAACGTCTTCACGAACTGAAACAGGCCGTCCGGACCGAAGATGCGTTTGAAGCCCTTGAGCGGGTTCACCTTCGACCAGTCGGGCTTCAGCTTCTCGCCCGTGAAGATAAGCCCCGACTGGGCCACATTGCCGCCGACCCCGCCGATGATGGTCGCCAACATGACCATGCCAAGAAAGGGTGCCATCGCCCACAGGGCTGTGGTGCCGATCTCGACCCCGGCCCCGGCTTGCAGGCCGCCCAGCATCGTGTGGGGGGCTGCGATGAAGGGCAGCAACTGCTCGGCCATCGAGGTGGCGAACCAGCCGCCCGACATCAGCACCACGGCGGCGGCACCCGCCAGCGACAGGGCCGCGGCGACATCCGGAGACTTGGCGACGTCGCCTTTCTTGCGTGCTTCCGCAAGTTTTCGCGGTGTCGCCTCTTCTGTCTTCGACTCGGGATCGGTGCCTTCAGCCACCGGCGCCTCCCGCGAAGATCCGGGCCAGGGCGCGGTAGCGGTCGATGAAGACCGTACCGACCACGCCGAGGCTGAGGGCGAAGACCGACAGGCCCAGCAGGATGCTGAGCGGGGCGGCGGCGAAGAAGACCTGGAACGACGGCATGACCCGGCCGACGAGGCCCGAGGCGAGGTTGAAGATCAGGGCGAAGACGAGCAGCGGCGCCGACAGCTGGACGCCCAGCATGAAGGCGTCGCCGAGGGTGCGGATGGCCAGTTCAACGAAGTCGCCGGTGACGAGCGGTGCCACCGGGCTGATCAGCTGATACGAGCCCACCAGGCCGGCAATGAACAGGTGATGGGTGTTGGTGGCGAAGATCAGGGTCGTGCCCAGCAGCATCAGAAAGGCACCGATGGTCGAACCCGGCTGGGCCTGCATGGGACTGGCGGTCTGGGCGAAGGCCAGGGTGGTCTGCAGGGCGACGATCTCACCGGCGGTCGCCAGGGCGGTCAGGAAGGACCGGAGCAGGGCACCGATCATCAGGCCGACGATCACCTCGCGGATGATCCAGCCGGCCATGCCGCCCACCGTCGCCGGCAGAGCCGGCAGGACGCCGGCAATCACCGGCCACAGGGCGAGACTGACGAGGAGCGCCAGCGACAGGCGGATGCGCGGCGAGACATAGCTTTCGCCCACGCCCGGCAGCATCAGCAGAACAGCGCCGATCCGCGCGAAGATCAGCGCCCCCTGCCAGACCTGGTCCGATGTCGCGTAAGGCTCCACCTAGACGGATTCCATGGGCGTCACATGCCGGCGATGCGCGCCGCGATCGTCCGCATGAAGCCGCCCAGCAGCGCTCCCATCAGCGGCAGGAACAGCAGCAGGCTGACGAAGATGGCGATGATCTTGGGGGCGTAGATCAGGGTCTGTTCCTGGATCTGGGTCAGGGCCTGGAACAGGCCGATGACCACGCCGACGACCAGGCCGACCAGCAGAACCGGCGCGCACAGCTGGATCGTCAGCCACAGGGCGTCGCGCCCCACATCCATCACTTCCGCGCCGTTCATTGAAATCACGCTCCACCGATACCGGGCAGAAAATGCCGGGAGCGTGGTTAACGAGGGGTTAGTGAAGGGCGGGTGGCTGGTGATTGGTGGTTGGTGGTTGGTGGTTGGTGGTTGGTGGTTGGTGGCTGGTGGCTGATCGGATTGAATGACATCGGGCGTGTAACCAGGTTCCACCCGGGTGTGACCAATCGCCAATCACCAATCACCTCCTTCGCTCGACCCCCGACCCTCGACCTTCTATGTCTCGCCCCATGACCAAGCCCCCCGTCTCCCAGTCCGACGCCGAAGCCGCCGTGCGCACCCTGATCGAATGGGCGGGTGGTCCGGAGCTACAAGGAGCTGTTTGCCGGCTATGATGTCGAGCCGCGGGCCTATCTGGAGCGGACCTTCGAGGAGGTCGGCGGCTACAACCAGCTGGTCGTGCTGAAGGACATCCGGTTCGTCAGCTTCTGCGAGCATCACATGCTGCCGGTCGTGGGCGTGGCCCATGTCGGCTATCTGCCGAGCGACCGGGTGGTGGGGATCTCCAAACTGGCACGGGTGGTGCGCGGCTATGCCCGCCGCCTGCAGATCCAGGAGAAGATGACCTCCGAGATCGCCAACGCCATCGACGAAGTGCTGAAGCCCCAGGGCGTCGGGGTGGTCATCGAGGCCGAGCACAGCTGCATGACCCTGCGCGGGGTCGACGTGCCGGGCGCCAGCCTGACCACCAGCGCCCTGCTGGGCGTGGTGCGCGACGATGCCCGGACGCGGGAAGAGTTCCTGCGGCTGGTGCGGGGATGACGCCCCCGTCCGGGCCCGGCTCGCAGGGGGGCGCGACATGGGCCGGCTGATCGAGGAACTGGACTATCGCGCGACCCCGATGGGGCCGCTGATCCTGCGGCGGCGCTGGGTGGCGGCGATCGACGCGGATGTGGTCGAGGTCATCCTCGGCGAGGAACATCTGATGTCGAGCCTGTTCACCGTGGGCGAGATCGAACTGGCCGTGCGCGGTCTGGCGGCGGCGAAGGGCGCGTCGCTGAAGGTTCTCGTGGGCGGCCTGGGGCTGGGCTACACGGCCCGCGCCGCCCTGGCCGATGAGCGGGTGACGTCGGTGGACGTCGTCGACGCCCTGGCGCCGGTGATCGAGTGGCATGAGGCCGGGCTCGTGCCGCTCGGCGAAAGCCTCGGGCAGGAGCCGCGCTGTCATCTCAAACTCGGCGACTTCTTCGGCTGGTTCGATGCGCCCCGGGAGGCGGCGGACCGGTATGACGTCGTCCTGCTCGATATCGACCACTCGCCCCGCGCCCTGCTGCACCCCGAACATGCGCGCTTCTATTCGGTCGAGGGGCTGGAGCGACTGCGCGACGGGATCGCCGAGGGCGGGGTTTTCGCCATGTGGTCGGACGAGGGGCCGGACGAGGCCTTCATCGCCGTGCTCGAGGCCGTGTTCGTGAACATCCGGGCCGAGGTGGTCGCCTTCGACAATCCCCTGACCGGCGGGGCCTCGACCTGCACGATCTACCTCTGCGACCGGGACTGAAGCACAGCGAAAGTTAACGGGAGATTCTTTCTCTCGGCGTAGGCCCCCGCCTGAAGGGACCTCCGTTGAACCGCTCAAAACCCGCCAAGCATCGCCTGTTGTTGAGTCCGGCCGCCCTGGCCGCGAGCCTGCAGAAGCACCAGCGCTATGTGCGCCGGCAGTCCGGCGGCATGCGCGCCTTCCTGCGGTTCGCCGAGCTGCCGGGCGAAGTCCTGACGGCGCGGATTCTCGACGAGATCGACCTGACCGGCGCCAATCTGCGACGCGCCAACCTGCGGCAGGCCAGCGCCGCCGACGCCTCCTTCTTCGCCGCAGACCTGTCGTGCGCGGACCTGACGTTGATCCGGGCACCGCGGGCCGACTTTCGTGGAGCGGTCCTGTCCGGCGCGCGGCTGAACAGCGCCGTGCTGGACGGCGCAGACATGCGCCGGGCGGTCCTCGCCACGGCGCATGACGGATTTCAGCTGATCCGCGCGAACGGGGCCGCCGTCAGCCTGAACGGCGCGGACCTCTCCGAGGCCGAAGCCGGCAAGGTCGATTTTTCAAACTCCTCGCTGAAGGGGGCCCGGCTGCGGGGCGCCAATCTGCGGGGCGCCGTCTTCGCCGACGCGGTCATGACCGGCGCTGATCTGGCCGGTGCCCAGCTGGTCGGGGCGACATTCCATGGCGCCATCCTGACCGGGATCGATGTGACCAAGCTGGGCCTGCCGCCCGAGAGCCTGGCCGGCTGCCTGCTCGACCCGGGCCCGGCGGCGATCGCCGCGCGGGACGAAATGCTGGCCATGCTCGACCTGGCCGAGCGCTGGGCGGAGACCAATGGCCGCGAGGGCCGGCCCGCCAATCTGGACGGTCGGGACCTTCGGGTGCTGGACGGCCGGTTGAGCGGGCGCACCCTGCCCGCGCTCTCCGCCCGGGGTGCTATCGCGGCGGGCGTCAGTTTCCAGGGCTGCCAGCTTCAAGGTGCCGTGTTCGAGTCCGCTGACCTCCGCGACGCCGACTTCACAGACGCCGACCTGCGCGGTGCCGCGTTCCGGGGCGCGCGACTGGCCTATGCCGATCTCGACACCGCCAATCTGGCACCACTTTTACTGGCCGGCGGCGGCGGCAAGCCCGTCGACTTCGGGGCGGCCGAGCTGACCAACGTCCGCCGCTTCCAGCGCCCGCCGGTTCTGACCGCCGCCTGACACGGCCCGCTCCTTGCGGAATTCGCCTCCGAAGAGGTGAATTCCATGGCCTGGACCGCGATTTCGATCCGAAACGAGACACCGCCTATCGTGCGCGGTGGCTGGCTCGACGCCCTGCGTTTCATTGTGGCCGCCCTGATCATCCTGCATCACTTCCAGGGCGCGGGGCCGGTGGTCCTGGCCGAAGACCTGCACCCGGTGTTCGAGCGGGGCGGCTTCCTGCTCACCAACTTCTTCCTGATCGACAGCGGCTATGTGCTGATGCGGGTCTATGGCGGCTCCTTGGCCGGGGGTCGGATGTCGGCCGGGGACTTCTTCGCCAAACGCTTCCTGCGGGTCTGGCCGGCGCACATCATCATGGGGCTGAGCCTCGTCGCCCTGGTGGTCGGGGGGACCGCCATCGGGGTCGGACCGCGGGCGCCGGAGTGGTTCGCCTGGGACCAGCTGCCGGCCCAGCTGGGTCTGGTGCAGGCGTTCGGCATCCCGGGCGGCTACGGCTGGAACGCGCCCAGCTGGTCGATCTCGGCCCTGATCGGCTGCTACCTGGCCTTCCCGTGGATCCTGAAGGGTCTGGTCCGGCTGGGGCCGTGGAGCGTGCTGGCGCTCGGCGTCGGCCTGTATCTGGTCGCCAACCAGCTGACCTGGAGCCTGTTCGGCTATCCGGTCTATCAGATGCCGCTGGGCTACGGCTTCATCCGCGCCCTGCCCCTGTTCTTCCTCGGCATGGCCCTGGCCTGGTTCGCCCAGAAGGTCTGGATCGCGCCGAAGCTGGCCGGCTGGGCCGGGATCGGCGCGGCCCTGATGCTGGCCTTCGTGCAGTATTTCGACAAACACGCCCTGATCTCGCTGGTCTGTATCTCGACCATCATCCTGGCGGCCGGCGCCGAGGTCTCGTTCTCGATGTTCATCACCAATGAGGTGGTGCGGATCGCCTGGTTCGGCGTGGCCAATGTCATGATCGCGAAATTCGCCCTGCCCGTCGCCGCCCAGTGGGCGCTGTGGGGGACGGGCGTGATCGCGGCCTTCGTCTTCGCCTGGCTGTTCCATGTGCTGATCGACACCCCGATCCAGGACCGCGTCCGGATCTGGCTGAAAGGCCGCTCGAGGGCGCGGCCGATGGTGGCGGCCCAGCCGGTCGTGTCGCTGGAAGGCTGAGGCCGGATCGCACCTGGCCGAATTTGGGCTAGAACGGGCGGGTGAGCATGCCTGACCCCCACGATCCTGACGCCCTCGCCGCGGCGGCCGACGCCGGCGACTCCGGGGCCGCGCACCGGCTGGCGGTGCTGGCGGCCATGGGGCTGGGCCTGCCGCAGGACTGGCGGGTCGCCATGGACCGGCTGGCGCAGGCGGCGACGCTGGGGCACCCCACGGCCGCGCAGCAGCGGGACCTGCTGGCGAACGGCGCGACGGTCGACCTCGCCGCCTGGCTGACCCCGCCCGCGCCCCGCATGTTGAGCGAGGGACCCGCCATCTTCGCCATCGACGGCTTTCTGACGGATGCGGTCTGCGACTGGCTGAAAGACCGGGCCGGGGCCGTGAGCGAACCGGCGCTGGTCTATGATCCCGAGACCGGCGAAGGCCGGCGCGAGAGCGTCCGCACCAATGACGCCGCCCGGTTCGATCTGACCCGGATGGATGTGGTTCTGGCCGTGGTGCGCGAGCGGATCGCGCGGGCGGCGGGGCTACCCGTTCCGGGTCTCGAGTGGACGCAGGTGCTGCACTATGCGGTCGGTCAGACCTTCGACTGGCACGTCGACTGGCTGGATCCCGCCCTGCCGGGCTACGCCGCCGATCTCGCGGCGCGGGGCCAGCGGATCGCCACCTGTCTGGTGTTTCTCAATGACGATTTCGAGGGCGGGGAAACGGCGTTCGAGGCCGGAGGCCTGAGGCATCGCGGGCGCAAGGGCGACGCCTTGATGTGGGCCAACACCCTGCCCGACGGCGCCATCGACCGGCGCACGCGCCATGCGGGCCTGCCGCCGACCTCAGGCGAGAAATGGGTGCTGTCGCAGTGGCTGCGCGGGCGGGCGCCGAACCGCTGAAGTCTGGCGGCTGCGAGCCGTCAGATCGGCATCCGCATGATCTCCTGATAAGCGGAGATCACCTGGTCACGGACGGCCATGACGGTTTCCAGCGAAGCCTCGGCCGAGGAGACGGCGGTGACCACGTCGATCAGGCTGCCCTGCCCCTGGACGGCGGACGCCATCTGGGTTTCGGCGGCGCGCGAGGCCTGGGTCATGTCGCCCATCACGCTGGTGAGCATGTCGGCGAAGCCGGACTGGCCCACGCCGCCGGCGGGGGACGCCGGCATCTCCGTGCCCTGGATCGCCGAATAGGCGCGTGCCGCGGCCAAGGGGTTCATCGTTCAGGTCCTATTTCTTCAGCAGGTCGAGGGTGCGGGCGTCCATGGCCCGCGCGGTCTCGATGATATTGAGGTTGGCCTCGTAGGCGCGCTGCGCCTCGCGCATGTCCATGGCCTCGACGAGGGTGTCGACGTTGGGCCGCAGCACATAGCCCTCGGCGTTGGCGGCGGGATGCGTCGGGTCGTATTCGGTCTTGAAATTGCCCATGTCGGGCCGGACCTCGGCCAGGACGACGCCGGTGGCACCGTTGATCTCGCGGGCCTGGAAGACGGGGATCTGGCGGCGATAGGGCTGGCCGCCGGCGACCGGCGCGGTCGACTGGGCGTTGGCGATGTTCTCGGCGATGATCCGCATGCGCGACTGCTGCGCCTGCAGCGCGCTGGCCGCGACGGCCATGGCGGAGTTACGGGGCGGGATCGGGTCAGGCATAGGCTATTCCTCGATCAGCGGCCAGGCGGCCGGGCGGCCGTGCGCAGCATCTGCATGGACTTCTGGTAGAAGCCGATGGCTGCGTCATAGGCCATGCGGCTCTCGGCCATCTTGAGCATCTGTTCCTCGACCACGACCGAATTGCCGTCGAGCGTGGTTTCCGAATCGGGCGCGGCGCGGGTCTCGAACCGGGCCGTCTGGCCGGCCGGGGCGATATGCATGGCGCTGGTCCGGACCATGCGGACCCCGCCGCCGCCTTCAGCCAGCGCGCGGGCGAAATCGGTCGGCTGGTTCAGGTCACGACTGGCGTAGCCGGGGGTGTCGGCGTTGGCGACGTTCTGGGCGATGACGCGCTGGCGCTCGTCCAGCCAGGACAGGCGGCCCTTGATCTGGCTGAGCAGCGGCAGGTCGGTGAAGCCCACGGGAGCCTCCCAGTTCTAGCGTCGGAGCGCGGATCGCCCGCATTGAGATGGGCAGAAACTGCCGCCTGCATGGTTAACGCGGGGTTATCTCAATGCGGCGTTAACCATGTCAGGCGAAGTCTGGCGCATGAATTTCCTCGACCTCGCCCGGGCTATCTTCGCCCTCGCCTTCACCCTCGGCATCATCGGCCTCGCCGCCTGGGCGTCGCGGCGATACCTGCCGCAGCTGCTGGCGCGGATCAGCGCCGAGCGCGGCGAGCGGCGCATGACCGTGGTCGAGACCCTGGTGCTGGACCCCGCGCGCCGGCTGGTGCTGGTCAGGATCGATGACGAGGAGCGGCTGCTGATTCTCGGCGAAGGCCGCGAGCTGATCGAGCCCCGCGGTCCGGAGGCGGCCAAGTGAAGGGCGCTGACGTTCTCCCTCCCCCTCGGGGGGAGGGTCGTCGGCGCGGAGCGGCGACGGGGTGGGGACGCTTCGGCATACCAGCCGCCGGTGAATGCGTCACCAAGCCCTCCCCACCCGGTCGCTGCGCGACCTCGCAGGCCGGTCGTATACGACCGGCCAAGCACCCCCGGGGGGGGAGGGAGAAGATATTTGCACTCCCCACCCGCGCCGAGCTGAAGCGCGCGGCCTTCCTGTCGCTCATCACCACCGGCTTCTGCCTGCTGTGGCCGCTGGCGGCGCTGGCGCAGGACATCGCGGCGGCGGGCGGCCCGGGCGCGGCCATCAATGTCGACCTCGGCACGGGCTCGGGCCTGACGGAGCGGGTGGTGCAGCTGGTCGGTCTGATGACCGTGCTGTCGCTGGCGCCGTCGATCGTGATCATGACGACCAGCTTCGTCCGGATCATCGTGGTGCTGTCGTTGCTGCGGACGGCGCTGGGCATGCAGCAGTCGCCGCCGAACGCCGTACTGGTGTCTCTGGCCCTGTTCCTGAGCGCCATCATCATGGCCCCGACCTGGCAGGACGCCTATGATTCGGGCATCCGTCCCCTGCTGGATCAGCAGATGGAGCTGCCCCAGGCCTTCGATGCGGCATCGGAACCTGTGAAGACTTTCATGCTGGGTCAGGTGGACCAGGACGACCTGGCGCTGTTCGTGCGGCTGTCCCAACTGGAGGCCCCGACAGCGGCCGCGGACCTGCCCCTCCGGGTGGTCACTCCGGCCTTCATGATCAGTGAGTTGAAGCGGGCCTTCGAAATCGGATTTCTCCTTTTCGTTCCGTTCCTTGTGATCGATCTGGTGGTCGCCAGCGTGCTCATGTCCATGGGTATGACTGATCTTTTTCGTGCTCGTGGACGGCTGGAGACTGGTCGCCGGAAGCCTGGTCGAGAGCTTCCAGCGAGCGTCCGGTAGCGGATAAATCCCCACCCCGTGGGGGTTACAGCGGCGAAGTCGCTTGCCAAGGGAAGAAAAAGCGGCGTCAATCCGCCCGTCATCGTCCCTGAATCGGGACGAGCTTTCATCGGGAAACGACCCACATGACCACCCAAGCAGAACTCATCGCCGCCGTCGCCAAGGACGCCGGTGTCAGCCAGGCTGACGCTGGCCGGATGCTCGACGCCCTCGTCAAGAACATCCACAAGTCGCTGATCGGCGGCGGCGACGTGCGCATCTCGAACCTCGGCGTGTTCGACACCGCCGCCCGCGCCGCCCGTGAAGGCCGCAACCCGGCCACCGGCGCGACCATCAAGATCGCCGCCTCGAAGGCCGTGCGCTTCCGCGTGTCGAAGCCGCTCAAGGATGCGGTGAACAAGTAAG
>LNFM01010185.1_pt1 | contig 13355 bp, 13 predicted proteins | sample 596031 | NCBI WGS metagenome assembly LNFM01 (sample SAMN04254537, study PRJNA301005) | activated carbon metagenome | isolation source: dual media filters at the Ann Arbor, Michigan drinking water treatment plant | place: USA: Ann Arbor
CCAAGGCGCCCGAGGCGGCCGAGGCGATGGGCCTGACCGCGCATCGGTTGAAGGCGCTCGGCCTGATCGACAAGATCGTCTCCGAACCGCTGGGTGGCGCGCACCGCGACCCCAAGCAGATGGCTGCATTGCTCAAGCGTGCGCTGGGTGACAGCCTGCGCCAGTTCCAGGGCATGAAGATCAAGGATCTGCTCGCCGCGCGCCATACCCGCCTGATGGGCTATGGCAAGTTCAAGGAAATCACCTCCGAAGGCTGAGCGCGGCGCGGCGCCCGCCGCGTCTGGTGCTGTCACGGCCGCGCTGCGCAGTGCGGTGATGGCGGCACGTGCTGCCGAGCCTGCCGCCGAGGAAGGTCTGGCGCTGGGCGCGACGCGCCGGCGCGCCAGACGCGGCCCGCTGTTGATTGCCTTCTCGGGCGGGCGCGACTCGACGGTCCTGTTGCATGCGGCCTGCGTCCTGCGCGGCGCGCGCGTCGGCGGGTTTCGCGACCTGCTTGCGGTCCACGTTCATCACGGCTTGCAGGCGCAGGCGGATGACTGGGCCGAGCACTGCCGCGCGCTGTGTGACGCCTGGGACGTTCCGTTCGACCTGTGCCGGGTCGAGGTGCGGCGCGCCGGGCGCGGCGTCGAGGCGGCCGCGCGCGACGCGCGCTACGCGGCCCTGGCGCAGGCGGCCCAGTCGCATCGCGCCTCGGCGGTGCTCACCGCGCATCACCGCGACGACCGCATCGAAACTTTCCTCATTCAGTGGATGCGCGGCGCGGGCCCCGATGGGCTCGCGGCCATCCCGGCAGCGCGGCCGTTCGCCGACGGCACGGTCACCCTACTGCGGCCGCTCCTCGACGTGAGTCGGGCGCAGATCGACGAGTACGCCGCCGCGGTCGACCTGTCGTTCCTTGAGGATCCGAGCAACACCGATACCGCGCTGCTGCGCAATGCGATTCGCCATCGCGTGCTGCCGGAGCTGGACGCTGCACGGCCGGGGTACCAGCTGGCCGCGGCGCGCAGCATCGAACTGGTGGCCGATGCGTCACAGGCGCTGCGCTCGCTGGCGGCCGATGACCTGGCGGCCTGCACCGCCAACGTCGCCGCCGGCGCGCTGCGGCTGGATCGCCTGGCATGGCTGGCGCCGGCACGCCAGCGCCTGGTGCTGCGCGCCTGGCTGGCCGCGGCGGGCAGCGAGGCGCCTTCGCTGGCCCGCCTGAACGAGATCCTGCAGCAGGCGCTGACTGCGCGCAGCGACGCGCGGCTGCTGGTGCGGCTGCCAGGCGGGGTGGACGTGCGGCGACATCGCGGCCTGCTGGTGCTGCATACCGCGCCGGTGGCCGAGCGCAGCGGGCGCGCGATCCACTGGCAGGGCGAGGACGAAATCGTGCTGCCGGAGTGGGGCGGCACGCTGCAATTCAGGCCGGCCGACGGCGAGGGCTTCGATCCCGACTGGCTGCGCAGTGCGCCGCTGGAGGTTCGCGCGCGCGGCGGAGGCGAGCGCTTCAAGCCGCATGCGTCGCGGCCGTCGCGCACATTGAAGCGGCTGTTCCAGGACGCGGGCATCGCCGAGTTCGACCGCGCGGCGTTGCCGCTGGTATGGCGCGACGAGCGGCTGATCTTCGTCGCCGGGCTGGGCGCCGACGTGCGGCTGATCGATGCCGATGGCCCGCGCGTGGTGCTTGCGTGGCAGCCGGCGGCCGATCTGATCACGCGTCCTTGATCCGCCGCAGCCGGCGCCGCAAGTCAGTGGCGGTCGCGCCCATATAATCGCGGGCTTCGCACACGACCGGCGCGCACTCGACGCGCGGGCACCGAAGCACCCAGGCGGGAGGGACAGCGCTCATGGCGCTCATCGTTCACAAGTACGGCGGCACGTCGGTCGGCAGCGCCGAGCGCATCCGCAACGTCGCGCTGCGCATTGCCAAGTGGAGCCGCGCCGGCCATCAGATCGTTGTCGTCGTGTCCGCCATGAGCGGCGAGACCAATCGCCTGATCGCCCTGGCCAAGGAAATCCAGTCGAACCCGGATCCGCGCGAACTTGATGTCGTCGCCTCCACTGGCGAGCAGGTGACGATCGGCCTGCTGGCGATGGCGCTGAAGGAGCTTGGCCTGAAGGCCAAGAGCTATACGGGGCCGCAGGTTCATGTGCTGACCGACAGCGCGTTCACCAAGGCGCGCATCCTGGAAATCGACGAGAAGAAGATCCGCGCCGACCTGGCTGACGGCACGGTGGTGGTGGTGGCCGGTTTTCAGGGCGCCGACGAGCACGGCAACATCACCACGCTCGGACGCGGTGGCTCCGACACCTCGGCCGTGGCGCTGGCGGCCGCACTCAAGGCCGACGAGTGCCTCATCTACACCGATGTCGATGGCGTCTACACCACCGATCCGCGCATCGTCCCCGAGGCGCGGCGTCTGCACACCGTCACCTTCGAGGAGATGCTGGAAATGGCCAGCCTCGGCTCCAAGGTGTTGCAGATCCGCTCGGTGGAATTTGCCGGCAAGTACAAGGTCAAGCTGCGCGTGCTCTCCAGCCTGACCGATGCCGACCTGCCGCTTGCGCAGGAAGCCAGCTCGGGCACGCTGATTACCTTCGAGGAAGACACCCAGATGGAAAAGGCAGTCATCTCCGGCATCGCCTTCTCGCGCGACGAAGCCAAGATCACGCTCACCCGCGTGCCCGATCGCCCCGGCATCGCCTACAAGATCCTCGGCGCCATCGCCGATGCCAACATCGACGTCGACATGATCGTGCAGAACATCAGCGTCGAGGGCACGACGGACTTCAGCTTCACCGTCCACCGCAACGAATACCAGAAAGCGATGGACGTGCTCGAAAGCATGGTCAAGGACACTATCGGCGCCAAGCAGATCGTCGGCGACCCGAAGATCTGCAAGGTCAGCATTGTCGGCATCGGCATGCGCTCGCACGTCGGTGTCGCCAGCCTGATGTTCCGCACGCTCTCCGAGGAGGGCATCAACATCCAGATGATCAGCACCAGCGAGATCAAGACATCAGTGGTGGTCGAGGACAAGTACATGGAACTGGCGGTGCGCGCCCTGCACAAGGCGTTCGGACTGGAGCAGGTGCCCGCCTGACGATCACGCGCGGCTTTGCTGCAGACGCGCGAGCGACTAAACTGCGCGGCGCGCGGGACGAACTCCCGCGCAAGTGTTTCGGAGACGTGGCCGAGAGGTCGAAGGCACTCCCCTGCTAAGGGAGCATGCGCGCAAAAACGTGCATCGAGGGTTCGAATCCCTCCGTCTCCGCCAAGACCACAAAGCCCGCGCTCGCGCGGGCTTTGTTTTTTCTGCGGCTTGTTTTGCTGCGGGTCGGAATGATGCTGCGCGAAGCAATCGCGTTCGCCGCGGCTGCAGACTTACTTGCGACGCGCGAGCATGACCAGCACCAGCAACAGGGCGCCGAAGAGTGCGACAGGTCCAGGATCAAGTGGCATAGCGGGGTGGGTGTCGCTGACGTGCCAGAGGGCGATCCACATCGGCGTCCGGTGGGTATCTTTGTGGGCAGTGTTTCCCTGCATGTTTTATGCCGGGCAACCGAAACAAGCACTTGCCAAGGAAAATTGCCTCGCGTGTCAAGAAAGCCGACGTCGGACCGCCCCGCATCGGCGCCAGCGCACATCCGGAAGAGTCGTTAATAGCGCACCTGGTCGCGCTCGCCGAGCCCTTCATGTACGGACGGCAGGCAGCGCGCGGGTGACGCTTCAACGGGGTGTGGTGGAGGTCGCGTTCGTGTCGCCGCGCCGCCGGGATGCGGGCAGCGATGTGCGCCGCTATGCTGCGCGGGCACGATGAACGGTGGCGGCCGACGATGGCGCGGTCGCTGATCACGGTTTCGCATGCGCGCACGTGGAGGATGGCAGTGCTCGACTACATGAAGCCGGTGCGACGGCAACTGCCGGACGGTAGCGTGGCGGAAGGTCGGCCAGCCTGGTGGTATGCGTTGGTCGTGCAATGGTGGCGGCTGCGCTTTCTGGCGACCGGTGCGACGCCAACCAATGACGACGTCAAGCGCGCCTTTGACCGCTCCGCTCGCTGGCGCGTCGTGCCGGCGAACCGTCAACCGCAAGCGGTCTCCGATGACGGCGCAGCGTCGCGCTGACAGCGCGGGCAGATCCTAGGTCGTCCAGGCCTTTTGCTGCAGGCTCAAGCGTCTTGGCTCATTCCTTCAACTCGGTCGCTGTGGTCGGCGCAGGCGCCGTCGGTGCGTTCTTCGGCGGCATGTTGGCGCGCGCCGGAATGCGGGTGACGCTGATCGGACGCGCTGCGCATGTGCAGGCGATCAAGCGCGATGGTCTGCAACTGGACATGGCAGGCAGCGTGACCTCGATCCCGGTGGCGGCATGCGAGGACTTGGCCGCGGTGAGCGGCGCCGATCTGGTCCTGTTCTGCGTGAAGTCGACCGACACCGACGCGGTGTCACGCGACATGGCGCCGTTTCTGGCGCCAGACGCCGTGATATTGAGTCTGCAGAACGGTGTCGAGAACGCTGCGACGATTGCGCGGCATGTCCGGCAGCTTGTGGTGCCGGCGGTGGTGTACGTCGCCACTGCGATGGCTGGTCCGGGGATCGTCAAACACTTTGGACGCGGCGACCTCGTGATCGGGCCGCTCGATGCACGCGCTGCGCAGGATCCGGAGGTGGCGGCCTTGCTGCGATCCGTGGTGGCGTGCTTCGGCGCTGCGAACGTGCCGGTCTCGGTCTCGAACGACGTGATGGCCGAACTGTGGTCGAAGTTGATGGTGAACTGCGCCTACAACGCCATTTCCGGACTCACGCAGGCCACCTATGCGCAACTGGCTGCTTCGTCCGCCGTGCGCGAGACCCAGGACGCGGTGGTGCGCGAGGTGGTGGCGCTGGCGGCTGCCGACGGCGTGACCTTGCCGTTGGACGCTGCGCTGCAGGCGATGGCTGGGATCGCTACCGCCATGCCGGGCCAGCGCTCTTCCACCGCGCAGGACATGGCGCGCCGCAAGCCATCGGAGATCGACCATCTGAACGGGTTCGTCGCGCGCCGAGGGCGAGAACTAGGCGTGCCGACGCCAGTCAACCAGACGCTGCATGCATTGGTGAAGCTGGTCGAGGTGGGCTATGAGCGCCAATGAAGCAGGCAGTCGACTTCGGCCGGACTGCATCCGCTGTGTCTCCTGTGTCTCACCTCGCGCGTCGACTGGCACCGACGCTGCTCAGCGTGCGCAAGTCGACTGACCGACGCGCTGAAGCTCCTTGAGTCGATGGCGCTGACCGCGCAGACTGGGGCGCAAAACCGCCGCTTCATCCACGACCGCATGGCCTTGCCAGAGCCTACAGTCGTTTCCGAGATTTGCAGCAACACCGCTCCCTAGGAGCCGGCATCGCAGATTAACCCTCCGGGGTCCAACGCGACGCGGCTCCGCACTTGCACCGGCGGCTGGCCCTGCGAGGCCACAGCCAACCCTGTGACGGTCTGCGGATCGAACGGCCAGATAGGCCGTCGACCGCAGGCAGCCGTCCTGCGCATCTTCGCGTCCTGTCGGAGCGCGACATCACGGACCTGATCGCCTTCCTGGATTGGGTCAGCAAAGTGGACAACGCCGGCTGGCCGCTGCGGCCGATCCTGGTGACCGACGTGACGCTGTCGGGAACCGACAGGCCGCTCGGCTGCTCGCTGCCGTGCGGCGCGGGTTCGAGATGCTGACCTCCAACCGCGTGCAGTTGCGCCGTCAGCTCGATGGCGATGACATCGACCTGGAAGCCGCCATCGAGGCGCGAGCCGATGTCGCGGCCGGCCTGCCGATGGCGCAACGGCTGTATCGCTCCACACGCCTGCTGCAGCGCTCGCTGACGATCACGCTGCTGGTCGATGTGAGCGGATCGACCGACAGCTGGGTGGCCGAGCACCGTCGCATCATCGACGACGAGCGCGAAGCGTTGTTGCTCGTCTGTCTGACCCTGCAAAGCCTGCACGAGCCTTACTGTGTGCTGGCGTTCTCCGGGCAGGGCGCCCAGGGCGTGAAAGTGCGCGCGTTGAAGCGTTTCGACGCGCCGTACGCAAGCGAGATCGCGCTGCGCATCGCCGCCCTCGAACCGGAGCACTACACCCATGCCGGCGCCGCCTTGCGTCACGCCGCTGCCGGCCTGATGCGCCAGCCCGCGCGCCATCGGCTGCTGATCCTGCTGTCGGACGGCAAGCCCAACGATATCGACGAGTACGACAGGCGCTACGACATCGAAGACATGCGTCAGGCCGTCGTCGAGGCGCGTCTGCAGGGCATCACCCCGTTCTGCCTGACGATCGACCGACAGGCTGCCACTTACCTGGCGCGCAGCTTCGGCGCACATCACTACACCCTCGTGCAGCAGCCGGACCGGCTGCCCGATGCGCTGCTCGGCTGGCTGCGACGCCTGGTCCGTCATTGATGTCGGCGTTGCTTGTCCGTTGCGTTTTGCTTGTCGTCAAGCTTGCTGCAACGAAAGCGAGCGTCGTACGCATTGACATCGTCTGTCTTGACCCAGATGCAGGCAGGTCCTGACGCCGGGCGCATCCTCAACTCACAGTGGCCCGGCCGCGATGGGCCAACGGGAGCGGACATGACCCCACCAGGCTTGCGCAAGAAGGCAAATCAGCTCCGCAACGAGGAATTGGAACAGTTCGAGGCGCTGTTCGAGCAGCTCAGCCCCGCATACCTGTGCCGTGACGCCCACGCATCGGAAGAGACCGTGCCGCGCTACTGGTGCAGCCTGATGGTTGACTTGGCGCTACTGCGCGCGCGCGTGGGCATTGCCGAAGACGAGTCGGATGAAGGCGCCATCCTTGAGGAAGCCTTCCGGCGCCGCGAGACGATCGCGCGTCGCTGACGCTCCTGCGACATTGACGTACCTGTTCATACGTAATCGTCTGCGTGCCGTCGGACGACTGAACGACGTTCACGCTCGTTGGTGTTCGCTTCGGTTGTTGCAACAGTGAATCTTCGGGCTTGCCGGGCCGTGGCACGGCGCGTAGCTTTCATCTGCTCATGACGACCCCGCTCTCCACCATCGAATCGTCGGCGCCCTCGACCCAGAGGCCGCCGGCGAGCGATCGTGCACATGCGCTTGCTCGCGCACAGGTACTGCGGGTCCGCATGCGGCCGCAGATCGACCGTTACCGGGTGCTCGCGCAGCGCGCCGACGAGGTCCTGAACGCGCAGGTATTCGCCGATAGCGAAGGCGTGCTTGGCTTTGTGTGGGATCTGTTTCTTGGCCCGATCGAAGACCGCGCGTTCAGTGCGGCGCGTCACATGTCTGCGCAAGAGCGCCAGGTCTTTGTCGACTTGCAAGCGCTGCTCGACGATGTTGAGCGTCGTGCGGGACGGGAGGGTGTATTGACTGTGCTGCGATCGTTCGATGATCGGTTCGTCACCACCGACCTTGAGCTGTCGGACGCCGTGATCGGGGTGCTGCGCGCGCTGGGCAGGATCTAGCTCCTCTCCGCGGTCTGCGCTTCGCATCGAAGCAGGGTTCGAGCGAAATTAGGTGCTTCCACCTTCAATGCGGGCGAACTGACTTATGGACGCAGTCCGGCAGTCGTGCGCGCCAGAATGAGCTGGCGGGCGCGAACGGCGCTCGCCACAGTCTGGAAGGAGCAAGCATGACAACGCGACGCAAGACGACGACTGGTCGATTGGTCACCAAAGGCACGGTCGTCGCTGTACCTGCGACCTCAACCAAGCACCGGACCAACGCCGCACGCGGGCGTGCACGAGCCGTGCGGGCACGCTCGATTGCCGAGGTAAGCGCTCGGCTCGACCTTACGGATCGCACGATTCGTCGATTGACGCATAGCGCAGTCGGCGCGATGCGTGGGTCGATGAGCGACGCGGCTACAGCAGCGAAGACGGTCCGCGTGTCGTTCAGGCAGGCCGTAGCCGCTGTGCGACGCGCTTCACGCGGAATCGCACGCCGCTTGACGGTCGCGGCACGCTCTATGACCGTCGCCACAGTGCCCGCAACTCGAGCTTCAGCGACCGGTCGACGTTCGGCAGCCAAGCACTAGTGCCAGGCGGTGGCCGACACCGACAACCGAGGTGGGGACGCCGAAAGAAAAGGGGCTGCATCGCTGCAGCCCCTTGTTCCGTCTGGCAAGTGATGGCGCGCCCGGCAGGATTCGAATGTTCGCTATGGTCGATAGAATTGCCTCATGGAGCCAAGCAAGCCAGTCCGCCGCGGCGAGTCGGTTGAACAAGTTGTTCGAAGCATTCGTGAGGGCATCCTCAAGGGGCGCTTTGCGCAAGGCCAGCGGCTGATTGCGCGGGACCTGACTGACAGTCTTGGCTTCAGCCGCAGCACGTTGCGTGAGGCATTCGGACATTTGGCCTCCGAGGGACTGGTGGACCTGATTCCGAATCGCGGCGCCACTGTCCGAAGGCTGTCACGGCGGGAGATCGAAGAGTTGTTCCAGATCCGCGAGCTTCTGGAGGGCTTGTCCGCTCGGCTCGCTGCGACACGTGTGGCAACTTCACGTGGACGCAAGCCCGTGCAATCGGTGATCGCGCAGATAAACCCGAACGTCGACTTGCGCCAGTTCCACGAGCAGAACCTGCTTGTTCATGGCACTTTGCTGGAACTCGGTGATAACCAGCAGTTGGCGCAGTTGATGGCGAAGCTCAACGTGCCCTTTGTCATGGGGCAGGTGCGTCAATCCATGCAGGCCGAGCAAATCGCCCGTTCCCAGCGGGAGCACATCGAGATTCTGCGGGCCGTAGCAGCAGGTGATGCGGACGCTGCAGAAGCAGCCATGCGTCGCCATTTGCGAAGCACCGGCGCCTGGGTCATGACGCTTCCTGAGAGCGCGTTTCGCACCGACTGAGCCACTTATGCGATATCAGCGATTCAAGACGGTCCTTGGATCAGTGATCTTTCCGCGCAGTGCGCTGGCGGCGACTGTGGCCGGCGACCCCAGATAGACGGCAGCATCACGATTGCCCATTCGCCCGAGGAAGTTTCGACTGGAGGAGGAAATGCACACCTCTTCTGCTGCAAGGACGCCTTGGTGAATTCCTGCGCACGCGCCACAGCCGGGAGTGGTCACTGTGCAACCGGCTTCGACGAGTTGGTTGATGACGCCTTCCTTCAGTGCGCGCAGGTAGACCTCGCGCGAAGCGGGTGTCACGATCATCCGTACTCCGGGTGCCAGGCGCTTGCCCACGAGGATCTGCGCCGCAATGGCAAGATCCTCGAAGCGTCCGTTGGTGCAAGTGCCGAGAAATGCCTGATGTATCTCCACATCGGCAAAGTCGCCGACACCGTGAACGTTGTCGACCTTGTTTGGAGCCGACACCATGGGTGAGACCTCGGTGACATCGAACTGAAGTTGTGCAACATAGTTCGCGTTGGGATCTGGCTGGACCATGCTCCCGACATCAATTCCTAGTCCCGCGTAGTGGGCTCGCGTGACGGAATCTCCAGGCACGACCGCAAACTTCGCTCCCATTTCGATGCCCATGTTGCACAAAGTCATCCGCTCCGGTATGCCGAGGTAGGGTAAGGCATCGCCATGGTATTCAATGGATGAGTACATCGCGCCGCGCGCGGTGATCTGCTTGACGATCGAAAGCACCAGATCTTTCGCCGTTACACCAGGACGCAACTGCCCGCTCAACTGAATCCGCAAGCTGCTTGGCACCTGGAACCATAGTCTGCCGTGTGCCCATAGAAACGCCATCTCGGCCACGCCGATGCCGCAACCCACAGCACCAACGGCTCCTACGGTGATCGTGTGCGAATCAGTGTTGGTGACCATCTGCCCAGGCCTAACCAATCCCGACTCGACTGCAATCTGGTGGGAGATGCCATCGCCCACGTCGTATAGGCGCTTGATGCCGAAGCGCTCGGCCAATTTTCGACCGAGACGCTGCACGTACGCATGCTGAGGAGTGTCAGCCGGAGCAAAGTGGTCGTAGAAGAGCGCGATTCGATCCGGATCGGCAATTCGCGTGACGTTGTACGTCTTGAAGTAGCGGTCGACCAGACCAATGCCATCATCCAGACTGAACGTCCAGTCAGGCTGCAACTCGACGAACTCGCCGGCATAGACCGCTCGTCCGACCAACCGGCTCATTACCTTTTCGGCCAGAGTCTGATCGCGAATCATGCTTCTTCCCTCGTGGTCGCCACAGAGGCCCACAAGCCCCCGGCCTCCAGGATCTTCAGCAGAGCGGGCGGGAGGGGCGCGAAGGTCGCCGACCCTCCGCTCCAAGCGGCCTCGCCTTTCGCGAGGTCGACGCTGACAGGCGTGCCATCGGTGACCGCATCGACGAGTTCCGGGCAGACCACGACCGGCAGGCCGTTGTTGACCGCATTTCGAAAGTAGATGCGCGAGAAGGTTCGGGCCACCACCAGCCGGACTCCCGCCCCGATCATTGCCGTAACAGCATGTTCGCGCGAAGACCCACAGCCGAAGTTCCACCCAGCGACCAGTACACCGCCTGCCATGGCGCGCTGACGTAGATCCTCGCCAAGCGGCTCAAACAGATGGCGGGCCTGATCCTGTGGGGCCAGCACAGCCAGATAGCGCCCTGGAAAGATCGTGTCGGTGTCTACGTCGTCCCCAAGGCAAGTGGCCCGACCTTCAATCGGCATCGTTGCTCCTCAGTGCGTGCCCATAGGCAGCTCTTTGATGTTGTGATAGCGTCCGACAAAAATAACATACAAAACTGTCTGACAATAAGGAGACGCCATGCATCGACGCAGTTTCGTCAGCGCCATCGGAGCGGCAGCAACCAGTGCCATTGCACCGAACGTATTCGCTCAGGGCGCATTCCCAGCGCGACCCATCAGTATGGTGGTCGCCTTCGGGCCAGGTACAGGCAGCGACACGGTTGCGCGCATCCTCACCGAGCCTCTGCGCAGCATCCTGGGCGTGCCGGTGATCGTGGAGAACAAGCTTGGCGGCGGCGGCGTCATCGGCACCGAGTTTGTCGCCCGCGCTGCGCCCGACGGGTACACGTTGACCTTGGGCTCGACGAGTTCGCTCGGCACGACACCGCTGCTCAACCCCCTTGCCAAGTACAAGCACAGCGACTTCAGCTACATCGGCGCGATCGCCAAGACGGACTATCTTTTCTTCACGACGAACGCTCCGAATGCGCCTCGGACCTTGCAGGAACTGATCGCGCGGTTGCGCAAGGACGGTGGCAGTTTCGGATCGGCCGGCGTGGGCACCATCACTCATTTAGCCACGGAAGTACTCTTGGACCGTGCGGGCGTGAAGGCGACGCACATCCCGTACAAGGGGAGCGGTCAAGTGGTTGGCGATGTCGCTGCTGGCCACCTGCTCTTCGCTTGTGATTCCCCCGCGGCGACACTGCCGTTGATTCGAGGTGGCAAGCTGCGACCTTTGGCGAGCACTGGGCTAAAGCGGATCGAGTCCCTGCCCGATGTTCCTACGGTGGCCGAGAGTGGCTTCACTGACTACCAGGTACTTGCCTGGTGGGCACTGGCCGCACCTGCAGGCACCCCAGCCGATGTCGTCAAACGACTCGGAGATGCGCTTGTCAAGGCTGTCTCGTCGCCGGAAGTCTTGCAGAAGCTGAAGGGCATGGAGATCGATCCGATGCTGCTTGGCCCCGCCGAATTCAATGCGTTTATGCAGCGCGAACTGCCGTTCTGGACTTCGTTCATTCAGAAGTCCGGAATCAAGATCGCACCATGACGAACGCGCCGGTCTCACCGGGCGCGCGATTCCGCCAATTGCTCGCACAGGGGCCGGTGGCATGTGTCGGCGCGTTCGATGCACTCAGTGCCAAGGTGATCGAGTCCATCGGCGCCAAGGCGATCTACGTCAGCGGATTTGCCGCCGCCGCGTCGGCCTTCGGAGAGCCGGATCTCGGCACCGTCAGCCAGACCGAGATGGCTGAGCACGTACGCCGGATCTGTCGAGCAACGACCTTGCCAGTGATCGCCGATGCGGATACTGGCTACGGCGGTGCGCTCAACGTAGAGCGCACCGTCCGTGATTGGGAGGCCGCGGGCGCAGCAGGCTTGCATATGGAAGACCAGGTCTTTCCGAAGCGCTGTGGGCACATCGCCGGCAAGGAAGTAGTCCCGCTGGACGAGTATCTGCTAAAGCTAAAGGCTGCCCTAGCGGCCCGACGGGACCCGGACTTTTTCATCATCGCCAGAACCGATGCACTGGCAGTCAACGGCATGGACGACACGCTTCGGCGCTGCCGCGCATTCTCTGACGCGGGCGCTGATGCAGTGTTTGTCGACGCGCCGCGCTCGCGTGAGGACCTTGAGGCAATAGCCTCTGCCATGCGCGGCGCCGGCATCTCACTGGTGTTCAATTCCGCGCGTACCGGGCGCAGTCCAGTGCTGGATGAAGCGAGCCTGACCAATCTTGGCTATGCAATCGTGCTCTATCCGCTGGAGGCCATGATGGCAGCTCAGTGCGCCGTCAAGTCAACCATGCGCGAACTACTCGCCGCTGGAAGCACAGCGGCTGTTGCCAACAAGATGCTGACGTTCGGCGAGGTCAATACGCTGGTCGGCCTGGACAGTGCGCTGAGCCGCAGCAGCGCCTGAGCCTTTCACGTTGCGTGTTGTGCAGCGTTCGGTCATTTCTAGCTTTCTTGCATAGCAAGCGCTGCTCGTGTGTCCCGAGTTTGGCGCTTTAGATGCATGAAGAGTTGCACAACGGTTGGCGAGCCGATCGTGCTCTGGCCGCGGGTGCGGGTCTCGATTGCGGCCTTCGCTGGCTCCTATCGGGCCTAGGCTTTAACCGACGTTCTTGGGCTTCTTTCGGCTGGCCGCATCAGGTTGGTGTCACCCGGGACCGCAAATTGGTAGGGCGTCCGCCGTCGCTGCGGCAACGTGTAAGCCGTCCTGCACGACGTCCATCTTTGGACTTCCGGCCAATGCCGTTCGGGATGTTGTTTCCCACGATTACAGATAACTTGGCGGCATCATGTGCTCAACGGACTGATTTGGAAGTCGTTGTCTTGGCTTCTTGCAGATCCTAGGTGTGCTCTCGTGCAGATGTCTGCCGTAACTGCCCGATCTACACACCACGACCAGTCCCCTTTGTGGCCGAGGTGCCATCGCCCCTGGATCAGCGCGTGAACGTCGCCAACGAAGTCGCCTCATCAATCTCGCTGCCCTGGAGCAACCGTTGACTTGACTCAGGGTGCGGGCGACACAATCCACACATCGTCACGACCGCTTGCCGACCGCACCGATGGCAGCAGTCCGCGGCGACCGCGGGCAAAGAAAAAAGGCCTAAGAGCTAAGCTCTTAAGCCTTTGATCGTCAAACAAAATGTGGCGCGCCCGGCAGGATTCGAACCCACGACCCCTTGGTTCGTAGCCAAGTACTCTATCCAACTGAGC
>LNFM01010186.1_pt1 | contig 13354 bp, 10 predicted proteins | sample 596031 | NCBI WGS metagenome assembly LNFM01 (sample SAMN04254537, study PRJNA301005) | activated carbon metagenome | isolation source: dual media filters at the Ann Arbor, Michigan drinking water treatment plant | place: USA: Ann Arbor
ATCGGTTGCGGCCGCCGGGGGCCACAAGAGGCCGTTAGAGCCATCGCCAACACCGCAACCCACGCGATCGCCCGCATCTCGTCCCTCGCTTCGAGAAAAATCCGTCCCGGCATAAGCCAAGCCGCGCAACGCCGAAAGCCGCCGCCTCGGACGCCCCGCTTGCGCTCCACTGTTGCAGAAACCGCGCATTCGTGGTTGGAGAGCGCCCTACGGTTGGGAAGATTTCGGAGACGCACATGACCACGGCTGCGGGCGGACAGCAGACGCTCGGCAAGATCCTGTTCTATCGCCAGCTTGAGCCGCTCTCGAAAGAGAAGCACGGCGGGCTGGGCGTTTCGAACGTCGCCAACCCTTTTTCCTTCTTGGCGGAGACGCATCTGATCCCGCTCACGGTCGATGAATTCGGCCTCGCGGCAGTGTGTTATCCGATCGTTTTCGACACTGAAACGCGCACGCCGCTGGCCGTTATGGGTCTGCGTGGCGTCAACGTGTTCCTCGGCGCCGATGGCTCGCTCGACCCGGAAGTGTATCTGCCGGCGTTTGCCCGCCGTTATCCGTTTCTGCCCATCATCGCCAGCAACAGCCCCGGCAAGGAAAGCGGCGCGCCAGACGAGCGCGTGCTGGTTTGCATCGATCGCGCCGCAAAGATGGTGTCTTCAACGCCTGAGCGCCCGTTCTTCGATGGCGACCAGCCGTCAAAGTACACGCAGGAAGCCATTCAGTTCTGCCGCGAGTTCGACATTCTGGGCGTTCGCACCCAGGAATTCTGCAAGCTCATGGATAAGCACGGCCTGTTCGAGCTGACACCGCTCGCGGTGCCGCGCGCCAAGCCGGACGGTTCCCCGGACGAGCCGCTGAAGATGGGCGAGTATCTGCGCGTTTCGGAGAAGAAGCTCCAAGAGCTGCCGAAGGAAACGTATCTTGAGCTGCGTGAGATGGGCCCGGTTCTGCCGCTCCTGCACGCGCACCTCATTTCGCTCTTCCTGTGGCCGAAAATCCTGTCGCGCGCTGCGCGCATCCAGGCTTCAACGCCGCTGAGCTGAAACCGGTCGACGGTTTGAGACGTAGAAAACATCAAGCCGCGCCCGGAAAAGGCGCGGCTTGCTTGTCTGAGGGGCCATGATCCGAACTGTCTTCCTGGCGCTCGCCGCCTTCTTTGCATTCGCATCGCCGGCTTTCGCGCAACTGCCCGGCCAGCCCCTCAACGCCCAGCATACGCTGCATTCCGCGCGCGCCGCCGTCGCCCCGGGCGAGACATTCACGATCATCCTGCGCCAGCAGATCAATGAAGGTTGGCACACCTATTGGCGCAATCCCGGCGATAGCGGTGAGCCGACGCAACTCACCTGGCAATCGCCCAATGGCTGGCAGACCGGCGAGATCCAGTGGCCGACGCCCGAAGCGATCCCGTTCGCGACCTTGGTGAACTTCGGCTACGAGGGCGAAATCCTATATCCGATCGAGCTCACGGCGCCCGCGAATGCGCGGGTCGGTGACGCGGCAAACTTCACCGTCGAGATATACGCGCTGGTCTGCGCCGACATCTGCATTCCCGAAACATCCACCGCGACACTGAGCGTGCCGATCGCGGCCCAGGGCCGTGACGATCCGCAATGGGCGCCGCGCATCGCGGAAGCCGTCGCGGCGTTGCCGCGCCGTGAGCAGGGCGTCGATGCGCGCATCACGGCGGGCGATCCGGCGCGCATCTCGGTGACGCTCCCGAATGCTTCCGCGATCCGCAACGTTCGCTTCTTTCCATTCTCGGCGGACGTGCTCGTCGCGTCCGAGCCGCAGAACCCGCGCGTCGGCGCGGCGGGCGCGAGCTTTGAACTTCGCGGCGGCATCGCGCCGGATATCGGGCAAACGCCAGTTCAAGGCGTAGTCGCCTACGAGATAGAGCAGGACGGCGCTTGGGTGCATCGTGGCACGGAAATCGAGGCGCAGCCCGGCGAGCTGCTGGCTGACACCGACGCCGCGCCCGCGCCGATGAGCAGCGACTATCCGCTCGCTGAACTCGAAGGCGCTGCGGCACCGTCAAGCGCTGCGCCAATGGACGTAACGGCGGTGCTGCTTGCCATGGGGCTCGCTTTTCTTGGCGGTCTAATCCTCAACATCATGCCGTGCGTTCTGCCCGTGCTTTCTGTGAAAGCGCTGCAATTCGCCGGTGGCGGGCATGCAAGCGAAACGCGCAAGCATGGCTTCTTTTACTTTGCCGGCGTGATGGCGACGTTTCTGGCGCTGGCTGGGGCGCTGATCGCACTTCGCGGAGCGGGCGAGGCGGTGGGCTGGGGCTTCCAGCTGCAAGCGCCGTGGGTGACAAGCGCGCTCGCGCTGCTCTTCTTCGCCATCGGCCTCAACCTGCTTGGCGTGTTCGAGATTGGCGGCTCGCTTCAGAACGCGGGCGGTGAACTCACCCAACGCGGTGGCAGCGCGGGCGCTTTCTTCACCGGCGCGTTGGCTGTGATCGCAGCGACACCATGCACGGCGCCATTCATGGCCGGCGCTATTGGCGTTGCGATCACACAATCGGCGCTGATCACGCTGCTCATCTTTACCGCACTAGCGCTGGGCTTCGCACTGCCGCTTACGCTGCTGCATTTCGCGCCCGCGCTACAGCGGCTCATCCCAAAGCCCGGTGTCTGGATGGATCGTGCCAAGCAAGTGCTGGCGTTCCCGATGTTCGCCGCTGCTGCGTGGCTCGCGTGGGTGCTGGCGGAACAAGCGGGGTCGTCAGGCGTGCTCTCGCTGCTGCTCGTCGCAAGCGCGTTGGGTTTGGTGCTGCTAACATTGCGTTGGGGCCGTGTCTGGCTGATCGTTGGTGTGGCTATCTTGGCGATCACCGGCGCGCTGACATGGCGTCCGCTCGTCGGCGTCGAAACGCAGTCGGTGCTGGAAGCCGAGGCATGGAGCGACGCGCGCGTGACGGAGTTGCAAGGCGAGGGGCGGGGGGTGTTTGTCAACTTCACCGCCGCTTGGTGCATCAGCTGCAAGGCCAACGAACTTGGCGCGCTCTCAAGCGAGCGCGTCGCACGCGCCTTTGTCGATAACAATGTCGCTTATCTGAAGGGCGATTGGACCAATCGCGATGACGCGATAGCGGGTGCATTGGCGCGCTATGGACGCGCGGGCGTGCCGCTCTATCTCTATTTTCCACCGGAGGGCGGCGAGCCCGTGATCTTGCCGCAAGTGCTGACAGATTCCATCATCATCGACACGATCTCAGGAGCACAACAATGAGCATCTCGCGACGCAATCTGTTGTTGGGCGGCGCTGCCCTCGCTGCCGTGGCCGCACTCGGCGGCACGCTGCTATTGGGTGGCAATGAAGCGTTGGCGTCTGTCGAGAACGGCGCGGCGGCGCCCGCGTTTTCTGTACAAGACGCAAACGGCCAAACGCGCACGCTGGCGGAATTCCGCGGCCGCACCGTGGTTCTAGAATGGACCAACGATGGCTGCCCCTACGTACGCAAGCACTATGACGCCGGCAACATGCAGTCGCTGCAGCGCGAAGCGACGGCTGACGGTGTCGTCTGGCTACAAGTCATTTCCTCGGCGCCGGGCCAGCAGGGCCATCTCGATGCTGCCGGCGCCCGCGCCCGCGTACAAACCGATAGCGCCGCGCCGAGCGCGACGTTGCTTGACCCGAGTGGTGTGATGGGCCGCGCCTATGGCGCGCGCACGACACCGCATATGTACATCATCGATGCGCAAGGCGTGTTGCGTTACCAGGGCGCCATCGATGATCGCCCGTCAGCGCGCCCGGCCTCGCTGGAGGGTGCTACGAATTATGTGCGCGCAGCGCTAGCCGATCTTGCCGCAGGCCGCGCGGTGCAAACCGCGCAGACCACGCCTTATGGCTGCTCCGTAAAGTACGCTTAGCGCGAAGCGACTTGCTGTTCTTGAGCGCGGTCGGCCGCGGCGCTGGCCGCCATTGGCGCGATGAGGATCGCGTCGTCCAAGAGAACGCGCAGATTGGTGAAGGCCGCGGTGCGCTCTTCGGCGGTGTCGGCTTCGCGAAGCTCAACCATACGGTCGCGAGCGTCTTCCGCGATGCCGTGGAAGATGCACGGCAGGTCTTGCTCAACGCCGGCGCTGCGCAGCGCCACTGAGAAGCGCTCAGCGTCGCCGGAGAATTCCTCGATGCCGGCCATGAAGGCGGGCGTGACCTCGGTCTGCGCGGTTAACGCGCGGGCTTCAGTCTCGATCTCGGTCGCCAGCGTGGGCAGTTCGGCCAGGCTGACAGTGAACATAAACGCGACACAGGTGAGCATGGACGGGCTCCTTTCCCCCATGAGGAGCAAAACCGGCGCCGCGCCGCGCTCGCTTTGAAGCATGGTTTACGTTAGGTCTCCGCCGCGATTTGCCCGGAGCCTGATTTGACCGTCGTCACCCTCACCGAAACCGCCGAAGCCCTCACCATCGAGACGATCGAAGCGGTGGCTGAAGGCCGGGCCAAAGTGGCGCTGGGTGCTTCAGCCAAGCAGCGGCTCGCCGATTTCCGGGCCGAGGCAGAGGCTCAGATCAAGGCCAACCCCGATAAGCGTGTTTACGGCCTCAACACCGGCTTTGGCTCGAATTTCAAAGATTACGTTAGCCCGGAAGAGCTGAAGCAGCTTCAGCGAAACCTGATCCTCTCACACTGCGCGGGCGTTGGTGCGTTCGCGCCCAAGACGGTCGTGCGCGCGACGATGCTGATGCGCGCGGCTTCCTTGGCGCGTGGCCAAAGCGTGGCCCGCCCGGTTCTGGTCGAGACGTTGATCGACATGCTTAATAACGGCGTGACGCCGGCCGTACCGCGTTACGGCACCGTCTCCGCCAGCGGCGACCTTGCACCGCTTTCGCACATCGCCGCCGTCGTTATCGGCGAAGGAAAAGTGCTGGATGAGAGAGGCGAGGGCGTAGCGACGAGGGATTGGCTCAAAGCCCATCCAAAAGCCTTCACGCCCATCGAACTTGAACTCAAGGAAGGCTTGGCGCTGAACAATGGCTGCCAATACTCCAACGCTTGGGGCGCGCTTGCCACGGTGATGATGCGCCGTCTGATCGAGGCGGCGGCACTTAACGCGGCGCTCGGCGTACAAGTCATGCGCGGCATGGGGCGGCCGTTCCGGGCCGATCTGCACGCGCTTCGTCCGCATGAGGGCTCGCAAGCCTTTGCGCGCTGGGTGTTCGAACTTTTGGATGGTTACGAGTTTCAGGATGTCTCGACCGACACGAAGTTCGCCTACGATGGCCGCATCCAAGATCCCTACAATCTGCGCTGTTCGGCCCAAGCTTTAGGGCCGTGCCTCGAACTCATCGAGCGCGCTGAACGCACGATGACGATCGAGGCGCGCAGCGTGACCGATAATCCGATCGATCTCAACGCAGACCCCGCCAACTATGATCTCGATCTGATCACCTCAGGCGGTCACTTCCACGGAATGCCTTTGGCGATCGAGGCGTACGGATTGCTGCAGGCCGCGGGCGTTATGGCCCGCATCTCCAACCTGCGCTGTGCGCGCATGGTCGACGCTGCGCGCAATAAGGGGCTCGGGCCTCAAGTACGCGGCGTCAATCCGAACGCCACTCAATCCGGCCTGATGATCGCGGAGTACACCTCGGCGGGGCTATGCAATCAGATTTGGGGGCTCGCCATGCCGTCGCATCTGATGAGCGTGTCCACCGATGCGGGGCAGGAAGATCATGTCTCGATGGCCGCCAATGTCGCTATGCGCGCTTACGAGGCAGCAGAGCATTTGGCGCGCATGTTTGCGATCGAAATGGCGTTCGCGGCGCAAGCTGAGCACGTCCGCGCGACAAACCCGGGCGACAAGCCGGTCGCCACTGGAAAGCGCACCGGCGACGCCCTAAAGAAGATCAGTGAGTGTTTCCCGCTGGTCGATGCCGACCGCGAACTCACCTGGGATATTGAGGCATTGGCGGACCGAGTGCTCTCCGGCGAGATCGCCCAAGCGAGCGGCTATCGTTTCGAGCGACATTGACGCTTGAAACCGCGCGCCCGCGTGTGCGCCAGTGCCGTGATCCTGCATTCCGTTTGAAAGTCCTCTGCAATGAGCAAAGTTGAATCATCGCTCGCCGCCGCCGAGAAGCCGCGCGGCTTCGTCGATCGTCTGGGTGACGCCGCCGCTGCTGAAGAGCGTGTGGTTGGCGCTGTCGGCAAGGTTTACGAGAAATGGGGCTTTGAACGCCTCGAAACCCCCGCCGTCGAATTCACCGAAGCGCTGGGCAAGTTCTTGCCTGACCTCGACCGGCCAAACGAGGGCGTGTTCTCGTTCATCGATGACGAGCGCTGGCTTTCACTGCGTTACGATTTAACCGCGCCACTCGCGCGCTTCGCAGCTGAAGAGCGCCAAAGTTTGCCGAAGCCGTTCCGCCGCTGGCAGACCGGCACGGTGTGGCGCAATGAAAAGCCCGGGCCTGGGCGCTTCCGTCAGTTCACGCAATGCGATGCCGATACCGTCGGTTCGGATAATCCTGCGGCCGATGCCGAGATGATCGCGATGGCGTCGGAAGCCTTGGAAGCTGTCGGCGTGCCGCGTGACGGCTACGTGTTCAAGATCAACTCGCGCCGCATCTTGAATGGCGTGCTGCTGGGCGCGGGGCTCGGCGAGAATGATACGAAAGCGCGTCTCACTGTCATGCGCGCAATCGATAAGCTCGATCGCGTAGGCATTGAAGGCGTCGCCGCATTGCTCGGCAAAGGCCGCAAGGATGAGAGTGGCGATTTCACAGCAGGCGCCGAGCTTGACGCCAATGCGGTGAAGACCGTGGTCGATTTTGTCACGCTGCCGACGGAGTCGCGCTCAGCCGTTCTTGAAGGCTTGGGGCGGATTGTTGGCGGCAATGACGAAGGCCGCGCCGGCCTCAAAGAACTGGCCGGGATTGATGCCGTGCTCACCGCGCTCCGCGTCGATGATAAGCGCGCGCGGATCGATCCGTCGGTTGTGCGCGGTCTCGAATATTACACTGGCGCGGTGTTCGAAGCAGAACTCACGATGACGATCCTCGAAGAGGGGCGGCCGGTGCGCTTTGGGTCAGTCGGCGGTGGCGGACGCTATGACGACCTCATCGCGCGCTTCACTGGCGAACGCGTTCCGGCGACGGGTTTCTCAATCGGTGTGTCTCGTCTCGTCGCTGCACAAGCGCGGCTGGGCCTTGGCGAACAATTTGCGCAAACGCCGCCAGTTATTGTGCTGGCGTTGGATCAAGAGCGCATGGGCGATTTCTTCGCCATCGCCGCTGAACTGCGCGCTGCCGGCATCCGCGCTGAAGTTTATCTCGGCGGCGCCGGCATGAAGGCGCAGCTGAAGTACGCAGATAAACGCAACGCGCCGATCGCTGTTATCGAAGGCAGCGATGAGCGCGCGAAGGGCGTCGTGACGCTGAAGGATCTCAAGCTCGGCGCCGCTCTCGCCAAGGATTTGGGCGAGGATCGCGCGGCCTATGCCAAGTCGCGCGAGCAGGTTCAGCGAGAGGTTGCTCGCGCTGAGATTGTCGCTGCGGTGCAGCAAATGCTCGCCCGGTAGGCGGCGTTTTCAATCGTTTCGCTCTCATGTGGCGCGGCCCCGCTTGACGCTGTGTCGCAGTTCAGTAAAGGCTGCGTTCGACCGTCGGCGCTGCGGGCGGTCGCGTTTCGGGGAGGAGACGCCTACTAATTTGCAGCGCGCGGCGGCCGCGTCCCTCGGGGGCGCGGCCGTTTCGATTCAACGCTTCGGCGGATCGATATCTTCGAGCACGCCGCGCTGTTCGGCGAGGTCTTCTTCAGGTCCAAGCGTGCTGTGATCTGCGGGCGTAAGTTTTCGGCAGCACCACCACAAGACAGCCAGCCCGCCAAGCGCGGAGATAAGCGACCCGCCCAGCACGCCGAAGCGGACTGGTGTCGCAAGATCGCCCGCGCCAAACGCCAGATTGCCGATGAACAAGCTCATGGTGAAGCCGATGCCCGCAAGCATGGCGGTTCCGATCATCTGAGGCAGGTTGCCGGGCAGACGTTGCTTCAGCACGCCGCTCGCGATGTAGGCCGCCACCGTAATGCCGATGGGCTTGCCGAGCACGAGGCCAGCCGAAATGCCCAACGCAATCGGATGAAGCAGCGCATCAAGCCCAGCGCCATGCAGAACGACGCCAGCGTTCGCCAGTGCGAAAATCGGCATGATCGCAAACGTCACCCAAGGCTTCAGCGCATGCTCCGCGCTGATCAAAGGTGAGCCGCCATCAGGTTTGCGCATCGGCACGGTCATTGCGGTAAGCACGCCGGCGATCGTCGCATGCACGCCGGACAGCAGCATGAACGCCCACATGACGATGCCGAGCACCCAATAAAGCCAGAGCGCTTTCACGCCGCCGCGATTCATGAGCAAGAGCGCGCCGAAGGTCGCAACCGCGCCGCCGAGCGCCCAGCCCGTGATTTGCGTCGAGTAGAAGATCGCGATGACGATGATGGCGCCGAGATCATCGATGATGGCGAGCGCCAATAGGAAGAGACGCAGGCCGCCGGGAACGCGTGGGCCCAGCAGCGAAAGCACGCCGATCGCGAAGGCGATGTCAGTGGCTGCGGGGATCGCCCAGCCGCGCAAATATTCGGGCTGGTTTAGGTTGAACGCCACATAGATCAGAGCTGGGATCGCCATGCCGCCAATGGCGCCCGCCATCGGCAGCGCCGCTTCGCGTGGGTTCTTGAATGGCCCTTCGACGGTCTCGCGCTTTAGCTCAAGGCCGACATAGAGAAAGAAAATCACCATCAGCGCGTCGTTGATGATGAGATGCAGGTTTACCGCATGCGCGGCTTCGCCCAGTCCGACGCTCAAGCCGCCGATCTGATCTTCCAGCAGATGGTGGAAGGCCTCGCCGGTGGGCCCGTTCAACAGGACGAACGAGAGGATCGTCGCGGCAATGAGGATGAATCCGGGCGCTGTGTCGCGCTCCCACCAATGCTTCGCCGCGCCGTGTCCAGCCATTGTTCCAGTCGCTCCGGTAAGGGGATGGTCCTTACCTAGGGGGCATCGTTCTCAGGGGCAACCAGAACTGGTGGGCTGCCATGCGTCGGATTGCCCGCATGAACGTTTTCTAGTGTTGCAACATAAGTTCCTGAATCCGCGACGGTATATGCGACATTTTTTTGTCACTGACACGAATCTTTGAAATCTGCGTCGCACAGCTTTCAAACGCCGCCCTTAGCAGCCGCACCACAAACGGGGGCGCATGAGGTCGCCTCCGTATTGGGGGTGTTTCGATGTCGAAGAAGTTCTTCTCCGGCGCCGCGCTGACGGCGTTGACAATCGCGCTGGGCGGCGGCGTCGCGCACGCGCAATCCACGGGTTCGCAAGTTTTCGAAGAAAGCGAAGAGATTGTCGTCACTGGCACGCGTGGTCCGAACAGCATTGCCGGTGTGATCACCGGCCAGAGTGTGCCGCGCGCGCGCTCGACGGTCACCGATGAATACATCGAGACGCAGCCGCCGGGTGGGACGATCCTTGAATCGCTCAACCTCGTTCCTGGCGTCACCTTCACGAACAACGACGCCTACGGCTCGTCGGGCGGTGCGCTCAACATTCGCGGCTTCGACGGCGCGCGCATTTCGCTTCAGTTCGATGGCGCGCAGCTCAACGACACCGGCAACTACGCTGTTTATTCGAACCAACAGCTGGATTCCGAGCTGATCTCGCAGGCCACGGTGAACCTGGGCGCAACCGAAGTGGACAGCCCGACCGCGTCCGCGACGGGCGGCACCGTAAACTATATCAGCCGCATGCCGTCCGACGAATTCGGCGGCATCCTGCAGTATGGCTATGGCACGTTCGACTTCAACCGCGCCTTCGGCCTTGTAGATTTAGGCACGTTCGGTCCGTTCGACACGCGTGCTTGGATCTCGGCTTCGTCTACCGATTATGATCACTTCCTCGGCAATTTTGGCGGCGTCGAGAAGCGCCAGTTCAACGCCCGGTTCTATCAAGGGCTCGGCGGCGACGACTTCCTCAGCGTCGCGTTTCACTTCAACCAAAATCGCAACAACTTCATCCGCAGCTATAGCGTTGATACGTTCAATGCAGTCGGCCTGGACAGCTACCTCGGCAACGTGTCGACCTGCCAAAATCTACAAACTGCGGTCAACGGCGTCGCTGACGCCGCGCGCACCTGCAACAATGTAGGTCCGCTTTCGACCAACCCATCCGACACCGGCAACATTCGCATCCAGTCGCGCTTCAGCCTGACGCCGAACCTCACGCTGACCGTTGATCCGACCTTCCAATACGTTCTGGCCAATGGCGGGTCGACGCTCGACTATGTCGAGAACGCAACTGGCGGAACGCTGAACAACCGCGTCGACGCCAACGCCGACTTGAACGGTGACGGCGATCTGCTCGATCGTGTGCGCTTGTTCCAACCGAACACGACCACGACGCAACGTTATTCGGTGCAGTCGTCGCTGATCTGGGACGTCAACGACGATCAACGCGTGCGTTTGAACTACACCTACGATTGGGGGCGTCACCGCCAGACGGGCGGCGTCAGCCGCATCAACTCGGATAGCACGCCCGCTGACGTGTTCGGCGCCAACTTTGGTTATGCCGACGGCCTCGCCGACGGCAATGGCGTGCCGATCCGTCGCCGGGATCGCATGTCCTATGCATCGCTGAGCCAGCTCTCGCTGGAGTATCGCGGCAACTTCCTGGAAGACCGCTTGACCATCACTGCGGGTCTGCGTGCGCCGATCCTCACGCGCGAACTGAACAACCGTTGCTATCAAGGCCTCGACTTTAACGGCAACAATCCGATCTGCACGACGAGCGCCGAGCAAATCGCCGTCATCGGCGTGAACCCGGAAGTCCAAGCGCCGTTCGAAAACGCGGAAGTTGAGTACGAAGAAGTGCTGCCGAACGTTGGCGTGGCTTATCGTTTGACCGATACGCAACAGATCTTCGCTAGCTACGCGGAGGGCCTGTCGGCGCCGCGTACGGACGATCTCTATGGCCGCCGTCTCAACACGCTCGACGCTGTCCAGCCGGAAACCTCGCAGGCATTCGACCTCGGCTATCGCTACAATAGCGGCAGTCTGATCGCTTCAGCGACCGTTTGGTACAATAGCTTCCAGGACCGCATCGAGCGTACGTTTGACCTCGACACGGGCGACACCGGCAGCTTCAACGTCGGCGATATCGATCTGTGGGGCGCGGATTTCGAACTTGGCTACGCCGCTTCGGACAATCTGACCCTCATCGGCACCGCGTCCTTCAAAGACAGTGAAATCGCCGCCGACATCGGCGGCAATCCCACCGAAGGCAACCGTCTGTACGACACGCCGGAATGGACCTTCGCCGCGCGCGCAGAATACACGGTCGGCAATTTCGACCTCGGTGTTCAAGCCCGCTACGTGGGTGAGCGCTTCACCAACCTCGTGAATGACGAAACCACGCCGGACTACACAGTCGTCGACGCCAACCTCCGCTGGAATTTCGGTCGTCTGATCGATGCCGAAGGCGCCTATCTGCAAATCAATGTCGTGAATTTGTTCGACGAGGAATATCTCGGCGTCATCTCCACCGACATCACCGGAAATCGCACCGCGCAGGTCGGCGCGCCGCGCACGATCCTGGCGACGATCCGCACGGAATTCTAACCCGCTGTCCTTGCCCCCAAGGACTCCTCCCTGAAAGGGCGGCTCGAAAAGAGCCGCCCTTATTTTTTGTGGCTTTACTTTCGGCGGTGGGGGCGGGCGCCGAAGATGAGATTGCCGAGTGCGCCGAGCGGGGAGGCGCGGGGCGTTTCAACGGGCGCCGGCTCGCGCACGGGCAGATTTGGCGCGGGCGGCGCAATCGGCGCCACTTCAATTGCCGCGAGCGCAGGCGGGGGCGCAGCGGGCGCTGGCGCTTGAGGCGTTGACTCTGCTCCGCCCTTCGCTTTTCGGGCCGCTTCATCGGCAGCGCGTATTTGAGCCGCGAATGGGCGCAAGTTCGGCGGCGCAGCACCCTCAGCGTCGACTTGGCGCACGACCGCGACGAGCGTTTCGTACGTCGCGTGTTTGTGCGGATGGTCGCCGTCGAACGCGCCCAGCATGATGTCACGCGCGCGCACGATCAGCGGCAGCGCCTCCTGCGCGCGGCCGGCGCCGAGCAGCAATGCTGCGAGATTGTTGAGATGGACGCCGACCTCCGCGTGATCAGGCCCCAGCCGATCCTCATCGCTGGCAAGCGCTTGGCGTAGCGTCGCCTCCGTAGCGGCTGCGCCACCCGGCGGCGCGTCGCCGCCAATGAAGAGCATTGGTTGGTTCATGCGTGCTTCCCTTAGCGGCAGACTAAGGGCGCCAATTCGAAAGCGCGAGCCTTGCGCTCGCCTCTTGCGAGAAGTGCGGCGCGACAAAACGGTGCGGTTGCGGGCAGGCGGGCGCTCATGCGACCAAGTCAATGTGCCAGCCGTAACGCGTTGCGACCTTCCACCCGGAGCCTTGCTCCGCAGATACGCCGATGCTGGCGCGTACACGGATTGCTATGCGGCCGACATCGCCGCGCGCGTTTCCTTCGCAGCCTATGTCGAAGCGTTCTACGTTGGCGCTGCATTCCGGCCTGAGCGCTTGATGCTAGGCTTGATCGGCAAGTCTTCGAACGACGCGGACGCGCGCCGCCTTGCGCACGGAGAGGCGGAGACGTTCGCAGCGTGGAGCGTCGAGGCGAGGGCGGTGGACCAATTGCTCCTATGTGACTTTCAAAATCGTACGCGCTCCTGGCTCATGTGCGAGGCGCGCGAGGGCGAAGGCACGCGGCTCTTTTTTGGCTCGGCGGTCGTGCCGGTTGGCGTGGGATCAGGCGCGGGGCGCCTCGGCTTTCCGTTCGACGCGCTGTTGGGATTTCACCAACTCTATTCCCGCGTGCTGCTTGGCGGCGCGCGAGGGCGACTACTCAAGCGCGCCGCATAGTTTGGCCATCTGACGCGCAAACAAAAACGGCGGAGCTTGCGCTCCGCCGTTTCCGTTTTTGTGCTGAGTAGCTTGGATCAGAAATCCATGCCGCCCATGCCGCCCATGCCGCCGCCAGGCATGCCGCCGCCGGCGGAGTCCTTCTTCGGGGCTTCGGCGATCGAGGCTTCCGTGGTGATGATGAGGCCAGCGACCGAGGCTGCGTCTTGCAGCGCCGTGCGGACGACCTTCACCGGATCGATGATGCCGGCTTTGACCAGATCGACGTATTCTTCGGTCTGGGCGTTGAAGCCGTAATTGTCGTCCTTGTTGTCGCGCAGCTTGCCGACCACGATCGAGCCTTCGACGCCGGCGTTTTCCACGATCTGACGGATCGGGGCTTCCAGCGCCTTCTTGATGATGCCGATGCCGACGTTCTGGTCTTCGTTGTCGCCCTTGATGT
>LNFM01010187.1_pt1 | contig 13354 bp, 12 predicted proteins | sample 596031 | NCBI WGS metagenome assembly LNFM01 (sample SAMN04254537, study PRJNA301005) | activated carbon metagenome | isolation source: dual media filters at the Ann Arbor, Michigan drinking water treatment plant | place: USA: Ann Arbor
CGCGAGACGTTGACGGTCGCCTGATACACGGGGCGCGGCCGACGGCGCGCGAGCCACCACGGCACGGTCATCAACCCCACCGTCACGAGAGTGGTGGCGAGCCAGATCCCTCCGCCCGACAAGCGCGCCGTGACGGCCAGCGGCCAGAGATACCACCAATCCAGGGTGAGCGTCGTGGGTTTCACCGCCATCTGCGCCATCGCGGCGTTGGTCGCGGGATAGACCAAGGCCGCGACCGTCACGGCCCCCGTCAGCCATGCGCTGAGGCGCCAGTCGGGCAGCCACGGGGCGCGGCTCAGGCGCGCCAGGTGCAGCACCAAGCCGGCGACGATGCCCAGCGGCAGCACCAGGTGCAGGAAAAACACCACGAAAAACAGCAGCGACGGCACTGTGCGGTCGGTCGTGAACAGCCGTTGCATCGGCTCGCCGAAGACCGGCAGCACGTCCAGGATCTTCATCGTGTCCAGGGCCAGAAGCTGGGCGCGCTGGTCCCACACCAGCCAGTAGCCCGTCCAGCCGATGAACCACACCAGGCCGAGCAGGCCGAGGCCGCTCACCCAGGCGAGCCAGCGGGCGTCGGCAAACTTGCGGGCCAGCAGGGTGCGCGCGGCGTGGGCCAGCACCAGCAGCATCGTGAGATCGGACGAGTAACGGTGCACGCTGCGCACCAACCCGCCGAAGGAACGCGGCCCGAGGTCGGCCAGCGAATGCCACGCCGACTGCACGCTCGCCGAATACCAGAACAACAGCAGCACCCCGGACAGCGTGGCGAGCAGCAGCATGGCGTTGGCCGCGGGTCCGAGCTGGGCCAGCGGGTTGAGTGCGCGCGGCAGCACGCGCTCCAGCAGCGTGTCGGCGCGGGTCAGCAGGCTGTCACCCGCGGCGAACAGCCGGGCGGCGCGGACGGGCGGCGGGGGCGGCGGGCCGCCGGTCGCGGCCGGCGAGGGCCCGAGCGTATCGGCCAGCACCTCGCAATCCGGGTCAGGATGCGGGTGGAGTGACATGCGGCTCCTGCAAGAGCGCACTGAGGCCCGCGCGGACCCACGCCCGGTGGCGCGGGTCCAGCGTGAAGCGGTAGGCGATGTGGCCGGAGCGGTCGACGAGGAGAAACAAATTGGCGTGGTCGATCACGCCGGTCTGCGGATTGCGCGTCGCGGAGAACTGAAGCCGGGTGAGCACATCATGCATCTCGGCCGGCTCCCGGCCATTGACGTAGCGGAACTCCGGGTGGCTGAAACCGCGACCCTCGGCCACGAGCCGCATCAGCTCCGCCGTCTCGTATTCCGGATTGAGGGAAAGCGCCACCACGCTCAGGCCGGCCCGTTCGGCCGCGGGCAGCTCGTCGAGGATTCTTCCCATCTCCAGGAAAATTTCCGGGCACGCGGTCCCGCAGGTCGCATACACCCCGGTGACGAGCACCACCCGGCCGCGCAAATCGGCCAGGCGAAAGTCCGCCCCCGTCTGATCGACGAGCGGCACGTCGGGCACCTCGAGGCGCACCCGGATGCGCTCGCCGGGAAACGGCGGCAGCACCTGGGCCCGGGCCGCATCCAGGCGGGCATAATACACCAGGCCGGCCACGCAGAGGGCGATCACGCCGAAGCCGGCGGCGGCGGCCCGGGCCTGGGCGAGCCAGAGGCGGGGGTGAAGCAGCTGGACGGCAACCTTGCGCCACAGCAGCGCCGCCACGCCCACGATAAAGACCGGCTCGAGCATCATCACCGAGACGGCCAGCCACGAGATGCCGCCGGTGCGGGGATCGCCGCGGTAGCACCAGAGCTGGAAGTCGCGCACGAAATCCCCCAGCGGCCCGCCCTCGGTCGGACCGAAGATGGTGAGCAGCAAAAAACCCTCGTAGGCCGCCAGCGCGGCAAACAGGAACACCAGCAGACCGGGGCCCGCCGTCAGGAAGCGCTCGGCGGCGGATTCCTGCCGGTCAGCGCCCACCGGCAGGGCCGGCGGAGCGGGGGGAGCGAGGCTGTGCGGATCGGACATGGCGGCTCAGCGCACCGGCCAGACATCGGCCAGTGCCTTCCAGTTGGCGAAGTAATAGACCGCGAAGCACGCCAGGAACAGGAGGGTGAGGACAATCGTGCCCTTGGTGGCGTAATGATCGTGGGCGAGCGAGCCGGGCGTGGTGCCCGCCAGCGCCGGCGGCGTGCCCCAGTCGGCCATGGCGCGATGCTCGATTTTCTTCCCGAAGAGCAGCGTGCCCACGCAGAGGAGGACAAAGATCAGCAGCCCGGCAAACGCGAGGATGCCGCCGAGGCCGACGAACCCGAGCCACAGGTGGGCGGCGGGGCCGTAGATGCCCTGCGCGTCGATGTCCCAGCTGCGGCGGGAGACGCCCATCGAGCCGGCGAACGACATGCCGAAGGAGAGCAGCGTGATGCCGGTCGCGAAGAGCCAGGGTTGCACGCGCGCCCAGCCGCGCCCGATGAAGTCGCGCTGGAAGATCAGCGGGATGACATAGTAGGCGAGGCCCATGAAGGCCAGGGTCGTGCCGCCCACCACGGTGGCGTGGAAGTGGCCGGGGATGCGCAGCGTGTTGTGCGCAATGATGTTGATCTGCTGCGTGCCGAGCGTGACGCCGGTGATGCCGCCGATGAAACCGAAGATGAGGACCGAGAGCGTGGCGGCGGAGAACGCCGGGTTTTTCCACGGCAGCGCCGCGACCCAGCCGAACAGGCCGGCGGTGTAGCCCTTTTCGCGCATGGCGACCTCCACGCCCGCCGGCACGGTGAAACCGTGGATCATCGAGGCCAGCACCGCGAGATACATGGCGTAGGAGGTGTTCCAGATCTTCCACGTGGCGCCGACCCCGGGGTCGACGAGCAGGTGGTGGGCGGAGGCGAGGTTGATGAAGAGCACGTAGAGCACGAACGCCGTGCGGCAGACCGCCTCGTTGATCGGGCGCGCGCCCACGGTGACATTGGAGATGAGATACCAGACGGCGACCATCGCGCAGACGTTGACCTGCTGCGACTGGTGGCCGAGCCCCCACCAGATCAGGCGATACCAGGCCGGGTCGGGCTGCGGCGTCCAGCCCATCGAATAGGTGAAGGTCGGGATCATCACGATGGCCCCGTGCAGCAGCGTGACCACGGCGATGATGGCGGCGGCGGTGGCGCCGTAGGTCACGAGCGGCATCGAACCGGTGTAGGCGCCATCGCGTTTCGCCACGTAGAGCGTGGCGAAGAAGTTGAACACGCCGACCAGCGTGCCCACGGCCACCAGGATGATGCCGAGATAAAACAGCGGATGCGCCAGCAGCGGCAGGTAGGAGGTCATCATCACATCGGCCTGGCCGGCGAGAATGACGTAATCGACCATCACGGCGCCGACGAACATCATCCCGAACGAGGCCCAGGCGACCTTGCGCGAGAAGAGCCGGGCGTTGAGCGGCGTGGTGCAGGCAAAGTAGAGGATGGCGACCTCGAAGAAGAGGATCCACAGGATCAGCATGTTGATGCCGTGGAAGGTCAGGATGCGGTAGAACCACTCCGCCGACAACAGATGCACGGTCTGCCAGCGGGTGAGGGCCAGCAGCAGCGCGGCGATGCCGCCGAGCAGCAGGAAGACGATGCCGGTGACGGCGTTGAACTTGATGAAGCGCTGGGCGTCAAAGCAGACACCCAGGCCGGTCGTGCCGCAGACGCGCTTGGGCACACCCGGCGCAGCGAGCGAATGGGAGAGGGAGACGGAGGCGGTGGTCATGGGAGGAGGCGGTTACTCGACGAAGATTTTACCGGTCATGGCGTGGTGGCCGATGCCGCAGAATTCATTGCAGACGATGGTGAACTCGCCCTTCGACGTGGGGGTGATCGTCAGCACGTGGTCGTAGCCGGGCAGCACATGGAAATTCATGTTGAGCGGCTGGAGGGAAAACCCGTGCTGGAGGTCGAGGGCGGAGAGGTGCAGCCGGTAGGTCTCGCCCTGGCGGAGGCGCAGAGCCGGCCACCACTGCCACATGCGGCCGATGATGTAGGCGTCGCCGCCGGGCGGCGGCTCGGCGATGGGGAGCTCCTGCACCATCGCATTGGCGGCGACGGGATTCTTGAAGGTGCCGACGCGGTTGGCGGCCACGAATTTTTCCGTGCGCGCGAGAAAATCCGCGGGCTTGACGGTGTAGGCTTCGCCCGTGCTGTTCTGTTTGCCGCGGAAATGCCAGTAGGGCATCATCAGCGACATCACGAAACACCAGAGCAGGGCGAGGCCGAGCCACAGTTTCTCGTGGCCGGCGGGGGCATGAAACCAGGGGGTGGTGAGTGGGCGCAGGCTCATATAGGGGGGCTCCGTTCAGGGCAGCAGGGCGGGTTTGGTCAGCGCGAGCTCGATCCAGCCCCACACCGTGTAGGACAGGAAGGGGATGAGGACGCCGAGGACGAGCAGCAGCCAGGGGTTATCGAGCACCTTCTGCCAGGGATGGATTTTTGGTTCGTTGTTCATGGGTTAAGCCGGGTTGGGTTGCGCGATGGCGCCACGTGCCGATGCAGCGCAGCATGACCGCGAGGAAAAGCAGGCCGCCCGCCACGGCCACGAGGCCGCCAAGCCCCATGACGCCGAGGCCGAGGTATTCGCCGAGCGAGCGGATTTGCTGCTCGGCCCCGTATTGCTTGCGGCCGAGGCCGTAGGCTCCGGCCAGGGCGAAACCGAGGCCGAAGACCGCCTGCCCGCCGCCGAAGAGCACCAGTTGCAGCCGCGGCCAGCGCGGCGCCGGCGCCAGGGAGGCCGAGGGCGCGACCACGGCGCAGAAATGATAGGCGGCCGTCATCAGGGCGAGGGTGACCGCGCCGATGGCGCAGTGATAGTGGCCCGGCACGAGGGTGCTGGAGCCGCGGATCAGCGCGCCGAGGATGAAGCCGAGCACGGTGAGCGTGGCGCTGCCGGCGAGTCCGATCACGAGCCAGTCGCCGAGCAACGACCGGTTGGCCCGGTGCCGCCGCACATGGCGGATGCCCAGCCCGAGAATGATCAAAACGACCGGGAATATCGTCCAGCGCATCAACTGCGTGGCGGTTTGGGTGTAGGCCGGCGTCATCGTGCCGCCCAGCGCGAGGACCGGCATCACGGCATGGGGCAGCACGAGGGCCGTGAGCAGCCAGCGGATGGCTCCCGGTGACACCACCGGCTGCCCCGACCAGCGGTGCAGCAGCAGCAGCCACAGCCCGAGCATCATGGCGACATTGGCCGCTTGCAAAACGTGGCCTCCGCCCCACGCGAGCAACTCATAGTAGCCCATGGCCGGCAGGTCCGGCGGCGTCGTGCGCCACGCGGCGACAAAGGTGGCGAGGGCGAGCAAGTTGGCCGTGGCCGCCGCGCGCAACGCGACCAGGGCGTCATCCGGCAGGGCGGTCTGCCCGCGGGCCGGAACCGCGAGCGCGCCGGCAAAAAACAGCCCCGTGCCCGCGAACCAGCAGACCAGACCGCCGACAAACACCGGATGGTCGATCACCGGCACATAGTTGGCCAGGATGGGCTGGGCGCCGGGCATGACGGCCCCGGCCAGCAAGCCGATGATGCCGGTGGCCGCGAGCGCGCCCGCGAGCGCATTGATCGGCCGCGGAATCCTCCCGCCGAGCGCGAGGGCCAGAAAGGCGGCGGTGCCCGCCTGGAACCAGACCACCATCGCGAGATCCACATGCACCACGAGCGCGCGCTTGAAAAACAACGGGTCGGTGAACAGCCAGCCCAGGAAAGGCAGCCGGCCCACCACCAGCGTGAGAGAGAGCAATCCGGCCAGCACGAGGCTGCCGATGGCAAAAAGAAACCAGCTGCGCGCCACCGGGGTGGCTGCGACGGTGGCGGTCGCAACTGCCGGGACGCCGGACCGGGCGAGGTCGCAGGCAGGGACAGCCGGGGAGTGCATGCCGTTTTTTTAACACACCGGCGCTCCGGCGGCCTTGACGCAGGTCAAGACAATCCACCGCTCCGGACCGGCCCTCGCGCGGTCCGCGGGGCCGGATCACTCCCGCCAGAAACTGACCGCCCAGGCGCCGTCGGGGCGGTGTTCCATGGTGAAGGAGAACCCTTCGCTTTTGAGCAGCTCGATGAGCGGGGCGGGCACGAAAGGGGCGACCACGGTCAGACCCTGGCCGGCGGCGAGTCCATCGACGCGGGTGCGGATCTGCGGCAACGGTTCCTCCCCGCCGGCGAGCAGCGGGCGGACGTCGAAGACTTTGAATTTAGGCGCGGACATGCGTCCAGTCAGTAGACAAACTCCACCTGCACCCAGATTTTTTTCACGTCAGGCATGGCAAGGCTGTCGCGACGGAAGTCGGCGTATTTGACGGTGCCGGTGACATATTTCCCAAATTTGCGGACGAGCATCACGTTGAACTCATCGCCGAGATCCACCCCGGTGGCATCGGTTTCATACCAGTGATAAAAGGCCGTCAGCGCGAAGTTCGCGGGCAGCGCGGCGGTGGCTTTGACGTAAGTGTCGCGCAAGCCGGCGGCCGGTGTGGCGAGGAAGAGGTCGGCCCAGCCGTTGAAGGCGTGGAGCGTGGCGAGCGGGGTCTTGAAGCCGACGTTGTTGTCAGAGCCGAGCACCTCGTGACCGAGGGTGAGGCTGCCCTGCTTGGCGGCGAGGCCGGCTTCGAGGCCGAGGTAACCGGTGCGGTAGTTCAGCAGGCTGGAGCCGTAGTCGCTCTGGATGGCAGCCTCGGCCCGGTAGGTGAACTTGAGCGTATCGGAGAGCTTGGTGGCGCCGGCGAAGCTGACCCCATAAGTCGCGTTGGAGTTGGCGGCGTAGGCGGGCTTGCGGAAGTCGAGCAGGTAGGCGTAGCCGGTGAGCGTGCCGGCGGGCAGGCCGGCGTAGCTGGCGTTGAAGAGGTGCGAATTGGATTTCCAGTAGCCTTGCGCGTGGTGGTCGCCGAAGACGCGGTTGATGCGGTCGAGCCAGGCGTAGGTCAGCGTGGTCTGGTCGAGTGACTTGTCCTGCACGACAACAGCGTCGAAGGTCTGCATGTTCTGGCGCCAGCCGACGTCGCCGACGAAGCGGGCGTTGTCGAGCACGAGGCGCTGGCGGCCGAGGGTAAAGGTGGTCTGGCCGGAAGTGTAGCCGACAAAGGCCTGGTTGATTTCCGTGATCTCGGGGTCGGCGACGACGGCGCGGCCGGCGCCGCCGGCATTCAGGCCGGCCTGACTGTAGCGGTCGCCGTCGGCGGCCACGATGTTCTCGGCCTCGAGGAGAAATTTCCAGCCGCGGAATGCGGCTGGCGCGAAACCGAGGCGGGTGCGCAGCGTGAGCGCCTGCGCGTCACGCAGGCCGGTCTGCGCGACGCTTTCGGAGCGGAGGCGGGCGTTGACCGAGAATTTGCCCTGCGCGAGCGCAGCGGCGAAATCGGCCGGCTCCGCCGCGAGGGCGGCGCCGGTGACGAGGAGAAAACAGGCGGTGAGACGTTTCATGTGGATTTGCGCCCGGGGCGCACCGCGGGGTCACTCGACGCGGATGATGCCTTCCATGTAGGGATGCGGCGTGCAGTAGTATTTGTATTCACCCTTCACCGTCAGGACGGTGCTCCATTTTTCCGCATGGCCGAGCATCTTGGAGGAGAAATGGGCCTTCTCCGGCGCCGCGCTGGTGACGGCGTCGTGGATGCCCGCAAACTCGCCGCTGGCGAAGGTGAAGAGATCCTCGTTGATAAATTCGACGGTGGTGCCGGGGGGCACGGTCGCGACTTTCGGCCAGTAGGAATTGCCGATGATCTGCACGCGGAGTTTCTTCTGGCCGGCAGGGAGCGTGTAGGGGTTCTCGAGTTCGTCCTTGTTGGGCTTGAACGGGGAGATGACGCGGACAGCCGCCGCGGTGTGCCTGGCCATCTCGTCGTCAGTGAAGGCGGGGCCGTCGGCGAGCATCGGGGGCGTGCGCGGGGCGTCCTTCGTGGCGGCGAGGACGCCGATGGCGCCGCGGGTCGTGGAACCGAAGGCGTGGGTGACGATCAGGTAGTTGCCCTCGTCGGGGGGCACGCGGAAATCGACCACCCACGAGTCGGACGGGCCGGCGGTGACGGTCTGGCCGCCGACAAAGGTGTTCTCCGGGTTCGGCGTGCCCTGCCAGTAGGCGTAGTCCCAGATGATGCCGACAAGATGGAACGTGGAGACGAGGTTGGGCCCGACGTTGAGGAAGTTGATGCGCACGAAGTCGCCGGGGCGGACCTTGATGGGGCTCTCGACGTAGCGGAAAAGCTTGCCGTTGAACATGACGTAGGCGGCGTGGCCTTCGACGGCGTCCTTGCCGCTGGCGTAGAGCTCGTGCTGCACAATGTAGAGCTCGACGTCGGGCTTGTGGCCGATGATTTCTTCGGCCTTGAATTTCACGGTCTTCGGCTTGACGACGAACATGCCATACTGGCCGAGGAGCGTGTGCATCGGGATGGCGTGGCCGCCCGGCGCGCAGTGATACATGTAAACCCCGGGGTGGTTGACGCGGAAGAGGAGGCTCTTGGTGCCGCCGGCGGGGATCTTGCCGAAATATTTCGAGGTCTGCGTGTAGGCGGCGTGAATGGACACGCCGTGCTCGATGTCGCCCTTGTTGACGACGGTGAACTCGATCACGTCGCCCTCTTCGGCGACAAGGGTGGGGCCGGGGATGGTGCCGTTGACGGTGAAGCCGCTGTAAACGACGCCGTTGCCGATGAACACATCGCTCTCGCGCATTTCAATGGTGAACTTTTTGTCGGCCTTGGTGCCGGGGACGACATAGCTGGTCTCCCACATGCCGAGTTTCTTGTCGCGGTCGATGACCGCCTGGAAGGGATGGGCGGGCGGCGTCGCGGCCGGTGCGCCCCCGCCGCCACCCGTGGCGGCGGCGCCGAATTGCAGGGGCGCGCCACCGGCGAAGGCGAGCAGGTTGTCCGCGCCGCTCCAGCCGGAGTTTTTCACCAAGGAGGTGAGCTCGGTGGCGTGGGCCGAGGGGGTGCTGCCCCCGAGCAGACGGCGGGCGAGCAGATTGTTGCAGGCTTCACAAGCCTGGGCGGGCGAAACCAGCAACAGCAGGGCGGCAAAGCTGCCGGCCAGCATGAATCGGGCTGGACGAAGCGACGGACAGTGGAGTTTTTTCATCGGGATATGGATTGAGGAGGGACCGCCAGCGGGTGGTGGGCAGGTTTCAAGCTGGCGTGCCGAGATTAGGCCAAGCCGCCGCGGCATTCCTTGATTTGAGTCAACAAAACCCCGGTATTGTGGCGGGGACGGGCGGCGGGTGGTCCGCCCAGATGACGCGACCAGCCGGCCCAGAGGCTGAACCGTAACCGGGGGCAGAAGCTACGCCCCGCTGAACTCGCTCAAAGCAGCTTGTGATCCCGGGCCCAGCGGATGAACTCCTGCTCGAGCTGGTCGAAGGACTCGATGACGAACAGCGTGTCCTGGAAATGCCAGATGTCGTAGGGCTGCGCCGCGAGCGTCTCGGGCCGGTAGGGCACCTTCTTCACCTTGTCGGTCAGGCTGTGCTGCGTCTCACCGGAGGAGGAGATGATGCCGTTGCCGTAGATGCGCGGGCCGCCCGGGTTCTTGATCAGCCCGAACTCGACGGTGAACCAGTAGATGCGCGTCAGGCCCTCCTCGACGGCCGGATCCTTGCAGTTGAGCGCGGCCTGGCCGATCTTCTGGTAGAAATCGGCGAAGCGCGGATGCACGATCATCGGCGTGTGGCCGTAGATGTCGTGAAAGCAGTCGGGGGCCGGCGTGTAGTCCAGCTCCGAGCGGGCGCGGATGTGGTCGGTGCAGGGAAAAATCCGGCGGGCGAGATAGGAGAAGAAATCATGCGCATCGAGCAGGCCCGGCGTGCGGGCGATCTGCCAGTTGGTGGCCTTTTGCAGTTTGCGCGAGACATCGGCCAGCGCCGGGATGCGGTCCGGCTCGAGCTTGAGTGCGGCGAGTCCGATCAGGAATTCATCGGCGGCGCGGCCGGGCAGCAATGTTTCCATCCGGGCGTGGAGCGTGCGCCAGACATCCTGCTCGTCGGCGGTGTAAGCCGGATACTTGCACTCGGCGCCCACCGGCAGCGGGGCGGTGAGTTTGTGAGGGATGCAACGCGGGTCGTCGGCGCCGGTCGGGGTCGCGGGTTGGGCGGGGGTGTTCTGCATGTTCTGGAGCTTGGGCGTATCCGTCGGAGAATCGAATGCGAAGCGGCCAATTACGCCGAAAAGACTAGGGTGGTCTAAGCGCCGCCGAGGGGCGGGGTGGTCTCGCCGGGCTTGGGCGCCGGTGGACGGGGCTTGCGGCGATCGATGCCGTCCCACTTGGCGGGGGCGGGGTTCACCAGGGTCTCGGCCAGATGCAACGGCAGCTTGGCGAAAACATAGAGCAGGGGCAGCGCAGCGAAGAGGGCGAGCGCCGAGGTGTTGGGGGTGAGTCCGCCGAACAGGGCCGCCGAGGCCGCCATGATGAAAATTGCGGCCCAGATGAGCGTGCTGGCCAGGGTGGGCCAGACAATGGCCTTGAGCCAGGTGCGCGCGGGACGACGCGACCGCCAGAGCGGCGACGCCGTCAGGGCCAGCACCGTGCCGAAGAGCACCACGCCCGCCGCGCCCCCGCCGAGGATGGTGCCTGCCGTGAACAGGAAAGCATCAAGCAGGCCGAACACTTTCGTGACGAAGAGACCGAGTTTCACATTGGCGTTGGGTGCGGAGAACAGGTCGTCCCGATCATAAAGGCTGGTGAAGCGACCCGCTTCGATCCGGCGGTGGCGGGCCAGATAGTCCGCCATCCGTTGGTCATGGAGGGCCGGGTTGGCGCTCCGGAGCCGTGCGGCGCGCGGCACTTGCGGGACACCGTCCATCACGCTGGCCACCTCGGGATAATCACGCCCCAAGGCTTCGCGGGCGGCGGTGACGTTAAAGGGGGTCGCGAGGCTGAGCGGACTCCAGCCGTATTCGCTCTCGCGCAGCCGGGAGGCAAAGGTGCGCGCCAGCGCGAGGGGGTGCTGGTCCAGCGCCACACCGGACAACTGGTAATTGAAATTGGTCCAGCCGGAGGCGAAGGAAGGTGACAGGACGGTCAGGCCCCACGCGGCTGCGCTGCCGGCAACCAGCAGGATGAGGCCATGCTTGAGTGCCCGCACCAGTTCGCGGGCCAGCCACGGGCGGAATTTTTCCGACGAAATGCCGGTGGATTTGATCGCGCTCATGCGCAGGTGAGCAAGGCAGGGTCGGGGGCGGATGTCACGCCCGGGCGTGAATGTAGGTGGCGCGCTTGCGCGCCACGTTGCGCGCAAGCTCGCCACCTACAGGGCACCGGCATGTGTTTCCGGGGTTCATTCAGCGATTGAGGAGAGCCGCCACGCGGGTGCGGCCGCGCACGGCGAGCTTGCCGAAGATGGCGGCGAGCTGGGTCTTGATGGTCAGCGGGCTGCGGCGCAGCTCGGCGGCCACTTCCGCGTTGCTCAAGCCCTCGCGCACGCGCATGGCGACCTCGCGTTCGCGCTCGGTCAGACGGGCGAGCAGGGCCACGGCGCCGGGCGAGAGCGGCCGGTGCCGGTCGCCGCGCGGACGGCGGTAGTCGAGCTGGATGTGGAAGGCGGGCGCCACGGCGCCGGGCGCGGCGTGCAGCTTGATGCGGGCGTGCAATCCGCGGGTGTTGTCGCTCACGACCTTGGTCGGGGCCGTCGGGGCCGGGTCGGCGCGCAGTTCGTGGCAGGCGGTGATCAGCGGTTCGGGCACGCGGAAGGCGGGGCGGGCGCGGAGGGCGGCGGCGTGGCGCTCGCCGTGATTCCACACCGCGCAGGCGCGCGCCGCCTCGTTGTTGAACCAGAGCGGATGGCAGGCGCCGTCGAGCAACAGCAGGCCGACGGGCACGTCCTCCAGCATGGCCAGCACGTGGTCGAGCAGCGGGGTTTGGGCGTCAGGGCGGAGCATGCAGTGGGGTAGGCTGAACGGAGCAAATGGTCGATGGGCCCGGGGAGGCAAGCGCGATTACTCCGTCCGGAGTATGGTTGCTGGCCTGCCCAGGGAGTAGAGTGGGCGGTCCCGGCGATCCCGCCTAAACCCCTTCCCCGCATGAGCCGCACCTTTTTCGAAAAACCCGTCGAGCGCAAAACCGGCGTCAATCCCCTCGGCCTGCGCGGCTTCGACCACATCGAGTTCTATGTCGACAGCGCCGACCAGTGGCGCGACTTCTTCGTCCAGAAATACGGCATGTCGCCGCGCGCCTACGGCGACAACGCTACCGGGCTCATGGGCCGGCGGGCGCATGTCGTCGGCCAGGGCCGCGTCAATTTTGTCGTCAGCGAGCCGCAGGGCACCGGCGCGGAGGCGGATTTTGTCCGCTCCCATCTGGAGAAGCACGGCTGCGGCGTGCGCGACGTGGCGTTCAAGGTGAAGGACGCGAAGCTCGCGTTCACCGAGGCCCAGCGCCGCGGGGCGAACGCGGTGCGCGGCATCTTCGAGGATGCCAACATCGTCCATGCCGCCATCGCGGCCTACGGCGACACCATCCACAGTTTCGTCGAGCGCCGCGGGCGCGGCGAGTTCATGCCGGGTTTCATCAACGTCGCCGGAGGCATTGACGACCGGGAGATCAACTTCGCCATGATCGACCACGTGGTGGCCAACGTGGAGCGGATGGACGAGTGGGTGACGTATTACGAGCAGGTGTTCGGCTTCGACCTGTTCATGCACTTCGACATCAACACCGGCCGTTCCGCGCTCATGTCGAAGGTCGTCAGCTCGACCGACGGCTGGATTAAGCTCCCGATCAACGAGCCCTCGTCGGCCAATTCGCAGATCCAGGAATTCCTCGACCAATACAACGGGGCCGGCGTGCAGCACATCGCGCTGCTCACGCCCGACATCACCGCGACCATCGAGGAGATGCGCAAGATGGGCCAGGAATTCCTCGACGTGCCCGACAGCTACTACGACGGGAGCTTTGACGAGCGCGTCGGCCGGATCCAGGAGGACAAGGCGGCGTTGAAGAAGCTCAAGATCCTCGTCGACCGCGACAACGAGGACGGCTACCTGCTCCAGCTTTTCACCAAGTGCGTCTTCGCGCGGCCCACCTTGTTCTTCGAGGTCATCCAGCGGCGCGGGCGCTCGATCGGCTTCGGCGAGGGCAACTTCCGCGCGCTCTTCGAGGCCATCGAGCGCGAGCAGGCCCGGCGCGGAACGCTTTGAGTGAGGGTGAAAGTGACAGTGAAAGTGTTCCCCTGACGCACTCTTGCTGATCCCCTCACTTTCACTTTCACTCTCACTTTAATCCCTCCTCCACCATGCCCCAATACCTCAAGCTCGGTTCGTTGCCCCGGAAGCATCATCTCAAGTTCCCGCGCGATCCCGCGGCGAGCTACAAGGGCGAGGGCCTGCACTACGAGCACGTCATCACGACGGAGGGCTTCGACCGCGCCTACACCATC
>LNFM01010189.1_pt1 | contig 13352 bp, 13 predicted proteins | sample 596031 | NCBI WGS metagenome assembly LNFM01 (sample SAMN04254537, study PRJNA301005) | activated carbon metagenome | isolation source: dual media filters at the Ann Arbor, Michigan drinking water treatment plant | place: USA: Ann Arbor
CCACGCGGTGGTGCTGCAGCCCGGCGAGGACGCCTGGCCGATCGAGTTCGAGCTGCGCACGGTGATGGATGGCGAGGCCGAGGAGCACATCGCCGAGGTCGCGAAGGTGCTGTCGCGCTACGTGGACCTGGTGGCGGTGCGCGCCTTCCCGAAGTTCCAGGACTGGTCGGTGGACCGCGAGGACCGCGTGCTGCGCGCCTTCGCGAAGTACTCGACGGTGCCGGTGATCAACCTCGAGACCATCACCCATCCTTGCCAGGAGCTCGCGCACGCGATGGCGCTGCAGGAGCACTTCGGCACGCCGGACCTGCGCGGCAGGAAGTTCGTGCTGACCTGGACCTACCACCCCAAGCCGCTCAACACGGCCGTGGCCAATTCGGCCCTCACCATCGCGACCCGGATGGGCATGGACGTGACCCTGCTGTGCCCGACGCCGGAGTACGCGCTCGACGAGCGCTACCTGGGCTGGGCCCGCGACAACGTCGCCGAGTCGGGCGGCAGCTTCCGGATGAGCCACGACATCACCGAGGCCTACACCGGCGCGGACGTCGTCTACGCCAAGAGCTGGGGCGCGATCCCGTACTTCGGCCGCTGGGACCAGGAAAAGCCCGTTCGCGATGCGCACCGCCACTTCATCGTCGACGAGGCGAAGATGGCGCTGACCAACCAGGGCGTCTTCAGCCACTGCCTGCCGCTGCGCCGCAACGTCAAGGCCACCGACGGCGTGATGGACGCGCCGTACTGCATCGCCATCGAGGAAGCCGAGAACCGGCTGCATGTGCAGAAGGCCGTGATGGCCGCGCTCGCCAACCAATAAACGCACGGAAAACCGCCAATGACCCCCAAGAACATCATCCTCGCCTTCTCCGGCGGCCTCGACACCAGCTTCTGCATTCCGTGGCTCAAGGAGCGCGGCTGGGACGTGCATACCGTCTTCGCCGACACCGGCGGCGTCGACGCGGAGGAGCGCGCCTACATCGAGGCCCGCGCGGCCGAGCTCGGCGCGGCGAGCCATGTCACGGTCGACGGCGGGCCGGCGATCTGGAGCGGCTTCGTGAAGCCCTTCGTGATGGCGGGCGAGGGCTACCAGGGCCAGTACCCGCTGCTGGTGTCCGACCGCTACCTGATCGTCGACGCCGCGCTCGCGCGTGCCGCCGAGATCGGCACCCGCGCGATCGCGCACGGCTGCACCGGCATGGGCAACGACCAGGTCCGCTTCGACCTGGCGGTGAAGTCGGCCGGCGATTACGAAATCATCGCCCCGATCCGCGAGATCCAGAAGGAACACACCCAGACCCGCGCCTACGAGCAGGCCTACCTCGAGGAGCGTGGCTTCGAGGTGCGCGCCAAGCAGAAGAGCTACACCATCAACGAGAACCTGCTCGGCCTGACCATGTCCGGCGGCGAGATCGACCGTTGGGAAGCGCCGGGGCAGGGCGCCCGCGGCTGGTGCGCGCCGCGCGCCGACTGGCCGGCGGCGCCGCTGCGGGTCACGCTCACCTTCAAGGAAGGCGAGGCGGTGGCGCTGGACGGCGAGGCGATGCCGGGCGCCGACCTGCTGGCGAAGCTCAACGGCCTGTTCGCCCGCTACGGCGTCGGCCGCGGCCTCTACACCGGCGACACGACGATCGGACTCAAGGGCCGGATCATCTTCGAGGCCCCGGGCCTGGCGGCGCTGCTGGCCGGCCACCGCGCGCTCGAGGAAGCCGTGCTGACCAAACAGCAGAACCGCTTCAAGCCCGAAGTCGCGCGCAAGTGGGTCGAGCTGGTGTACGAGGGCTTCTACAACGATCCGCTGAAGGCCGACCTCGAGGCCTTCCTGCAGTCCAGCCAGGCCTGCGTCAACGGCGAAGTGGTTCTTGAAACCCACGGTGGCCGCGTGGATGCCGTGGCCGTGCGCTCGCCGCACCTGCTGCACGCCAAGGGCGCCACCTACGCGCAGTCGGCGGACTGGGGCGTGGCCGAGGCCGAAGGCTTCATCCGCCTCTATGGCATGAGCAGCAGCCTCTGGGCCGAAATCAACCGGACTGCCCGATGATCCAGGACGTACTCAAGCACCTCGAAGCCCTCGTTTCCTTCGACACGCGCAACCCGCCGCGCGCCATCGGCACGGGCGGCATCTTCGATTACCTTCGGGCCCGCCTGCCGGGCTTCACCTGCACCGTCACCGACCACGGCGCCGGCGCGGTCTCGCTGCTGGCCGTGCGCGGCGCGCCGAGGCGGGTGTTCAACGTGCACCTGGACACCGTGCCTTCGTCGCCGGGCTGGAGCGCCGACCCGCACGTGCTGCGCGTCGCCGGCGACCGCGCCATCGGCCTGGGCGCTTGCGACATCAAGGGCGCCGCGGCCGGCCTGCTGGCCGCGGCGGCGCGCACAGCGGGGGATGCCGCTTTCCTGTTCACCAGCGACGAAGAGGCCAACGACGCGCGCTGCATCGCCGCCTTCCTCGCGTCCGACCACGGCTTCACCGAAGCGATCGTGGCCGAGCCGACGATGGGCGAGGCGGTGCTGGCGCACCGCGGCATCAGCTCGGTGCTGATGCAGTTCACCGGGCAGGCCGGTCATGCGTCCGGCCAGCAGGCGCGCACGGCCAGCGCGCTGCATGCGGCGATCCGCTGGGGCGACCGGGCCCTGGACCATGTCGAGTCGCTGGACCACGCGCGCTTCGGCGGACTCACCGGTCTGCGCTTCAACATCGGCCGGGTCGAGGGCGGCATCAAGGCCAACATGATCGCGCCGCGGGCCGAGCTGCGCTTTGGTTTCCGGCCCTTGCCGTCGCAGTCACCGGCGGATTTGCATGCGCGTTTCCGCGGCTTCGCCGACCCCGCGGCGCTGGCCGCGTACGAAGAAACCTTCAGCGGCCCCTCGCTGCCCGCGGGCGACATCGCCGGGGCGGAGGCGAAGCGGCTTGCCGCGCGCGACCTCGCCGACGAACTGGGCCTGCCGATTGGCAATGCCGTGGATTTCTGGACCGAGGCCTCGCTGTTCTCGGCCGCCGGACTGACCAGCTTCGTGTTCGGCCCGGGCGACATCGCGCAGGCGCACACGGCCGACGAGTGGGTCGCGCTGGAGCAGCTTGAAACCGTTGCCCGTCATTACGTCCGCCTGCTGGAGGCCTCATGAATGCGCTAACCCTTGCCGCCCCCGCCGTCGCCGCGGGCCAGCCCGAAACCCTCCGGAGGGCGCTTCCGTTCTCCGCCGCCTGCCTTGCCGACCCTGACCATGACTGAGATGCGCACCACGATCGTCCGCCTGCTGTCCAACATGGCCAGCGCCAAGGAGATCCAGCAGTACCTCAAGCGCTTCAGCCAGCTCGACGCCGAGCGCTTCGCCGTGGTCAAGGTCGGCGGCGCGATCCTGCGCGACGACCTCGATGCGCTGGTGAGTTCGCTCTCGTTCCTGCAGCAGGTGGGCCTGACGCCCATTGTCATCCACGGCGCCGGCCCGCAGCTGGACGAGGAGATGAAGGCCGCGAAGATCGAGAAGGTCACGGTGGACGGCCTGCGCGTCACCGACGCCGCCGGCCTGGCCATCGTTCGCCGCGTGTCGCAGCAGGAGAACCTGCGCCTGGTCGAGGCGCTGCAGGCCCAGGGCGTGCGCGCCACCTCGATCACCTCGGGCGTGTTCGAGTGCGACTTCCTCTCGAAGCGCAAGTACGGGCTGGTCGGCAAGGTCGAGGCCGTGCACGTGGCCAGCATCCAGGCCGCCATCAAGGTCGGCTCGATCCCGGTGATCGCCTCGCTGGGCGAGACCGCCGGCGGCCAGATCCTCAACGTCAACGCCGACTGGGCCGCGAACGACTTGGTCAAGACGCTGCAGCCGTACAAGATCATCTTCCTCACCGGTACCGGCGGCCTGCTCGACGGCGACGGCAACGTGATCGATTCGATCAACCTCAGCACCGAGTACGCCGAGCTGCTGCGCCAGCCGTGGCTGCACTCGGGCATGAAGGTGAAGATCGAGCAGATCCACGACCTGCTGATGGCGCTGCCGCCGGCCAGCTCGGTCTCGATCACGCGCCCCGACCAGTTGGCGAAGGAGCTGTTCACGCACCGCGGCTCGGGCACGCTGGTGCGCCGCGGCGAGCAGGTGCGCAGCGTCACCTCGTGGAAGAAGCTCGACCTCAAACGGCTGAAGTCGCTGATCGAGTCGGGCTTCGGGCGCAAGCTGGCGCCCGACTACTTCGAGAAGACCCCGCTCTACAAGGCCTACGTCAGCGAGCACTACCGCGCCGCGCTGGTCATCACGCTCGAGGACGGCATTCCGCACCTGGACAAGTTCGCGGTCAGCGACGATGCGCAGGGCGAAGGCCTGGGGCGCGCGGCCTGGCAGGTGATGCGGGCGGAGACGCCGCAGCTGTTCTGGCGCGCCCGCGCCGGCAACCCGGTCAACGATTTCTACTTCGACGAGGCCGACGGCTGCATGAAGGGCGATAAGTGGAACGTGTTCTGGTACGGGCTGGAGGGCTGGGAGCAGGTACGCTACGCCGTCGAACACTGCCTGGCCCGGCCGGCCACGCTCAAGGGCTGACATGATCACCAACCTGCACTGGACCATCCCGCCGATCCTGCAAGGCATCCACGTGACGCTGGAGCCGCTGCAGCGCGAGCACGGCGAGGAGTTGCTCGCCGCGGCGTCCGACGGTGAGCTGTGGAACCTCTGGTACACCACGGTGCCGGGGCCGGAGACGGTGCGCGGCTACATCGCCAGGGCGATGGAGGACCGCGAGGCCGGCACGGCGATGCCGTTCCTGGTCCGCAATGCGGCCGGCGACCCGGTGGGCAGCACGCGGTTCTTCCGGATGGATCCGGTAATCCCCAGCCTGGAGATCGGCTACACCTGGTACTCACAGCGGGTGCAGCGCACGGCGCTCAACACCGAGGCCAAGCGGCTGCTGCTGGGGCACGCCTTCGACGCGATGGGCTGCAGCGTGGTCGAACTGCGCACGCACGTGTTCAACCAGCGCTCGCGCAAGGCGATCGAGCGGCTGGGCGCGCATTTCGACGGGATCCTGCGGCGCCAGATGCGGATGGCGGATGGGCACCTGCGCGATACCGCGGTGTACTCCATCCTGGACAACGAGTGGCCGACGATTCGCCGGCACCTTGATTTCAAGCTGGAACATGGGGTGGTGCCGTGAGCCTGTCCGTGGTCTCCCGGGAGTCGCTGCAGTGAACGGGTCCATTTCCCTCGGCCTGGTCGGCGCCCGCGGCTACGTCGGCGCCGAGCTCATCAAGCTGGTGGCGGCGCACCCACGCTTCACGCTCGGCTTCGTGTCCTCGCGCGAGCGCGCCGGCCAGCGGCTGGCCGACCATGAGCCAGCCTATGCCGGCGACCTGCGCTACGTGAACCTGCATGCCGAGGCGGCCGCGGGGCAGGGCGCCGACGCGCTGGTGCTGGCGCTGCCCAACGGCATGGCGGCCCCGTTCGTGGCCGCGCTGGACGCGAAGGCGCCTCGGACGGTGCTCGTCGACCTGTCGGCGGACTACCGCTTCGATGACATCTGGCACTACGGGTTGCCCGAGCTGACCCGCGCGTCCGCGCCCGGCGCGACCCGCATCAGCAACCCGGGCTGCTACGCCACGGCGATGCAGCTGGCGGTGGCGCCGATGCGCAGCTGGCTCACCGGTTCGGTGCAATGTTTCGGCGTGTCGGGCTACTCCGGCGCCGGCACCAGCGCTTCGGACAAGAACGACCCGGACAAGCTGCGCGACAACCTGATGCCGTACGCGTTGACCGGCCACGTGCACGAGCGCGAGGTGACCCGCCAGCTCGGCCACGCGATCGAGTTCATGCCGCACGTGGCGCCGCACTTCCGCGGCATCACGCTCACCGCCAACCTGCACCTGGCCGAGGCCACGACGCTCGATGCCGTGCGCGCACGGTACCGCGCGGCCTACGCCGGCGAGCCGCTGGTGCAGGTGCTGGAGGAGGCCCCCTGGGTCAGCCGCATCGCCGGCCGCCACGGTGCCGAAGTCGGCGGCTTCACGCTGTCGGCCGACGGCCGCCGGCTGGTGGTGGTGGCCACGCTCGACAACCTGCTCAAGGGTGCGGCGACGCAGGCCCTGCAAAACCTCAACCTGGCCTTCGGCCTGCCGGAAACGATGGGAATCCCGACATGAGCGAGCTGCTTTGGCAGAAACCCGGCGTGGAGGTGGACCCGCGCATCCAGGCCTTCCTGGCCGGCGGCGACGTGCTGCTGGACCGCGAGTTCATCCAGGACGACATCACGGCGTCCGCGGCGCACGCCCGCGGCCTGGCCCGCATCGGCATCCTCACGGAAGACGAGTGCACGGCGCTTTGCCGGGAGCTGTCGCTGCTTTCCGCCGACCTGCTGTCCGGCGACTTCGTGCTCGACGAGCGCTTCGAGGACGGCCATTCGGCCATCGAATCGCGCCTGGTCGAGCGCCTGGGCGATACCGGCCGCAAGATCCACACCGGCCGCAGCCGCAACGACCAGGTGCTGGTGGCCACACGCTTGTGGCTCAAGCGCAAGCTGGGCGAACTGCAGGCGGTGTGCCGCGAATCCGCCGAGGTCTGCCTGCAGCGCGCCGAGGCCGAGGCGCTGCCGATGCCCGGTTACACCCACCTGCAGCGCGCCGTGGTCTCGTCCACCGCGATGTGGTGGGCTGGCTTCGCGGAGGCTTTCGTCGACAACGCCGTGCGCGCCGGCCAGGCCCGTGACTGGATCGACGCCAACCCGCTGGGCACCGCCGCCGGCTACGGCGTCAACCTGCCGCTGGACCGCGAGGGCAGCACGAAGGAACTCGGCTTCGCCCGCACGCAAGTCAGCCCGATCTACGCCCAGCTTTCGCGCGGCAAGTTCGAGATCGCCGCGGTGGACGCGCTCGGCGCCGCCATGCTCGACCTGCGCCGCCTGGCCTGGGACCTGAGCTTGTTCACCACCGCCGAGTTCGGCTTCGTTGGCCTGCCGCCGCAGTACACCACCGGCAGCTCGATCATGCCCAACAAGCGCAACCCCGACCTGGTCGAGCTGATGCGCGCCACCTACGCCAGCGTCGCCGCCGCCCGCACCGAACTCGAGAACCTGCTGTCCCTCCCCAGCGGCTACCACCGCGACCTGCAGTACACCAAGGGCGCGCTGTTCCATGCCTTCGGCCGCGGCCTGGGCGCGCTGGCGCTGCTGCCGAACCTGTTGCGCGGCCTGCAGTGGAAGCCCGAGCGGCTGGCGCAGTCCTTCGACGACGGCATGTTCGCCACCGACAAGGCGGTGGAACTCGCGGTCGCCGGCTTGCCTTTCCGCGAGGCCTATCGCCTTGCTGCCGTTGAGCCTCTGCCGATGGCCGGCGCCAATCCGCAGGCCAGCCTGGAGGCACGGGTGTCGCCGGGTGGCTCAGGCGCGCTCGGCCTGGCCGTGCTGCGCGAACGACTGGCTGCGATCGCTGGCGCGGGCTGAGTTCAGTCCTTTGGCCACACGGCCATGTCGACGCCGACGACCAAGGTGACAGAGACGGACGCGACCACATAGCAGAGCAGCTGGTCGCGAAGCTTCAGCTGCAGGCGCCGGCTCGCGACCACCACGAGCGCCAGCAGCCCGCCAACCACCAGTACCGGCAAGGTCCAGGTGCCCAGTCCCAGCAGCTGGCTAAGTTTCGCCTCGTCATTCGGGTTGAGCACGCTCACGCCGGCCGCCAGCAGCCGCATGAAGAAGGCGATGTAGAGCAGGGCGAAGCCCAGGTGGCTGCGTGACTTTCCGACCAGCCAGAACCCCACCAGCCCCTGGCCCACCGTGAGCAATGGCCCGGCACCGGCGATCAGGGCCAGGTCGCGCGAGGTCACCGAGCCGAGCGGCGTCACCGAGTTGAGCGTGGCCACCATTTCGTAACCGAGCAGGGCGCCCGTGAGCCAGTGCGCGAACTCGTGGGCCAGGAAGCTGGCGATACCGACCAGCAAAAGCACGACGTAGAACCTTGCTGGGAACACGGCGTTCGAACGGGGCATGTCGGTCTCCAATGGATTGGCCGCGGCTTGCTGGGCCTACTCTGGTGGCGTGAGGCGATCCAGGTCCAGCGGGCGCAGGATTCGCGACGTCCGCATGACGTGCACGACGTGGACCCGCTGACGGTCGTGCCGATAAAGGACGCGACAGGGCGGTTCCACGAGGTGGCGGTACCGGCTCCGCGGCCCCAGTTCGGGCACGCGGGAGCCACTGGCGGGATGTACGGCGAGCTGGCCCACGTGTTCGTAGACGCGCCTGACCAGGGCGGCCGCGGCCGCCGGGTTCTCCAGTGCGATGTAGTCCGCGATGGCTTCGAGATCCGCCAACGCCGGCTCCGTCCAGATTACTTCAACCATTTGCCCAGGCGCTTCCCGGCCTGGGCATGGCTCAGGGTCCGGCCCTCGGCGATCGCCATTTCACCGCGCGCGATGCCCTCGAGGACAGTCATCCGTTCCTGCTGCAGCTCGTAGGATTCCACATCGACCAGATAGGCGCTGGGCAAACCATGCTGCGTGATCAGGATCGGCTGCTTGTCCCGCTCGACATCCGCGAGCAGTTCCGTGGCCTGGCGCTTTAGCGTGGTGACGAGTTCGGTGCGCATGAAGTGACACTAAAGTAGCACTTTTCGTGTGTCAATCGCTGGCAAACCGGGTGCCGCGGGGACTCGGCGACAGACCCGAGCCTGGCCGGCTACGCCTTGGTGCCGTCGGGCTCGACGACGACCGCCGTGCCGTAGCAAAGCACTTCCGTCAGGCCGGTCATGATCTCGGTGGCGTCGTAACGCATGCCGATGATGGCGTTCGCCCCGAGCCTGCGCGCCTCCTGCACCATGTCGCGGTAGGTCTCCTGGCGCGCCTGCTCGCAAAGCTCGGTGTAGATGGTGATGTTGCCCCCGAACAGGGACTGGATGCCGCCCAGGAAGTTGCCCACGACGGAGCGGGAGCGGACCGTGATGCCGCGGACCACGCCCAGGCTGCGCACCACGCGCTGCCCGGGAAGTTCGAAGGCCGTGGTGACGCTCGAGTTCACGAGGCCTGATGGGGTTCGGCCCGCGTTTGGGTAGGTGCTGTTCCTCGGATCAGTCACGTTGCCTTTCTCCTTGTCGGCGCGAACTGCCGGACTATTCCGGCTTGGGCTGGCGCAGCACGCGCAGCGACACCAAGAGCACCAGGCCGGCGCCAAGTGCCAGCACCGCCCAAAGCACCCAGCGCTGCCAGTCCTCGCCGCGCTTGGGTGCCATGGCCGCGGCGCCGCCAGCTTCGCTGCCTTCGCCGAGGGTGGCCGGCTGCGGCGGCGTGCTCGAGGCGGCGAGCGCTGCCTGCACGGGGTAGTCCTCGCGCGCGGCGCGCACGCTGCCGGCAACCAGGGTGTAGGGGCGCGGGCCCTGGGCCAGCAACACGAAGCGCTCGGGGCGGTACTGCAGCTGCAGCGTCGGTGCCTTGGCGAGCGCCGGCTTGCTGGCGATGCGCCACTGGCGGTCGCGGACACGGTTGACCGGCGGGGCGACGTGGCGCACTTCATCGCCGTTGTTGCCCAGGCGGAAGGCGACGAAGCTGTAGACGTTGCGCCACCAGCCTTCGGCGTCGTCACGGGTCGTGATCGCCACGGCGGCGACGGCGTTGGCGGTCGGCAGCACCACGTCCACGCGTTCGACGGTCACGCGGGCCGGGTTCGTGTAGTCGAAGCTGCCCGGTGCGTCGGCCACCGGCGTGCCGTCCAGCGACAGGGTTTTCCATTCGCGCGAGTCGGCGCCGCGCAGGCGCCGCTCGGCCTGCAGCGCGCCGATCACCGGCCACTGGCCGTCGTTCTCGATCGACAGCCGCAGGTAGCGGGCGTTGCTGCCGGTGAACTCGAGCTTCAGGCGCTCGATGCGCAGGCCGTTGTCGTCCAGCGCCACCAGCGGCATGCCGCGGCCGATCTCCTGCCAGTCGGCCAGGTCGTCGGAGGCGCTCAGCCGCACGCGCAGGTTGACGGGCAGCACGGCACCTTCGCCCAACTGTACGTGCAGGGCAGACACCGGCGGCGGATCGTCGCCGCGGTCGAGCAGCAGGTCGTGGCGTTCGGGCGGGGTGGGGGTGCTGTCGTTGGTGCGCAGGTCGAGGCCGCGCAGGTGGCCGCCGGCGTCGCGCTCGAGGCGGAGCGCCAGGCTTTCGGGCTGCCCGGGCGCCGGCAGCGGCACGCGCAGCCACGCCACCGGCTCGAGGCGGCTCTGCTCGGTGTGCTCGAACGGCAGGGGTGCGAAGGGCACCGGCTCGCCGTCGGCATTGAACACCGCGAGGTCGCGCAGGTCGGCGCGGCTGACGTGCTGCAGCACCTCCGCGTCCAGCTCCAGCACGTAGGCCGCGGCATCGCCTTCGGCCAGCACCGGCCACTGCCGCGCGTAGTCCTGCGGCGTGTTGGCGTGGGCGGCACCGGCCGCCAGCAGTCCCAGCATCAACAAAGAGCGCATGCGCTTACTCCGAACGGGGTGGGGTGGGGGCGATGCGGCCGACGATCACCAGCAGCCCGCCCACGACCAGGAAGGAAACGATGCCGGCGATGTTGCCGACGAACAGGCGGTCCACGAACGCCAGCTTCAGCAGCACCACGCCGAGCAGGCCTGCGCCCAGCCACCACAGTGCGCGGTCGCGGCGGCGCGAGCCCAGTATCCAAGCGGTGACGCCGGCCACGCACCAGGCCACGGTGAGGCTGGCCTGCGCCAGGGTTTCGCCCAGGATTTCGGGCGACCAGGGCAGGTCGGCCAGCTGGTGGCAGGCGCGCAGCACGGCCATCGTGAGCACGAACAGCGCAGCGCCCGCCCAGGCCAGCGCGCCCAGGCGGTTCGCGTCGTCGCGCGATCGCAGCGCCGCGGCCGCGACCACCAGGCCCAGCAGCAGCGACAGCTCCAGCGGGTTGAGCAGCGGGATCCAGGGCAGCGGGTCGCTGTTGCCGGGCAGGAAATTGCCAAACACCCAGCCCAGGCCGAGCGCGAGGCCCGCCAGCCCCAGCCACGCCGGGCGCCAGCGCGGGAAGTCGTTGGCAAGCGGCCAGCCGGCCAGGACCGGGTGGCGCCAGGCCAGCGCGAACATGAGCGCCAGCGGCGCCAGCACGGCCGGCAGCAGCCAGCCATCGGCCAGGTCCATGCGATCGCCCAGCACGCGCATCAGGGTGACGCCGGCCGCCGCCGACACGGCGATCAGCCAGGCGATGTGCGCGAGCGGCATCGTCGCCGAGCGCGGCTCGCGCAGGGCGGCCAGGGTCGGCAGCGCGAGCGCGAACCAGAGCCACCACAAAGCCAGCGGCGCATCGAACAGCGTCAGTTCATAGTGATACTGCGAGGACAGCGACAGCGGCAGCATCAGCACCACCGACGCCGCCAGCGGCCAAGACAGCCGCGGCCAGGCCATGGGCCCGCGCAGCAGCGCCGCCAGCACGGCGGTGAGCAAGGCAAAGCCGCCGTAGTAAAGCGCATCGAACTGCGGCGACATGTTTATCTCGATCTCGCGCAGGCCCAGCACGGTCCACCAGAACAGGCCGCCCAGGAAAAGCACGATCTGCAGCGCCACCGCCTTGCCGGCGCGATGGTAGAGCCAGCTCGCCGCCAGCCAGGCCAGCGTCAGCAGCGCCAGGTTCAGCGCATGGCCGTTGAGCAGGAAGCGCTCGGCGATGTCGCCGCGATGATCGAACAAGCTGACGACCCACGCGCCCGCCGCCAGCACCACCAGCAGCAGGCCCATCCAGCGCACGAGGCGCCGGTCCTGGCGCAGGCCCAGCCAAACCATGCCCACGCCCTGCAGCGCCCAGGCCGCCGAGGTCCACTGCGCCGTAAGTGCCAGCGGGATGGCCAGCGTGGCGAACACCACGCCGATGCCGGCGGCGCTTTGCGCCAGGTCGCGCAGGCGCGCATTGCGTTGCGCCCACAGCGCCAGGCCCGCGTAGATGGCGGCCACGAACACCGCGCTGAAAGCCAGCCCCAAGCGGTCGTCGCCCACCAGCCCCACCTGCATCGGGAAGGCCAGCAGCGGCGTGCCGAACAGCAGCGTGCCATCCACCTTGCCGTTGCGTGCGCGGCCGGCCAGCGCGTACAGCACCGGGATCGACACGTAGAACAGGAAGAACAACACAAGGAAGGGCTCGACCGTCGCGAACTTCTCCGGCGTGTAGTACTTCGCGCCCCACAGGCCGCCGATGAGGAAGGTGAAGAGAAAGCCCACCAGGTTCAGCGCGCGCCACGGCTTGTGCCAGGCGATCGCGAACACGGCGGCGTTGAGCACGGCGTAGTAGCCGAACAGCGCCACGTGGTTGCCGGTGCCGGTGGACAGCAGCACCGGTGCCAGGTAGCCGCCGATGAAGCCGAGCACGGCGAGCGCCGGGGCATCCTGCTTCACGGCCAGCACGCTGGCGCCCGCCACCAGCACCACGATCATCGCGAAGGCGGGCATCGCCCCCAGCACCTCGTAGTTGCGGAAGGCCGCGAACACCACCAGCAGCAGCACGCCGATGGCGCCGCCCTGCAGGCTCAGGCCAAAGGCCGGCTGCTCCGGCGCGCGGCGCAGGCCCCAGACCAGGCCAGCGATGGCGGCCGCGGCGATGCCGGCGAGGCGGAACTCGATCGGCAGGGTCAGCCAGCCGGCGTCGGCCGCGTACTTGATGGCGGCGGCGACGCCGAACAGCAGCACGAGCACGCCCAGCTTCACCGGCACGTTGCCTTCGAACAGCCAGCCCTTGACCACGCCGATGGCCTTCTCGAACACGTCCGGTTCGCGCGGGCCGGTGTTCCAGCTGGCCGCGGCGGGGGCGGCCTCGGGGATCGGGGGCGGCTGCGCAACCGGACGGGCAGGGCCGCCGGGTCCAGCGGTAGCCTGGGCGGCCACGACCGCGGCGGGGGCCGCGGCGGCGCGGGCGGCGGCAGGGGCCGGCGCGGACATGGCGCTGCCCGGTGGTTCCGGGACCGGAGGCGGTGCGGGGGTCGGCTTCGCGGCAACGGCCGCGGGCGCCGTGGCCCCGGCGACGGCCCCGGGACGGCGGGCCAAGAGCTCGACGCGCGCCAGTCGCTGCTCCAGCTCGGCGATCCGGCGGCGGGCCCGCAAGGCCATGCCCAGCAGGCCACCCAGCAGCGCGCCAGCGACCAGCCCGAAGGCCTCCCGGCTTCCGTCCGCGATCAGCAGGCCCAGGAAGGCACCCACGATTCCCAGTATCCAGCTCATCCGCATCCCCGCCGTGGCGTCGGGCCGAGTGTAGCCAACCGCAAGGGGATGTGAACGCCGGGGCCGGAAACGAAAACGCCGCCCTCGGGGGGCGGCGGTTCGTGGGCTCGAATGGTCGGGGAGACAGGATTTGAACCTGCGACTTCTACGTCCCGAACGTAGCGCTCTACCAGGCTGAGCTACACCCCGAGGGATTCGAGCCGGCT
>LNFM01010190.1_pt1 | contig 13352 bp, 14 predicted proteins | sample 596031 | NCBI WGS metagenome assembly LNFM01 (sample SAMN04254537, study PRJNA301005) | activated carbon metagenome | isolation source: dual media filters at the Ann Arbor, Michigan drinking water treatment plant | place: USA: Ann Arbor
ACGCTGAAGGAAACGGACGGCATTTTCGACAGCGACGCCCGCAAGGAAGTGATCAATATCTCGATCATGGATCCGAACATGCCGCCCGATACAAATCCCGACCTGGCCAAAGAGGGCAACGAGAGCGGCGCCAAGTACACCGTTCAGCAGGTCGGCCCCGGTGTCACGATCGGCATGCGGGAAGGTGGCGAGTTCGAATCCACCGACGGCTTCGGCTGGAAGGACGCCATGGACAAGGCGGCTCATGGCAGCCCGGCCGGCGCCGGCGCTACCCGGCTTGCGGATGTAGGGGCGGCGTAACCTTGCCCATTCTCAACAATCCCCGCCATGAACGCTTTGCACAAGGCCTCGCGGCGGGGAAGTCGGCGTCAGTTGCTTACGTCGAGGCAGGTTTTAAAGCCAACGACGGGAACGCCTCGACCCTTAAAGGAAATCAAAAGGTCCAGGACCGTGTGGCCGAGCTGCAGGCTAGGGCGGTTGATGGCGTGCTTTTGACGAAGGCGTGGGTCATTGAGCAATTGATTGACAACGTGAAGCGCGCCAAGTCCGGAGACAAGTTCGATGGCGCAACGGCCAATCGGGCCGTGGAGCTGCTCGGCAAAGAACTGGGCATGTTCATTGAGCGACGACAGGACGTTCCAGCATCGGCCGATATGACAGATGAACAGCTTAACAAGCGTATCCGCAGCATCGCCGACGCCATTCGCGCTGAAGATGGAATTGCTGAGCCTCCTGGAAGAGCAGGAGAGGCGGCTACAACGCACTAAGCTATCTCGGCTTTACCCGGACAAAGGGCCGCTGCGTCGGGAATTGTACCCGAAACATCTGGCATTCTTCAAAGCTGGGCTGGTCCACCAAGAGCGCTGCATGATGGCAGCGAACCGCGTCGGCAAAACGTGGGGCGTTGGTGGTTATGAAACGGCGCTGCACCTGACGGGACGTTACCCGGACTGGTGGGATGGGCGTCGGTTCGATCATCCGATTGAGGCGTGGGCCGCTGGCGACACCATCGAGACCACGCGAGACATCGTGCAGAAGGCCTTGATGGGCATTGGCGGCGATGGCGAATTGGGAACTGGCCTGATCCCGGGTGATTGCATCATCGGGGAGCCGACCAAAAAATCTGGCTCGTCCGCTGGCGCAATGGACACGGCGGGGATCCGGCACACTTCGGGCGGCAAGAGCATCATTGGCTTCAAGAGCTACGACCAAGGCCGAAAGAAATTTCAGGGCACTGCGAAGCACCTGTGCTGGATCGACGAAGAGCCTCCGATGGATGTTTATCTGGAGGCCCTTACCCGATTGATGACGCTCGATGGGCTCATGATCTGCACGTTCACGCCGATGGAAGGGCAGACCGAGGTCGCCAACATGTTCGATGAGGTAAGGGTCTTGTGAGCCGGATCGCCATCAACGCAACGTGGGACGATGTTCCACACCTGACCGAGAAGCAAAAGACTGAACTGCTCGCCGCTTATCCAGCCCACATGCGGGACGCTCGGACCAAGGGTATTCCGATGATGGGGCAGGGCGCCATCTTCCCGGTGCCCGATGAACTTATAACGGTCGAACCGTTCGTTTGCCCGGCCTACTGGCCTAAGATTGGCGGCATGGATTTCGGCTACAACCATCCGTTCGGCGCGGTCGAGCTGGCCTACAACGATGAGGCCGATGTTATCTACGTTACCAAGACATATCGCGCGTCGGGTCAGACGCCAATCCAGCACGCCGCGGCGGTGAAGCCTTGGGGCAAATGGATACCATGGGCCTGGCCGCATGACGGATTACAGCACGACAAGGGCTCGGGCGAGCAGCTGGCGAAACAGTACGAAGATCATGGCCTGAATATGCTGGGCCAGCGAGCGACGTTCCCTGATGGTTCGAATGGTGTAGAGGCAGGTCTGATGCTCATGCTCGATCGCATGGAAACCGGTCGTCTCAAGGTGTTCTCGACGGAGTCTGACTGGTTCGCTGAGAAGCGCGGCTACCATCGCAAGGCTGAAAAGAACGGCCTCGGCGTCAAGATTGTTAAGCTGCGGGAAGATTTACTCAGCGCCACCCGTTACGGCGTCATGATGATCCGCCACGCATTGTTGCCGCCTGCGCTGCGCTCCGAGAACCGGAAGAAGCACGGCAACCCACTGGGGGGCGATCCCCTTGCCGGCTATTGACGTGATTGTCCGCTGCAAGCTCTGCGGCAAGGATTACCCCTATCGCGACGATATCGAGCGCATGGACTGCGACAACTGCGAAAGCCCGCTCTCGCTCGACAATACCCGGGTCATCCTGCCAAAGCGTGAGACGAGGCAGGCGGACCCGCTCGATGGTATGTGAGGTCGTCGACGCCAACCTGCGCGATCTTTCTTACATCTGCGCGCACATGCGGGCAGTCGATCGCGCCGAAGTCGAATGCCAGGTCGACGAATGGAACGCCACCACGATCGCGGCGATGAGCCTGAGGGATTTTGCTTATGTCGTCGAACTGAACGGCAATCCTGAAGCGGCGTTCGGCGCCGGTCAGGTTCGCAAGGGTTACTGGATTGCCTGGAGCTGGATGACGATGCGCGGCGTCCGCTGCGTCCCGACCATGATCAACTACATCACAGGACAGCTGCAGCCTGACGTTTACGCCGCCGGCGCGCTGCGTGTGGAAGCCCGGGCGATGAAGTCGCACCATCAGGCGCATCGGTTCTTGAAACGCATCGGCGGTCATCTGCGCTGCGATCTGCCGGCATACGGCAAGGGCGGAGAGGATTTCGTTTTGTACGACTGGACCAGACAAAGCTATTTTACAGGAGGCGACCATTTGCCTGTTTCCTAGTGTGTCTAACATGCCAAAGCAGGCGGCCATCCCGCGCACGCCGCAACCGGACAGCTTTGCCGCGACGCAGGCTTCCGACGAGGCTCGCAGGCTTGCCGCGGCGCGTGGTGGTTCGTCCGCGAACATCGTCACGGATCTGAAGTCGAGCGATGTGGCGAGTGCGCGACCGGTACTGAGCCCGGTCAAAGCCGTGATGCTGGGGCAGTGAGGCACAATGCCGTGGAACAAAGCGCTGTTGCCGCCGGAAGCGGGACCATCGCATGAGCCTTGGAAACCTCGGGGTAGCAGCATGAACGAACATGGACGCGGGCCGATTATGGATGCCGTCGAAGCTCTAAACGAGTTTCACAAGCTTCCGTTAGAAGAGCAGAGCCGAGCGCGGGCTGAGTTCGCGGCGTATCTGCTTGCTGCCGAAGACGAGCCTGAAGCCTGATGGCAGACAGCAACGCGCAAGACATCCTGTCCCGGCAATCGCAGCTGGAAACTGTGCGCAAGCCGTATGAGTCCGTATGGCGTGACGTGGCGGAGTATTGCGCGCCGGATGCCCCTGAGTTCCTGCGGGCCGGGTTTGGGGGATCGGTCTCGGATAACCAGGTCACGCGCACCGATCGGCGGACGCGGCGGGTCTATGACACCACGGTCCGGACCGGCCAGCGCCGGCTGGCAGCGGGTCTGGAAAGCCTGATCACGCCGCAGAACGACAAATGGCAGGGCCTGACCACGGCGGCCATGGATGATGAGGAAACCGACGAGGAAAAGGAATGGGCTGAGAAGGTCCGGGATTTCCTGTTCTCGATCCGGTATTCGCCCGGGTCCGGCTACGTCCCTGCCATGCAGGGCTGCTACGCCAACATTGTCCGGTTCGGACCGGCCTATCTGTACCCGGAGGAGGATTTCTCGGGGCGCTATGTGCGCTATCGCTCTCTGCCGGTGGCTGAGGTCTGGATCGCCCGCAACAAATGGGGCGAGGTCGACACGCTGCACCGCCGCTACAAGCGCTCGGCTCGAGTTGCCTATCAGATGTTCGGCGACAAGCTGCCGCCCAAAGTCGTGCAGATGGCCAAGAAGCCCGGCCAGATGGAGGAGCAAGTCGAGTTCGTGCATTCGATCTGCCCGAACTATGACCGCAAGACCTACAAGCGGATGGGCGAGACGATCTTTCTCGAAGGCCCGTTCAAGTCGAACCATGTGATCTGCGACGGTGAAAAGGTCGTCAAGGAGAAGGATTTCGCATCGTTCCCGGTGGCCTGCTTCAACTGGGGCAGGGATGACGGCGACGATTACGGCACAAGCCCCGTGATTGAGTTGCTGACGGAAGTCAGGGAGATCAACGCGGTCCGTAAGGGCACGCTGCGCGGCCTGCAGGGTGTCACCGATCCCGCTCTGGCGCTCGGCAACAAGCTGGACTGGCTGCCGCCGCTCGACCCTGGCTCGCGCCATCCCGGCCTGATCGACGATCAAGGGCGATTGCTGGCCCAGCCGATCCTCACCGGGGCGCGGCCGGACTATGCGTTTCAGTACATCGAGCAAAGCCGCAACACGATTCAGGAAGGGCTCTACGTCAACCTGTTTCAGACGCTGGTTTCCAAGCCGGGGCAACAGACCGCGACCGAAGCGCTGATCCGTCAGGAAGAGAAGGGCGCGCTGCTCGGTCCCGCCGGTTCGTCGATTCAGGGCGGACTGTCGATGCAGACCGACCGCGAGCTGTCGATCCTTGAAGGCAAGGGCCTGTATGAGGCTGATAGCCGGTTTGTCCCGCCGGCGTCGCTGTCGGGCAAGAGCATCCGGGTCAATTTCACGTCGCCGCTGGATATCCTCCGGAAGGCGGGCGAGGCCAAGGCGGTTGTCGAGGTGTTCTCAGCGGCCGGCCAGTTCGCCACGATGGACCCCGGGGTTTTGGACAATCTCGATTTTGACGAGGGCCTGCGCGTTCTGCATTCGGCCGGCCGCGCGCCGCAGTCGATCCTCAAGCGCCGGGATGAGGTTGAAGAGATACGGGCCCAGAAGGCCAAGGCGGCACAGGCTCAGATGGGCATGGCTGCCGCAGAGCAGGGCGCCGGCATTGCCGCTGATGCCATCCCGGCCATGGCACAGGCGGCTGAAGCCGGGCTGATCCCGGGCCTCGGGGCGGCGGCTCCACAATGAAAATGGATCGCAGGCTGCTGTCCAAGCAATACTGGGAACTGCGTTACATCGCATGGCGATGCGGCGTCACGGTTCAAGAGGCGCGCGAGTTTCAGGCCAGGTTCGGCCCATCTCGCAAGCGCGTGATTGAAGCCATCCTGGCGGTTCAGCAGTGACGCCAGAACAACAGGCCGCCGAAGTCCGCCTGGCCTATGCCCGGCTGTTCAGCGACAACCCGCAACGGGGTGACGCGATGATCGTGCTGACCGATCTCGCGCGACGATCTGGATTTTACGGTGTGACGTCGATGTCCGCATGGAAGGCGGAAACCGGCAGTGCCGAAGGATACGAAATCAACGGCCACGAATTGAACGGCAAGCGTGCCTTGTTCGCGGCCATATCGAGCTTCGCCAGCCTGAACGAAAGCGAAATGCTCAAGCTAGAGCGGATCGCGCGATTTGGGTTTGCCGAGGAATAGCACTCCAACCAAGGAATATTTCATGACGACTGCGGAAGCTGGGTCCGTGGCGGGCGAAAGCGCGTCGGCGGGCATCCCGGGCGATACGCAACAGCCGCCGGTGGATGGGTCTACCGATCGCGCTGCCTCGCCTTTTGCCGGTCTTCAAGACGAAGGCATCCGGACATGGGTCGAAAAATCGGGCACGAAAACCGTTGAGGAACTGGCGAAAAAGACGATGAACCTGGAGAGCATGGTTGGCTCTTCCGTTCGCCGTCCTGCCGAAGACGCCCCGAAAGAGGAGTGGGATAAATTCCGTTCCAAAATGGGGCGTCCGGATAAGCCGGAGGCCTATGAGTTCAAGCGGCCGGAAGGCTTGCCCAGTGATCTCCCGTATGACGAAGCCCTCGCGGGCAACTTCAAGACGTGGGCTCACGGTGCAGGACTGGACAGCAAGCAGGCTCAAACCTTGCACGATCAGTTCGCACTCGCCCAGGCCGAACAGGCCAAGGCGCATGTGACCAATCTGACCAAGGCCGTCGAAACCACCGCCGACGCGCTCGTAAAGGAATGGGGCCCTCAGGATTCCGAGGGCTTCAAGACCAAGCATGAGCTGGCAAACCGCGCTTTGAAAAAGCTCGGGCTTGTCGAGAGTTTCCAGAAGTCGGGGATTATCCTGAAGGATAACGCCCTGACCGATCCTGCTCTTGCGCTGGCGTTTGCTCAAATCGGCGAGAAGATGTTCGCCGAAGACACCATCGACGGTGGCGACGCTCCGGGCGGCGACAATCCCTTCAAGGATGGTCCGACGTTCAACCTCACGCGGGCTTCTGCCCTTGCAAAAAGTGACCCTGACAAGGCGCGCGTCCTCATCAAACAGGCCGGGAAAGACCCGGCTCACTGGCTCTCCAGGAGATAGCCGCGCGCTCTTCCTTAAGGGACTACCACCATGGCTGACGCATATACCCGGATTTCGGACGTTATCGTTCCGACTCCGTACGCTCGTTATTCGTTCGAAAAGCACGTCGAAGTGCTCGACATCTTCCAGGCCGGCCTGCTCGCGACCGATGAAATGATCGCCGGCAAGCTCGGTGAGGGCGGCAAGTTCGTCCAGATGCCGGGCTGGAAGGATGTCTCTTCCGATCCTTCCGAGCCGGTCAACGACGATCCGGCCGACTCGATCGAAGTCAAGAAGCTGACGACCCGCGAAGAAACCGCGCTTCGCCAGATGCGCGCCCAGGCCTGGGCATGGCCGGACATCACCGCGGTTCTCGCGGGCGAGGATCCCGGCAAAGTCATCGCCGATCGTCAGACCGACTACTGGCAGCGCGCCATCAAGCGCGTTGTGCTGGCTTCTGTGGCTGGCGTTCTCGCGGACAACATCCTCAACGACGCCAGCGACATGATCCGCGACACCAACCTGACGATTGCAGACACCGACATCATCGATGCCGCGTATCTGCACGGCGACCAGGCGGATCGGTTCGTCGGCATCATCATGCACTCCAAGCAGATGAAGGTCCTCAAGAAGGCCGATCTGATCGACTACATGCCGCCTTCGGCCCAGGGCGGCATGATGCTTCCGACCTATCAGGGAATGCGCGTCATCGTCGATGACGGCATCACCGTGACGGGCGGCACCGAGTACAACGCCATCCTGTTCAAGCCCGGCGCCGTCGTTTACGACGAACTCCCGGTCAACACTGAAGGCGGCCCGGTCGAACTCGACCGCAAGCCCCGTCAGGCGCATGGTGGCGGCGTCACTGAAATGGTCTCGCGTCGGCAGTTCATCTGCCATCCGCGCGGCTTCGACTGGCTGCATGGTTCGGTCGCTGGCGTGTTCCCGACCGATGTCGAGCTCGCCGCGGCGGCCAACTGGAACCGGACGGCGACGAGCGTCAAGAACACTGGGTTTGTGTTCATCAGGACCACCGAAGTCTGATCGCTGCGTGAAACTTGGGGGAGGCTTACGAGCCTTCCCTTTTCTCTTTGAGGAAATACCCATGGGCTATCAGCGTACAGGCAACCCTCCGGGGCGGCCTCGTAAGTCTATTACCGAACCGCAGGCTGAGCCGCCTGAGCCTATCGAGGAGTTGATCCCCGAAACGGCCGAACCGCGCCCGCTCTCCCGCGCCCGGGAAGGCTTCCGCCGGGCCTATGCCGATCCTGCGGCCGATCTGCACAGCCCGCCGCGCTTTGGTGAACGGCGCCGGCATGTCGGAAAACGTCCGATCCTGCATCCCAACGTGATCGCGAAGTCCTGATATGGCAGCGCTGACCGTCGCGGACGTGGCGAACATGGCGCTCGGAATCCTCGTCGAAGCGCCGATCGACAGTCTCGACGATGACACCAAGGCCGCACGGCTGCTCTCCCTGCACTTCGAGACAACCCGGCAATCCGAATTGACGAAGCAGGCATGGTCGTTTGCGATCTTCCGGACCGAACTGACCTCGCTGGAGTCGGTCGCTGTGCCGATCGGATCGGTCTATCACTATGCCTTTGAGGTGCCGGAAAATTCCCTCCGCGTTTTGCCCTTGACTGAAACCGGTGAAATCGGCGGCGTGCCGATCTCCTGGAAGCTGGAAGGTGGGCTTATCCTGTCCGATTACGCTTCGCCGGTGCTGGTGCGCTATATCGGCAATCTCACCGATCCCGCCGACTGGAATCCACTGTTCGTCGAGGCCCTGGCCGCGCGGCTCGCGATGAAAATCGCCATGCCGCTCACCAACAAGACATCGGTGCTGCAGGGCGCCAAGGTCGTCTATGACGAGGCGATATCGGAGGCCCGCCGGATCAACGCGATAGAATCGGGCTCTGGTGCGGTTTCGCAATCCTGGGCCAGCGCCCGCGGCGATTGGTCGGCCCGTCCGTGACGGTTTATCCTGTCCAGGATAGCCTGGTACGCGGCGAGATCACGCCGCGGCTTCATTCCCGCGCGTCGCTGGACCTTTACCGCTCGGCTTTGGCGCTGTGCGAGAACTTCGTGACGCTGCCGCATGGCGGCATCCGAAAGCGCAGCGGAACCTACTTCGCCGGCGAAACCAAAAGCTCCGGGCAGGAACGCCCGATCCCGTTCATCTTCTCTGAAGAGCAGGCTTACATGCTGTTCTTCGGGAATGGATATTTTCGGGTCTATGCCTATGGCGGGCCGGTGCTGAATGTGTCGGAGGTGGTTGTCGAGGTCGCTACCGCCTACAGCTACGCGGACGTGGTTGATCTTCAGGTGCAGCAATCCGGCGATGTGCTTTACCTGACGCATCCGGATCATGTGCCCTACAAGGTCACGCGATCGTCAAATACCGCATGGTCGATCACGGCAACGACGTTCAATGACGGTCCGTTCGCGACGCAGAACGCCGATGAAGCGGTCAAGATGTATCCGAGCGCCGCCACGGGTACGATCACGATTACGGCCGATGCCAGTGTGTTCACGGCCGATATGGTTGGGCAACTGATCAAGGTCGCGGTGCAGACCTTCGAGGCGTGGAAGCCTTGGGAGTCGGGCGGCTATCTGACTTACTCGGCGCCGCCTCTGGGTATTTTGCGGCGGCATAACAGCAACGTCTACGAGGCTGTCGGACCGACGGTGCTGACCAACAAGATCTACATGGGCGGCACGCCCCCGACGCATCTGGAAGGCGAGGAGTGGGACGGCGGCAGCGAAGGCGCGGAGGGGTTTGACGGGGTGGTAGCCGTCAACGAAATCACGTACGGCGTCAAATGGAAGTATCTGCATTCGGGCTTCGGCGTGGCGCGCATTACAGCGGTGGCCGGCGGCGGCCTGTCATGCACCGCGACGGTTCTTTCCACGTTCCCAGCTGAACTTGTGGGGGTTGCAAAAAAATCCTATCGCTGGTCGATCGGCGGGTTTGGTGGCGATTCCGGCTATCCGCGGTCGGTGACGATCTCGGAAGAGCGGCTGTTCTTCGGGCAGAAATATTCGGTCTACGGCTCCAAGACATTCGACTTCCGCAAGTTCCGGACCGGCGCGGCCGATGATGACGCTTTGGCGTTCCAGTTGGCCGGCGCCAGCGACATTACATGGCTTGCGGAATCGGACGGTTTTGTCATCGTCGGCACGGTCGGCGGGGTCCGGACGCTCTCGGGCGGCGGCAACAACGAACCGTTGACGCCCTCGAAGTTCAAGAACCGGGGATCCCCCACAAAGCGCTGTTCTTCCATCCCGCCGGTCAAGGCCGGCTCGACGTTCGTCTATGTCGGGTTTGACCGGAAATCGATTGTCGAGATGAACTTCTCGCTCGAGCGAAACGGCTATTCGACCCAGCCGATCAGCCTGATTTCCGAGCATATTCCGAAGGCCGGGATTTCCTCGCTCTGCTACCAAAGCGAGCCGGACCCGGTGTTCTGGATGGGCCTCGATAATGGCGAGTTCGCGGGGCTTACTTACGAGGCAGACCAGAACGTGCGGGGCTGGCATCGCCAGCGGCTCGGCGGTTCGTTCGGTAATATGGACTGGGGGCAAGTCGAGTGGGTGGCCTCCACGCCGGGCCAGTCCGGGGCGGATGATGTCTGGTTCGTGGTCAAGCGCACCATCAATGGCGTGACGCGGCGCTATATCGAAGTGCTGCAGGCGCCGTTCGAATACGGCAATGTCGAGGATGCGTTCCTTGTCGACTGCGGCGTGACCTATGACGGGGCTGCAACCACGTCGCTTTCCGGGCTCGATCATCTGAGTGGGGAGGCGGTTACGGTCCTGGCGGATGGCAGGGTCTACCGGGATATTCCGGTCAGCGGCGGATCGATCACGCTTCCCGTGGCGGCGTCGAAGGTTCACGCCGGATTGCCGTACAATGCGATCGCGGAAACGCTGGAACTCGATGTCGGCGGCCGGGACGGCTCGGTCACCGGGCGGCGCAAGCGGGTTAACTCGGTGATTTTCTCGGTGCTGGAAACCGCGAACATCAAGGTTCGCTCCGCAACGCGATCGGGCTTTGAGCTGCAGAACGCCGGCCGGAACACCATCGCGGCGCCAAGCTCCACGGTTTCGCTCTACACCGGCAACCTCGATCAGGTTCATCTCGATGATTCCTGGGAAGGCCAAGGCCGCATTCGCATCGAAGCGCCAGACCCTGTGCCCTGCACCATCCGCGCGATCATCCCCGGTTTTGACAGTGAGGGTTCGTAAATGTGCGCCTTCGCTCCCCTGATGCTGGCGACCACGGCCTTGTCGGTGGTGGGCTCCGTCATGCAGGGCAACCAGGCCGCGGCGGCGGGTCAGGCTCAGCAGGCATCCTATCAGCAGGCGGCGGAAGCCGAGCGAGTCTCATCTGGATTTGAGGCGACGCGGGTTTTCGACCGTAACCGGCGCGCGACCTCGGCGGCACTGACACAAGTCGCCGGCTCCGGTGTGGCGCTGGCCGGTTCTCCGACCGAAGTTCTCGCGGACAACGCCATCCAAAGCCAGATGGATATCGACGCCATCCGGTTCGGCTCCACGATCAAGCAGAACAATCTTCGGACGCAGGGCGATCTGGCGCTGTTCTCGGGCCAGCAAAGGCAGCAGGCCGGCTACATCGGCGCGGCTACCAGCGCGGTGAGCGGCCTTACTTCGCTCTATACGCCGCGGGCCTCGGTGCGCATGGGCGGGTCTGGCTTCGGTATGGGCTATACCTGATGGCAACGATCCCGCGCCTTGTCTCAAGCCGCAGCCTCGATCCCGGCGGCGTCGTTCAATATCCGGGTGGTGATCCGGTAGGGCAGGCGCTGGAGCAGGGCGGCGCCAAGGCGCAGCAACTCGTCACGCATTACCAGGACCGGGTAAACCAGCAGGAGCGGTTCCAGTCGCTGATCCAGTTCGACGAGTTCGGTTCGCAACTGACCGGTGAGGCCGAAAAGGCCAAGGCCGAAATGAAGCCAGGGGCGCTGGGCCTGCATGACAAACTGGTTGAAACCTATGACAAGCGGTCGACCGAATGGCTGACCAAGATCCCGGAAAGCCAGCGGCCGGAGTTCGAAGCGCGGATCAGGGCGAAACGGGAATCCTTCTCGGTCGGCGCGGCCAAGCTGGAGCGCGACGAGAGTGAGCGGTTTCAGATGTCCGGCATTGAAACCCGGCTCGGCACGGCCAAACAGGGCATTCTGCAGACCGGGCCCGAAGCCATCGGCGTATTCCAGAAGGATGTCGAAGAACTGATCGACTCGTCCACCCTGACGCCAATCCAGAAGGAAGGGGCCAAGAAGAAGATCAAGGTTGACCTGCAGGAGACGGGGTTTCGCGCCCTGGCAACGCGCGATCCGGAAGCGGCGCTGAACGTCGCCAAGGGCTGGGGCGCCGACAAGGGTTTTACCGGGTCCGCGGTCGATCGCACGATGCAGCTGCTGCGCGACAAGGAGGGCTTCAAATCCTCGACCTATTGGGATGTGAATGCCGATCGCGTCGGCTACGGCTCCGACACCATCACGGCGGCGGACGGCACGGTGCGCCAGGTCAAGCGCGGAGATACGGTCAGCCGCGAGGATGCGGAGCGCGACCTGAAACGGCGGACAGCGGAGTCCCTGGGTAGCGTGCAGAGCGCGGTGGGGGCGGAAGCCTTCGCCAAGCTGAACCCCAATCAGCAGGCCGCGCTAGGCTCCGTGGCGTACAATTATGGAAGCCTGCCGGGAAGCGTTGCGGCGGCTGTGCGAACCGGCGACGCGGAAGCAATTGCACGGTCTATTGAGGGGCTGCAGGGCCACAATAACGGCGTGAACCGCAACCGCCGAATATCGGAAGCGGCTTTGGCGCGAAGCGTCGGTGACGGTCCAGCGGCGGGGGTATATGCGCCTGATCCTCGTTTTGGAGACGTTCCTGCGGATCGCCGCATGGTGCTGGCGGGCGCAGCTGATCTGGAAGTCAGGAAGCGCGCGGCGGCCCTCTCGGCGGCGGAAACACAGGCCTATAACGAGCGCCTGAACGCGCTGCAGACCGAAGTGATCGACGGCAAGGCGACGTTGGCCGATGTGCAGAAGGCCCGGCAGGATGGCTGGCTGAAGGACGCCGGCGACATCATGCGGGTGACGGGGCAGATCGCATCGCGCGACAAGGGCCTGGCCGATACCCAGAATTTCGGGGCGGCGATGGCTAATCCGGGTTTCGCGTGGAATCCGGTCGACAAGGAACAAAAGGATTGGGCGGACGCCGGTTTCAGGTCGCTCGGCGGCAACATGCAGGCGCTGCAAACGATCGCTGAGAAAACCGGGATCGTGCCTGCCAGTGCTGCGGTGGCCATGAGCGGGGCGATGTTTTCCCCCGATCCCAAGCGGGTGGAGAATGCGCTGCAGACCGCGGCCAACCTGGTCGGTGGCAGATACCCGGACATTTTTGCAGGCACCACGGGCGGCGACAAGCTAACCGAAGCGGGTTTGACGTTCCGGGAATACGTCTACGGACGGGGCATGTCGGCGGCAGACGCGACCAAGCGGATCATGGAAGAGCGCACGCCTGAATACGAGCGCAACGTCAAGGCAAAGATCAAGAAAGAAGACCTCGACCAGATCGTGAAAAAGGAACTGAACGAAGGGCAAATCCGCTCGGCGTTTGATCCGTCCTTCCTCGGCCTCGCAGTTAACCCCGCCCTGACCTTCAACCCCGAAATGCGCCAGCGTGCGATGGGGGATTATGAGACGGCGTTCCGGGATCATTTTCTGAAGAATGGCGACGTGTCTCTCAGCAAGACGCTGGCGCAAGAGGAAATGAAGAAGACCTGGGGCGTGACCTCGGTCAACGGCTCCAAGACGGTGATGAAATATCCGCCGGAACGCTCGCCGGTCTACCAAGGCATTGAAAATCCGAGCGAACATATCGCGATACAGGCGGTGACGGCGATCAAGGATTTGAACGGCGCCGATGTCGAGCGCTCGAAAATCCGGCTGGATGAAGTGAAGAACACGGCCGAGCGCTTCATGCGCGGTGAGGCTCCGACTTACGTGCTGAGCTACACCGACAAGAA
>LNFM01010191.1_pt1 | contig 13351 bp, 13 predicted proteins | sample 596031 | NCBI WGS metagenome assembly LNFM01 (sample SAMN04254537, study PRJNA301005) | activated carbon metagenome | isolation source: dual media filters at the Ann Arbor, Michigan drinking water treatment plant | place: USA: Ann Arbor
GTGGCCGGCACGCTGTGCGCCATCGGCTGCTGGCGCGTCTCATCCCGCTGGTCGGAACGCGTCCGCACCGCGATGATTCTGCCCATGGCGGTGCCAACGATTGTCTACGCTTTGGGCATCTATCGACTCTATGTCGACCTCGACCTGGTGGGCTCGGCGATCGGCATCGTCTTCGCGCACACGGTGACCGGCCTTCCCTACGTCGTGCTGACCGTCTCGGCCTCTCTCGCCAACATCGATCCCAGGCTCGAACAGGCGGCCCGCGGGCTCGGCGCGTCCGTCGGACAGACCTTGCGCTGGGTGATCGTTCCGAACGTCGTGCCCGGCATCCTGTCGGGCGCGATATTTGCTTTCATCCATTCGTGGGATGAGCTGATCGTCGTGATCTTCATCGGTGGCAGGGCTTTCTTCACCCTGCCGCGCCGCATGTGGGACGGCATCAACGACAATCTCGACCCCGTCATCGCCGTGGTGGCGACGGCCATGATCCTGTTCACGCTATTCGTTCTCAGTGCGGAGCTTGCGTTAAGGGCCCGACGACCGAGGAGCTAGGAGGCGAAGTGATGTCCGACATGCGCGATCGTCAGAATGATATCGAGCGGTTCGTCCATAATACCGACGGCAAGGTCTACTCCCGCCGCGTGTTCTTCGGCATGTGCGCCGCACTCGGCATCGCGCCGGTGGCGGCGCGCCTCAGCCCGGCAATGGCCGACCAGAAGGAACTCGTGCTGGTCAACTGGGGTGGGGATGCCGTGCGCGGGATGAAGGCGTCCTTCGTCGATCCCTACTTGAAGAAGTTCCCGGACCGCAAGGTCGCGATCGACGGCACCGGCCCCTCCACGAGCCGCATCCGCCTGATGGTCCAGAGCGGCAAGGTCACCTGGGACATCATGGACCGCAACCTCCATACGGCCCTGGAGATCGGCCCGGAGGGCATGCTGGAGAAGATCGACTATTCGGTCGTCGACAGGAGCAAAGTGCGCCCGGAGCACGCGGTCGAATGGGGCATCGGCAACTACCTCTACGCCATGGTCCTGACCTACAACACCAAGAAGTGGGGCGGCGAGGTTCCGACAAGCTGGAAGGATGTCTGGGACTTCAAGAAATTCCCGGGCAAACGGGCCTTTCGCCGCGAGCCCGACGCCGTGCTGGAAGCCGCGTTGATGGCCGACGGCGTACCCTTCGACAAGATCTACCCGATCGACATGAAGCGCGCGCTCGACATGCACAAGAAGATGAAGGAGCACGCGATCTACTACACCGTCATCGCCGACGGCCAGAACGCCTTCCGCAACGGCGAGGTCCATCTCGGCCAGCTGCTCAACACACGCGCCTGGCCGCTGAAGCAGGATACCAAGGGTCTCTACGACTGGACCTGGAACGAGGGTGTGTCGTGGGGCGCCTGCTGGATGGTGCCCAAGGGCGCCCAGGGCGGCAAGGCCATCTGGGACTTCATCGCCATGACCCAGGACCCGCAGGCACAGGCCGAGCTTCTGAAGTCCAACGGCTACGGCCCGGTCAACCCCGAGGCCTCCAAGTTCCTCGATGCCGACTGGAACAAGGTCAATCCGGGCGCACCCGAGAACTACGCGAAGATGCTGCCGGGCGGCATCGAATGGTACGCCAAGAATGCGACGGCGGCCCGCCAGCAACTCATCGACGCGCTCTCGAGCTGAGGACGAACCGACATGACCGATATCCAGTCATCCGCCCCTGCGCCGCTGCCGGCCCCGAAGCTCGGGCGCTGGGCCAACGCCAACGAACTCCCGGTCATCGACTTCGCGCCGCTCGGCCGTACCAACGAGGAGGCCAAGGAGCGGCTCGCCCGCGAGGTCCACGATGCCTGCCGTGACGTCGGGTTCCTGACGATCGTCAATCACCCCGTGCCGCCCGAGAAGATCCGCGAGATCTTCCGTCAGTCCAAGCGGTTCTTCGCTCTGCCGCTCGAGGCGAAGATGAAAGCCTACATGGGCAACTCCAACCTGTTTCGCGGCTATCTGCCGATGGACCAGCCCGGGAAGCAGAATGCCTATCGCGGCGCTGCCATCGAGGGCTTCCAGCCCCACCTCGATCCGGCGCGCATGAAGGCGCGCAAGCCGCACAAGAACGAAGCCTTCCAGGTCTCGATCGAACTGCCGGACGACGATCCGGACGTCGTCTCGGGCAAGCCGCTGCACGGCGCCAATCTGTGGCCCGACGACCTGCCGGGCTTCCGCGAGGCGGTGCTGGGATACCACGCCACCATGACCGACTTCGCTGCCCTGCTTGCCTCCGTGTTCGCGCGCGGACTCGACCTGCCGGACGGGTACTTCGCGCAGTACTACAAGAAGCCGCTGATCCAGGTCCGATTGCTCCATTACCTGTCGCAGGACACGCAGGCGGCCCTCGAGGGCGGCGACAGCCGCGCCCATCAGGACGCCGGCGGCTTCACGATGCTGCAGCAGGACGATGTCGGCGGGCTCGAGATCAAGAGCAAGTCCGGGGAATGGCTGATCGTGCCGCCGGTCGAGAACAGCTTCATCGTCAATATCGGCGACTCGATGCGGATGTGGACGAACAACCGGTTCGCCTCGACGCTCCATCGCGTCGTCAACCACTATGGCCGCGAGCGGTATTCGGTCGGCGTGTTCGCCAACCCCGACTACGACACCGTCATCCGTCCGCTGCCGACCTGTGTCGATGCCGAACACCCGCCGACCTTCGACAGCATGAAGGCCGGCGAGGCGCTGCTGTATCTCTACAGCCGGGTCTGGCCCTCCAAGGGCGAGCCGGACAAGGTTTCGTCCTACTGACCGTCCCGTCATAGGGGCTTGCAGTGGCGGCAGCGCGTGTCAGGCTGCCGCCATGACCCGAAAGAAGATCCTCGTCGCCGGGGCCACCGGCCTCGTCGGCCATGCCGCCCTGAAGCACTTCGCCACCGTCGAAGGCTGCGACGTCGTCGCCGTCTCGCGCCGAAAGCCGGACGAAACCTACGGGGCGCGATGGTTCCCGCTCGATCTCGCCGACCGGGCGGCCTGCGAGGCACTGGCGGCGGAGTTCGCGGGCGTTACGCACCTCGTCTATGCCGCCCTCCACGAACGGCCGGGGCTGGTCGCAGGCTGGCAGGAAGAAGAGCAGATCCGCATCAACGACCAGATGTTGCGCAATCTGATGGCCCCGCTCGAACGGGCGGCGTCGGGATTGCGGCACGTGGCCTTGCTGCAGGGCACCAAGGCCTATGGCGTCCATGTTCGCCCGCTCGCCGTGCCGGCGCGCGAGAACCGTTCGGAGATGCACGAGCAGCCGAACTTTTACTGGAACCAGGAGCGGTTCCTGCGCGAGCGCCAGCAAGGCAAGGGCTGGAGCTGGTCGATCCTGCGGCCCGTCCTGATCGTGGGCGATTCGGTGGGCAGCGCCATGAACGTCATTCCGGCGCTGGGCGTCTATGCCGCCTTCATGCGCCGCGCCGGCAAGACGAAGCTCGACTATCCGGGCGGTGTCGGCCGGGTGGCCCAGGCGGTCGATGCCGATCTCCTGGCCCGCGCCCTCGCCTGGTCGGGCGAAGCCGGCGCGGCGCGCAATGAGATCTTCAACGTGACCAACGGCGACGTCTTCGTGTGGCCCAACGTCTGGCCCGCCATCGCCGACGCGCTGGGCTTCGAGCCGGGTGACCACGTGCCGCTGGCGCTCGACCGCGAGATCCGCCCGCGCGAGGCCGACTGGGCGGAGATCCGCACGGCCCAGGGGCTGAGGTCGGGCACGCTGAAGGAGTTCGTCGGCCTGTCGTTCGAATATGCCGACTACACGATGGGCTACGGCCGCACGGAGCCGGGGCCGCCGGCGATCGTCTCGACCATCAAGCTGATGCAGGCCGGCTTCACCGAGGTGATGGACACCGAGGCGATGTTCCGGAAATGCTTCGCCGAAATGCAGGAAAAAGGGCTGTTGCCGCGTCCGTGAAAACGCGCTTCGGGACGTAGCCTGAGTGTCGTCAAATTGTCATATCTGCCCCGCACTTTCCCGGCCATTCTGACGGATGACGGAGGCTTGGCATGCAGAGCGAAGGGGACCGCAAGGCGCTGGAGGACCGCGTCCGCCGGGAGCTGGCCGACAGTATCGACGAGGACCTCGAGCTCGAACTGGGCGACGAAATGCTGGCCCGCCTGCCCGAGCACGGCGACGGCGACCTGCCGCAGACCGAAGGCATCGACCGGAAATTCTACTTCACCGAGCTGCTGCGGCTGCAGCGCGAGCTGATCAGGCTGCAGGACTGGGTGATCGCCCGGAAGCTCAAGGTCGTCGTCCTGTTCGAGGGTCGCGACGCGGCGGGCAAGGGCGGTGTGATCAAGCGCGTCACCCAGCGGCTGAACCCGCGCGTCTGCCGCACCGTCGCCCTTTCGGCACCGTCCGAGCGCGAGCGCACCCAGTGGTACTTCCAGCGCTACATCGCGCACCTGCCGGCGGGCGGCGAAATCGTGCTGTTCGATCGCAGCTGGTACAATCGGGCGGGCGTCGAGCGGGTCATGGGCTTCTGCACCGAAAGCGACGTCCGGGATTTCTTCGAAACGGTGCCCGAATTCGAGCGCATGCTCGTACGGTCCGGCATCATCCTGCTCAAATACTGGTTCTCGATCACCGACGAGGAGCAGAACACGCGCTTCCTGATGCGCATCCACGACCCCATGAAGCAGTGGAAGCTGTCACCCATGGACCTGGAATCCCGGCGGCGCTGGGAGGAGTACACCAAGGCCAAGGAGGAGATGCTGGCCCGGACTCATATTCCGGAGGCGCGCTGGTGGGTGGTCAAGGGCAACAACAAGCGCCGCGCGCGCCTCAATTGCATCCACCACCTTCTGCAGCAAGTGCCCTATAAGGATGTCGAACAGCAACCGATCGTCCTGCCGAAGCGCGAACACAAGCCCGACTACGCGCGCACGCCGGTCGCTCCCGAACTCTATGTCCCGGCGGTTTACTGATGGATTTCTTCAGGCGTTTCACGTTCCTCGTCTGCGCTCCGGCCTTCGACGCCGACGATCTCGAAGGCCACAGGCTCGGCGAGATCACGGTTTCCATCGAGAAGATGGGCTTCCAGGTCGTGCGGGCCCGCCGCATCGAGGATGCCGAGATGGTCGTCCAGACCGACGCCGCCATCGGCTGCATGGTCGTGGACTGGGGCAAGAAGGGCCTCGACGGCAAGGCCGCCGCGATGATCAACATGATGCGGCGGCGCGGTCTGGAGATGCCGATCGTCCTCCTCGTGCGCCGAAAGCGGCTGGAGGACATCCCCGTCGAGGTGATGGACTACATCGACGGCTACATCTTCCTCTCCGAGGAGACGCCTGAGTTCATCGCCAAGAACCTGGTGAGCCGGCTCAAGCAATATGCCGAGACGCTGAAGACCCCGTTCTTCGGCGAGCTGGTCGACTACGCCGAGGAAGGCAACCAGCTCTGGACCTGCCCCGGCCACAATGGCGGCATCTTCTACAACAGGAGCCCGATCGGCCGGATCTTCGTCGAGCATCTGGGCGAGGCGGTGTTCCGCGACGACCTGGACAATTCGGTGCTCGATCTCGGCGACCTGCTGGTCCACGAGGGTCCGGCGCTGAAGGCACAGAAGGAAGCGGCCGTCATCTTCGGCGCCGAGAAGACCTACTTCGTGCTGAACGGCACCTCCTCGTCCAACAAGATCGTGCTGCAGGCGCTGGTCGCGGAGGGCGATCTCGTACTGTTCGACCGCAACAACCACAAGGCCGCCCATCACGGCGCCCTGTTCCTCGGCAACGGCATTCCGATCTATCTCGAGACCGACCGCAACGCGCACGGGCTGATCGGCCCGATCTTCCACGAGGCACTCGACGAGAAGGCCATCCGTGAAAAGATCCGCACCAACCCCCTGGTCGCCGACAAGGACGCGTGGAAGCGCGAGCGGCCGTTCCGCGTCGCCGTCATCGAGCAGTGCACCTACGACGGCACGATCAACGACGCACGCCTGATCGTCGAGAAGATCGGCCATCTCTGCGACTACATCCTGTTCGACGAGGCCTGGGCGGGCTTCATGAAGTTCCACCCGCTCTATGCCGGCCGCTTCGCCATGGGGCTCACCGACCTCGGCCCCGACAGTCCCGGCATCATCGCCACCCAGTCGGCGCACAAGCAGCTCGCCAGCTTCAGCCAGGCCTCGCAGATCCACGTCAAGGATCGCCATATCAAGGGCCAGCGCCGCCGCATCGAGCATCGCCGCTTCAACGAATTCTTCATGCTGCACGCCTCGACCTCGCCCTTCTATCCGATCTTCGCCTCGCTCGACGTCGGCGCGCAGATGATGAAGGGGCGCTCGGGCGAGGTGTTGTGGGACGACACCATCCGGCTGGGCATCGAGATCCGCAAGAAGATGCGCGCCATCCGCCGCGAGTTCGAGGACAAGGAGCGCGACCTGGCGCGACGCTGGTTCTTCGAGCCCTTCGTGCCCAATCGCGTCACGGTGGGCGGCCGCGAGCAGGCCTGGGAGGACGTGCCGACCGACGACCTCGCCATCGACGCGCGCTATTGGGAGCTGGCGCCCGATGCGCACTGGCACGGCTTCAAGCACGTGGCGCCGGGCTATGCGATCACCGACCCCAACAAGCTGGTCGTGCTGACCCCCGGCTTCGATCGCGAGACCGGGCGCTACGCCGGGCACGGCATCCCCGCGCCCGTGGTCGCGCAGTATCTGCGTGAGAACCAGATCGTCCCGGAAAAGAACGACCTCAACTCGCTGCTGTTCCTGATGACTCCCGGAGTGGAATCGAGCAAGGCCGGCACCCTGCTGAGCGCGTTCGTGATCTTCAAACGGCTGCACGACGAGAATGCACGGTTGGAAGACGTCATCGGCGAGTTCGTTCGCAAGCGGCCGGCACGCTATGCCGGCATGCGGCTGCGCGATCTCTGCGCCGAGATGCACGCCTTCTTTCGCGAGAGCAACGTCAGCCTGATGCAGCGCGCGCAGTTCATGCCCGAGCACCTGCCCGAGCCGGCGATGCCCCCGCACGTGGCGGTCCGCGAGCTGGTGCGCAACAATGTCGACTATGTGCCGATCGAAGAGGCGGTCGGCCGCATCGCCACCACCATGTTCGTGGTCTATCCGCCCGGCATCGCCAGCATCGTGCCCGGCGAGAGGCTCGACGAACGGGCCAAGCCGATGCTCGACTACCTGCTCATGTTCCAGAAGAGCGCCAACCTGTTCCCCGGCTTCGACGTCGAGATCCAGGGCATCTATCGCGAGATCGACAAGGACGGCCGCGTGCGCTTCTACACCTACGTGGTGCGCGAGTAGGCGATCTCGACCGGCGGCGTGCTGGCGCCCGCGCCGATGGCGCGCTGCATCAGCACGCTGTCGGCCCACTTGCCGTACTTGAAACCGACACCCTCGAGGAGGCCGACCCGGCGAAAGCCGTGGGCTTCGTGAAGGCTGAGCGACGCGACGTTGTCGGCGTCGACATAGGCGAACATCTGACGATAGCCCGCGCCGGCGCAGGCCTCGATCAGCGCCGGCAGGAGCAGACGGCCGATCCCCGTCGAGACATGGTCGGGATGCACGTAGATCGAGTGCTTCACGGCATAGCGATAGGCCGGGCGCTTGCGGAACGGCACGGCGTAGGCATAGCCCACGATCACCCCATCGCGCTCCGCCGCGAGGTGCGGCAGCCGGCGCCGCAGCATGTTCTTGCGCCGCCGCTTGATGTCGTCCGTCTGCGTCGGCTCGATATCGACGTCGCCGACGCCCCGCGTGATGTGGTGCGTATAGATCGCGATCATGGCCGCCACGTCGTTTTCGGTCGACGGCCGTACCACGACCGCGCCGCGCGGCTTGTCGAGCAGGGACTCGCTCGTTGCTGACATCACCCGAACCTCCTCCGAGACGCCCGGATCAAACACGCCTCCATGACCGTTTCATGTCAGCCAAAAAAGAGGGCCCGGAGAGTTATTCACTCTCCAGGCCCCCAGACGCCCCCTCTAAACTTGCTGGCCGCCGCGGCGATGTCTCGAACCGCGTCCCGTCCATGCACGCGAAGATACGGGCCGGCGCGGCATCGGCACAGGGGGCCCTTGGTATCAATTGTTGTGGTTTCGTAACGGTCCGGAAAAGCTTGCCCGCACATGATCGGCGAGGTCGCGTGCCGCAGGACCCAGACCCGGCGGTGCATAGAGGTTGATGCGGAACTCCGGCAGCACCGGCAGCCGGGCCTCGCGGCCCAGGATGACGAAGCGCTCGGGCACCGAGGAGCGGAGCAGCGGCGCCACGGCGAGGCCGGCTTCCAGCACGGCGTAGACGGGCTCCAGCCGGCTCACCTCGCAGACGGCGCGCCAGTCGCGCCGCGCCTTGCCCAGCGCCTCGACCGCGACGGGACGGAAGACGCAGGTCGGCGCCCCGAGCGACACCGGCAGAGGATCCTTGAGATGGGCGTCTCCGTCCGGCGCACCGACCCAGACCAGCCGGTCGGTGCGCAACGTCTCGCCGTGGCGGCCGCACTCGGTCTCGGTCGTCATCGCGAGATCGACGCCGCCGGACTTCAGCGCCTCCCGGATCACGCGCGAATCCTCGCAGACGAGGCTGACGCGCACGCGCGGCTGCGCCTTGGCGAAGCGCCGCAGGATCGCCGGCACAAAGCTGCCGATGATGTCGTAGGGCACGCCGAAGCGGACCTCGCCCTCGAACTGCGGTGCGCGCATCGACGACCAGACCTCGTCGTTCATCGCCAACAGGCGGCGCGCCTGTTCGAGCAACCGCTCGCCCGCCGGCGCCAGAACCAGCCCGCGTCCCTGGCGCGTGAAGAGACGGCAGTCGAGCGCCTCCTCCAGCCGCTTGATCTGCTGGCTGGCGGCAGCCTGGCTCATGCCGAGCGCCGTCGCCGCGCGCGTGACGCCGCCCGCTTCGACGACGGTGAGGAAGGCGCGCAGCAACGCCATGTCGAGATCCTTGCGCATCCCACAACATAAGCATTTACGAACGATATTATCCAAAACATTCGTTTCTATTATTCATTGGCGGACCGTAACGTGGCGCCATGACCACCAGGATTTCAGGCCTCTGGCTGCCGCTCATCACGCCGTTCAAGGACGGCGCCATCGATTTCGCGAGCTACGACCGGCTGGTGAACCACTACATCGCCAAAGGCGTCGACGGGCTGCTGCCGCTCGGCACGACGGGGGAATCGCCGGCGCTCGACGAGGACGAGACTGCCGCCGTCATCGAGCGCACGCTGGCGGTCGCCGACGGAAGGGTGCCGGTGTTTGCCGGTATCGGCGGCAACGCCACGGCCAAGGTCGAGAAGGAGCTGAAGCGGCTCCGCCACCTGCCGATCGCCGGCATCCTCTCGGTGTGCCCCTACTACAACCGGCCGAGCCAGGACGGGCTGATCGCGCACTTCCGGCGCATCGCCGCCGCCACCGACCGCGACGTCGTGATCTACAACATCCCCTATCGCACGGCGGTCAATCTATCGAACGACTCGCTGCTCGAACTGGCGGAGGTGCCGAACATCGTGGGCGTGAAGGACAGTTCGGGCAGCGTCGAGCAGTCGCTCGAACTGCTGCGCCGCAAGCCGGCCGATTTCGCCGTCCTGACCGGCGAGGATGCGCTGTTCTTCACCATGCGCGCCAACGGCGCGGAGGGCGGCATCCTGGCGGCGAGCCATCTCATGACGGAAGGCTTCGTCGAGGTCGAGCGCTGCTTCGCCGACGACGACCTCGCCGGCGCGCGGGCCGCCTGGGCGCCGCTCGCCCGGTTCGTGCCGATGCTGTTCGCCGAAGCCAACCCGATGCCCATCAAGCATCTCCTGTGGCGTCAGGGGCTGATCGCCTCGCCCGAATGCCGCCTGCCGCTCACGAAGATTTCCGACGGGCTGGCCCGCCGGCTCGACGCGGTGTTTGCCGACAGGAAGGCGGCAGCCTAGCCGCGCGCCTTCAGGAGATCGCGGATCTCCGTCAGCAGCTCCTGCTCCTTGGTCGGCGGCGCCGGCGGCGGCGGTGCCGCCTGCTCCTGCCTGACCACGCGGTTCATGCCCTTGATCACCATGAAGAGGACCCAGGCGATGATCAGGAAGTTCACCGTCACCGTCAGGAACGTGCCGTAGCCCAGCGTCGCGCCGGCCTTCTTGGCCGCATCATAGGTCGCGGCCTGGCTGGCCGCGGGGGTGAGACCGATGAAGTAGTTGGTGAAGTCCAGTCCGCCCGCGATGCGGCCGATGATCGGCATGATGATGTCGCCGACCAGCGAGTCGATGATCTTGCTGAAGGCGGCGCCGATGATCACGCCGATGGCGAGATCCACGACATTGCCGCGCATCGCGAACTTCTTGAATTCCTGAAGCATGCCTCTTCTCCCCTTATTGTCGTCAGGTCACGCGCAGCCAGACCAGCAAAGCAGAAACCGTCACCACCGAGAAGGCCGTCGACAACAGAACGGAGGCGGTGTTCTGCTCGACCGACACATCGAACTGCTTGGCCAGCACGAAGGCGTTGGCGGCGGTCGGCAGTGAGGCCATCAGCAGCGCCACCTTGCCTGCGATCGACTCGATCGGCACGAAAAATGGCAGGATCAGCAACGCCGCCAGCGGCTGCAGCAGGAGCTTGATCAAGGTGGCGAGGCCCGCCTCGGCGAGGCCGCTCTTGATCGACTTGTCCGACAGGAACAGGCCGATGGCGAACAGCGCGCAGGGCGCGGCCGCGGCGCCCATGAGGTCGAGCCACTTCTCGACCGGGACCGGGATGGGCAGGCCGACCCATGAGGCCGCGATGCCCAGCGCGATCGAGACCGGCAACGGATTGCGCGCCACGTTGAAGGCGGCACGCAGGAAGGTCCGCACCGGACCGTGCCCCGCCGCGACTTCGAGCTCGATCAGCATGACGCCGAACACCATGGAGACGACGGCCGTCACGATCACCGTGAGCATGGCCGGCGGCAGTCCCTGCTCGCCGAAGGCCGCCAGGCAGAGCGGCACGCCCATGTAGCCGACGTTGCCCCACGAGGCGGCGATTCCCTGCAGGCTCATGGCGGCAAGACCGCCCCGCGAAACCAGGCGCGTCGTGATCATGCCGACGATGAAGGTCGCGACCACGGCGATGCCGAAGCCCGCCATGAGGCTCGGATCGAGCACGGCGGCCACCGGCGTGCGCGCCAGGGTCCCGAAGAACAGGACCGGCAGGGCGAAGTAGCTCACGAAGGCGTTGAGCGCGGTGGTCGCCTCCGGCCCCAGAATACGCCAGCGGCCGGCCAGGAAGCCCGCCAGGATGACGCCGAAGATCGGCAGGGCGACGTTGAAAATGGCCTGCACGGCGCGTCCGATTGCAGTTGCACTAACCTATTAAGAATTTGACATAAATACCATAAATCCCATAGCATTTTAGAGATATAGCGAGGCCGTGTTCGTTCCCTCATCGCAAGCGGCCCGGGAGAATTTCATGCGTCTTTTGATCGCCGGCATGGCCGCCCTGGCAGCGGTCGCCTTTGCCGCCCCGTCCTTCGCGCAGGATGAGACCCTGCCTGCGCCGACCACCGCCCCCACAGCCAAGCCGAAGGCGGCCACGACCGCCTCCTGCAACAAGATCAAGAGCAGCTCGCAGCGCAGCGCCTGCCTGAAGAAGGTCCAGGTCGCGAAGGCGCCGAAGAAGAAGACGAAGAAAACCACCACCACCCCGGCCGCTCCGAAGTCGCCTGAAATGGGCCAGCTGCAGTCGACGCCGCCGGCTGCTCCGGCACCGTCGGCCAGCCCGTCCTCCGGCCCGGTCACCGTTCCGCCGCTGCCGTCCAAGACGATTTAAGTTGAGGCACGGTTCGGCAGAACCGCGCTAGTCTCCGCTCTCCCCAAAACCCGGGAGAGCGACATGGCCCATTCGGCCAACCTGATCACGACAGACGATCTCGCACGCCAGCTCGGCGCGCCGGCGCTTCGCGTCTTTGACTGCACCACCTACCTGAAGCCCGGACCAGACGGCCGCTACATCGCCGAGAGCGGTCGCGCCAACTACGACAAGGGTCACATCCCGGGCGCGGCCTACCTCGACCTCCAGGCCGATCTCTCCGACAAGACATCGAAACTCCGCTTCACCCTGCCGTCGCTGGAAGAGCTCACCCGGGCCTTCGCGGCCAAGGGCATCGGCCACGGCACATTTGTCGTTCTCTACAGCCATGCCTCGCCGGTCTGGGCGAGCCGCATCTGGTGGATGTTGCGCGCCGTCGGCTTCGACGAGGTCGCGATCCTCGATGGCGGCCTCGACAAGTGGAAGGCCGAAGGCCGCCCGCTTTCGACCGAGCCCGCCAGCCATCCGCCGGCCACGCTGTCGCTGCGCGGGCGTCCGGAGATCTTCGTCGGCAAGGACGCGATCAAGGGCGCCATCGGCGATGCCTCGACGCTGACCCTCAACGCCCTGAGCCACGACCAGCACACCGGCACCGGCGGCGTGGTCTATGGCCGCGCCGGCCGTATCGCCGGCTCGTCCTGCGTGCCGGCCGCCAGCCTGTTTGGGGCAGACAAGGCGCTGAAGCCGATCGCCGATCTGCGTGCGGCCTTCGAAGGCGTGGGCGCCGCGCCGGACAAGCGCGTGCTGGTCTATTGCGGCGGCGGCATTGCCGCCACGCTCGACGCGTTCGTCCTCACCGCACTCTTGGGTCACAGGAACGTCTCGGTGTACGACAATTCCATGCAGGAATGGGCGAACGATGCCAGCCTGCCGATGGAAACAGGCTGATGGGAGACGCGACATGACCGCCTACTTGATTGCCGAAGTCGAGACCACCGACGAGGCCCTGATGGCCGAATACCGCAAGCACACGCCGGGCTTGGTCGCCAAGTTCGGCGGCCGGTTCGTCGTGCGCGGCGGCAAGACCAAGACGCTGGAGGGCGGCTGGGCCCCCTCGCGCGTGATCGTGTTGGAGTTCCCCGACTTCGCCACCGCGGAACGCTTCTACGATTCGGAAGAATACAAGCCGGTGCTGGCGATGCGACTCAAGGCCGGCAAGTCGAAGGCAATCCTGGTCGACGGCTATGGTGGCTAATGAGGCCGCCTACCGGGCGGTCGGCACGCTCTACAACGCGCTGATGACCGGCTTGGTCATCAGTCTCGTGTCCCGACGCGGCAGCGACACGGCACGCGAATACATCTTCCGCCACTTCCGCCGGCAGCATCTCGACAAGTTCCTGCCCGGCCTTCAGAAGCTCGGCATCGCGGGCGAGAAGGACGCACCCGCCTGCGCGCTCTACCACTATCACTCCAACGCGCTTGGGGGCGTGAAGACCGGCTACCTGCGCGAGAGCGACACCAAGGCGTGGGTGCGCTATCCGCCGCCGCGCTGGATGTGGAAGGGCACCGCCATCGCCGCCGTGCCGCACGACGT
>LNFM01010192.1_pt1 | contig 13350 bp, 15 predicted proteins | sample 596031 | NCBI WGS metagenome assembly LNFM01 (sample SAMN04254537, study PRJNA301005) | activated carbon metagenome | isolation source: dual media filters at the Ann Arbor, Michigan drinking water treatment plant | place: USA: Ann Arbor
CTCGGCTACATCAGCCCAACGGCCTTCGAGGCAAGGCACGAAGCTGCGGCACGGATAGAGCGAATGGCTCTCCACTGAATCCGGGGAGGTCCACTGAGCAGTATTGGCCGCCACGGACGCCCTTCTGTTTGTCAAGCGACGATGCGAGTTTGATTGATCTCCTTGTGTCGCTTCGTAATGAGCGCGAACACTGCGCGCGCAATGTAACGTTTGAGGGCGCGAATGGCGTCGAGCTTCGAATGCCCTTCGGCGATGCGCTGGCGACGTAGGCTTTGGTTCGGGGACGCCACGCTTCAGGGTGCCATGATGATCGCCACCTGCCTGAACAGACATCGCCACTTCGACGCCGCCGTTGCCGATCTTTGCAAAGACACCTGACAAGCAGGTCACTTGGATCCTGAAACGGGTCGCCCATGAGGCGCGTGAGGCGCAACTGGCGGCATGGCTGGATGAACCCCGATCGTGCAACGTCAGCCGCGGCAGTCGGTCCGATACTGACCGAGGTGCCATCCCCCATCGTGCACCTTGCGACGCAGCTTGAAGTGGCACGGCGCGTCGCTGGTCGAGCCTCTGTCGGGATCGGACCCGAGCGACGGGCACCATGGGCGACCGCGAAAGATCAAGACTTGCCTGTTGTTCATTCAAATCTGTGTCGTGCGCCGAGACTAGCGGCGCTAACGTCCATTGCGCCCGAAAGTGCAGCGATGCAGAACTCCAAGATGCCGTCGCGATAGAGGCATCGCTGACAGAACTGTATAGGAAGGGTCTTCATGAGCGATGCTCAACCCGCCAGCCCGGAGCTGCCGCTCCCGGATGTTGGCAGCAGCGGCGACATGAACGATCGAGTCGCACCGACATCGCAGCGCTGGAGACGCGCATGACCCACGCTGCCCGCACGACCGCTTGGACCGCCCCCAATGACCCGCTCGGGGCGTTCTGCCATGCGAACCACGTCTCGCTGCAAGGGTCAGGCAGCGGACCTCTGGCCGGCTTGGCCTTCGCGGTGAAGGACTGTTTTCATATCGCCGGCGTACCGACCGGCTTCGGTCATCCGGAGTGGCTCCGAAGCCATCCTGCGCCGACGAACACCGCCCGCGCGGTCACACAGTTACTTGCAGCTGGCGCAGACCTGCGTGGAAAAACGCATTGCGACGAGCTATGCTACAGCCTCACCGGCGAGAACATCCACTACGGGACGCCCGTAAATGTTAGAGCGCCAGATCACGTACCTGGCGGATCATCGAACGGATCGGCGGCTGCTGTGGCCGGACGGCTCGTGGATTTCGCGATAGGCACAGATTGTGGCGGCTCGGTTCGCATTCCCGCAAGCTACTGCGGTCTCCTCGGCATTCGCCCTACCCATGGTCGGGTGTCGCTCGAAGGCGTTGTCCCGTTCGGGCCGAGTTTCGATGTCGCCGGCTGGTTCGCCCTTGACGCGGAGGTCTTCGAGGCCGTCGGTAAGGTCTTGTTGGGGCCAGATTCGGTCGCAGCGCAGCCCCAGCGGTTGCGGATCGTGAAGGATGCGTTCGCGCTGGTGGAGACTGCGGTTCGACAGGCGCTCGTCCTGACCATCGACGGGCTTGGCAGGCTGATCCCCGACACGAGCGAGTTCGACATAAGCGGTTCGGCTCTCGCGGAGTGGTTCGAGGTCTTCAAAATCGTGCAGGCTTCCGAGGTCTGGGGCAATCACGGCGACTGGATCACGACCGTCAGGCCGGAGCTGGGGCCAGGCGTAAAGGAACGGATCGCCTGGGCGTCGACATTGACCCCGTCCGTGATTGCCGATGCGAAGGCCCGCCACGCCGAAATCCGCGCGCATATCGATGGGCAGCTGTTGCCCGGCGACGTCTTGTGCTTGCCAACTTCGCCGCGCGTCGCCCCCCTGATCGGCAGTCCCGTCGATAAGATCGAGGTGGAATACCGCGAACAGGCCATGCGGCTGTTGTGCATCGCCGGCCTGAACGGTTTGCCACAGATCAGTTTGCCGGCGGCCCAGATCGACGGCCTCCCGCTGGGTATCTCACTCGCCGGCCCTCGGGGCAGTGACCTTCAGTTGTTGGCGCTTGCCCGCCGGCTGATGGCGCAGATGACGTCGACGACATGACAGTGCCTGCTGGTCGATGTCAGGACTCTTCGCCTCATGCGCGTCGGAGCCCCGAGCCACCGCGCCTCTTCTCGACTCTACCGAGGCTGACGGGCGTGTGCGGAGCACTTGTCGACGCGAGTGGGGTCTAAGCTGCCGTGCACGTATTCTAGGCCGGATACCGCGCTCCTGCTCTTCACCCGGGACCGTCCGTCGGTGCCAGATTGTTCCTCGATCGGTGCAATAATTGAAGCCAGTCTTAGAGCGTCTCGGGAACGTCCATGGAGCAAAGTAACGTGCTCAGCTTTGACCAGCCGCTGCTGATCGACGCTTGGAACGCTCGCAAGCGCGCTCAACGGCAACGAGCCTACGGTGGGCTCCTCGTTTCCATTACGCACACTTCGTTCGACAAGGCGGTCGCTCTCAACGGAGTGAATCGGGATGTCAATCGGCCGCCTTCCAGGTGATCTCACGCACAGCCTGCGGTGCGCGCGCCACCAGGAACCGCTTTTTCGTGCCGAGCTTCGGTGGAAGCCGATACGACCAGGCGCTTTCAATCAGCACTCGCCGTGCTCTGGTATTTCCCGCTTTAGTGATGCCGCCCCGCCGCACGCTGTCGCCGGTCGAGCGCTCGCTCGGCACGAGTCCGAGGAACCCCATCAGCTGGCGCGGGCTGTCGAACCGCGTGAGGTCACCGAGTTCCACCATCAGAATGGAGGCAGCCACCAGATCGATGCCGCGCATCGCCTCGTGCCGGGCGTCGGGCACCCAGACCGCCGTCAACTGGTCCGCGCGCAACAGCTTTGCGAGGTTCCTCGATTGCGGCGCCCACGTCGATCCGGCACGTCACGACCTCATGCCAACGCGGCACTCTTTTTGGGGACCTGAGAAAGGGATGCAGCTCTGTGGTGCACTTGCGACGGTTGGAAGTTCCTATGTGGTTCCTGCGAACGGGGCATGAGAAGGAAGCCGCCGCGCAACCTCGGTAGAGCTCTGGTTTTATTGATTTTTCTGGTGGGCGCGACAGGGATTGAACCTGTGACCCCACCCGTGTGAAGGGTGTGCTCTACCGCTGAGCTACGCGCCCTAAGTCGTTGTTGTTCTTAGTATTTTCCGTTCGACTCTGCGGGTCGGCCCAGTTGCAACTCAGCGAAACCGCTGAGTTTGGACGAGAACAGAGGCGTCGGGGAAAGAGAACAGCAAGGCTTGGTTGCTATCCTCTAGCGTCTCGCCTCCCGCCTAGCAAGCGCAAGTTCGCATTGCGGGCGCCTCATGAGGCGACATCGGCACGCGTTCCCCGATCCCAATTTGCTGTCGGATCAGTGCAACATTTGGCAGCGTCCGACGCATGCGCGGAGACCCGGCCCCCGGTTCGGTGCCGCCAAGCCCGGTGAGTTGGCGACACCTCAGAGACCCTCTGGCCAGGCTTCACTTCCGCGGCGGTGGGGCCGTGTTCGTGTAGGACGGGAGCGCGGTCAGCTTGGCAATATAGGCCGACAGACTCTTGTGCTTCGAGAGCACCTCCTTCGCCGCGGGGAAGCCCATGGCGGTGTCGAGCATGGGAAGAACGTTCATATCGGCATAGCTGAGGCTGGAGCCGGCCAGATAGGGCGACTTGGCGAGCGCGTCGTCGAGGGCCTTGGCGCATTTGTCGATCTCGGGGAGCGAGGCGGTGATCCGCGCCGTGTCGGGTCCCTTGGCCTTATCGAAGAAGACTGACGGCACGACGAACTCGCGCATGATCCACTTATCGACCTTGGCGTTGCCGTAGCTCACCCATTGCTCGACCTTCGCGGCGCCGATGGCGTCGTCGGGAATGAATTTGGGTCCGGGGAAAGCCTTGTCGATGTAGGTGGCGATGGCCTTCGACTCGAACAGCGCGACGTCACCGTGGCGCATGCAGGGTATTTGGCCGGCGGGGTGGATGCACGTCACCTCGGGCGCCTGCGGGCGCGATGGCGTCAGCTTGTGGGCGACACCCTTCTCCTCGCAGAGCATGCGGACAGAGCGCACGTAGTTGGAGAAGGGAACACCGATGATCTCGAGGTCAGCCATTGAAAGCCTCCGGTTGGACCCGGACGGCTGCCGGGCCTCTCACCCTACGACGGCATCGGGCACGGCATCAATTCCGGGACGATACGGCTTCAGATCGACGAGCGGTGTGCCATCCAGGAAATCGATGGCGTCGAGGTCGACGATGCCGGCATCACAGTCGACGCGAAGGATGCGGGCGACCGTCAGTCCAATCGGGTTCGGCCGAACCGGCGAGCGTAGGGCGAAAACGCCGCGCGGGGCATCGGCATGCGGTGGCTGGATCACGAGCGGGTCGCGGCGGGCCGCATGCAGCCACGCCAGCACCACGACGTGGGAAAAATTCTCGAGGCCCTGCAGGGCCGGGCGATATGGCGGCGCGATCTCGAGGCGGGCCAGACCGCCCCGCTCACGGGCCTCGCGCGGGTTCTTGGGCCGCGGCGCGTCCTTCGTCCACGGCGAGCGCACGTGCCCGATGAAGACGACGTGCGCATCGCCTTTCGCCTGGGCGGGATCGTCGGCGAGCATGATCTCGCCGGGACGCGCGGTCTTGCCTGTCATGCTCATGCCTTTCACTGCCCCGTGGCTTGCACCGCCCCGTGGCTTTCACTGTGATGCCACTCACGCCGCGCGGTTGGACGCGGCCGAATTCCCCCGGGAGGCGTCAGCCTCGACCACACCTGCCGCGTTGGCCGCCGAGTTCGCCCAGCCGTAAGCGATCATCGTCATAACGGCCGAGGCCGCGAAGCAGTAGACGCCGGGTAGAACCTGGGCCTCGGTGTAGCCAGACGAGTTCATGTAGAAGATCATCAATGCGAGAACCATGACATCCGTCATGGAGTAGCGGCCGAGCCATTCCATGGTCGAGATCGAGCGCTCGCGGAAATCCCGGCTGACGTTGGGCGAAAGACAGAGCGTCAGCAGGTAGAGCAGCTTCAGGAATGGAAACAGGACCGAGAACACGGTGATCACGCCGCAGAGAAAGTATTCCTGGGTCGCGTAGAGGGCCCAGATGATCGATGCGATCGAGTGCTCGTTCTTCCAGACATAGATGGTCGTAAAGCGGATCGACGGCAGGATCACGCCCAGTGCGAACAGGATGGCCGCTACGAGAATGAACAAAGCCAGCATGAAATTGCGCAACGCCGAGGGCGGGCGCGCCTCGCTCGCCTCGATGCGGCGGGCGCGAGACTTGATGGCGGCGAGCGCGAACACGTTGAGCCAGGCATAGGCGAGGATCATGAAGACGACGGCGGCCGTGAAGAAATAGACGCCGGACAGGCTCGTTGCATCGTAGATGCCCTGGCTCTTCACGAAGAAGATCATGAGCGCGAGGACGAGCACGTCGTGCATCGACCACTTGCCGATCCATTCGAGCGCGCGAAGCCGGCGATACTGACGCTCCAGGGTATCCGGCGGCATGGTGGTGAGAATGACAAGATACAGGATCTTGAAGACCGGCAGCAGGATCGAGAAGACGAAGACAAGGCTGCCCAGAAAGATCTGGTTCCGCTTGATCAGGCTGTCGACGGTCGAGATCAGCGAGTACTCGGTCGAGAAAAAATAGAACTTGGTCAGCTTGATCGACGGCATCGAGATGCCGAGCGCGAGCGAAATCGAGGCAGCGATGATAGCGAGGCCGAGAAGGAAGCGGCGACCTCCGAGCATGCGCGGGGCACGCTTTGCAGGATCAGTGCTCTCGTCGGCGGGGCGCCGGTGCCCAGGCGCCCGCCTCAGATCGGCGACGGTGCCAGCGGGCTCGCCTGCGTCCGCTACGGCTCGAGGTGCCCCATTCACTGCCTACCCCCGCGTTTCGTCCAGGCACCAGGCCGGGCGAGCGTAGGCCGGCCCTCAGACATAAACTAGAGGGCCGGAGAAACGGCATCATCATGTCCGACAAGCGGCTATCGACGGCAAAACCCGTGCGAGTTACGCGCCGACGTCGGCCGCGCCGGGAGCCCCGGCACGGCGGGATGATCGGCCCTCAGCTCGTCATCGTGCCTTCGTTATGAACGACGCCCTTCTCGCTCAGCATCTCCTGGAGTTCACCGGCCTGGAACATCTCCTTGACGATGTCGCAACCGCCGACGAATTCGCCCTTGATGTAGAGCTGCGGGATGGTCGGCCAGTTCGAGAAAGCCTTGATGCCCTCGCGAATTTCCATCGTTTCCAATACGTTGACCGGCTTGTAGTCGACACCGAGGTGCTGCAGGATGGCGTCCAACTGATGGGAGAAGCCGCACTGGGCCATGCTCTTGGTGCCCTTCATGAAGAGCACGACATCGTTGTCGGAGATAAGCTTGGCGATGTGGTCGTGCACGTGCTGCTGATTGCTCATGGTGTCGTCCTTCCTCGGTTCCCGGCGGGTCAAGGCCGCCTGACGCTTCCTTGATGTGCTGCGGCGGAAGCCACAAGTCAATCCGTCGCGCCCTCGGTCACGGCGCCTCGATCTATCAGCAAGCAGGAATAGCTGCTAGGCCACTGCCGTCGTTAGCGCCAGAGCGTGCAGTGTACCACCCATCCGGCCGCCGAGCGCATCGTAGACCATTTTGTGCTGCTGGACCCGCGTCTTGCCGGCAAACGATGGCGAAACAACGTGGGCTGCGAAATGATCCCCGTCGCCGGCGAGGTCCTTGATTTCGACCTTGGCATCGGGCAGCGCCGTCTTGATCAGGCGCTCGATTTCGTTTGCATCCATCGGCATCGGTGGGCTCCTCGTGTGGCGTCGCGACCGGGTTGGCACCTCACTAGCATGCGCGTTCAGATGGCGGAACCGGCGTGACGCCCGCGACGTTGTCCGACCCATGCAGTGCCTGATCATCATCAACGAGCGCGCCGGGACGGTGGTCGGCGTGAGCGCCGAGGCGGTCGCGGACAGTGTCGCACATCACTTCGTCGCGGCCGGCCACGACGTGACGTGCGAAATCGTCAAGCCTGAAAGCCTGGGAGCCGTCCTCGCGCGCGTTCGGAAGGAGCAGCCGGAGGTGCTCATCGTCGGCGGCGGTGACGGCACGGCTCGCTGCGCGGCGGCAGCCCTGGTCGACACCCCGACGGCGCTCGGAGTGCTGCCGCTGGGAACCATCAACCGGCTCGCTCGCGATCTGACGATCCCACTCGACACCGACGAGGCCGCCAAAGCTTTGGCCCGAGGCAGAGTGGCTCTCATCGACGTGGCGGAGGTTAACGAGCGTATCTTCCTGTGCAACGCCATCTTCGGCCCGACGACGCGCTTTTCCATGGAGCGCCAAAAGCTGAGGGGCAAGCCGGCACTCGAGCGGCTGCGCGGCTATGTCATGGTCGTCCGCGATGTTCTGCGCCGACGTCGGCGGACACCGGTGTACATCGACGACGGCACCGGCGCTCTGCACCTCAGGGTGCTATCGCTGGTGGTTACGAACAATCCCTATTCCAACGAAGCCAGCCTGACGATGCGACGTCCGGAGCTGGATGCGGGCGCCCTCGCCGTCTACGCGGCGCGCCATTCGTCGGGTTGGGCCATGGCGGCGGCAGGTGTGAAAGCGGCGCTCGGGCGGCTCGCTGGTGATCCGAATGTGCTGCAGGTTCATGCTCCGCGCCTGACGATAGGCATCGCGGAAAAATCGAGCGTTGCACTGTCGATCGATGGGGAGGTGGAGCAGCTGAGCACCCCGCTCGTGTTCACGATCCGCCCGAAAGCGCTCAGGGTTCTCGTCCCCGACAACACCGCCTGATGCGGCCAATCGGGCCACAGCTCACTGGAAAGGTTGCGATGCCTGAGCCGCAGCGGCGCCGGTTTTTTCCGATCGAGCTCGGGGTGCTCGCAGCCTTCGGCTTGGCGGTCGCTGCGCTCGGCGTTTTTCTGGTGGTCGCGATGTTCGTCGAGCAGGGCCGGCTCCGCAGCCTCGACGAGGCCGTGCTCCTCGCCCTCCGGATGCCGGGCAACACGACCGATCCGCTGGGGCCAGCATGGCTCGAGAGCTTCGTCCGGGATGTCACGGCGCTCGGAAGCCGCGGCATTCTCGGGCTTTTCGTTGCCGCCGTGATGGGCTTTCTGGCGCTGAACGGCCAAGGCGGACGGGCCCTCGCCGTGCTCGCGTTCACGGCCAGCGGTAGCCTCGTTGGAGAGGTGGCCAAGCTGGCGTTCGGCAGGCCACGACCAGATCTCGTCCCGCACGGCGTCGATGTTCATTCGCTGAGCTTTCCCTCCGCGCACGCTCTGCAGGCGAGCGTCGTCTACCTCACTCTCGGAGCGCTGCTTGCCGCCGACCAGCCGCGACGGCGAGTGAAGGCCTATGTGCTCGCAATGGCGATGCTGATCGTGCTCATTGTCGGCGCGAGCCGGATCTACCTGGGCGTCCACTGGCCGTCCGACGTGCTGGCCGGATGGGCGCTCGGAACGGGATGGGCGATCGGATGCTGGCTGATCGACCGCCGCTGGCACAGTCGCGGAGCGCCACTGGGTTCACGAACGGATTGATCTGCCCACATAGCGGGGGCAAGGTCCCGGATCGGAGCTTTCGAGATTGGATTGCGCGCGACATGAAGGCGAAGCTGATCGAGTGGGGGGCTCGCTATCTGCCATTGGAAATCGCAGCGACGGCCTGCTCGCTGGCGGGAGGCCTCGGCGCAGCAGCCATCGGCATGAACGCCGGCATCATCGCGTATGCAGCGACCTGGGCCGAGAACGCCGGCTTTTACGGCTATGCCTTGGCGCGCGAGGTCCGACGCACAGTTGCAGGCGCACCGCTCACCGCGATGGTCCTGGGGCCGGCACTGCTGACGTCGTCGCGGGCGCTCATCGCCGAGTTCGGCGCGGCGGAGGTGTTCGACAGTTTCATCGTGCGGCCAGCATGCATGTACGTCATGCCGCAAATCACAGGACATCTGGCCCTTGGCTTGGTGCTCGGAAAGGTGGTTGCGGATATCGCCTTCTATGGCTTGGCCGTCGCCGCCTACGAGTGGGGCAAATCCCGGCGGTAACTGGGCGCCTGCCCCCACTGGACCCGCCACGGGCGCTCCCGTATTCTGATGGCCCGATTGATCAACGCCCTCACCTACGAGCCCCCACCATGGCCACTGCCTCCCCATCCCCGATGAAGCTGCGTCGCGAGCTTGCGGCCGCCTTCCGGCTCGCCGAGAAATTCGGCTACTCCGAGGGCATCTGTAATCACTTCTCGGTCGTCGTTCCGGGACCGGACGAGCGCTACCTGATCAACCCCTATGGGATGCACTGGTCGGAGATGCGCCCTGAGCACTTGCTGCTGATCGACGGCGAGGGCCGCGTAGTCGAGGGCGACGGCGAGGTCGAGGCCACGGCTCGCCATATCCACGTGCAAGGCCATCGCGCCAGCCCGCGCCACCAGTGCATCCTTCACGTCCACATGCCGTGGGCGACGTCCCTGACCATGGTGCAAGACGGACGCCTCGAGATGGCACACCAGACGGCGGCCCGCTATCACGGCCGCGTCGCCTATCAGTCATTCGGCGGCATCGCGCTCGACGAGAGCGAGGGCAAGCGCATCGCAGAAGCGCAGAAAAAGAACCCGCACGCGGACGTGTTCTTCCTGGCGCACCACGGCATCTCGATCGGCGGCCCGTCGATCGCCTATGCCTTCGACGATCTCTACTATCTCGAGCGCGCGGCCAAGCAGCAGGTGCTCGCCATGTCGACCGGCAAGCCGCTCCAGATCATGACCGACGAGCAGGTCTCCGAGACGGCACGCCAGTACATGCAGGTGATCGACTTCCAGGCCGAGCAGCACTTCCAGGCGCTGATGCGCATCAACGGCCTGTAAGTCGGCAATCGTTGCGACTGGTCGCGCTCAGGTCTCGCGCTTGGCGCTCGGACGCTCGGCTCGACACTGCAGATCGTAGCGGTCGGATCCGACCCTGAAAGGTTGCGTCAACATCCGCCCGAGTCCTTGCTCGAGCGGGTCGCGAATGCCCGGCACACCGATGACCATGGCCTCGTGGCCGGCAGCAGGTTGATCCCGGTAGGTCCCGAGCAATCGATCCCACCAAGGCAGATTGAACCCGAAATTGGAGTTCGTCTCCCCGACCTCTACTGAGTGATGCACACGATGCATATCGGGCGTCACGACTAGCCACCGCAAACGACGATCGATCCAGAGCGGCAACCGCACGTTGGAGTGGTTGAACATCGCCGTCGCGTTGAGAAGCACCTCGAAAATCAGCACCGCGAGGGCTGGTGCCCCAAGCGCGGCGACCACGGTGAGCTTGATCACCATCGACAGGATGATCTCGACGGGGTGGAAGCGGCTGCCCGTCGTAACATCGAACTCGAGGTCGGCGTGATGCATGCGATGCAGGCGCCAGAGCGCCGGTACGGCGTGGAACATCACGTGCTGCAGATAGATCACGAGATCGAGCAGCACCACCGAAATGACAACGGCGAGCCACCCGGGTAGCGGCCAGTTGTTGAGCAGCCCCCAGCCACGGTTCTCGGCGAGCACGGCGAGCCCGACCGCACTCAGCGGGAACAGGAGACGGACGAGCACCGTGTCGAGCGCGACGATGCCGAGGTTGGCCGGCCACCGCTGCACCCGGCCTAGCATCTGACCGCGCCGGGGCGCGGCCATCTCCCAGACGGCCATGACGCCGAGTACAACCGCAAAGAACCCAATCCGGATCCAGATCTCGGCTGAGCTGATCACGTCCACCTCATAGCCCAGCCAGTCTCATGGCGAGCGCCAGTCCTGCCGCAACGCCCAGCACCGCCGGGATGCCCCAGTGCTGGCGCAGCAGCAGGACCGCGCTGATCGCAGCCAGCACGACCACGCGCCAATCGAGCGTTGTGACATCTGGCACAGAGAGCCGGAAGGGCCCGGCCTCGACCCGACTTACCGAACCGAAGAAGACGTGAAGCGCGAACCAGACCGCGAGGTTGAGGATGACGCCGACGACAGCCGCGGTGATCGCAGCCAACGCAGCCTTGAGTCGAGGCTGGGAGTTCAGCCACTCGACGTAGGGCGCACCGGCGAAAATCCACAGGAAGCACGGGACGAACGTGGCCCAGAGTGCGACCACCGCACCGAGCGTCCCCATCAGGATCGGGTCGCCGCCGCCCCATCGGAAGGCAGCGAGGAACCCGACGAACTCCGTGACGAGAATGAGGGGACCCGGCGTCGTCTCGGCAAGACCGAGGCCGTCGAGCATCTGCCCCGGTTGCAGCCAGCCATGCGTCTTGACAACGGTATCCGTCATGTAGGCGAGCACGGCGTAGGCGCCACCGAACGTCACAACCGCGAGCTTGGAGAAAAACAGCGAGAGTTTCGAAAGGACATGATCCCAGCCGAAAACCGCCACCACCATAGCGAGCGGAGCAATCCACACCGCCAACCAGATCGCGATGGTCGAGAGCGTCTGCGCCAGCGGCACAGCCGGAAGCGGTGTCGCGGCGCCCTCTTCGGTTTGCTGGGTTCCGAGAAAGCCGATCGCCGCCGCCGCAATGATGATCACCGGAAACGGCAGGCCGAGCGCAAAAATGCCAACGAACGAGGCGGCAGCGATCGCCCACTGGTCCCAACGCTTGAGCGCCCGCTTGGCAATGCGCAGCAGTGCCTCCACGACGATGATCAGCACGGCTGCCTTGATGCCGAAGAAGATCGCCGAGATGAACGGCACGTTGCCATAGAGTGCGTAGATCAGCGATAGCGCAAAAACGACGAGGGCGCCGGGAAGCACGAAAAGCAGTCCCGCAGCAAGCCCGCCGGCGACGCCGTGCAGCCGCCAACCCGCATAGGTCGCAAGTTGCATCGCCTCCGGTCCAGGCAGCAGCATGCAAAAGCTCAGCGCATTGAGAAACTGGCTTTCAGAAAGCCACTTCTTCTCCTCCACGATGACCCTGTGCATCAGCGCGATCTGCGCTGTCGGCCCACCGAACGAAAGGAGGCCGATGCGCGTCCATTCTTTCAGGGCTTCGGAAAAGGAGGGGGCCGGCGCCGCCGTGTCGCCCGCGCCTTTGAAGCGACGATACTACGATCCATGGTCCGTCCCCTCAGCGACCGGGCTTGCCAGTCGTCGGCCAGTTGTGCGTCTCGTCGGTGGCATCACGGCACCAGCGATACAAGGCGTCGTAAAGCGTCATTCCGGCATCGAGTTGAGCCAAGTCGTCCTTGTACAAGCGTGACAGCCCGAGGGACACGGCCAGAAGTCCGGCCGCTTCCGGTGCCAGATCAAGGCGTGCCGTATCGGCGCCGCGCACGATCGCCGCCAGCCGCCGTAACGGCTGACAGTCGAGGCCGAGCTCGTCGATTAGCGTATCGAACGTGCAGGTTTCGCCACGATGGCTCCAGAAGACGCCGTCGACGTCGAACGGCGTCGCCTCGAACCGGTCGGCGACAGCGGCAACCTCACCGGCTTTGACGAACAGGAACACAGCCGAGGGATCGACGAAGCGCCGGATTAGCCACGGGCAAGCGATGCGGTCGATCTTGGGACGCTCGCGCGTCACCCAGACGGTACGTCCCTGGACGTCCCGGGACGGAAGCTTGCCGCTGCTGACCAGCATCTGGCCTGCGGCTCGCCACGCCTCGACCCCACCTTCGAGGCATTCGGCGGCGATACCTTCGTCGCGCAGCCACGCGGCGGTGCCTTGGCTGAGCTTCGCGCCACGCAGACAGATGACCACCACCCGGCGTCCGCGATAGGCAGGCGCCCATTCGGCTATGGTCTTGTGCGATCTGCGCTGCGAGCCGGGGATGAAACGAGGATCGGCATCGAAGTCCTCATCGATGCACACATTCACCAGCGATGGTGCATCCGGCGTGCCGATCAGGCGCGCGAGTTGACCAACGGTAATTTCCGTGGGGGAAGGCATGGGCGTCCATCCTCTCGTGAGGTCATTGGACGCGACTCTTCGGCTGGCGCCTCACGGGGCGATCGCGGCAGCCCCATGGTTGAACTGGTGCGATAGCGGCTTTCAGTTGTCAAGAGCGCATCATGCGAGGTCGGTCGTGCCTGTCGAGCCTCACTCTGCGCCTACGATGAGAACCGTATCGCGTGCGCCCGTCACCTTGACGCGCGTGCCGGCGGGCGTATCCGGTCCTTCGGCCTGCCACAGCGTATCGCCGACGCGCACCTTGCCGCGGCCGGCTCGGATCGGTTCCTCGACCGTGACTACGCGCCCGACGTATTGCGCACCGCGCAGGTTGAGATCCGGTGTATCGCTGGGCGAATTGTCAGCCCGCGCGAAGCGCCTCGCGGCAAATACCGAAGCGACTGCGAGCACGGCGAAC
>LNFM01010193.1_pt1 | contig 13350 bp, 8 predicted proteins | sample 596031 | NCBI WGS metagenome assembly LNFM01 (sample SAMN04254537, study PRJNA301005) | activated carbon metagenome | isolation source: dual media filters at the Ann Arbor, Michigan drinking water treatment plant | place: USA: Ann Arbor
GTAAAAGATCAGCCGCAGGGAGTAAAAATTGAACACATTAATGGCATACCTGCTTCACAAGTGGCTTATGAAGTAAATGAAAAGGGTGAAGTGGTGCCCATGGATTTTACCGGAACTGCTGAAAAGGTTACGAAAGCCGTGGTGCATATTCGTTCCGTTCAAGAGCGGGCTGCCGGCAACGAATCTCAAATACCCGAACAGTTTCGTCAATTTTTTTACGATAGTCCTTTTGAAAATCAGCGACCACAACAAAGCACAGGCTCGGGAGTTATTATCAACAAAGAAGGCTATATCGTTACCAACAATCACGTTGTGGAGGGTGCCGAAATTGTTCAGGTAACGTTAAATGACAATCGTGAATTAAAGGCCGAGGTAATTGGTACCGATCCTGACACGGATTTAGCCGTAATTAAAGTCAATGAAAAAGAGCTGCCTTACCTGGCATTCGTAAATTCTGATCAATCGAAAGTAGGCCAATGGGTTTTGGCTGTTGGAAATCCTTTTAACTTGAATTCAACAGTAACAGCCGGCATTATTAGTGCCAAAGGACGTGACATTAATATCATTAATTCGGGTAGCCGTGGCGCTAACGGCCAACCTGCACGTACCGCAATTGAATCGTTCATTCAAACCGATGCCGCTATCAATCCCGGCAATAGTGGTGGGGCACTTGTGGACTTGAATGGTGGCTTGTTAGGTATCAATACTGCAATTGCCAGTCCAACCGGATCCTATTCAGGTTACGGATTTGCTGTTCCTTCAAACATAGTAAGTAAAATTACCGAAGACTTGATTGCTTTTGGAACGGTGCAACGGGGCTGGATGGGTGTTGAAATTAGAAATGTTGATAGCAACCTGGCAAGACAAGAAGATCTGGATGTAAACGAAGGTGCATATATTTCCAGTTATGGGGTAGATGAAAGTAAGAGTGCTGCCAAAGAAGCTGGCTTAAAACCTGGTGATGTCGTTACAAAAATTGATGATGCTCCTATTAAGTCAAGTTCGGCATTGATAGAGTATGTAGGTCGTAAACGGCCAGGTGATAAAATAAATGTGACGGTAGATCGCAACGGAAAAACCATGGTTATTCCGGTAACCTTAAAAAACCGCGAAGGAAACACGACTACTGTAAAACGTGAGGAAAAACCGGAATTGGCGTCCCTTGGCTTTGAGCTGGAGGATGTCGATAGTAAACTCCTGAAACGTTTAGATGTAAACCAGGGTGTAAAAGTAAAATCATTAACCAATAGCAAGCTGAAACGCACTGGCATGAGGGAAGGTTTTATCATCACACACATCGATGATGTCCCTGTTAAGTCAGCCAAAGACGTGGATGAGATTATCAAGAAAAAGAAAGCGGGTGACTTAATAACCTTCGCAGGTATTTACGAAGACTACCCGCGTGAGTATATTTATGCATTACGTATGTGAAACTAAACCCTAAGTTGAATGAGAAAACTATTTAGAAAAGGTGAGCGTGTTCGAAGCAAAATTGATGGCAAGGTGATGGAAGTGCTCAAGTACTTAAAGTCCAACCTGGTTGAGGTGAAATGGTTTGACCTCGATTCGAAAGAAGTTAGAATGAAAAAAATAAAAGAGGATAAATTGTCCAAAGCAGCTTAGGTCTTAAAATTTCGTTTTAAAAACCCTGAATTCAACGTTCGGGGTTTTTTGTTTATCCCAACTGATAAAACTCACATCTTGTAACTTACATTTTGTAACTTACATTTTGTAACATATCTTTACGGGATGAGCGAACCCTTGAATCCGTTTCCCATTTATGGCTATTTAGGGCCTCACTACTTCTGTAATCGCGAGCGGGAAAAAGAGAATATCATTTCCGCCTTACGAAACGGCAGAAATATCACATTGTATGCACCCCGAAGAATTGGTAAAACCGGGTTAATCTATCATGCCTTCCACCATCTGGGTAAAAAATGGAACTGTGTTTATCTGGATGTGCAGGAATCATTTACCTTCAAGGATTTTACAAACACATTATTGGCGGCTGTATTAAATGCATTGGCGAAAAACAAATCACTCGTAAAACAGTTTCAGGATTGGCTTCTTACCATGCGCCCGGTCATCTCAGCTAATCCACACACCGGCAATATGCAATTGGAGATTGAATTCAAATCAGAGCTGCATCAACGCACAACCGTAAAAGAAGCGTTGCAGTTGTTAGATTCATACGGTCCAGGCGTAATTGCGCTTGACGAGTTTCAACAAATCAGTTCCTGGGATGTAAGTTCGGTTTCCATTGAAGGATGGATTCGCTCAGAAATGCAGCATCTCAAAAACCTTCGATTTATTTTTTCAGGTAGTCAATTTCACTTGCTTTCCGAAATGTTTAATTCGGCCAAGCGACCGTTCTACGCAAGTACACAAAGTTTATCCATTGGCAAAATATCCCCTGAAGACTATACTCCATTCATTCAAACTCATTTTAAAGAAGCCGGGTTGAAAATAGGAAGTGAGCAGATCAGCATGATATTGGATTGGTCGGATGGGAACACATACAACACACAGTTGTTATGTAATCGGGTATTTTCAAAAACAAAAAAAATAGCTAGTACGGAAATAATAAATGATTCAATTCTGGAGATCTATGCTGAAAATAAACTTTCTTACCACGCGCTTAGCAGTTCTATGTCAAAATACCAATGGCAGTTACTTACCGCCATTGCCATTGAAGGCCGGGTTTTTCAATTGACATCCCGGGAATTCATTACAAAATATGATCTGGGGTCCAGCTCCTCTGTTTTGCGCGGGTTAGAGTTTCTTACATCGCGAGAATTAGTTTACCAATATCCAGATGGTGCCGGGAAATCATATTATGAAATTTATGACATCGTTTTAATGCGATGGTTGCAAAAGAAATAGTTGCTTAAATATTTTTGTGAAAATTAATCTTCGTATTCGTCAATAACTAAAAATATACATTATCAAAAAATTCGAAATTCCTGCCTATTATCGGTCTTCCATCACTGGCAAGATCAAAGAATCAAGACGAGTGAAAGATCTGCGCAAGCAAGACTTTACACCGACCGTATTAGATTTTGGACCCGTTCAATTTATTCTGGCGCGTCACTTTGGTTTTTGCTATGGCGTAGAAAATGCTATTGAAATCAGCTATCGCGCATTGGAAGAATCCAAAGGAAAGAATGTTTATTTATTAAGTCAGATGATCCATAACCAGGAAGTGAACAACGACCTGGAAAGCCGTGGCATCAAATTTATTTTGGATACTGATGGCAGTCAGTTTATCTCGTGGGACAAGGTTCATCAAGATGATGTTGTTATTATTCCAGCCTTTGGCACAACACTCGAGATTGAACATATGTTGCTGGAGAAGGGAATAGAGGTTCAGAAATATAACACCACGTGTCCCTTTGTTGAAAAGGTCTGGAACCGGGCAGAGAAGTTGGGTAAGGATAGTTATACCATCATCATTCATGGCAAACCCAAACACGAAGAAACAAAAGCAACGTTTTCGCATAGCTCGCATAACGGACCCTCTGTGATCGTGCGCGATATGGAGGAAGCGCACTTACTCGGCAATTATATGTTAGGGAGTAAAACCCGCTCCGAGTTTTACGAAGAATTTGCAGGAAAATTTTCGGCTGGGTTCGATCCCGCTTTGCACCTTCAACGGGTAGGGGTAGTCAATCAAACTACTATGCTCGCATCCGAAACTCAGGCTATTGCGGATTTTTTCAAACAGCTGATGGTTTCCAGGTATGGGTCAGAGAATATCAAACAACATTTTGCAGATACCCGAGACACACTTTGTTATGCAACCAATGATAATCAGGATTCTACCTATCAGCTCTTAGATGTTAATGCCGACCTCGCCATTGTGGTGGGGGGATACAATAGTTCTAACACATCACATATTGTAGAATTATGTGAGCGAAAATTCCCGACATTTTTTATCAATTCAGATAGTGAAATTAAATCCCGATCAGAAATTCATCACTTTAATTATCCTACTAAGGAAAAGAGAATTACCCGTGAATTTTTGCCAGATAAAAAACCTGTAAACATCATTCTTACAAGTGGCGCATCCTGCCCCGACACGTTGGTAGACCGGGTGCTTATAAAATTATTAAGTTACTTCGATGATCCTAAATCAATGGAATCAGTTTTGAAGGAATATTAAATCAATTGAATAAAAGAACGAACTATCTTTAACGCACAATGAAAAACTGCCTACTCGTTCTTGTATCATTCTTGTCTCTATCGTTGCATGCCCAACAAGTTGATACCGTTAAAGTACTGGAAGAAGTAACGATTCGGGCTTACGAAGCCAACCGGCCGATATTACAAGTTCCGGCTTCGATTGGATTAGTCATGGCATCAGACCTGGCCCGGTTTAACAATACATCTCTCGTTTCTGCTGTAAATATTATCCCGGGCGTAAGGATGGAGGAGCGCTCACCAGGAAGCTATCGCTTTTCAATTCGTGGCAGTTCGTTGCGCTCGCCCTTTGGAGTGCGCAATGTAAAGGTTTACTGGAACGAACTTCCGCTTACCGATGCAGGCGGAAACACCTATCTCAATCAACTCGATGCAAATGCGATCAATCAAATTGAAATAATAAAAGGCCCGGGCTCCAGTTTATATGGTGCGGGAACAGGGGGCGTAATTTTACTTACCTCTCCAAGCACAAAAAATGAAAGCACACTTACCGCATCATCAATGATCGGAGGCTATGGATTACGTAACTATCAATTGGCTTTCAATCAAGGTACAGAAAATACGAACCATTACGTTGGCTACCAACATCAGGAAGCGGATGGCTATCGCGAACAAACCCGAATGGTACGCGATCAATTGACCAGCACTTTTAAATTTTCTGTTTCTGACAGAGAAGTGTTAGAGACTGCTATCTTCTATACAGATCTTTATTACCAGACTCCTGGGGGACTTAATGAAACCGAATACAACACCAACCCACAACAAGCTCGACCACCTGCCGGCACTCAGCCCGGAGCAGTAGGACAACAAGCAGGAGTTTCCTTACGCTCTTTTTACTCGGGTGTTTCGCATGTATATCATTTTAACAAAAATATTTCCAATCGCACTGGAGTCTATGGCAACTTTGTGCAGTTTAATAATCCATCCATACGAAATTATGAAAGGCGTTTGGAACAAAATTTTGGAGCCCGCAGTGTAACTAACATGAAAACAGAAATTGCGAGTTGGGAATTAAATTTACAAGGCGGTGGTGAATTTCAGCACGGCTATTCTCCTATCAAAAATTATCAAAACCTGCAAGGCTATTCAGGGTTGTTGCAAAATGATGAAGAAGTAAGAGCCATACAATACAATTTATTTGGACAAGGCGAACTAAGTAAAAATGATTGGATCCTTACGGGAGGACTTAGTGCTAATTGGGTTGGCTATCGCTTAGAACAACTCAATCTTACTCCATCTGTTGAGCAGGAAATTGATTACGACCCCATCATCACACCACGGGTAGCACTTCTCAAAAAAATTAATGAGGTCTTTTCGGCTTATGGAAATATGAGTTGGGGATTTTCGCCACCTACCCTTGCAGAAGTAAGGCCTTCTAACGGTATATTTAATACAGAACTGTTGCCGGAAAAAGGTACTCAAATTGAAATCGGCACGAAGGGCTATTTTGCCAAACGAAAAGTGTTTATCGATATGGCCCTCTATCATTTTGTCTTAGATGAAACCATTGTGGTTCGCAGGGATGAGGATGGTGCCGACTATTTTGTAAACGCGGGCAGTACAAACCAAAATGGATTAGAGTTTTTACTTAGCTGGCAGCCCGCTGTTTCAGGCAAAATTATTTCAGCCTTAAAACTGTGGAGCGGTGTTACACTCAATCAGTATGAGTTTAAAGACTATACAAAAGACAATGTTTCTTTTTCTGGCAATCAACTTACAGGAACCCCCAAAGAAGTAATTACAGGTGGAGCTGATGTTGTGTTTACAAAAGGGTTTTACTTAAATCTTACCGCCAACTATACGTCAGAAATTCCATTGAATGATGCGAATTCCGTTTTCGGAAAATCATACACCCTGTTGGGAGGACGCATTGGCTATAAGAGTTCCCTCACGAAAAAATTACCGATCGAATTTTTCGCGGGCGTGGATAATTTATTGGATCAAACCTATAGCCTTGGTAACGATTTGAATGCGGCCGGAGGTAGATATTTTAATGCGGCCCCGCGCAGAAACTATTATTCAGGGATTCGGTTTGATTTAAGTTTTAAACAACACAAGCGTTGACTAACAAACTTAGTCCTCACTCAAGGTTTGTTGATTATCGTCTATTTGCCAAACGTAAAAACGTTTATTCCCTTTACAGAATTAACACGACCTTGTCCTAATGTTGTTTGATTCCAGGTTAATTTCAGAACCAATTTTGAAGTAGTTGCTTCCTCAATACTGATGGGAAGTCCATCTCCGCGAGTTAAATTTTTTCCGGTATCATCTGAAAATTGCCAGGTGCCCGAAGCTGGCCAAACCACACGGCCATTCGTGCTCGTAAAGTTATTATCGTTAAAACGAAGCGTCAGCCCTGTGTAAACACTGCTTTGATCTATCCCGTCTACCGATACATTCTGTAAGTTCCAGGTACCTGAAGTAAGTATATTTTTCATCTGATCTGCAGGAGAAGGGTCAGAGCCTTTTCCGCCACAGCTTTGCAACATTAGCAGTCCACAAAAAATTAGTGTAACTCCTGCAACATACGTCAATAGTTTAATCTTCATATCATAAAGGTTATTGCTTGGTGAAACGGATAATACCATTCGTTCTGGCTGACGACATTTTTATCAGATAAACACCGGGTAAATAACCGGCTACATCAAACTGAACTTCTTGATCGAAGGTTTCATTGAAATCTACTCGTTGTCCATTGATTGTGAAGATGGAAACTTCCTTGTTCAGATAGTCATTCGGTAGCGAAACAGTGAGTCGATCAAACGTGGGATTCGGATAAATTGAAAATTGTGATTGGGATGACGTGAATGAATCATCACCCGTAATTACAAATGTAAAGTTGTCGGAGAATGCACTGGTGCAACCACCCGTTGTAACCTGAACTTTATAAATACCAGCCGCAGCAACCGCGAGTGTAGCGTTGGTGGCTCCGGTTATCGCAGCATCATTTAAAAACCATTGGTTGCCTGAAGTGGCATTGGAGGTAAGTGTTGGTGATTCTGTATTAACTCCCGTTGCCGTGATGGTTGGCTTTGCAGGATTAACACAAAAAGTTTGGCTTACCTGTGTGGCAGCATTAAAATTGGAATTGCCGGGTTGGTTTGCATGGATAGTAACATTGCCTGCCGCTACAAGAGTAACGGTGTTGCCGCTAATGGTAGCAATTGAAGGATTTGAACTGGTGTATTCAATAGTAAGTCCTGATGACGTAGACGCAGTTAATGCAAACGGTGCATCCCCAACAGTTTTTGACGGCAATGCGGCAAACGTAATGGTTTGATTTCCTTTGTTAACAACCAAGTCTCTGAGAACATTCGGTGCCGCATTAAAATTGTCATTGCCTGGCTGGCTCGCGGTGATCGTGGTGGTGCCAACACCCACAAGGGTTACTGTGCTTCCACTAATGGTTGCTACCGCTGTGTTGCTGCTCGCATAAGAAACGGGTAACGTTGAACTTGCGGTAGCTGTAAGATCAAATGCAGCATCGCCCATGGCTTTTGATGGTAATGTATTAAAGGTGATGGTTTGATTTTGTTTGTTGACTGTAATGGCTAATGAGGAAGACCCAATGCTTGGACCACACAGATTGGAAGCACTTACTATAATATTCCCACCAGAACTACTACTTGTTGCCGTTATGGAGTTTGTAACAGATGTCCCGGTCCAACCCGTTGGTAAAGTCCAGGTGTACGCGGTGGCTCCTGTAACTGTACTTACACTATATATACTAGATGTACCTGCCAGTATAGTAGTGTTACCACTTATTGCGCCAGGTGTGGTTACGTTACCGCACAAGTTCCCATTTTCACCTATCCGCTGAATATAGACATCTGTATCGATACCACGATTATCATGCCATGCAAAAAAAGCTCCCCCATTAAAACTAGTATCTCCTATCAAATCGAAACTTCCTTGATTTGTTGGCGCGTTGGTAATTGTAACTCCGTTTAAAAGCCATTGAGATTGCCCACTATTGTTAATTCGTTGTGCATAAATATCCGTATCCGTACCCCTTGAATCTTCCCAGCCAATAATGTGTGTGTCAAAATCAATAAATTCTATTTTGGCATTAACTTGACCCCCAGGAGCCGAGCAAACTGCTACGCCATTAGCAGTCCACTCTGGTATACCTGAGGATGAAATGCGCTGGGCATAGATATCATAGTTGCCGTTGCGATTATCCTCCCATACAAGAATGACATTACCGGAACTAGATCTAGTTAAGTAGGGATTCAACTGATTATTTGCTGCTGAGCAAACCGCAATTCCGTTAACGGTCCATTGAGTACTCCCATTACTATTAATACGCTGAGCATAAATGTCCGCATTCCCCGATCGCGTGTCTGTCCAAGTCACAATTGCTCCACCACTCCCGTCAGAAATGGCTTCGGGATCAGCTTGACCCCCGGTTGCAGTACAAATGGCTACTCCATCGCTTGACCATTGTTGACTACCTGCGGAGTTTAGCTTCTGTGCATAAATATCATCTCCACTACGTGTATCTGCCCAGGCTACGATTAAGTCCCCAGTATAAACCACCACAGGATTGACCTGATTACCAATTGAATTTATAACTGGCATTCCGTTAGCAACAAAGACCGAATTCCCTGCCGCGATGCCAACATATTGAACATATATGTCGAAATCCGTACCGTTTCGATAATCTTCCCATACAAAATAAGTTCCGATTGTAGAGTGAGGTACTATCACAATCTTTTGTTGATCATTAATAGCATTACATATAGTTACTCCATTAGAGGCCCATTGTATTACACCATTGCTATTTACACGTTGTGCGTAGATATCGTACGATAATCCGCTCCTTCTGTCTTGCCACGCAATAACCGCACCACCACTACCATCAGATGTAATAACTGGATTACGTTGTATGTCTGTAGCAGTGCAAACAATAATTCCATTGGCTGTCCACTGGGGCATTCCACTCGCATTAAAACGCTGCGCATAAATATCCGCTGCACCATTTCGATAATCTTCCCAAACGAGAATAACTCCGCCATTACTATCTGAGATTTGTTTTGCATTCTGTTGCGTACCGGTTGCCGTGCTCACGGGGTTATTTACAGACGGATCAGTAGCCCATTGAGCCTGCGCTTGTATGGCCACAACCAAAATCAAGATTACAACTAGCAGATTGACTTTTTCGATAGCTTTCATAGGTCTCGGGGTTGCTGTTTTAACAATTCGAAGTAACATCACTACACAAGGCAGCGCAACCCCATAAGCATGTGGGTACAATTTTCTATCTTCACCTCGTATGAGACTTTCGGTATTTCTTTTTCTGTGGTTGAATGTATCACTATGTCTCGCTCAGGAAAGCCTGCGCTTCAAACACATTGCACGTGGCAATGGCTCCAGTATAACAGCGGTACAGAACTTTCATCAGGATTCGCAAGGGTTCATGTGGATGGGTTCCACTATAAGTGACCTGATAAGATTTGATGGAACCAACTTTCGCTACTATGGTTTTACTGATTTCGAAACATCTCAATTTCGAAGTTCACGCGGAGTATTGATTTTTGAGGATAGTAAGCAACAAGTATGGGTAGGGTCAGATGCCGGTTCGCTTTTTCGCTATGATCGGGATAAGGATAAATTTACGTTGGCTAACGACAGTACTCATTCTCCCCGCGCACGCATCTATTCTTTTGCGGAAGCCTCTGATGGAAGCTTTTGGTTAGGATCGCTCGGTGGCGGATTGATTCGCTTTCATCCGGAAACTAAAGCATTTAAACAATACAAATCAGAACGGGGAAACATAACCTCATTACCCGACAATTTCATTACTGGACTTGCCTATGACGCGGATGGCGTACTATGGGTAAGTACAACCGGGGGACTTAGTAGTTATGATTCTTTGTCGGATCAGTTTGAAACGTATCCATTAACTAACATTAATCCTGATGATACCTACCGCTACCGCGTAATTCGCAGTTTACATATTTCGGGCACTAAAATTTACCTGAGCACTTATGGTGGGTTGCAGATATTTAACCGGTCAACGAAGACAAGCCAGCACTTTATTCACAACCCAAGAGACAAAAATTCCCTTAGTCATAACTCTCTATTTAGTATTGCTGAAACGTATGATGGCAAACTCTGGATTGCCACATTTGGTGGTGGACTTAATCAGTTTGATCCGGCTACTCAACGGTTTACACATTGGAAAAATGATACTTTCAATCCGGAAAGTATTTCCAGCAACAATTTGTTTTCCGTTTATCTGGATAAGAGCGACTTACTTTGGGTAGGCGCCTCCGATAATACCGTAAGCTTACACGATACGCAGGCAAAAAAAATCCACACGGTTAAACATCGTGCAAACCAGACCGATGGAATTTCGAACGGTTGGGTGCGAACTATCTTACAGGAAAATGATTCCATATTCTGGCTGGGGTTCAATGGCCAGGGACTTAACAAATTAAATCTCAATAACAAAGTAGCTGAGAAGTTTGTAAACGATATAAAAAATCAAAATAGTTTAAGTCATAATGTCGTTTCGGGTTTAAGTAAAGATGCTCAGGGCAATCTTTGGATTTCCCTGGAAGGCGGAGGACTCAATAAGTTTGATCCGGCAACCAAAAAATTTACCCGCTATATGGCAGGCGAAAAGTCTTTTAAAAACAATGCTCTTTCGGCATTGCTGGTCGATAGCGAAAACATGCTGTGGGCAACGGCTTATCGTAATGGGCTTACTGTGTATAATATCAACCAAAATACATTCAAAATAATAAACAATGATTCGTTGCGTCAAAAGACCGGTATCTCATTTGAGTTTGTGGAAGACATTTATGAGTTAAATGGCCATATCTGGTTTAACGCACAGAATCACGTGGTGCTTTATGATAAAAAGCACAAACAGTTTGTTAAAGTAGCTGAAAGCGGCCGTGTGATTCAGGTCGATAATTCCTTCTTTTTGGAGATAATGCCCTACTCAGAAACAGAAATGTTGTTGATTACAAAAGACCAAGCCCGTACTATCCGGTACATAAGTCCTGATAGTGTTATTTCGGAACCTTTGTTTGACATGAATTTCGCTGAAGGCCTGAAATCATTTGTAGTTCACAATAATGAGATCTGGTATGTAACCTATAATCAATTGGTGCGGTGGAATCCTGATCAGAATAAAAAACATATCTACACACAAGCCGATGGTGTTGCCGGAGACGAACTCAATAGCCTTTATAAGGATCAACAGGGAAGAATATTTGTTATGTCGTTGGATGGATTTAACTGGTTCTATCCCGATCAGATTAAAGAAGATACGCTTCCGAGGAAGATCGTGTTTACAGATTTCAAGTTATTTAATCATTCAGCCACGCAAAAACCTGATTCTGTTTATAAGTTCAGCATTCCAAGTCATCCCTCACAGCTAAAATCTGTTACACTAAATTACGACCATAGTTTTTTTTCCATTGAATTTGCAGCACAGGAATTTATGGCTCCTGAAAAAATTCAATATGCCTACAAGTTGACGGGCTTTGACGAAGATTGGGTTTATATAGGCAATCGAAATTTTGCCAGTTATACCAACCTGGACCCGGGCCAGTACATATTCGAAGTAAAAGCAGCTAACCCGGATGGATTCTGGAGCAATCAATCGACTGCACTTGTAATTAATATCAAGCCCCCTTTTTGGCATATGTGGTGGTTCACTGCATTGGTAATAATAGCTGCCGGAGCTTTGTTGTTAGCCATCCACCGTTACCGACTTACCCAAAGTTTAAAGCTGGAACGTTTGCGCACCAAAATAGCAAGCGACCTACATGATGAAGTGGGTTCCAGTTTAACAAAAATTTCCATTTTCTCCGACTTGATACAAACAGATGTAGAAGAGAAAGAAAAAAGAAATTATCTGGTTTCCATCGGCAACTTAAGTCGCGAAATAGTAGGCACTATGAGTGACATTGTATGGTCTATTGACAATAAAAACGACACGGTAGGAGCGTTACTGATTCGTATGAAAGACTTCGCCACCGAAGTGCTGCAAGCAAAAAATATTGATCTTACATTCAGCGTATCGCACCTGGATGAAAACAAAATTATTGAGCCCGCAATAAAACAAAACCTTTATCTGATTTTCAAAGAGTCAATTAATAACATTGTAAAACATGCACACGCCACGCAGGTTTTTGTTAGTATTTCTAATCAACATGAATTTATTATGCAGGTTAAAGATAACGGCCTAGGCATAGCTGATACGGTAACAACGCAAGGCAATGGATTACGCAATATGCAAAGACGCGCCAAGGCGATTGAGGGTGATTTTACAATACATGCCGCGAAGGGAGGAACAATTCTTACGCTCCAAAGAACACCCATTTAATACCCCCATGATCATGGGATTGAAATTCAATTGCTTTCTTGGTAGTTTCGAAATGTAAGAAGGAAGAATGATTCATATAGGAATAGTTGAGGATGACGATCAGATCCGGATTGGAATTCAGAATTTTCTGAATCGTCAGGCAGGGTTTTCCTGCGAATGGGGTTTCAACTCGGTGGAAGATCTATTGTCGAAATTAGACAATCAAACACGACCCAATGTATTGATCATGGATCTTGGTCTCCCCGGCATGTCGGGTATTGATGGAATGAAAATCATGAAAGAAAAATATCCCGAAATAGATTTGATTGTTTTCTCTGTTTATAATGACTCGAAAAAAATCTTTGATTCTCTTTGTGCCGGTGCAACAGGTTATTTACTGAAGAACACACCGTTAGAAGAAATAAAAACAAGTATTGATCAGTTGGTAAAAGGTGGATCCCCCATGTCGCCTCAAATAGCACGAAAGGTGATTGAGTTTTTTGGAGGCAAGAAAAAAGAAGAGGTCGCCTCTCCCTTATCGCAAAAAGAAAAAGAAATTGTGGTGGGTCTGGTGGATGGGTTGAGTTATAAATTAATTGCAGATCGGTTGTCTATTTCCATTGAAACAGTTCGATTTCACATTAAAAACATCTACCGAAAATTACATGTACACGGAAAATCTGAAGTTATTTCGAAATCCCTGCGGGGTGAGATCTAACCCCCATTAAACATGGGGAGAATAAAGATGTTTACTATTTAGTACCTTTGACGTATATAGAAATCTAAATTTCAACAATTATGAAGATCAAACACCTAATTCCCGTTTT
>LNFM01010907.1_pt1 | contig 13350 bp, 10 predicted proteins | sample 596031 | NCBI WGS metagenome assembly LNFM01 (sample SAMN04254537, study PRJNA301005) | activated carbon metagenome | isolation source: dual media filters at the Ann Arbor, Michigan drinking water treatment plant | place: USA: Ann Arbor
ATCCCGTGGCTTCACGCTCATCGAAATCATGATCGTGGTCGCGATCCTCGGCATCCTCGCCGCGATTGCGATTCCCGCGCTCACCAAGTACATGCGGCGCAGCAAGACCAGCGAGGCCCGCGTGCAGCTGGCCAAGATGTTCGACTCGGCGTCGGCGTTCTTCAACGAGGAGCACGTCGATCGCGGCCAGGTCGCCCTCATCGGCGCCGGCGCGGCGATCGCCAACCTCGCGCCGCACCGCTGCCCGCACCCGCAGGACACCCCCGCGGGCGGCGAAGCGACCGTGACCCCGGCCCTCGCCCTCGACTGCAACACCGGCCCCGGCGGCCGCTGCGTCCCGTCGGTCGGCGGTGGCGGGGCGGGCTACTACGAGATGTCGGACTGGGGGAACAACGCGGTGTGGAACGGCCTGAACTTCCAGATGGAGCAGGCGCACTACTTCCACTACAACTTCGTCGCCGTGAACAGCAACACCGGGTTCGGCAACTGCCAGTTCACCGCGCAGGCCTTCGGTGACCTCGACGCCGACACGGTGATGTCGACCTACGAGCGCTCCGGCGCCGCCGACAACCAAGGTGTCAACGGCGCAGCGGGTCTCTACATCGACCAAGAAGTCGAGTGATCGAACGCGGGCCCCTGCAAGCCCGCGCCATCGCCCACGGCGGCCCGGATCCTCAGATCCCGGCCGCCGTTCTCGTTTGCTACGCTCGCCCTGCCCGTGTCGCGCCTCGCCCCGTGGATCCTCGCTGCCGGCTTCGCCGCGCTCGCGCACCTCGTGCACGGCCGCGTGCTCGAGCGCCAGGCCGAGGCGCCGCCCGAGTTCGACGTGCTCTACGTGCCGCCCGCCGAGCACCTCGTGCCGATGGCGATGGGCTACCGCGAGGCGCTCGCCGATCTCATCTGGGTGCGCGCGCTCATCTACTCCGGCGAGAACCTCGGCGACGCGCAGATCGAGGCCACCGGCCGCTACGTCGACGCGATCGTCGGGCTCGCGCCCCGGTTCCGCCGCGCGTACCTCTGGGGCGGGATCACGGCGGTGTACAGCGGCCAGGCCACGATCGATCGCCCGATGGTCGATCGCGCGATCGACATCTACCGACGCGGCGTCGCGCAGTTCCCCGAGAGCCACGAGCTGCTGTACCCGTTCGGGATGCTCCTGGTGACGCAGGTCCCCTCGACGCCGGGCTACGACGCGGCCGAGCGTGAGGTGCTCCGCCAGGAGGGCATCGAGGCCATCCGCCGCGCGGCGGCGTTCGGGGCCGATCCGCTGGTGCGCCAGTACGCCGCGACGCTCATCGCCGAGCACGGCGAGCGCGAGCTCGCGATCCAGTTCCTCGAGAGCCAGCTCGCCCAGGCCGAGGACGAGGACCACCGACGCATGCTCCGCTCGAAGCTCTCGGCGCTCGGCGGCAAGGGTGCCGCCGACTCCGTGGATCGGGTGCGCCGCGACTTCTCGCGGGAGCACCAGGTGCGCGCGCCCTACCTCCCCGAGGCCCTGTACGCCGTCGTCCGCGACGAGGCTGCGGCCCCGGTGCCCGCGGAGACCAGCGGCACTACCCGGCCTTGATGACCTTCGACTCGCCGTCGGCGACGTCGACGGACATCGTGACCTCGCGCCCGTCGGTCCACTTCCACTTCACCTTGTGCTTGCCCGGCGTGACCTTGAGGTTGCCGATCGGCGTGGTGCCGGCGAGCTTGCCATCGACGAACACCTGCGCCGGGGCGACGCCCGCGTTGGCGCCGATGCGGAGCATCGCCGTCTTCGCGGCCGCCGGCGGCGGCGTCGGTTTGGGCGGCTTGGGCTGCTTCGGCGGCTTCGGCTTGCTGACCGGATCAGGGGTCGCGGGCGTGGGCGTCGGTGTGGCCGGCGTCGGCGTCACGGCGTCGCCCCGCGGATCCACCGGCGTCGTCGGGGTGACCGGCGGGGCGACCGGCGTCGTCGGAGCGACCGCGATGCCGGCGTTGTTGTCCCGCGCGAGGGTGAGCTTCACCTTCTCCGCGGGCTCACCGGAGAAGCCGAGCTTGATGCGCGTGGTCAGGTAGCCCGCCGCGCTCGCCTCGACCTCGTAGGTCGCTGCGGGCTCGCGCGTGAGCTCGAACTGGGCACCGCCGGTGCCCATCGGGTAGGCCTGGCCTCCGACGACGAGGCTCATCGCCGCGCCGGGCGGATCGCTCTCGAGCAAGAGCGTCACCTTGCGGTGGGCGAGCGAGACCGGGAGATTGAGCCCCGTCGCGCCGACGTCGACCTCGTGCTCGAAGGGCAGGAACCCCTCGCGGGACACTCGGACGCGGTGCTTGCCGGACTGCAGGTCGGAGATCACGAAGGGCGAGCTGCCGGCGATGGGCTTGCCGTCGACCTCGAGCTGCACGTCCGGGGGAGTCGTCTGGACGGTGAGTGCCGAGCGCGGCGCCGTGGTCGCCTCGGTTGTCCCCGCGGCGGTGGTCGTCGTCGCGGCGTTGCGCTGCGAATAGAAGTAGACCGCCGCGAAACCGGTGCCGACGAGGACCACCGCGGCCGCGAGGATCCCGACCACGAGACCGGCGCCGCTGCGACGTGGGCGGTCGTCGAAGTCGTAGGGCTGGGGCTGCATCGCCCCGGGGCCCATCGGCGCCATCGAGTGGGGGGCCTGGGGCATCTGGCCGGGCATTTGGCCGGGCATGTGGCCCGGCATTTGGCCCGGCATGGGCCCGGGCATCGGCGCCTGCGGCATCGCCATGACCGGCATCGGCATCGTCGCGCTCGACGGCACCATCGTCAGGCCCGCCTGCGGGTACGGGTTGTGCGTCGGCGGCACGAAGACCTGGGGCGCCACCGGGGTCGGGGGCGCCATCGGGACGACGGTGCGGCTCGGCGGCACGACCGTGACGCTCGGCGCGGCGAGGGTCGGCGGCTCGGAGAGATCGATGTCGATGGCCGCGTCGAGCTCGCCGCCCACCTGGCCCGGCCGGTCTGCGACCCGCGGCGGCGCCGGCGGGAGATCGGGGAGCGGCTCGGCGTCGTTGTCCCCGAACAGCCGCGTCTCGAGCTCGTCGTCGTCCCAGTCGAGGTCGCCGTTGGGCGCGGCACCGGTGGTCGCGTAGCTCTGCGTGGGCTTGGGTCGCGCGCCGTTGGGCCGGGGCACCGGCGCCGAGATCGGAACGGTGGGGGCCTCGGTGGGCACCGGGCGCGGCGGCGGTAGGCTCGGCGCCGCGGCGGCGACCGCTGGGGCCGCGCCCGAGGGCGTCGCTGCAGCGGGGGCCGCCGGGGCCGGGCGCGGACGCGGCTTGGGCGGTCCTCCGCCCGGCGGCGGCGGCAGGTTCGGCCGCGCCGTCGTCATCACCATCGTCTTGCGCTTCACCGCGCGACGCGGGCGGAGATCCGAGTCCTCGGTCGGCTCGGTGGGCGTGGCCGCGGCGACCGGTGGCGCCGGAGGTCGCGGGGGTTCGGCGGCCGGGGTCGGCGCGCGGGGTGGCGGCGGCGGCCCACCACTCGGCGTCCCTGCCCCCGGCGGCGGCGGCGGCTTGCGTCCAGCGGGCGGCGGCGGCGGCGGCCCCCCGCCGGTGGACGGCATCATCATCGTCTTGCGACGCCCCGCGTCGGCGGGCGGCGGCACCGAGGCCGCGGCCTTCTCCTTCTCGAGCTCGATCTCCCGCGCGTACTGCTGACGCATCCACGCCGCGAGATCCTTGCGGCTGTAGAACAGGCCCTGCGCGAACATGAACGCCTGCAGCTCGTCGTGCAGCTCGATCGCAGACTGGTAGCGCTGCTCGGGCTCGCGTGCGAGCGCCTTGTAGATGATGTTCTCGAGCGGCTTGGGGATCTCGGGGTTGAGCGAGCTCGGGCGCGGCACATCGACCGCGCGCACCTTCTCGAGCGTCGCGAAGTCCGTCTCCGCCTGGAACAGCCGATTGCCCGTGAGGATCTCGAACAGCACGACGCCGACGGAGAACACGTCGCTGCGTCGATCGAGCGGCATGCCGCGGACCTGCTCCGGCGACATGTAGCCGAACTTGCCCTTGAGGATGCCGGCCTGCGTGCGCGAGGCTCGACCGGCGGCCTTCGCGACGCCGAAGTCGATGAGCTTCACCTCGCCCTCGAACGACACGAGGATGTTCGGCGGACTCACGTCGCGGTGCACGATGTGCAGCTCGCGGTTGTACTTGTCCTTCTTGTTGTGCGCGTAGTCGAGGCCCTCGCAGATCTTCATGATCACGTAGCAGGCCTGCGCCACCGGCATCGGGCGCGACTGCTGCTGACACTTCTGGAAGATGGCGCGGAGGTCTCGACCGTTGATGTACTCGAGCGCGATGTAAAAGCTGTCTTGCTCGTTACCCAGATTGTAGATCTGGGCGATGTTCCCGTGGTTCAGCTGGACGGCGATCATCGCCTCGTCCTTGAACATCGCGATGAACTCGTCGTCCTCGGCGACATGCGGGAGGATGCGCTTCACGGCGACGGTGCGCTCGAAGCCCTCCACGCCGTACTCCTTGGCCTTGTAGACCTCCGCCATGCCGCCGACGCTGATGCGTTCGAGCAGGAGATAAGGGCCGAACTGCGTGGGCAGGTTCAAAGCGACGCTCCGGGCACGGTCATGAGTCGCCCCGCACGCACGCGGGTGCGCGACTCGCACCGACGGGCGACATTATAGCGGGATTTGTCGGCGGCGAGTCGAATGCCTCGAACGCGCGGGGGGCCGATCGGATCGGGGCCCCGTGGGCCAGGCACACGCCAACGCCGTGCAACGACACGGGCCCCCGGCCGATGCTAGTCTCCAAGGAGCCGCGCCATGGCAGGAAACGACGACGATCCCCTCAGAATCGGGGGAATCACCCGGCCCGCCGGGGCGACCGCGGTGGACGGCCCCGCGGCGACCGAGGGCGCGGATGCGATCGCAGGGGTCGCTGCGGCGGAGATCGACGCGATCGCCGGGGTGACGGCTGCCCTGGATGCGGGCGCGATCGACGGGGACACGGCCCTACGAGCCCTGATCGACGCGACCACGGCCGCGGTCCTCGGCCCCGGAGCCGATCCGGCCGCGGTGGAGGCCATCCGAGCCGAGGTCGCGACCCTGCTCGCGGGGGATCCGACGCTCGCGACGCTCCTGCGCCCGTGATCCCGCGCCGCTGCGACTCGCCCGCGTCAGGCGGCCGTCGGCCGGACCAGCAGGTGCCGAACCGGCGCGCCCATCTCGATCGTCGAGACGTCGAAGCGGCGCAGCGCGTCCGCCAAGATGGTGACCCGCTCGGGCGCGCGGAGCTTCTTGTCGATGATGATCCGGTACTCGCCGCGGACGCGGCACAGCCCGCCGGTGCCCTGCACGAGCCCGGACATGGGCTCGTAGCAGACCTTCACCGCGAGCGCCTGCGCCACGCGTTCGAGTTCTGTCAGCTGCTGATGGGCATTCATCGTCACACCGACGCGACTCGCACTTTGCCGACGACCGCCCGCCCACGCAAGGCGCCTTTGGCCCCGCGAGGCCGCCAAAGCGGCTCTGCACCCGGGAAAACGCCCGCGCAGCGGATCGCCTGAGATCGCAAGCCGCAGATCTCGGGCCGCCGCACCTCAGCCCGGGTTCGCGTGCACCGACGCGATCGGCACCGTCACGTGCATCTCGGTGCCGACGCCGACGGTGCTCTCGGCCCACGCCTCACCGCCGTGCGCGCGCAGGATGTTGCGGACGATCGACAGCCCGAGGCCAGCGCCACCGTGGCGACGCGTCGGGCCCGAATCCACCTGATAGAAGGCCTCGAAGACCCGCAGCAGCTGATCCGGCGCGATCCCGATCCCGCGGTCGCTGACCGTGATCCGCACCGCGTCGTGGGCCTCTTCACCGAAGAGCGTCTCCTCGACGAAGGGGCGGCGGATCGGGGCCGCGCTCGCGCGCACCACCACGGTCGATCCCCGCGGCGAGAACTTGATCGCGTTGCCCACGAGGTTCACGAGCACGCGGTGCATCTTCTCGGGGTCGACGAGGACGGGCGGGAGCTCGGAGATCTCGGCCTGCAGTTCGATCTCCGCCTGCTCGGCCTGGAGCCGCACCGCGTCGAGCGCGTGGGCGACCAGCTCGCGCACGCTCCGGGCCGACAGCTCCAGCCGCACGGCCCCGGCCTCGAGCTGCGACATCTCGAGCACGTGGGTGATGAGCGACAACAGCTCCTCGCCGCGCGAGAGGATCGTCCGCACGTACTCGGCCTGCTCGGGGTTGAGCTCGCCGGCGACCCCCTCGACGAGCATCTCCGAGAAGCCGATGACCGACGTCAGCGGCGTGCGCAGCTCGTGCGAGACGGTCGCGAGGAAGTTGCTCTTCAGCTCGTCGAGCTGGCGCAGGTGCTCGACGGCGCGCTGCAGCTCGGCGTTCTGCTGCGACAGCGCCCGCCACGAGCTCGCCGAGGTCTGCAGGTGCAGCTGCGAGGTGACCCACGTGGCGTAGGCGGAGTGCAGCACCTGCGCGAGCACGGCGACGATCGCCGGGCCGATGCCCCCGTCGGGGTCGCTCGCGCGACGGCACACGACGAGCGCGCCGACGTGATCGCTGCCGGCCAGAAGCCCCGAGGCTTCGCACACGTGGTCCGCCACGCCGAACGGCGGCGACTCGGCGCGGTGCAACGCGGCGGCGGCCTCGGGCGGGAGCTGATCCCAGAGGCGAACCGGGGACCCCTCGGTCGACACGCGGGCGTGCGACTGACCCGACGCATCGAAGACCGCGATGCCGTCGACGCCGTGCACGAGCAGCGGTCGCAGGCACCGCTCGAGCTCCGCGGGCGTCACGAGCTCGCCCAGCGGCGGCGCGCGGTCGATCGGCGCCGGGGCCTGGACGGTCACGGGCCACCCGGACGGACGAGCGCCCGCAGGCGGTCCATGAACTGCTCGTGCGACACGCCGAACCGCCGATCGAGCTCGTAGCGCCGATCGAGCTTGGTCCACGTCGAGGACGCGAGCCCCTCGAAGGTATCGGCGACGCCGACCCCGTCGATGGCCACGGCCGAGTAGACCGGCTCGCTGCCCTTCGCGGCGATGCGCGTGATCTCCTCGTCCGTGCGGATGCCGGGCAGGTCGCGCTTGTTGAACTGGATCACCACCGCGATGTCCTCGAACGCGATCGCGTTGTCGGCGAGGTTCTGGCGGAGGTCCGCGAAGCTCTCGTTGTTGGCCCGCGTCTCGCTGATGCGACTGTCGGCGACGAACACCACCCCGTCGGCGCCCTGCAGCACGATGCGCCGCGTCGCCGCGTGGTAGACCTGACCGGGGACGGTGAACAGCTTGATCTTGATCGACAGCCCGCCGGCCGTGGTCATCTGCAGCGGGAGCAGGTCGAAGAACAGCGTGCGGTCGTCCCGGGTGTTCAGGGTCATCAACCGAGTGCCCGTGCCCTCGCCGATCATCCCGTGCAGCTGCTGCAGGTTGGTGGTCTTCCCGCTCAACGCCGGTCCGTAATAAACGAGCTTGAGCGTCACCTCCCGGTGCTGGATGTCGATGAACACCATGGGCGCGCCGGTCGGACCTCGATCCCAGCTTAGCGGGTTTGCCCGCCGTTGCCGCCGGCCCCGGGCGCCCGCGCCGTGCCGCCGCGCTCCTCGGCCCGGCGTGGATAGGCGCCGGCCTCGACACACGCCTGCTCGAGCGCCTCGAGGGCCGCGCGGACGTGCCCGCCCCCATCGCTCGACAGCACCGGGGTCTCGATGACCACACCGACGAGCTGATCGCCGCGCGCCGGGGTCCCGCGCCGCGGATCGGTCCGCGGCACGCCCTTGCCGCGCAGCCGCAGCCGCGTGCCGGTGCGGACGCCCGCCGGGATGTCGAGGTCGACGTTGCCGTCGACGGTCGGCACCGACACCCGCGCGCCCAGGGCAGCCTCCGCGACGCTGATGTGCACGTCGCAGCGGATGTCGTCCTCGTCGCGCTGCAGCCGCGGGTGCGGTCGCACGTTGACGGTGACGCGGAGGTCCCCGGCGTCGCCGCCGAAGCGCCCCGGCTCGCCGAGACCGGGCAGCAACCGCTCGGCGCCGGCGACAGTGCCCGCCGGCAGCTTCACGTCGAACGCGCGCGGCTGTCGACGCGCGCCCGAGCCGCGACACCCCGCGCAGGGCTCGACCTGCACGAGGCCGGTGCCGTCGCAGCGCCCGCAGCGGGTGCGTCGCGCGAACAGGCCCTCGCCCTTCACCTCGCCACGACCGCCGCAGACGTCGCAGCCCTCGGGCGGCCGCCCGCCGGGCGCGGTGCCCGATCCGCCGCACTGCGAGCACGGGCCCGGGGCCTCGAACTCGATCGTGTGTCGACAGCCGAGCACCGCCTCGACGAAGTCGACGCTCAGCGTGTACCGGAGGTCCCGCCCCTTGCGGCGCTGGTTCCGACGGCTGCCGAAGACGTCGCCGAACATGTTGCCGAGGAGGTCGCGGGCGGTCTGCCCGTCGAAGCCCTTGCTGAGATCGAGCTGGCCGAGCCGGCGCTGCGTGTCGTAGCGCGAGCGCTTGGCCGCGTCCGACAGCGTGTCGTACGCCATGTTGATCTGCCGGTAGCGCGCCTCGATCTGCGCGTCGTCGGGGTGCCGATCCGGGTGGAACTCGAGCGTGAGCCGACGGAACGCCCGCTTGATCTCGTCCGCGCTGGCCGCCGCGTCGACCCCGAGGATCGCGTAGTAGTCGAGCTCGGCCACGGCGGATCCGCGTCACTCCGGCTCGGGGACGACCCCGGAGAGCATCGCTTCGTAGATGAGGTGGGAGGAGTTCTCGAGCGACGCCAGCGCGTCGCGCAGGGCGGGCGCGGAGGCGCTGCCGGTCAGCAGCGCCTCGAGTCGGGCCGTGTCGCGCTCGATGTCGGCGCGGTCCTCGGGCCGCAGCGACTGGCCGTAGGCCTCGAGCGAGCGCTTGCAGGTGTAGATGAGCGTCTCGGCCCGGTTGCGCAGATCGGCGGCGTCACGCTTGCTGACGTCGTCGGCGCGCTTGGCCTCGGCCTCGCGGGCGATGTCGACGAGCTGCTGCTCGGAGAGCCCCGACGCCGGCGTGACCCGCACCTTCGACTCGCGGCCGGTGCCGAGGTCCTTCGCCGAGACACCGAGGATGCCGTCGGCGTCGATGTCGAACGTCACCTGGATCTGCGGCACGCCGCGCGGTGCGGGCGGGATGTCGGCGAGCTGGAACCGCGCGAGGCTCTGGTTGTCGTCCGCCATCTCGCGCAGGCCCTGCAGCACGTGCACGTTGACGATGGGCTGGTTGTCGACCGTCGTGCTGAAGACCTCGGACTTGCGCGTGGGGATGGTGGTGTTCTTCGGGATGAGCACCGAGAACACGCCGCCTTGGGTCTCGACGCCGATGTGCAGCGGCACGACGTCGAGCAGCAGCACGCCGTCGACAGCGCCCTCGAGCACCGCGCCCTGGATGGCCGCGCCCGCGGCGACGACCTCGTCGGGGTTGACGCCCTTGTTGGGCTCGCGGCCGAAGAACTCCTTCACGCGGGCCTGGACCAGGGGCATGCGGGTCTGGCCGCCGACGAGCAGCACCTCGTCGATGTCGCCCACCGTGAGACCGGCGTCGGCGAGCACCTGTCGGCACGGATCCAGCGTGCGCTCGACGAAGCCCTTGGTCAGCTCCTCGAGCTGCCGTCGACTGAGCGTCGTCGAGAAGTGCAGCGGCGCTCCGCCCTTGGCGGCGACGAACGGCAGGTTGATCTCGGTCTCGAGCGTGAAGCTGAGCTCCTGCTTGGCCTTCTCCGCGGCCTCCTTGAGGCGCTGGGTGGCGAGCTTCTCGGTGCGGAGGTCGATGCCGTTGTCGGCGGCGAAGCGCTCGGCGCACCAGTTGAGGATCGCGTTGTCGAAGTCCTCGCCGCCGAGGAAGGTGTCGCCGGCCGTCGCGAGGACCTCGAAGACGCCGCCGCGCAGCTCGAGCAGCGAGATGTCGAACGTGCCGCCGCCGAGGTCGTACACCGCGACGACGCGGTTGTCGTTGCGACGGTGCAGGCCGTAGGCCAGCGTGGCCGCCGTCGGCTCGTTGATGATGCGCTCGACCTCGAGCCCGGCGATGCGGCCGGCGTCCTTGGTCGCCTGGCGCTGCGCGTCGTTGAAGTACGCCGGCACCGTGATGATCGCCCGCGTCACCGGCTCGCCGAGGTAGGCCTCCGCGGACTCCTTCATCTTGGCCAGCACCGCCGCGCCGATCTCGGCCGGCGAGTGGTGGCGATCCCAGACGCTGATCCACGCGTCGCCGTTGGTGGCCGGAACCAGCTTGTACGGGAGGACCTTCTGCAGGGCGGTGAGCGCCGGCTCGTCGTGCTTGTGGCCGATGAGGCGCTTGGCCGCGTAGATGGTGTTCGTCGGGTTCGTCAGCGCCTGGCGCTTGGCGATCTGGCCGACCATGCGCTCGCCGTCCTGCGAGAACGCCACGACGCTCGGCGTCGTGCGGCTGCCCTCGGCATTCGGGATCACCTTGACCTCGTCGCCCTCCATGACGGCGACGCACGAGTTGGTCGTGCCCAGATCGATGCCGACGATCCTCGACTTGCCCATCCGCTAGGCCCCCTTCGCGCCCTCACCCGGCGCCGCCGCCGAGCCGGTCGAACCCGGCCCGGCGATGATCACCCGCGCGGGGCGGATCAACCGCTCGCCCATGCGATAGCCCCGCTCGAACTCGCGGACGACGACGCCGGGCGCGTGGTCGGGGGAGTCGACCTGCTGCAGCGCGTCGTGGATCGACGGATCGAACGGCGTGCCCACGCTCGGCACCGGCTCGATGCCGTGCTTGCGCAGCGCCGCCATGAAGTCGTCACGCACCATCTGGATGCCGCGCGCGAGCTGGTCGACGCTGGCGCCGGGGCCCGACACCTCGAGCGCGCGCTCGAGGTTGTCCATCGTGGGCAAGAACGCCGGCAGGAGCCGCTGCACCGACGACAGCGTGGCCTCGTCGATCTCGCGCTTGACCCGCTTCTTGTAGTTCTCGAGGTCGGCGACGGCGCGCAGCCAGCGGTCCTTGGTCGTCTGCAGCTCGGCCTCGAGCTCGACCACCGCGGCGGCGAGCCCGGACGCCGACGCCGCGGCCGCCGCCCCCTTGTCGTCCTCGTCATCGGAATCGAGGGCCGAGACGGCGGCCTCGGCCTCGTCCATCGCCTGCTGGATCTCGTCGGACAGGTCGGCGTGGGAGTTCGCAGAATCGGTCTGTTTCGTCATTCGACGCCTCGAATGGGGCGGGCGGGCCGGCCGTCTGGCCGAGATCCGTGGGGGGCCGTGGGACGCGAGAGCCGCGGAGGCCGCCGTCAACTGCGGGCAGCCAGGGCACGGGCCGCATACTCTACCAGAGGAATCACGCTGGCGTAGTCCATCCGGTCCGGGCCGAGGACCGCGATCGCGCCGACGCGCGGCGACGCGTCCGATCGCGCGGGCAGCCGACATCCGACGAGGGCCAAGCGCAGCGCGCCGGGCTCGGACGGCTCGGCATGACCCGCGTCGCGATCCAGCAGCGCGGCGCCGCCGAGGACCACCTGCGCGTGGGGATCCTGGGCGCACTGCGCCTCCGGCAGCAGCTGACACAGGATCTCGGCGAGCCGCCGATCGTCCTCGAGCCGCGCGAGCACATCGCCGAGACCGTCGAGGTTGGCCGTGCCCAGGCCACGGGCGAGGCCCGCCTGGCCGGTCACGGTGAGCCACAGCGGATCGAGCTCGGCGCCGGCGCAGAACGACAGGCCGAGGCGCACGACCTCGGCGAGCCGGCGATCGACCCGCGAGCGCAGCTCGTCGCGCACGCGCGCGAGCTCGGCGTGCGCCTCGAACAGCGTCCGACCGAGGCAGAACTCGCGCAAGCGGGCCTGCAGCCCCACCGATTCCGCGGTGAGGTGCTCGATGCTCGGCGAGTCGTCGAAGCCCACCGGCTGCATCGTCGTGCCGCCGCCCTCGAAACCAACCACGACGAGCAGTCGCGTCGCCGACAGCGGCACGAGCTCGAGCTCCGTCACGCGGCGGCGTCCGGGATCGGCGACGAACGACACCGCGACGCAACCCCCGACCTCGGCGAGGACGCGGACGGTCGCCCGGAGATCCTGCTCGACCGAGCCCGAGCTGCTGGCCAGCGAGCGCTCCATGGCCCGCGCCGCGCCGACCGGCGGATCCCCGGCGTGCGGGTGCGTGCGCACGTAGTGCTCGAGGCCCGCGCGCGTCGGTCGACATCCCGCGGAACGATGCGCCCGATCGACGAGCCCGGCCCGCTCGAGCGCGGCGAGCTCGCTGCGGATCGTCGCCGGCGACCAGTCGTACTCGCGGGCCAACGCCGCCGACGGGACGTCGTCACCGCCGAGGAGATAGGCGCGGCAGACCGCGCGCAGCAGCTCGGCCTGCCTCGGACGCAGTGCCTGATCGTCCATCGCGCGGGCAGTCTAGCACGGCCGCGCGCCGGGCTACCGCGGGGCCGCGTCGGGCGCGGCGAGGACGTCGGCCGCGATGCCGTCGAGCACCATCCACCGGCCCGGCGCCGTCGCCAGCTGCCCGTCGACCCAGCGCAGATCCCCTCGCTCGACGCGCCGCGCGACGCGCCCGTGCACCCACGCGGCGTCGACGGCGGGGAAGCGGGCGAGGAACGCGGCCAGGTCGACGCCGGCCGCGGTCCGCAGGCCTCGATCCCGCCGAGGCCCTCGATCTCCGGGGCAGCGCCGCGGGACCAAGCCTCGAGGCCGCGCGGGTTGGTGCGACGCGTCACCGACCCGTCGCGCGCGTAGCGGGCCGAGGCGGCCGAAGGCCCGATCCCGACGTAATCCCGCCACGACCAGTACGCGCCGTTGTGGCGGGCGTGACGACCCGGACGCGCATAGCTGGCGATCTCGTAGTGATCGAAGCCCGCCTCGACGAGCCGCGCGTGGGTCCGCTCGAGCGCCGCAGCCTGCCCCTCGTCGTCGGGCAGCACCCGCAACCCACGGCGGACGAGCTTGGGCCAGCTCGTGCCCGCCTCGATCGTCAGCGCGTAGACCGACACGTGACCGACGCCGAGCTCGAGGACGCGATCGAGATCGCGATCGAGCGCGGCGGCGTCCTGCCCCGGCCAGCCGACGATGAGATCCACGCTCGTCGACAAGCCCGCGGCGAGGCAGGCCCGCACCGCCGCGATCGCGCGGGCTGGATCGTGGGCGCGTCCGAGCTGCTGCAGCGCCGCGGGTTCGAAGCTCTGCACGCCCAGGGAGACGCGACCGGCCCCGATGGTGGCGAGCGCGGCCAACAGCGCGGCGTCGACGTGCTCCGGGTTGAGCTCGACGGTGAACTCCGCGAGCGCGTCGCGACGGATCCACGGGGCCAGCAGCGCGCCGGCGGCGAGGAGCCCGGCAGGCCCGAGCAGGCTCGGCGTGCCGCCGCCGAAGTAGATCGTCCGCAGCGGCGTCGCGAGCTCGTCGCGCCGCGCCTC
>LNFM01010197.1_pt1 | contig 13348 bp, 12 predicted proteins | sample 596031 | NCBI WGS metagenome assembly LNFM01 (sample SAMN04254537, study PRJNA301005) | activated carbon metagenome | isolation source: dual media filters at the Ann Arbor, Michigan drinking water treatment plant | place: USA: Ann Arbor
ACCTCTTGCGATGTGAGGCTGCAGGACACAGCAGCAAGGTGATCGGTGCGGCCATGAATCTTGAGGCCAAAACCATCGACAGCCGGTTTCAGCGGCTTAACTCCAAACTGGGTGCGCCTGACCGTCGTTCAGCCGTCCGCATCGCACGCCTTTACGGGCTTCTGTGAACATGGTTGGATTGACAGAGCGGTCGATTCCCACGACGGGCTTTCACCATTAATTACAAACAATCATTCACTGATCGAGATCACAAGCTCTTGCTTGATCCACATCCGGGCTCTCATCGAATCATCGCCAACAAGCCGATGGCTACCACCACACCAATGACACTGGAGGCAGCAACTGCGCCCCACGTTCCTAACTTAGGCTTGAGCCAGTAGTAGCAGCCAAGGGTGACCAGCCCGCCGACGAGGCCGAACAGCTTGACGATGATGACCGCAACAATGGACGGCCACAGCCAGTCCCATGAGCCGGACTTCTTTTCGGGCGTGGCCGCTGGTGCTGCTACGGGCGCGGTAGTCGCGGGCGTCTGCGGCTGTGACGGCGCGTTGGGGTCTTCGTATGCCATAGGTTTCCTCCGTTGTTGGTTATCACTTGCCCGCCGAATTCAGCGCGCTCATCAGGATCAGCACGGCGAAGACGGCGGCGGTACACGCAAGGGCGCGAAACACTCCCCACTTCTTGTGGAGCACCACGGCGGTGGTGGATGTGTCCCACAGCGTCGTGCCGGTTTTCGTGAGCCGCCGATACGCGAACAGTTGCGTGAACAGCGCGACGAATGGAATGCCGAACCCCACGCCCTGAACGAAGACCAGAAATGAGCGGTTCAGCGCCGCTGCGAAGGACAGCAGGTTGCCGCCCGGATGGGCAACCCGGATGCCGAATAGCCACTTCGCCGGAGTCGTCCCGAAAAGCGAGATTAGCAGAGCCTCGGCGGGCAGCCAGATCAGATACAGCACGACACTGGCGATGATGGGGTTCTCAATGGCCTTTGCGAAATCCGCTGCCTGTTCGGGCATCGTCGCGCTGAAGACAAATAGCAATAGCATGAACAGTACGAGACCTGCCGTGCAGATGTCGACCGTGCGCGCGAACAATCGCCGCCACGGATGATGTTGCCCACCAAGAAATTTCTTGCTTTGATCGACCGGCGCGGCTGGCTTGGAGGCGACGTCGCCGGATGCTGGCGACGGGGCGTTGGGATCTTCATAGGCCACTGGCTGTTCCTTTTCTTGTTATCGGATAACGATGCTGCTTTTCAATCGGTTGTGCGCTGCTGTCGCTTGCGGATCGCCCTCGATGTACGAAAGCGTGATCAGGGCTTTTTCCGCGCCCAGCGGCACATGGTATTGAGTCACCCTCATGGTCTCCGCTGGATTGGCCGTGGAGGTGCGTCCGTAGCTGATGATCAAAGCGGTCTGACCGCCAATGGGTTCGACAGCAAAACGCGGACGCCCAACTTCCTTCACGCCGTTCTTGGCCAAGCCCGCCCACATCGTCGGCGACTCTTCTCGCCAGACATCCGCCAAGTCTTGGAGCACCTGCTGCTTGTTGGCCTGAACCTCCTTCCGGACATCCGTTTGGGTGAGCGGCGGCTCCATAGGAATGAACGACACCCTGACCATCGTTCGTGACGGTGCTGGGTAGGACTGCGCGGCAAGCGAGGCAGTGTGCTGAGTTGGAATCCCGACGAGCTTTTCTCCAAGCTCTTTGACGCGCTTCCGTTGCTCCGCATCGCTGATTGCCCAGTTGCTTGGAATTTCGAGCTGAACTCGACCCTTGACGTTGAGCTTGGTGTACCCCGCCGTCTGCGCGACGACCGGCAGGGCGACCGCAGCCAGAAGGCAGAAGCACAGGGCAAAGAATGTTGTTCTTGCTGTTTTCATCGTCAGTTCTCGGTGAGGAGGCTGTTCATCAGTTCCTGCTGGACAGCTTGCAACCGGCCACGGCTCTGCGGTGATCCGGTTCCTTCATAAACGTTGACCGACAGGGGGAGAGAGTTCAGGAGCGTGATCCCGCTGATCCCCGAAATCGGTCGGCTGGTTTCCCCAACGCTCATGTTCATGCGCATGGAAAAATAGACCGCATTTCCGTCCCTCCCAATCGGCTCGAACTTCATGTCGGACAGGTTGATGTCGTTGTTCTCGAACGACGCCTTCAGCCGTCGATTGAGTTCGGCGGCGTTCACCCGTGGACTCGACTTGGAAAGGCTGGAAAGGAATGCCTCACGCGGCATCTCGATTCGCTGGAAATTCCCCTTCGGGCCGATAAGCTGGATTTGCAGCCAGTGATCCAGCATTTCCCTGCGCCCCTTCCGGTAGTCCTCCAGTTCGGAGCAACGGACTGCCGCATGTACGAGGCGGGAGCCTTCGCCGAGGGAGCGCCGTGCCAAGTCCATCAACTCCACTTCGCGCGCCGACTTGCCCGGCGTGCAGTAGCCGCCCGGATTCGAGAACACGACCTGCTGGCCGAGCACGTTCACCGATTGCGTGGCCGCGCTTCGCTGGATGATTGCCTCTTGGGCAGGCGGCTGCCTCGGCGTGGCTGGCGCAGCAGTTGGTGGTGGGTAGGCGGGGACAGCCGTGATGGGTGCTTGCGCAACTGGGGCCGTCGCCGAGCGGATGGGCTCGTTCTTGTTCGCGTTGACGAAGATGATGAGCAGAAGCCCGATCCCCAATCCGATGCCGACCATCCACTTGCCAGTGGTCACATCGGAAGAACTGCCGCTCTTTTCCTTGGCGGGTTGAGGTGCGGTGGATGCGGCCGGGGCTTCTTCGGCCTGCAACGGTGGAGGTTCTGGAGGCGGTGGGTGCGCGGCGGCGGGGGTGACTTCGGGCGCAGGTTTGCTGGCAGGACGGTTGTCTTCGACATTCGAGACGAGTGTCGAAAGACCGGAGAATCCTGTGGCGTTTCCCTTTTGTTTGTCGTCAGCAGCAGCCACGGCCCCTCATCTCCATCTCATAGCCGCAGCTTGGTGTAGACGGCTTCAACCATGCACTCGTCGCCATCGTCAAACCGCAGCCGTCCGAAGCCGGAAGGCGAAATCGTCAGGTAGGCCTCCTCGCCAAGCGCAAGGGACAGGCAGCTCGATGTTTTGATGTAGGAGCTGGTTCCGAAGACCTCATACCAGTCATCGTCCTCGCGGCTGACCGTCACCACGAATTTGCCCGGCTTTTGCTTCGACACGCCAAAGACTGCCTTCACGTCGCACTTGTCCTTGCTATCGAAGAAGATGACCTCGCCGCCATAACCGGACGACTTGAAGATCGCCTCCTCGGAGTAGGCGTAGACGTAGCAGTAGCGCGTCTGGATGATGATGTCCTTGCCGTCGATCTTGTAGACGTTGCTGCCCTTGCGGGTCAGGTTCACCTCGTAGTTCTCGGCCTGAGCAGGGGCTGCCAGGAGGCTCATCATTGCCGCAAGCGCCGCCAGAAGGGTCTTCTTCATCGCCATCGCCTATTGGGATTGGACGCTCGACAACCGGTTTTTCACGAGGTCGAGCTTGGCCTTGTGGGCCAGCGGCCTGTTGAAAACACGGTTCTGAATTTGGTCGGACACCTTGCTGATGGCGATGTACGCCATGCTCAGGCCCGACTCGCGCTCGGATGCCTTCTTCTCGACGAAGTCGTAGGGGAAGCTCTCGCAGAACTTGTGGAAGCCGGAGAACTGAGCAACCTCCTTCGTGAACCGGAAGCCATCCGGCGTGAGCCGCGAGCGTCGTGGGTGATAAAGATCGACGAACAGGATGAACCACTCGGCTCCATTGAATGACACGGCCTCGAACACGTCGATTGTGCCGATGGCTCCGAGGCGGTGGAACAGGATGCGGTGGCCGGACTGAGTTTCGAGTCTGGACAAATACGCCAGTTGGCCGATGGGCCCGTTGACCGGAATCGGATTGGTCTCGGTGAAGCCGAATGGGCCGGTGCCGTTCGGGTCTTTGTCGTAGGACGGGGCAGACTCCAGCATCGCCTTCATCGCCGGATGAACGAGTTCCAGTTGAAACGCTTCGTCATCGAGGATGCGGTGGATGTGCGCCATTGCTTCGCGCAGCGCCTTGTCTTCCTTGTTGCCTCCAAACAGGTTGGACAGAAATCCCATAAATGCTGCTCCGCTGAATACTTGGTTAAATCACTGCAATACATCACTCAAACGGCGCATTCCCGGCTTCTTGAAGCCCATGCGAATGGCTTGTTCGAGAACATGGGTGTTCGCCCCGTGAATGTAGGAAATGCCGGCGTTGACCTTCTTGTCGTTCTTAGCTCCGATGCAGAACGAACCATCGGCGCTCCACACATGGACTTGGCCCCACGAGCAGCGCACTTTTTCGTTGGAACCGAGGAACTTGCGCCGCACGAGCGTGATGCCATCGTCGTGCAGGAGTGCATCGCCGAAGTGCAGGTCGCGCCCATCCTTCAGGGCTTCGAGCATTTCAGTGAGCAGGCGCACGCCGACTGCCCGCCAGAGCTTGTCAATGAACGAGTTGTAGATGTCCTGCTTCTTTAGTTCCACAACCGCTTCGGAATTCCGGTTGCCGAACGCAATCGTGTAGGTCGTTCCCGTGGGAACGCCATTGACGGAATGGCTGACGCCCCCCCAACGAACCCGTGTGATCGAATCCAGCGGGAAGTTTTGGCCTTTCCACGAAACGCCTTGGGGCGAGATGCTTAAGGTGTCCTTGAACATCACGCCAATCTCGGCGCGGTAGGTGATTTCGCGCGCCCACTCGTCTTGACGCGATGCGGCCTGCTTGCGTTGCTGGAAAATGTCCGCGAGCGCGTCCGCGTCTTCCCCGACGCGATCCGCAATTTCCTGCACTTCAGAAAATATCTCCTGAATCAGTCCGGTCAACCGCTGCGACTGAACAAGCATGTCGTGCTTGTTGAACAGCTCGATGGCAAGGCCGCGAATCTCGTAGGCCAAGTCGCGGCTTGCTTCGTGGTCGATGCCACGCGCTTTCGAACTCAGTTGAATGGGCTGGGCGATCTTGTCCCAATTGCGCGCAACCGCATCGAGCTTGTCCACATAGGGTTTGACGGCTGCTTCGCCGGAGCCAGCATGGTCTCTGGCCGCCTTGATGAGCTTGTGGACGTTCTCGGCCTCCTTTTGCAGGATGCCGTGTGTCTCTACCTCGTAGCTGTCCACCAAGTCATCGATCAGTCCCGGCGCATGATCTTCGCCGCCGGAGGTCACGCCATCCACGGTTTCGGTCATCACTTGGATGAGCGTCATCGGCGGCAGCCTGTTGATGGCCTCCTTGATGGCACCACGGTAGTACCGCTTGCGCTCCGTCAGTTCGGCTTCGATCTGGTCAAGCGCGCGCACTTCCGGAAATCCGGACACGGCGCGATCCTCGTTGATGTCGCGCAACACCTCCTCCGGGGTCAGATCTTCGGCGAGGTAGGCAGCTTCCATGATGAATTCGGCCAAGTCGTCCGCATCGTGCTTGCCATCTACGGCTTCGAAAGCGGCGGCCAGCAGATTCAGGTGCGCGAGCGTGGGCAGGCCAGACTCTTGGCGTATCGCCATCGGGTCGTTAACCAAGTTCTCGACCAACTGGCTCGCCTTGCGTGGCGAGACGCCGGGAAGCCACCCGATCTCCACGCTCAAGCGGGTGCGCGGATTGGTCAGGTCGGAGCGCGCCTTCTGGCAAACGTCGTGATCCAGTTCCAGCGACCTCTCTTCCGCCAACTCGACGATGCGCTTGCGGTTGTCGCGGGTCGTCACGCCCAAGACCGAGAACGCCGATTGATGCAGCGCGGTCGTAGTGAGGCGAGGTGTTGGCTTAATCGGAATCGGGGGCGGCTTGGTGCGGGGCACTGATGGAGGAATGGGTGCGCTGGCACTCGCTTGTCCGGATTGCGGAATGCCATTGGGAGGGAATGCGCGCCGGAAGCTCTCATCGACAATCTGTTCGAGCGAGTGGGTCTTTTCCATCACCTCGTAGATGCCCATGAACTGCACGTCCACCTGAGGCAGCAGGGTCTTGTCTTGCAGGAGGATCGGGTATTTCTGAATCCTCAATCCCATCAATTCAGTCAACCTTGGCTGAATCTTCTTGAAGATGTTCTCGTCGAAAGACTGGCCGGAGTTGTAGGTCACGCGTCCATCTTGGCCGGGTTGAAGCGGTCGAGCGGCTGGCTGCGGATTCGGTGTATTACTTTGGGGCTGGCGCGTAGATGCAGGTGGAGCTTGGGTTGGCGGCGCTGCATTTGCAGTCTGCGCGCCGAGCATCGCCAGAAGCTGCGGGTCTTTCAGCGCATCGAGCGCCTCCACGAGTGCTTCGCGCGGCACGGACAACTTTTTGCCGTTGCGCAACTCGTGGCTGTATTGCGCGAGTTGATCTTTGGACGACAGGTGATCGGACAGCACGAGCGAAACGGCGTATTCGCTGTTCGTGCCCGGGGCAGCATTGCAGCTCCGGCAGGCAACCAATGCGCCGGATTTTGCAGAACCACATTTGAAACAGATTGCCATGCCCATATCTTTGCTCGCTCACTATCACCGTAGTCTTGCCAACTGCTGAGACAAGCATCTGTTGTATGCCGCTGGCCCATTGACATATTTGTCCGTTGAACAGGCAGACTCAATTGACCCCCTATCTGCCGTTGAAAGCCGAGACAAGTCCGGCCCGCCTCCTTGTTGATCTAGCGCGGCGAGTTGGGTATTGAGGCACCTGTTGTATGCAGCAGGCCCATTGACGTACTTGTCCGTCGAGCACGCAGCTTCGATAGATTGCCGCTCAGAACTGGAAAGTCGCGAAAGATCAGGTCTCCTGCTTCCTTGTCCGGACAAGGCCGCCAGTTGGCGCGATAGGCATTGGTTGTATGCAGCAGGCCCATTGACATACTTGTCCGTCGAACAAGCGGCCTCAATGGACTGCTGTTCGGCGGAGGACAAAGCACTGAGGCTCGGCCTCCGCACACCTGCTGCCAAGGCTGCCTTCTGGCGTTCCACACACGCACGATACGCGGCAGGGCCGTTGACATACTTGTCTGTTGAGCACGCAGCTTCTAGCGAAGCCGCTTCTGCGGATGACAACTGCGCAGATGCGGTGGGAGGACGACTCTCTGCCGGTGAAGGCGACGTGAGTGCAGGCGCACGCTGAAGCTGAAGCAGCAACGCTTGATCTGCCACGCCGGTCGCGGCCAAGCCTCTGTCCTGCTGGAAGGCAATGACGGCGGAACGTGTGCCTCGCCCCATCAACCCATCAGCGGTGCCAGCGTCGTACCCGAGTTCGTTGAGTTTGCGCTGGATGGCTTGCACGGTCGCGTCCGGTGTCGGGCGCGACGGCGCTTGGGGCGATAGCGCCCCTGTGGGGCTGCGAGCAAATCTGCTCCTACCCTCGGATTGAAGCTGACTCCGGAATGGCTCAATGTCTCGTTGAGCACTATTCAAATCATTGCGCCCTCGATTGTTGGTCTGATATTGAAATGAACTGCAACGGCTGTTGTAGTCGGCCACCATCGCGTTGAAGCGATCCACGTCTGATTCGATATAGTTGTTGAAAGCCGATTTGGCACTCTCCATGCGGATGTCCTCGGCCAAGCAGTAGCGAATCTGCGCCGTTGAAAGCACCTGGTTTTGCCCAACAGGTGGCATCGATTCCTGGGGGCGAGATGGCGCTTGCGGTTCAGCGGGCGGCGGCGAGTAGCTTGGCGTCGCGGTCTGCGCGGGAGGCGAGTAGGCCGGAGCTGGAGAAGTCGTGTTCTTGTCCGACTGGCCGATCAGCCAGAGCACGCCGATGACGGCGGCAATGCCCAACACCCACTTGCCGCCGGACGAGCCCGAGGACGGCGGCTGCGCAGGTTCTTGGTACGTTTGACGCTGGCTCGCCTGCGGCTGCGGCTGCGGCTGCGCGGGCTGCGGGGCGGGACGTCCAGCACCCGGTGCAGCGGCAGCAGGTCCTACTTTGGCGGCAGGGGGCAGCGTCGTGTCCACGTCGGACACGAGCGAGGAAAGGCCTGCAAAGCCTTTGCCTTCTCCCTTCTTCTGTTCTTCTTCTCCGCCCGTCACTACCACCTCCCCTTAAACGAATCCGATGCGCCGTTTGGTTTCACCACCCTCGCGCTCACGCGCCGGTGAGGCACGCAGGGCGGACAACAGGCTGGCCTGATCCAGTTTTTCGTTGCCGGATCGCGCCGCCAGCCGCGCGCCTTCGCGCACCACAAAAGAAACGTCGGACAAAGGCCTGCCAGCCAGCTCCTTCGCCAGCGGCTTGGCATCCACGTCCGACGCCTTCGGCAAGGAGGAGAGCAGCTTGTCCAGCAGCGACTGCACTTCAACCTCGCTGGCGAAATCCACCTTGATGACGTGATCGAAACGTCCTCGACGCTGGATGGCCGGGTCGATCATGTCGATACGGTTGGTCATGGCGACGATCAGCACGTCGTTCTTCACCGCCTCCGGAATGCGGCGCAGGAACTCGGCCACTTCCTCGACGCGGTGATGACCCGAACCCATCTCGCGGTCGGCAAGGAAGGCTTCCATCTCGTCGATCACAAGGACGGACGGTGCGTTCTCCATCGCCTTGTCGAACACCTGCGCGACCTTCTTGCTGGTCTCGTGGATGTAGGGGCTGGCGACGCTGGAGGCGTCGATCTGGAAACTTGGCCAGCCGAGGAAGTCCACCAGCCGGTCGACCGCGAAGGTTTTACCGCAACCCGGAGGGCCATGCAGGATCACCGCCGACGGGAACTCGATGCCCAGCGCCTTGTAGCGGTCGCGGTGCAAGATGATGTCGACGATGTGCTCGTTGAAGAAGGCCGCCAGTTCAGGACGGCCGGCTAGTTCGAAGACCTTGTTCGGTTCCGGCGCGGCGCGTTTGACTTGCTCTACCTTCTCGGTGGGGACAGCTTCCGTTGTTTCGGCAGGAGCCGCAGGCTTGCGCGCCAGCGGGATGATTTCCGCGACCTCGAAGCCCGCCGCTTGCACGACATCCTTCAAATGGCCCGCACCGAGCCAGCTCATGGACTGACGCAACCTACGAAAGGATGAGGCCGGGATGTTTGTGCCGCCCGTCAGCCAGTAACCGAGCACAACATCGTCGCCGGTTCTGGAACTGATGCTGTAGGTGGGCAGCAGGCGGGTGATCTTTTCGACATATAGGGCATCTTGCAGTGGAGAATCCGCGTCGACGTCGCGCGTTGCCTTCAACGCCAAGGCGAAGGAAAGCGCCTCGGACTTATTGTCGGGAGACTTCCCCTCGCTGACAGGGCAAAGCATCTGGCTCGGCGCGCTGGAGATTGACCGCAACTGGCGGTCGCCGAACTGTGCGGCGTTGAGCGTTCCATCTTCAACCAGACCTGCATCCTGCCAATGCTGCGCCAGCGCGGCCAACACGACGAGCGCACGCCCGCCGCCCATCGTCTCGTAGATTTGCCAATCTGTACCTTCGAACAGCGCGGTGCGAACTTTCGCACCGTCTGGCAGCTTGAATCCGATGGGAAGCCATGCGTCGAGGGCCATGAGCATCAACTCCGAACGATGTTGGAACCGGCCATCATGTCGTCGTCACCCGCAGAGCCGACCTGGATCGAAAAGAGTTGACCAACCACTGCGCGCAATTTTTCGATGTCGTTGGCCTTGATGGCTTCGGTTCCGACCGCCACGAGCTGCGCATGTTCTCTGGTGTCAGAGAAAAGGTAGCTTGCTTGAGCCAGGCGTTTGAAGTGATCGATCACGAACCAGTCCTGACGCCACAAGATCATGAAGTTGCGGCTGCGCAGATCGTCCAGGTGCGACTCAAAATCGCTGCCGTTGTTTTCGAGCGCGCGCTGTGCCGTTTTGACCAAGTTGTCGAAGGACGTGGCCTCCGTGGGGCGTGCGTGCTGGCGCACAGCCTTCTCGAAGAAATCAACCGCTCTGTCCAGTTCAAGCTGACGAATGTCCTTCAGGTGCTCCTTGCGTGTCAGCGCCAGCAGGCGTTTGGCCTCCTGCACGTTGTCCATTGCCTGCTTCGCCGTTTCCGGGTCGGCCTCGCCCGACTCAATAGTGCTCGCCTGCTCCAGTTTTTCGCGGGCCTGCTCCAGACGCGGGTCGTCCACTTTGGATGCCATCTCTTCGAGACGCTCCATCGTGTGCTCCGACTGCTCCTGAATATTCCTGGCCTGGTTGGAGTAGTCGAGCTTGCCTTCCTGGCTGGAGTAGAAGTTGCGACCGCTCTGGAACGAGCCGCTGATGGAAGGAACCGAAACCTCCAAAATGATGTTGCCGGAGTCGAGCACTTCGAACTCGCAGACCATCTCTGCGCCTGCGGCGATGACGCCGTCGTCGAAGTCCGAACCCTTGATTTCGAACATGCCGATGAAGCGGTTATCGTTGATGGGGTCAGAAATTTCACCTTCCCACAACTTGAATTTGATCGACCCGGCGCTTCCGGCCTTGAGGGATTCGCCCGCTTTGAAGGACTTCTTGCCCTTCTTGGGCAACTGGTCGCCTTCACGCACGAGGTAGTCCAGCACCAAGCGCCCGCCAACCTTGTCGCGAGCTTCCACGCCAACAGAGTGGGACGCGGGAATCGCGTCAATACTGGCGGCGGTGCGGGCGATGACGATCTTGTCTTCGCCCAGCGCAATCGGAGCCCCGTTCGAGTCAAACACGAACACCTTGAAAAGGTTGTCGCCGGGCTTGGACAGCATGAGTTCGACACTCGCGCCGTCCTTCAGCGCGACTCGGCCCGACGACCAGCCTGTGTCGAGGCTGTCGATCTGGAACTCGATACCCGCAGGCGCGCGTGACAGTTTCGCGACGATCTTGGCCTTGTGCTCCGGCGTGCGTGCGATGTAGTTGAATGAAAGATCGAGCGTGCCACCGGCGCTGAGTGCGCCACGGGAACTTTTGCGCCCACGGCTCTGCGACGCCCAATCGATGGACTCGGCAAACACTGCCGCACCTTCGGCAACGGCAGTCATCGGGTTCACGTCGGTGGACGCTGCGATGCCCAGCTCGAAAGCCACCTTGTCGCGCAAGTTTTTGTACTGCGCCGGCCCACCCACGAAGACAATCCGCTCAACGTCGTGCGAGCTCAGGCCCGCCTTCTCGATGCTCTCTCGGGTGGCTTGGATGGATTCATCAACCTTGGATGCAATCAAGCCGTCGTACAGGCTCCGGCTGACCGGGATGTCGAGGTAGATTTCTTCACCCGCTTGGTCACGTACACCGAGCTCATTCTCAGCAAGGCTAACGACAGCCTCTTCGCTTTGCGACAGCGCAATTTTTGCTTTTTCAGCCGCCCAAGTCGCGATGGTGCGCAACGATTTGTACTGCGGATTGGACGCCAAGTCTTCCGGCAAATCAAAGTTGTCGAGCAGCCACGGTTTGACGACGTTGTCGAACAGGATGCGGTCGAAATCGCGCCCACCGCACATGGCAATGCCGCCATGAGCCAGCAGGTTCACGCGACCACCGATACTCTCGGCAATCGCAACATCCAGCGTGCCACCGCCAATGTCGTACACGACAAAAATGCCGTCGTTTTTGCGTTGGCGCATGACGCTCATCACGGCAGCGACCGGCTCTTGCATCAATGCAACCCGCCCGAGCCCGGCTGCATCAGCGGCAGCCATCGTGGCATCTTTCTGCATTTGGTTGAACGCGGCGGGAACCGTGATGACCGTGCCGGTGTCGCCATCCCCGCGAATTTCCTCCGGCAGATAGCCAAAGAGCGAACGCAACACCTCGGCGGAACATTCCTCCGGCGTCATCGTGAGGTTGACCGCAGACAGCTTTACGGGCGTGCTTGTGCCCATTAGCCGCTTGAACAGTACGGCCGCGTTGTCGGGATTCTTTGCGGCGCTGTTGTAAGCACGCGAGCCGACGTACTTGTTACCGCGCCGGTCGATGAAGATGGCCGAGGGCGTTACATCGTGTTGTTCGGGGCTTTTGTAGAGGTGAATCTTGTCTCCATCGAACGAGCAGATGGCACTGTTGGTCGTGCCGAGGTCGATACCGATGTATTTCATGCTTCCACTTTCCTGAGAACTACAGTGCCTTGTTTGCGCAGCCCCTTTGGCCCCATGATGATCGGCTCCAGCATCTGATCGACAAGCAGCACTTCCTCAGGACCGAAGTCGCCCAAGTTCAAGGCGGATGCCGCCATGCCCGCGTCATAGGGTTGCCCTTCGACGTTGACCAACTTGAGGCCATTCGAGTCGAGGCTCTCTTCGACCTTCTTCTGAAAGTAGCGCATCTGATTTACGTAGCGACTCGACTCACCTGCGTCGAGTTTGCTAACGACCTTGCCAAACAGACGCGAGAATCGCCAGCTCTCGACGGCTATATCGATTAGGGACTGCTCCACCTGGTCTTTGCTTTCGCCCTGCTGGGTCATCGATCACTCCTAAGTTCACTTCGTACGAAGGGCGGTCACGGTTGTGGTTGATACTGTTTGTGCACGCCTTCTTTGCGCGGTACAGCTGAATTTGCTTGATGCTGTCGCCGAAGGAGCATCGTTGCATTTTGCAACAAATATATGGGGTTGACGCCGCATCAAAGGCTTGTTGTGGCACTCATACCTCATACAGGGGATGGGCAGGCACTACAGTCTGGTTCCGGCGTGCCCAGCAGACACCGACTTCGCACGGTGCGAATGTGCTGGAAAACAGCCCAAATCCAGCAGAAGCGCAGGGGGTTTCAAGTCCTACATTGACCTCACGGTGTTCAGAGAGCAGGCAACCCATGCCGCATCAAGAACAGCGTCAATCCGAGGGACTTGACCATGAACCATCCACGTCTCGCCGACACCCGTTGCTGGCAATCCACCGAAGCGGCGAACTTGCCGAGAAGGTTGGCGGCAACGCTGACGAGCGCCGTCGATGGCTGCCTGGTTTTGCTGTGCTTTGCGGCACCGAACTGGAAGTCAGTCCCTCAGTGTGTGCCACCGATCCGAAAGGTGCTTCGGGATCTGGCTCGGGGCAAAGCCTTCCCTATGTGCGGGATGTCTGGCGCGGGCAACTCGGCTCGGCATGTGTGGGCCCGGGCGCCGGGCAACTGCCCACCCCAGTACACGCGGGTGCATGAGTCCGAGAGCGGTCCGATCTACATCTGCGACTACACCGGGGCGATCACGGTCACGATCGACGGCAAGCCGTTCACACGCACATGGTGGGACATGGGTGGCGATACCGTGACGGACTTCAGCCCGGTCGCGAAGGCGCAGCTGGGCACTTGGGACACCCGGTACGACAACGACCACGCCAACTGGCTTCGCTCCCGTCCGTGAGGGCTGCGCAATGGAAGCCTCTACCTTCGCGGCACTGGCCTTGGCCTGCGCGCCACAGGTCCACCTGACCACCGCACACGCGCTCGTCGCCGTCGAAAGCGCCTTCAACCCCTGGGCCATCGGCGT
>LNFM01010198.1_pt1 | contig 13348 bp, 12 predicted proteins | sample 596031 | NCBI WGS metagenome assembly LNFM01 (sample SAMN04254537, study PRJNA301005) | activated carbon metagenome | isolation source: dual media filters at the Ann Arbor, Michigan drinking water treatment plant | place: USA: Ann Arbor
ACCGTGAGCGTGCCCTGGTCGGCCAGGGCTGCCTGCACCACCTGCGCAAAGTCCAGGTGCCGCTCGGTGCCAGCGACGCTGCAGCGTTCGCCCAGCCACTCGACCTCGGTCACCGCCGCGCCCAGCCGGCGCGCCGCCGCGTCCAGCAGCACGGCCTTGAGCGCCTCGGCGGCGCGCAGCGCCGCGTTGCCCACCATGAACGAGACACGCGACGAATACGAACCGTTGTCCTTGGGCGTGAGCGCGCTGTCGGTGGCCACGACGCGAATGCGGCCCATCGGCAGCAGCAGCACCTCGGCAACGATCTGGGTCAGCAACGTGGACGAGCCCTGGCCGATGTCGGCGGCGCCGGTCAGGATCGTGATGCCGCCGTCGAAGTCCAGCTTCAGGTTGACCACCGCGTGCGGCTCGCCGCTCCAGTGCACCGGCTTGGCCGAGCCGCTGACGTAGTGTGAACAGGCCATGCCCAGGCCGCGGCCGGGAGGCAGCCGTCCGCGTCGCGCCTGCCAGCCGCTGGCGCGTTCGACCGCGTCCAGGCATTGCGGCAGGCCGCAGGAGTTGACCTGCAGGTCGTTGAGCGTGCGGTACGGCGGCGCGATCAGGTTGGCCCGCCGCACCACGAACGGGTCGAGCCCCAGGCCCTCGGCGAGTTCGTCGAGAAGCGACTCGAAGGCGAAGCGCACGTTGACCGCACCATGCCCGCGCATCGCGCCGCAGGGCGGCAGGTTGGTGTAGACACGCTCGCCGCGGTAGCGCACCGCGCCCACGCTGTACAGCGCGTGCAGCAGCGCGCCGGCGTAGAGGATGGTCACCAGGCCATAGCCGGCGAATGCGCCGCCGCGCTGCACGACCTCGGCGTCAACCGCGCTGATGCGGCCCTGCTTCGTCATGCCGATCTTCAGTCGCGTGTGCGTCGCGGGCCGGCCGCGGTGCGTCAGGAAGGTTTCCTCGCGCGTCAGCTCCAGTTTCACGGTGCCGCCGGCGGCACGCGCCAGCGCCGCGGCGACCATCTCGAAGTTGAGCGGCTCCACGCGATGCCCGAAGCCGCCGCCGACGAACGGCTTGACGACGCGGATGGCCGCGCTGTCCAGGCCCAGGGTCTGCGCCAGCGTGAGGTGCAGGTAGTAGGGCACCTGGGTCACCGAGTGCACGGTCAGCTGGGCGCGCTCGGCATCCCATTGCGCGACGGTGGCGTTGAGCTCGAGCTGTCCATGCGCGACCTCGGCGCAGTCGAATTCGCGCTCGAGCACCAGGTCGGCGGCGGCGAAGCCGGCCTCGACGTCGCCGAAGTCCTGCTCGACCCGACGCTCCAGGTTGCCGGGTTTGTCGTCGTGCAGCAGCGTGGCGCCGGGCGTGCGGGCCGAGTCGACGTCGAAGTGGGCGGGCAGCGGGTCGATCTCCACCACCACGGCCGCCAGCGCGGCATCGGCGGCGTCGACGTGGTCGGCGGCGACCGCGAACAGCGGCTCGCCGCGGTAGCGTACGCGGTCGCGCGCCAGCGGCCACTCGTTCTGAGCGATCGGGATCACGCCGTAGGGCGCGGCGAAGTCCTGGCCGGTGACGACCGCGCGCACACCGGGCAGGGCGAGCGCGCGCGTGGCGTCGATGCGGCGGATGACGCCGTGCGCCACCGGGCTGCGGCCGATGCGGCCGACGAGTGCGCCGGGGCAAGGCAGGTCCGCGGTGTAACGCGCGCGCCCCGTGACCTTCTCGATGCCGTCGACCAGCGGCTGCGGCAGGCCGATCGAGTGGGTCGGCGGCGCGGCCTCGCGCGCGGCGGCCGTGGCATCGGCCTTCAAGGCGCGAGCTCCGCCGCCACCTGCACCGACTCGACGATCTTCACGTAGCCTGTGCAGCGGCACAGGTTGCCCGACAGCGCCTCGCGGATCTGCGCTTCGCTGGGGTGCGGCTCGCGCCGCAGCAGCGCCTCGGCCGCCATGACCATGCCCGGGGTGCAGAAGCCGCATTGCGTGCCCAGCTTCTCGTGGAAGGCGCGCTGCAGTGCGCCAAGGCGCCCCAGCGCGCTGAGCGACTCGATGGTCTCGATCGATCGCGTCTCGACGCTGGCGGCCAACGTCAGGCAGGCCAGCCGCGGCTCGCCGTCCACCAGCACGGTGCAGGCGCCACACTCGCCGCCGTCGCAGCCCTGCTTGGTGCCGGTGAGTTGCAGGCCGTCGCGCAGCAGCTCCAGCAGGGTCGCGCTGTCGCGCGCGGCAATCCGCCTGCGCTGGCCGTTGATCATGATCTGCAGCAGGCGGTAGCTCATGGCTGCCCCTCGTCCGACGAGTACGTCGGCCGATCCCCCGAGGGGATCGCGGGCCCGCTTGGGAGCGGCCCGGCGCTCGGCCCGCGTGCGGTGGTGGTCACGGCCTGGCTCATGTTCGGCCCTCCTTCGGGCGGAGATCGCGCACCCGCAGGGCCTTGCCCTGCGAACGCGGTACGCAGCCCGGCGCCTGCACGGCGATCTCTGCCGTGACGCCGATCAGCGACTTGATGTGGTGCATGGCGTCGGCCGCCAGCGCCGCGAAGCCCTCGACGGGCACGCCAGGCAGGGCCTCGACCTCGACGCGCAGGTGGTCGAGTTGGCCATGCCGCGTGACCACGAGCTGGTAGTGCGGTGCCAGCCCCGGCCGGCCAACCAGCACCGCCTCGATCTGCGATGGGTACACGTTGACGCCGCGGATGATCAGCATGTCGTCGCTGCGCCCGGCGACGCGCAGGATGCGCACGTGCGTGCGGCCGCAGTCGCAGCGCCCGTGCGCCAGCCGCGTGATGTCGCGCGTGCGGTAGCGCAGCATCGGCAGCGCCTCCTTGGCCAGCGTGGTGATCACGAGTTCGCCCGCCTCACCCTCGGCCACCGGTGCCCCTGTGTCGGGGTCGACGGTCTCGAACAGGAAGTGGTCTTCCCAACCGTGCAGGCCCTGGCGGCAGCCACATTCGCAGGCCACGCCCGGGCCCATGATCTCGGACAGCCCGTAGATGTCGACCGCTGTCAGCCCGAGGCGCTGTTCGATCTCCTGGCGCATCGCCGCGCTCCAGGGCTCGGCGCCGAACAGGCCGATGGCCAGCCGGCTGCGCCGCAGGTCCACGCCCTGCTGTTCGGCGACCTCGGCGATCGCGAGCGCATACGATGGTGTCGCGCACAGCACGCGCGCGCCGAAGTCCATGATCAGCGCCACCTGGCGCTCGGTACCGCCGCCGGAAATCGGCACCACCGGGCAGCCCAGACGCGTGGCGCCATCGTGCGCGCCCAGGCCGCCGGTGAACAGCCCGTAGCCGTAGGCGTTGTGCACCAGGTCGCCCGGGCGCACGCCAGCGCAGTACATCGATCGTGCGACCAGATCGGCCCAGCGGCCGAGGTCGCCGGCGGTGTAACCCACCACCGTCGGCCGGCCGGTCGTGCCCGAAGATGCATGCACACGCGCCAGGGACTCCACCGGGCGGGCGAACAGACCGAAGGGGTAGTGGTCGCGCAGGTCGGTCTTCAGCGTGAAGGGCAGGCGCTGCAGGTCGTCGAGCGAGCGCAGCGAACCCGGTGTCAGCCCGGCGGCCTCCAGCCGCGCGCGCTGCCAGGGAACGTGGGTCCAGGCGTCGAGCAGCGTGGCGCGCAGCCGATCCAGCTGCAACGCGGCCAGCGCGTCACGCGACATCGTCTCGACGTCGGGGTGCAGGCCGGGGTGCGGGGAATCGAGGCAGGCACCCATCTCAGGTCTCCCGGCGGCGCACGCCGCGCACCGGCAGGTGCGGGAGCGCAAAGCCCTGGTTGTAGGCGGCACGCGTGACCAGCGTGAACTTGAACCACAGGCCGCCGGCGGCGGCGATGGCACCGGCCAGCGCCTGCAGCAACCCTGCCGCCTCGGGCGGCAGCGGCGCCAGTGCGGCAATCACCGCCATCGCCAGCGGCAGCAGCGTCGCGGCCTTGAATGCATGGCCGGCGCGGTCGATCGTGGCCAGCGCGCGCGCCGCGGCGGTGATGCGGGCTCGCCAGAGGGTCCACAACAGCAGCCGCGCCAGCAGGGCCCCGGCAAACAGGCCCCACAGCGACAGCGGGCCCAGCCCGCGCGGGCCCGTTGCGAGCAGCCAGAGGCCCGCGCCTTCGGCCAGGCCGGTGGCAACGATCAGCGGCACGACGAGCGGCTCGCGCCAGGCCGGGATGCCACGCGCTGCGCGCAGGATGCAGCCCTGGCACCCGGCGAAGGCCAGCGCCAGCAGCGCGGCGGCCGCTGCCGCGCCGGGCATGCCGATGGCCGCGGCCACTGCGGCAACCAGCAGGGGCGGCGCCAGCAGCGCCTCGCGCGACATCCACGAACGGCGCGGATTGAGCAAGACGTTGAGCGCTCTCCAGGGCCGGCCGATCTCGAACCAGACCGCAGCCAGTCCGGCAGCCACCAGCAGCGCACCCGCGCCGTGCAGCCAGGCCGGCCCACCGGCCAGCGCGGTGGCCACGATCAGCCCGCTGCCCAGGCCACCGCACATGAAGTTGGCGGCGGCACGCCAGTCCCAGTGCCGCTGTTGCCAGGGGTTCGGGCCGTAGCTCAAGGTGCCACCTTGTCCCACAGGTAGTAAAAGCCGGGGCCCGAGCCCAGCTCCTCGTGCATGCGGAAGTGCCGGTTCTCCGCCAGCAGCTTCGAGACCTTGCTGTCGGGATCGTCGAGGTCGCCGAAGGCCAGTGCGTCGGCAATGCAGGCGTTGGCGCAGGCGGGTGTCGCTTCGGGGTCGCGGCCTGGGGTCAGGCCCTTCTCGAGGCCGGCGTCGATGCGTTCGACGCAGAAGGTGCACTTGGTGGCCACCGCCAGCCGGTCGGGGTCGAAGCGGGCCGTCTCGTGGTCGCTCGCCTTTCCGTAGGCGAAGCTGGCGCGTTCGGTCTTGTAGCGCGCCTGGTAGGGGCAGGCCACGGCGCAGTAGGCGCAGCCGATGCAGAGGTCGTAGTCGATCGTGACGATGCCGTCGGGGCGCTTTTTCGTCGCCGTGGTCGGGCACACGTCCAGACAGGGCGGTTCGTCGCAATGCTGGCAGCCCACGGGCACAAAGGCGCGCTGCACGTCGGGGTACTCGCCGAACTCCATGTCGAGCACGCGCCGCCACTGCACACCCGGTGGCGTGGCGTTGGCATGTTTGCAGGCGGCGGTGCAGGTCTGGCAGCCGACACAGCGCCGCAGGTCCGCGACCATGCCCCAGCGCGTCATGGCGCAGCCCTGCGCACGGCGACGCGCACGATGTCGGCACTGGAGCCCGTGGCGTCGGTCAGGTCCAGCGACATCGTGGCCAGCGCGTTCAGGCTCGGCACGCCAAAATCCTTGGCCAGCGGCGTGGCCCAGTGGTCGAACTGGCCGATCAGCAGCAACGTGTCGGGCCGGATGCCCTGGCGCAGCACGGCGCGCGCGCGCACGCTGCGCTTGGGCGTCGAGAGTTCGATCGCGTCGCCATCCTCGACGCCGAGCCGCGCGGCCGACTGCGCATTGATGATCACGCCACGGTGGCCGGCGATGTTGTCGGCCACCTCGCGGATCAGCTGCACGCCGACGTTGCCGCCCCAGGCGTACTGCATGCTGCGAGCCGTCAGCAGCCAGAACGGGTAGTCGCCGGCTTTTGCGCCGGTGGCGGTGACGATGCCTTCCCACAGCCCCGGGAAGTCCTTCCAGCCGGGCAATGCCTGGTACTCGTCGAGCTGGCGGTCCCACCAGTGCATGTCGTTTTCGTGCAGACGGCGACCGAGCTCGGCGCCGATGCGCTGCAGCCGCTCCTGATAGGGCATTTCGAAGCGCAGGCCGCGCGCCACCATCGTCGGGTACAGGTACCACTGCAGCCGTGGGAACGGTTTGGTCGCCAGGCCGTGCTGCTTCCACCAGTCCAGGCCGTGCGATTCGCGGCCGTTGCTGAGCTCGGCGCTGGCGGCGCGGCAGACCGCGTCCCAGATCCGATCGCGCGTGTGGGGCAGCGAGGTTTCGAGCGAGAAGTCGCCGTGAACGCCCTTCAGCGGCACGCCGCCGGCCCCCTTGTTGATGGCCGCGTTGTACTTCTCGAGAATGCCGCAGCGTCGGGCCAGTTCGGTGGCGATGTCGGTGAAGTCGCGCGCCTGGCCGCGCATCTCCACCGCCGGCTGGCGCAGCGCAAAACCCTGACGGTCCCAGAACTGCTCGACGTACTTGGTGCCGCCGATGCGGATCAACTGCAGGCTCTCGAGGTCGGTGGCGTCGGGCAACAGGATGTCGGCGAAGTGGTTGGTCTCGTCGTGTGTGTAGGCCATCGCGACGACGAAGGGGAAACGCGCGATCTTGTCGCCCAGGGCGGCCGTGTCCCAGAACGAGATCGCGGGGTTGGTGCGGTAGACGAACCAGACGTCGGGGAAGGTCACGGGCGGCAGGCCATGCGGCGTACCGTCGAGGAACATCCACGAGAAGTGCGTCGGCCCCAGCGCCTGGCTCCAGGCGCCGTTGCCGACCAGCGGCACCATCGTGCGGTAGGCGTTGCGGATGTTGGGCCGCGGTGACCAGCCGGCCTTGTCGGTCGGGTTCATCGGGTAGTTCATGAACCCGTCCGGTCCGGGCTGCGCGCTGTCGTGGCGCTCGGACATCGGCCGCACCAGGCGCACCGTGGTGCCCAGCGTGCCGCCAGGCACCTCGAGGGCCCCCACCACGCAGGTCAGCAGCGTGCGCGCCCAGCAGCATTCGTAGCCGCCCCAGCCGTTGTTGACGGTCTTGCCCAGCGTCACGGCCACCGGGCGCAAGGGCAGGGTCTGGCCGTCGATCTCCACGGTCTGGCCGACGCAGGCGTTTTCGACGTACTCGTGCGCGATGCGGCGCATCGTCGCGGCCGGCACGTCGCAGATGCCCTGCGCCCACTCGGGCGAAAACGGCTTCAGGTGCTCCATCAGGCGGTCGAAGGCGGTGCTGCCGACCAGCCAGCCTTCGGCCAGGACCTCGCCGTCGGCACCGATCTCGATCGCGTCGACTTCATGCCTGCCCTGCAGTGCCTCGTCGATGCCGGGTGTGTCGTGTGGCACGGCACATTGGCCGGTCCGGTCCCAGACCAGCGGCTTGCGGCTGCCGCGGTCGCGCAGGAAGTAGCCGCCTTCGCCCACCAGGTAGGGGCTGGCCGTGCGCTGGCGCAAGAAGGGCAGGTCCAGCCGTTCGCGCGGCATCTCGTGCAGCATCACGTGCAGCAGCGCGTACAGGAAGGCCGGGTCGGTCTTGGGCTTGATCGGCACCCATTCGGCCGAGCAGGCGCCGGTGACCGACAAGTGCGGCTCGACCTGCACCCGCTTGAGCCCGCGCACACGGGCGTTGGCATGGCGCCAGACCCCGGCCACACCGCCCGAGGCCTCGATGTTGGAGCCGCAAGAGATCAGGTAACACGTGCTCGGCGTGTCGGCCGCGACGATGAAGGCGCGGTGCCAGAGCTCGCCGTAGAGGTGCTCGGAGTGGTCGCACTTGACGCCCTGGCCGGAGCCGAAGCCCATGTCCACCGGTCCCCAGGCCGACAGGAAAGCCGGGAAGGTGCCCATGTAGAACTGCGGCGTGCCGCCGCCGCCAAAGCTGGCCGCCAGCCGCGGGTAGCCGGAGGCGTCGGTCAGGCCCGTGGCGCGCACCGCGTTGAGCTTGTTCGCGATCAGCGTGTAGGCCTCGTCCCATGTGATCTCGACAAAACCCGGATCCTCGCTCCGCCCCTTTTTCGGGTTGCTGCGCTTCATCGGTGCCAGCACGCGGTGCGGGTTGTAGGTCTTCTGGATCAGCCCGAAGGCCTTGACGCAGACCTTGCCGCCACCCGGGTGCACTTGCGCGGCGCAGAAGTTCGGCTCGACCTCGGTGGCCACGCCGTCTTCGACCTTCACCGTCAGCAGGTCGGGGCCGGCCACGCACTGGTAGCAATAAGTCGGTACACGGTGCGTGTGGACGGCAGCAGTCATGCTGGACCCCGTTCAGCCGCCGCCGCCGCTGGCGGCCTTGGCCTTCTCGGCCTTGGCCGCCAGCCGCTGCGCCGTCTTGGCGATGTCGACGACGAAGCGCGAATGGCGCCCGCGCACGATCGGCTCAACGGCGTCGCGGCCCTCGACGTCGAACACCACGGCGCGGCCGTTGACCTCGGCCACGCGCACCGTCAGCTCGACCGCCATGCCCAGCAGCGTGGCGCCGATGTGGTCGATCTCGACCCGCGTGCCGACCGAGTCCTCGCCGCTGTCCAGATGCGCCAGCAGCAGGTTGCGGCAGGTCATCTCGATGTCGCGCACCAGCATCGGCGTGGCATAGACACGCGCCGCCTCGCCCATGAAGTCGATCGTGCGTTCGCGGTCGACGTCGAACTGGGCTAGCGCCTGGAGTCCGGCTTGCAGGGTGGGTTTCATGAATCGTCCTTGTGTGGGGGTCAATGGCCGAGATAGGCCTGCTGCACCTGGGGGTCGCGCAGCAGGTCGGCGGCGCGGCCCTGGCCGACGATGCGGCCGGTCTCCATCACGTAGCCGCGGTCGGCGATGGCCAGCGCCGCGCGTGCGTTCTGGTCGACGAGCAGGATCGTCGTGCCGTGCGACTTCAGCGCCGCGATGTGGCCGAAGATCTCGGCCACCAGCAGCGGCGCCAGGCCCATGCTCGGCTCGTCGAGCAGCAGCAGCCTGGGTGCGCTCATCAACGCGCGGCCGATGGCCAGCATCTGCTGCTGGCCGCCGGACAGGTTGCCGGCGGCCTGGCTGCGCTTGTCGCGCAACACGGGAAACATCGCCCACACGGTGTCGAGCGTGGCCGGCGTGCCGCGCGCGAAGGTGCCCAGGAGCAGGTTGTCCTCGACGCTCAGCGGGCCGAACACCTGCCGTCCCTCGGGCACCTGCACGATGCCGCGCTGCACACGCTGGCGCGGCCGCTCGGAGCGGATGTCGGCTCCGTCAAACTGCAGCAGCGTGGCGGTGGCGGGCTGCACGCCCGAAAGCGAGCGCAGCAGCGTCGTCTTGCCGGCACCGTTGGCGCCGACGATGGCCACCAATTCACCGCTCTCGACGCGCAGCCCGATGTCGGCCAGCGCCGGAATGCGGCCGTAGTGGCTGGACAGTCCGGCGACTTCAAGCATGGGCCGCCTCGGCCGGCGCCGCCGGGTCTGTCTCGACGCCCAGGTAGGCTTCGATGACACGCGGGTCGCGCGCCACCTCCGCCGGTGTGCCCTCGGCCAGGCGGGCGCCGCGTTCGAGCACGAGCACGCGGTCGGAGACCTCCATCACCAGCCGCATGTTGTGCTCCACCAGCACCACCGTCATGCCGCCGCTGGCGAGCTCGCGAATCAGGGTGTCGATCTCGTGCGCTTCGGTCTGGTTCAGGCCGGCGGCCGGCTCGTCGAGCAGCAGCAGTTGGGGCTTGGCCGCCAGCGCGCGTGCGATCTCCAGCCGCTTGAGTGCGCCGTAGGGCAGGGCGTCGGCCGGCGCGTCGACCCAGTCGCCGAGGCCGACGCGCTGCATCAGCGCCCTGGCGTGCGCGCGGCTGGTGGCTTCGGCGCGGCGCAGCGCCGGCAGCCGGAAGATGGCTGGCACCAGCGCGGTGTTCTCGTGCAGGTGGCGCCCGGTCATCACGTTTTCGAGCGCGCTCATGTTGAAGAACACCTGCAGGTTCTGGAAGGTGCGGCCCAGGCCGGCGGCGGCCCAGCGGTGGGTCGGCCGGCCGGTGAGGTCCTGCCCCGCCAGGCGGATGCGGCCGGCGTCGGGCACGTAGATGCCCGTCATCAGGTTGAGCAGCGTCGTCTTGCCGGCGCCGTTGGGGCCGATGATCGAGAACACGGTGCGCGCTGGCACCTCGAACGACAGGTCGGCGATGGCGCGCAGGCCGCCGAAGCCCTTGCTCAGGTGCTCGACCGCCAGCAGAGTCATTGGAGCCCCTCGTCCGACGGGTACGTCGGCCGATCCCCCGGGGGGGTGAGCCCGGACGTGGACCGTCCGGTGGACGGTTCGCGCCTGCGAACGGCCGGCTTGGGAGCGGCCCGGCGCTCGGCCCGCGCCGCATCCGGCCTGGTCTTGCCGGTCAAGAGCCGCTGCAGCGTCGGCACGATGCCGCGCGGGAAGAACACCATGGTCACGATCAAGATGGCGCCGAAGGCCATCATCTCGTAGTCTTTCAGCACGGTCAGGAACTGCGGCAGCAGCGTCAGCACCGCGGCGCCGACGACCGCGCCCCAGATCGAGGCCATGCCGCCGAAGACGACCATGATGACCAGTTCCACCGAGTGCAGGAACGAGGCCTTCTCCGGCGTGATGAAGCCGGCGTAGTGCGCGGTCAGCGCACCGGCGGTGGCGGCGATCAGCGCCGATTGCACGAACACGCGCAGCTTCCAGTGCGCGGAATTGATGCCCACCGTCTCGGCGGCGACCTCCGAGCCGTGCAGCGCACGCAGCGCGCGGCCGATCGGCGAGTCGATGAGGTTGAGCGCGAACCACACCGTCAGCCACAACGCGAGGCCGACGATGGCGTACCAGACCTGCTCGCCGCGCACAGCGTGGCCGAACAGTTCGAGCGCTGGCACCGCCATGCCGTCGGGGCCGCCGGTCAGACCGTCCTCGTTGGCGAGCACGATCGAGACGATGACGCCCAGGCCGAGCGTGGCCATCGCCAGGTAGTGGCCCTTCAGGCGCAGCGTCGGCCGGCCGACGAGCCAGGCCAGCACGCCGACCGCGGCCACCGCCGCCGGCATCGAGACCCAGACCGGCCAGCCGTAACGCGCGGCGAGCACCGCGCTGCCGTAGGCACCCAGCGCATAGAAGCCGGCGTGGCCGAGGCTGATCTGGCCGGCGTAGCCGATGAGCAGGTTCAAGCCGACGCAGACGATGGCGTTGAGCGCCACCAGGATCGCGACTTCGAAGAAGTAGTTGTTCGGAAAGACCATGGGCAGCGCCACGAGCACCAGCGCCAGCACGCCCAGGCCGCCCAAACGCGCCGAGGCCAGCCGGTGCACCCAGCCGGCGGCGGCAGGCGCAGGTTCGGGCGCGGGGCCGGCGCGCTCAGACACGGTCGCTGCGGTGGGCACCGGCCAGCCCTCCGGGCATGAAGAACAGCACGCCGAGAATGACGACGAAGGCGATCGCGTCCTTGTAGGCCGACGACACGAAGCCGGCGCCCAGGCTTTCGAGCAGGCCCAGCATCAGGCCGCCGGCGACGGCGCCACCGAAGCTGCCCAGGCCGCCGAGCATGGCCGCGGCGAAGCCCTTCAGGCCGAGCATCACGCCGACGTCGTAGGAGGTGAAGGTGATCGGTGCCGTCAACACGCCGCCGAGCGCACCGAGCATGGCCGCCAAAGCGAAGCTGACGCGCATCACGCCGCGTGTGTCGATGCCCATCAACTTGGCCGCCAGCGGGTTGAAGGCGGTGGCCCGCATCGCCTTGCCGTACAGCGTGCGGCTGAAGAACCAGCCCAGGGCCAGCACCGCCAGCGCCGTGCCCGCCAGCACCCACAGGCTCTGCGGCATGACGGTGGCGCCGAACAGCGCAATCGGGTCGGCGCCGGAAAACGCCGGCAGCGGGTGCACGCGTTTGTCCCACAGCACCTGCGCCAGCCCGCGCAGGAACAGCGCCACGCCGATGGTGATGATGATCAGCGTCACGACGTCGGCGCGGCCCGTCTTCTGCGCCGGTTCGATGGCCAGCTTCTCGACCACCAGGCCGACGACGCCAGACACCGCCACCGCCAGCGGCACCGCGGCGGCCAGTGGCAGCCCGGTGGCGACCAGCGACACCGCGGCCATGCCGCCGATCATCACGAACTCACCTTGCGCGAAATTGATCGCGTGGCTGGCGTTGTAGACGATGGAGAAGCCCAGGGCGACGAGCGCGTAGATCGCGCCGGACGTCAACCCGGCGGCGACGAACTGCATCCATTGGTCGCCCATGGTAGGTCCTGGCGCGGGCTCGGGGGCTTCACTTCGCCAGCGACCAGCTGCCGTTGGTCACCTCGAGCATGCGAAAGGCGCTGAGGTCCAGCCCCATGTGATCGGTGGCCGACATGTTGACGACGCCGCCGGTGCCGACGTAGCCGCGCGTGGCCTCCAGCGCGTCGCGCACCTTGGCGCGGTCGGTGCTGCCGGCGGCCTTGATCGCGCCCACCACGAGCATCAAGCCGTCGTAGGCGTGGCCGCCGAAGGTGGAAACGTCGCTCTTGTAGCGGGCCTCGTAGGCGTCGCGGTAGGCGGTGACGACCGGCTTCTGGGGGTCGCTGGCGGCCAACAGGTCGGCCACCAGCAGCGCTGCGGCGGGCAGGCGCACGCCGTTGGCCGCGTCGCCCGAGAGCTTGATGTACTCCTTGGACGCGACGCCGTGCGACTGGTACAGCGGCAGCGTCAGGCCGACCTGCCGGTAGTTGCGCGTCACGATCGCCGGACCCTGGCCGAAGCCCGCGTTCAGCACCGCCTGCGCGCCGCTGCCGCGGATCTTCGTCAGTTGCGCCGTCATGTCGGTGTCGGTGGCGCCGTAGGTCTCGTCAGCGACGATCGTCACGCCGTGGTTGGGGGCCACCTTCAGGCATTCGGCGCGCATTGACTTGTCGAAGCCGCCGCTGCCGGAGATCAGCGCCGCCTTCGTCGTGCCGCGCGCCTTCATGTCGACGAAGATCTTGTCGCAGGCCATGCGGTCGGTGTGCGGAGTCTTGAAGACCCACTTCTTCACCGGCTCGACGATCACCACCGCGCCGGCCAGCGAGATGAAGGGCACGCCGGCCTGTTCGACCAGCGGCATCGCCGCCATCGTGGTGCCGGTGGTCGAGCCGCCGACGATGACGTCGACCTTGTCGTGCTCGAGCAGCCGCTTGGCGAAGGTGCGCGCCTTCTCGGCGTCGCCGGCGTCGTCGTAGGCCGTCAGCTGCAGCTTGCGCCCGAGCACGCCGCCGGTGGCATTGATGCGCTCGACGTAGAGTTCCAGCGTCTTCAGCTCGGGGTCGCCGAGAAAGGACGCCGGCCCGGTGACCGACAGGAAGCTGCCAATGCGGATCGGCTCCTGCGCGAGTGCGGGGGCGGCGAACCAAATCGTCGTCAGCGCCAGCAGCGCTGCGCGGGCCAGGCGGTGGGTCTTGTCCATCGGGCTCATGTTTGTCTCCTGGAAAGCGGGATCGAGCCGCGGATCGGTCGCGGCGCCGGAGGCCTGGGCCGTGTCGGGCCACAGGCACGCACGGTCATCGTTAGAATGAATTCGTTGGACCATTCTGGTACCGGAATACGGCTATAAACTTGATCTGGTTCGGGTTTCCAGCCCCGGCCTGGAGGACATGGATTGGGACATATACCTAGGGCCCCCGGACAACGCCGCCGCCGTGGCGTGGCGCCCGCGGCGGCCTTGGCTGCCGAGCGTGTGTGCGTGCACGTGCGCCCGGTGCGCCATGCCGACCTGCCGGAGGT
>LNFM01010199.1_pt1 | contig 13348 bp, 10 predicted proteins | sample 596031 | NCBI WGS metagenome assembly LNFM01 (sample SAMN04254537, study PRJNA301005) | activated carbon metagenome | isolation source: dual media filters at the Ann Arbor, Michigan drinking water treatment plant | place: USA: Ann Arbor
ACCGGGTCATCGATGGTGTCGAGGAAGCCGACCACGATCTCGTTGAGGCGCTTCTTGCCCTCGAGATGCTGGTCGTAATCCTCCAGAAGCATCTGCACCGACCACGGGAAGCTGGCCAGTGCGCCCTGCACCTGCAGCAGGCCTTCCTCGATGCGCTTGGCGATGGCGATCTCGCCTTCGCGCGTCAGCAGCTCGACCGTGCCCATCTCGCGCATGTACATGCGCACGGGGTCGGTGGTGCGGCCGGCTTCGGAATCCAGCGAAGACAGTGCAGCAACGGCTTCTTCCGTCGCAGTGTCGTCGTCAGTGCCGCGCGAGCCTTCGGCCAGCAGCAGCGTTTCGGCATCCGGCGCGACCTCATGCACCGCGATGCCCATGTCGTTGATCATTCCGATGATGTCTTCGATCTGCTCGGACTCGACGACGTCGTCGGGCAGCAGATCGTTGATTTCGGAATAGGTCAGATAGCCCTGCTCGCGGCCCTTCTGGATGAGCTGCTTGATCTCGGACTGCTGTTCCTGCTTTTCGATGGCCATGCGGCGCCCGGGTTGGATGCGGGTGGAAGTGAACGCGGCAGTATACGCGGCCGAGGGCCTCGCTGCCATGTTTATGAATGCAAAGCGTTTTTTGCTGGGCTGGGGTTCAGGCCCGCGGGGCGAGCCGGCATGCAAGAGCCCTGCCGTCAGCTTTCCAGCCAGAACGTCACTGGCCCGTCGTTCACCAGCGACACCCTCATATGGGCGCCGAACTCGCCGGCTTCAACCCTTGCATGGCGGGCCCGCGCCAGCGCCTGCAGTTCGTCGAAGCGCTTGCGGCCGAGCGCCGGCGGCGCCGCGGTACTGAAGCTGGGGCGCAGGCCGCTGCCGGTATCGGCGGCCAGCGTGAACTGCGGCACCAGCAGCAGGCCGCCGCCGGTGTCCTTGAGCGCCAGGTTCATGCGCCCTTCGCTGTCGCTGAACACGCGATAGCCCAGCAGCTTCTGCAGCAGGCGCTCGACCTGGGGCGCGCCGTCATCGGGCTGCACGCCAATCAGGGCCAGCAGGCCGGCCTCGATGCGGCCGGTGCAGCGGTCGTCGACATCGACGCGCGCTTCGGTGACGCGCTGGATCAGGGCGATCATGCGGAGTGGGCCTCGCGGCGGGCAGGGGCGGCGGACTATCCGGGCTAAACTCCGCGCATGTCCAGCGCCCCCGAACCGCGCGGCCGCGATCGCGCGCTCGCCGCCCTGCTGCACGCCCTGATGCGGATCATCGGCCGCTTGCCGCTGCGTGCGCTGCATGCGATTGGCGCGGCGCTTGGCGACCTCGCCCGGCGTTTCAACAACCGCGAGACCCGCATCGCCCGCCGCAACCTTGAGCTCTGCCTGCCCGAGCTCGACGCCGATGCCCGCGCAGCGCTGCTGGTCGAAGTGATGCGCGATGCCGGCCGCACGCTCACCGAAACCTGCCGGCTGTGGACCCGCCCGCAGGCCGAGAACCTGGGCCTGGTCCGCGAGGTGGCCGGCGAGGACCTGTTCCGTGCAGCGCTGTCCGCCGGGCGCGGCCTGATCGTCTGCGCGCCGCACCTCGGCAACTGGGAGCTGCTCAACCAGTACCTCGCGGCGAACACGCCGGTCTCGATCGTCTACCGGCCGGCGCGCCAAGGCTTCACCGAGCTGCTGCTGCGGCGGGTGCGCCAGCATCCGGGGGTCAGCCAGGTGCGCGCCGAGGCCGCCGGCGTGCGCCAGCTGTTCCGCGATCTCAAGGCCGGCGGCGTGCTCGGCATCCTGCCCGACCAGCAGCCCAAGCAGGGCGAGGGCGAGCACGCCCTGTTCTTCGGCGTGCCGGCGCTGACCATGACCCTGGTCTCGCGACTGCTGGAGCGCACCGACGCTGCCGTCCTGTTCGCCTATGCCGAACGCCTGCCCGGGGCCCGCGGCTTCCGCATGGTGTTCCTGTCCGCGCCCGAGGGCATGGCCGGCAGCGACCGCGCCGCCCTGCAGGCGCTGAACCGCGGCGTCGAGGCCTGCGTGCGACGCGTCCTTCCGCAGTACCAGTGGGGCTACAAGCGGTTCAGCATGCAGCCCGCCGGGCGGCGCAGCGTCTACGACCACGCCGGCGCCGTCGAGCGCGAGTGGTAGGCGCTGCACGCGGTCACAACTGCGGCGCCGGCAGCATCGCAGCGCGCGCATTCATCGAGGTGCGATGTCCATGTCCGAGTCCGTTGAGAGTTCCGCTGCGAGCGAAGCGGTCGCACTGAAGCCGCTGGCGCCGCAGGCGCGCTGGGGTTTCCACCTGGGATGGTCGATTGCGGCGCTGGTGCCGCTGCTGCCGATCGGACTGATCTCCGGCGCCAACGATTTCGAGGGTCTGCGTCTGCTAGGCGTCCTGGCAGCGGTGTTCCTCGCCCTGCAGCTCGCCGCCTTCCTGTTCGCCCGCGCCAGCTACCGGCGCACGCGCTATGCGCTCGATGCCGAAGGCCTGCTGATCCAGCGTGGCGTGATCTGGCAGAGCGAAACGCGGGTGCCGCGCTCGCGCGTGCAGCACACCGATCTCAATCGCGGGCCGATCGACCGCTGGCTGGGCCTGGCCGAGCTGCGCGTGCACACCGCGGGCACGCGGCTGGCCGCAGTGAGTCTCGGTGGGCTGAGTGAGGGCGAAGCGCGCCGCCTGCGCAACGATCTGCTGGGAGAGGACGATGACGCCGTCTGATCCCGGCCCGCCCGCCGAACGCCGTCAGCCTGACGAGCTGCGGTGCGTGCAGCCGCCGCCGCTGCCGTCGCAACTGCCCGCCGCGGGCGAGTCTGGCGCGGTGCTGGGCGAGGCCGGTGAGGCTGCGGTCGCGCGCCTGCGCGCCGAGCACGACCGCCGCCTGCATCCGCTGTCCTGGCTGTTCGTGCTGCTCGGCAGCCTGCGCCAGTTCGCCCTGCCGCTGATCGCCTTCGTGGTGTTCGGCCAGCGCGCCGACGAGGACGAGCTGTGGTTCCAGGCTCTCGGCCTGGCTGCCGGCGTGCTGCTCACGCTGGGCGCGGTGGCGCGCTACTACACCTACCGTTTCCGCATCGAGCGCGGTGTGCTGGTGGTGCGTTCGGGCCTGCTGAATCGCAACCTGCGGCAGATTCCGCTCACCCGCATCCAGAACGTGGCGCTCAAGCAGGGTCTGCTGCATCGCCTGCTGGGCGTGGCCGAGGTGCGGTTGGAGTCGGCCGTCGGCGGCGGCACGCCCGAGGCGCAGATGCAGGTGCTGTCGCTGGCCGATGCCGCGGCCCTGGAAGCGGTGGTGCAGGCTGCGGGTGCGGCGAATGCGCCACCTGCAGGCGAGGTCGAGGTCGAGGGCGACGCGGCGCTCGCTGCAGCGAAGCCCGCTGCAGCGAGCGAGGGCCAGACCCTGCTCAGCCTCGACTCCGTCGAGCTCATCAAGCTGGGCCTCACCTCGAACCGCGGCCTGGTACTGGGCGCCGTCGGCTTCGGCGCCTTCGCCCAGTTCGGTGGCGATGGCTTCGGCCGCACGATCGCCAACACCGCCGAGGCGGGCGTCGAGTACGCCGGCCAGCTCGGTCTGGGCTGGGTGCAGTGGCTGCTGCTCGGCTTCTTTCTGCTGCTGGCCTTTCTGGCCGTGGCGCGCGCGGTGGCGGTGCTGCTGGTGGTGCTGCAGTTCCATGGCTTCCGGCTCGTCGAGAGCGCCGGCAGCCTGGGCGTCGAGCAGGGCCTGCTGACCCGCCTGCGCATGCGTGCGCCGCTGGCCAAGATCCAGCGTTGGACCGTGTACGACAGCCTGCTGCACCGCTTCTTCGACCGCCGCAGCGTGCGCGTGGAGACTGCAGCCCTGCAGGCCCTCAACGAGCAGCAGGCGCTGGCCGACGTGATACCGATCGCCGCCCCCACCGAGGTCGATGCCCTGGTGCAGCGCTGGCTGCCCGACATCGATTGGGGTGGCTGGCTCTGGCAGCCCCTGCACCCGCGGGCCTGGCGCCGCGTGCTGTTCCCTTCGCTGCTGTTGATTGGTGGCCTGACCGCGCTGGCGACCCTGCGCTTTGGGCCGTGGGCCCTGCTGCTGCCGGCGCTGCTGCTGCCGCTGGCGGTGCTGCGGGCGCGTGGGCTGGCCAAGCGCTGCGGCTGGGTGCTGACCGACCGCGTGCTGGCCTGGCGCAGCGGCTGGCTGGACCGCCACGTGTCCTTCGCCGAAGTACATCGCCTGCAGGGCCTGCGACTGTCGCAGTCGCCCTTCGATCGTTACCACGGCATGGCAACGCTGTACGCCGACACCGCCGGCAGCAGCCCCTTCACTCACCAGCTGGAGCTGCGCTACCTGCCAGAGGCCGAGGCCCGCGCATTGTTCGCGGAGCTCAGCAAGCGCATCGCGCGGCGGCGGCTGCAGTGGTGAGCCGCTGTGCGTCGCACAGTGCTTGGCCTTGGCACGGTGCGCGGTGCTGACGGAGATTCGCCAGCAGTAGAGGTTCAGCGGCGTTTGAGGCGCTGCTCCAGATCGTCAGGTACCACGAACAGAAAGCGCTTGCCCTCACGGGTCTTGTTCAGCAGTCGAAGCTTATCGGCCATATGGCCCAGATCCTTGCGCGCGATGTCATAAGACACGCCATGCGAGCGCTGGTGTTCCTCGATCACGTAGGCGAAGCGCGGGTGCTTCAGCGCGTGTCTCAGCAGGGCGATCTGGCGGAAGTTGAGCTTGCCGGCCAGGCGCGGATTGCGCGTCAGCATCTGCTCTGCTTCGCCGATGTCGCGGACCTTCTCGCGCAGGTAGTCATGCAGCGCGTCCACCGCCTTGCGTACCACGTCAAGCTGGTGGATCAGAAAGTAGCTCAGGTCGTTGTCGTCAGTCTCGGTATGCAGATAGGCGCGGCCGTACTGGGTGGGCGCCTGCTTGATGATCTTCGAGATCGAGATGTACTCGGTCAGCCAGTAGCCCTCGCGCGCCATCGCCCAGTAAAACAGCGCTCGTGCAGTGCGGCCATTGCCATCGCAGAAGGGGTGGTCGTAGCCGAGCATGAAATGCAGCGCGATGGCCTTGACCACTGGATGCAGGAAGCCGCCTTGGGCATCCGCTTCGGTTGAGTCGGCGTTGGCGAAGTCGCACAGGCGCCGCAGACGCTCCGGCAACTGTTCTGCCGGCGGCGGCGTATGCAGCACGACATGGCTCAGGTTGTCGACGACCTCGATGCGTTCGTCCGGGCGCCGCAGACGACCGCCCTGATCCTCGCTGTCCAGCGTCCCCAGGGTCAGCATGCGTTGCAGATCGAACACCATCGAAGGGGTGAGCGGATCGTCGCGGTGCTCGCGGATGAACTGCATGGCCGCGTAGTTGTTGGCGATCATCCGCTCGCTGCGGTCCCGTGGCTCGCGGCCGGAGCGGATCATCTCGCGCGCCACGTTCTGCGTGGTCGAGGCGCCTTCGAGCTGGCTGGAGTTGATCGACTCCTCGATCAGGCTGCGGATCAGGAAGGTCTTCTGCCGTTCGCTGTTGGCGATCGCTGGTTCGGCGTGGATCGAGCCGGCAGCGTGGCGGTCCAGCCAGTGCAGTTCGCGCTGTACTTCGCCTGGGAGTGCGTACTGGAAGTGTTGGCCGTTCTTGTCGAGCAGCGGCAGCGGTCGGTAGTTCTTGCGCCGGGCAAGCTTGATGCCCAGCCACCACTGCTCGTGGCTCAGCCCTTCAGGCGGCTGTAGATGGCGCAGCTTGTCCCAGTGCAGATAGCGCCCTTGGGCGTCGACGTCGATGGACTGGCTGAGCAGGCGACCCGCGAGCTCCGGGTGCCGGGCAAGTGTGGCCGTGAGAATCGGCTCGATTCTGGGCGGATCTACCGGCAGCTGCACCTTGATTACCTCCGCTGATTCAGAGGTTTATGCGGGCCGCCACTATTTCATGCGTGCTTTTCAAAAACAAGTATGAAAGCTGCGGGAGCTACTCCCGCCAGAACCCCGGCGTCAGCAGCACCAGCACCGAGAACACCTCAAGACGGCCCATGATCATCGCGAAGGTGCCCAGCCAGACCGCGCCGCCGTTGACCTCGGCGAAGTTGTAGGCGACGTCGCCCAGGCCGGGGCCCAGGTTGGTCAGCGTGGCGACCGCTGCGCCGAAGCTCGACAGGATGTCGAGGCCGCTGAGGTTCATCGCCAGCGTCAGCATCACGAACACGAACATGTAGATCGCAAGGAAGCCGCTGACCGAGAGCACCACGCTCTCGGAGACTGGCCGGCCACCCATCTTGACCAGGAACTTGCCCTTGGGATGGACCAGCTGCTTGACCTCGCGGAAGCCCTGGCGCAGCACCATGATCACGCGCGCCACCTTGATGCCCGAGGCGGTCGAGCCGGCGCAGCCGCCGATGAAGGCGAGGCCGACCAGCAGCAGAGGCGAGACGCTGGCCCACTCGCTGAAGCCGACCGTGGCGAAGCCGGTGGTGGTGAGGTTCGAGACGACCTGGAACGTGGCGTGGCGCAGCGACTCGCCGGCGGAGGTGAAGCTGCCGCCGAACCACAGTGCGGCGGCCACGATCAGGCTGGCGCCGAGGATGATGCGCAGGTAGTTCTTGAGCTCGGAGTCGCCGTAGTAGGGCGCCATGGTGGCGCGCCGCCAGGCGACGAAGTGCAGGCCGAAGTTCATGCCGCCGATCGCCATGAAGAACACCGCCATCCAGTCGAGCAGGGCGCTGTCCCAGTAGCCGAAGCCGGCGTCATGGGTGGAGAAGCCGGCGGTCGAAATCGTCGCCATGGCGTGGCAGACCGCGTCGAACAGATTCATGCCGCCCACCCAGTAGGCTGCCGCGCAGAGCACCGTCAGGCCGATGTAGACCGCCCACAGCGCCTTGGCGGTTTCGGCGATGCGCGGCGTCAACTTGGTGTCGCGGGTCAGGCCCGCGCTTTCGGCGCGGAACAGCTGGGTGCCACCGATCTTCAGCATCGGCAGGATCGCGACCGAGAGGATCACGATGCCCATGCCGCCGACGAACTGCAGCAGCTGGCGGTAGAACAGCACCGAACGCGGCAGCTCGTCGAGGCCGACGATGACCGTGGCGCCGGTGGTGGTGAGGCCACTGGTCGCTTCGAACATGGCCGCGGTGAAGCTGAGGTAGGGCGGCGCGTACATGAAGGGCAGGGCGGAGACGAAGCTCGCCAGCAGCCAGGTCAGGGTGACGATCAGGAAGCCGTCGCGCAGGCGCAGCTGGTAGTTGATGTTGCGCACCGGCAGCCACAGGGCCAGGCCGATCACCCCGGACAGGGCGAAGCTCGACAGGAACACATGGCCGGTGCCGTCGCCCCAGGCGAAGCCGAGCGCTGCCGGCGGCAGCTTCGACAGCGAGGACACCGCGACGATGATGCCCAGCACGCGCTGGATCGCGAAAACGCGCCGGCTCGCACTCACAGCCAGGTGGCTCCGGCGTGGAAGAGTGCGGTCAGTTCAGGCAGACGGTTCTTGTCGGTGAGGAACACGATCAGATGGTCCTCCGCTTCGATGATTACGTCGTGGTGGGCGATGATGAGCTTGTCGCCGCGCACGATGCCGCCGATGGTCGCCGACTCCGGCAGCTTCAGCTCCTCGATGGCGCGGCCGATGATGCGCGAGCTGCGGGCGTCACCGCGGGCGACGACTTCGATCGCCTCGGCGGCGCCACGACGCAGGCTGTGCACGCGAGCCGGCGCGCCTTCGCGCACATGCGCCAGCAGCGCGCCAAGCGTGATCTGCTGCGGACTGATGGCGATGTCGATGCTGCTGCCTTCGACCAGGTCGGCATAGGCCGGGCGGTTGATCAGCGACATCACCCGCTGGCAGCCCATGCGCTTGGCCAGCATGGCCGAAAGGATGTTGGCCTCGTCGTCGTTGGTCAGCGCGCAGTAGACGTCGGTCTGGTCGATGTTCTCCTCGCGCAGCAGGTCCTCGTCGGCGCAGTCGCCGACCAGCACGATCGAGTTGACCAGGTCCTCGGCGATCTTCTTGGCGCGGTCCTTCGAGCGCTCCAGCACCTTCACGCTGAAACGGCCTTCGAGCGCCTTGGCCAGGTTGCGGCCGATGTTGCCGCCGCCAGCGATGAACACGCGCTTGGCCGGGCGGTCGACCCGGCGCAGCTCGCTCATCACCGTGGTGATGTTCTTGCGGTCGGCGAGGAAGAACACCTCGTCGTCGACGTGGATGACCGTGGCCGCGGTCGGCACGATCGGCTTGCCCTGGCGGAAGATCGCGGCGACGCGCGCATCCACGCCGGGCGGCAGGTGGTCGCGCAGCTCGCGGATCTCATGCCCGACCAGCTTGCCCTGCTGCACCGCGCGCACCGCCACCAGCTGGGCGCGGCCATCGGCGAAGTCCAGCACCTGCAGCGCACCGGGAAATTCGATCAGGCGCTGCACGTGGTGGTAGACCTGCGCCTCCGGGCTGATCGCCACATCCACCGAAGAACGGTCGCGACGGATGAAGTCGGCGGCGTTGAGGTAGTCGCTCTCGCGCAGGCGGGCGATGCGGGTGGGCGTGCGGAAGAGCAGGTCGCAGACCCGGCAGGCGACCAGGTTCACTTCGTCGCTGCTGGTGACGGCCACTACCAGGTCGGCGTCTTCGGCGCCGGCGTGGCTCAGCACGCGTGGCAGGCTGGCGTGCCCCTCGACCGTGCGGATGTCGAGACGTTCGGCCAGCTCGCGCAGGCGCGCAAGATCGGTGTCGACCACGGTGATGTCGTTGTTCTCGGTCGACAGCGCCGCTGCCACCGAGGAGCCGACCTGGCCCGCGCCCAGGATGAGAATTTTCATGCGTGAACCAACGCTCCCCTTCGCCTCGGTGCATCGCGCGTTTGATGAGGCCGTCGCGACACTTGCCGAATGATCGCATGCCCGCGCAGGGCGGGCGTCATCACTACTCGCGCCAGAAGCCCGGCGTCAGCAGCACCAGCACCGAGAACACCTCCAGCCGACCCATCAGCATGGCCAGGCTGCCCAGCCAGACCACGCCATCGTTCGCCTCGCCGAAGCTCATGGCCACGCTGCCGAGGCCCGGCCCGGCATTGGTCAGCGTGGCAACCGCGCCACCGAACGCCGAGAGGATGTCGAGCCCGGCCGCGTTCATCGCCAGCGTGATCGCGATGAAGCACAGCGCCCACAGGATGAAGAAGCCCGAGACCGAGATCACTGTGCTCTCCGATAGCGGCTTGCCGCCGAGCTTGACCAGGAACTTGCCCTTGGGGTGCACCAGCTGCTTGACCTCGCGATAGCCCTGCCGGAACAGCAGCACCGCGCGCGAGACCTTGATGCCGCCGGAAGTCGAGCCCGAGCAGCCGCCGATCACCGCCACGCCCAGCACCAGCAGCGGCGCCACCCCCGGCCACTGGGTGAAGTCGGCCGTGAGCAGGCCGGTGGTGGTGATCAGCGAGGTGATCTGGAAGACGGCATGGCGCAGGGCGGTGCCGGCATCGGCATAGCTGCCGCTGAACCAGAGCAGGGCGGCGACCAGCAGGCTGCTGACGCCGATGATGCGCAGGAAGGCCTGCAGCTCGGAGTCGCTGTAGTAGCCGCTCAGGCTGGCGCGCCGCCAGGCCACGAAGTGCAGGCCGAAGTTCATGCCGCCGATCAGCATGAAGACGATGGCGATGCACTCCAGCAGGGCGCTGTCGAAGTGGGCGAAGCTGGCGTCGTAGTTGGCGAAGCCGCCGGTCGAGAGCGTCGACATCGCGTGGCAGACCGCATCGAACAGGCTCATGCCGGCCACCCAGTAGGCCGCCGCGCAGAGCAGGGTCAGGCCGGCATAGACCGCCCACAGCGACTTCGCGGTTTCGGCCACCCGCGGCGTCATCTGGGAGTCGCGGTTCAGGCCCGTGCTTTCGGCGCGGAACAGCTGGGTGCCGCCGATCTTGAGCATCGGCAGGATCGCGACCGAGAGGATCACGATGCCCATGCCGCCGATGAAGTGCAGCACCTGGCGGTAGAACAGCACCGACTTCGGCAGCTGGTCCAGGCCGCTGATCACCGTCGCACCGGTCGTGGTGAGACCCGATGCCGCCTCGAACATCGCCTGCGCGAAGTCGAGATGCGGCGGCGCGTACATGAAGGGCAGGGCGGAGACCGCGCTGGCCAGCACCCAGGTGAGCGTCACGACCAGAAAACCATCGCGCAGTCTCAGCTGGTAGTCGGCGCCGCGCACCGGCAGCCACAGCAGCAGCCCGGCGAGCATCGTCGCCGCGAAGCTCGACAGGAAGACGGTCGCCGTGTCTTCGCCCAGGGCCAGCGCCAGCACGGCTGGCGGCAGCTTGGACAGCGAGGTGGAGGCGATGACGATGGCGAAGACGCGCAGGATGGCGCGCGCGCGCGGGCTCATGCGCGGATGCTCCACGGCCATGGCATGCGCCGGCCGCAGCCGTGAATTCCCCACCCGACCATGCACGTCGCTCCCGACCCAGGACCATCGCGCCGGTCGGTGGCCCGGGAGGGGCGCGGCCGGAACTGGATGCTGCAAGCGCACATTGTCGCGCCGGCGGCCCCGGGCTTGGCAAGCCCCTGACTAGGCGGCTGGCGTCAGCCGCGCATACCAGGCCTCGATCTCGGCCATCCGTGCGTCGGCGCCGAAGCGCTCCAGCGCATAGGCCTGACGCGGCGGTGGCGCGTCCAGCAGCGGGCGCAGGGCCGCCGTCAAGGCCTTCGCATCGCCGATCGGCAGCAGCGGGCGCCCAATCACCTCGGCCAGATGGCGCGCGCCCTCGCTGGCGCTGGCGAGGACCGGCAGGCCGCTGCGCATGGCCTCCAGCAGCACCAGGCCGAAAGGCTCGTTGCGGGCCGGGCTGACGAAGACATCAAACGCCGACAGCCAGTCCGAAGGGCGTTCGACGAAGCCCGGCATCAGCACCTCGGTCGGGGCCGAGGCGCGCAGGGCTTTCCAGGCGCTGCCGGCACCGACCAGGGCCAGCCGCGCGCGCGCCGGAGCCGGCGCCAGCTGACGCCAGGCATCGAGCAGCACGTCCATGCCCTTGCCCGGCTCGGCGCGGCCGAGCGCGCCGATCAGCAGGGTGTTCGCCTCCAGGCCCAGCTCGGCGCGCAGCCGTTCGCGGGCGCCCGCGTCGAAGCCCGGCGCCTGGGTCCAGTTGTCGATCTGCACGCTGCGCGCGCGCAGGGCGTCCGGAATTGCCGGCAGCTGCCAGGGCGCGATCGCGATCAGCCCATCGAGATCCGCATGCTGCTGCGGCTTGTAGTGGATGTGCAGGGTGGCGACCCGGCGCAGGCCGGGCAGGCGCAGGCCGCGCAGGGCGCGGCAGCCGCCGCTCAGATGCGCGTGGGCGACGTCCGGGCGCTGCTGCTTCAGCCAGCGCCGCGCCCGCCAGCGCGACAGCCATTCGCCGCAGTCGACCACCTGCACCTTGGGCGAGAGCCGATGCGCGATCGCATCGGCGCGCTGCTCGAAGGCGCAGTGGCGCAGCAGTACCGTCACCTCGTGGTGTTCGGCCTGCGCGTTCGCCAGTTCGACCGCATAGCGCTCGCTGCCGGCGAAGCGGCGGGTCAGCAGCAGGTGGGCGATGCGCATCAGCCGTCCTTGCCCGGGCGCAGCTCGATACCGAGGTCGCGCAGCTTGCGGTACAGATGCGTGCGCTCCATGCCCACCGCCTTGGCCAGCTTGCCGACGCTGCCCTCGCACTGCTCCAGCCAGTGCAGCAGATAGGCGCGCTCGAACTGGTCGCGGGCTTCGCGCAGCGGCTGCGAGAAGTCGGCGCGGAAGCCGCCCTCGTCGCCGCTGGCGGCACTGGCTGCAGGCGCCGCCGCAGGCCGACGACCGAGCGCGGATTCCACCTCGCTGGCCTCGATCTGCTCGTCGCCGCCCAGCACCAGCAGGCGTTGCACCAGCGCGCGCAGTTCGCGCAGGTTGCCGGGCCAGCCGTGGGCGGCCAGGCGCGCAGCAGCGGCCTCGCTGAAACGGCGCGGCGGCAGGCGGTCACGGCTGACGAAGTGCTCGGCCAGGGCCTGTGCCTGCGCCAGTACGTCGGCGCCGCGCTCGCGCAGCGGCGGCACGCGCAGCGGCAGCACGTTGAGCTGGTAGTAGAGGTCCTCGCGGAGCCGTTGGCCCGCAAGTTCGGCTTCGAGATCGCGGCTGCTGGCGGCGATCACGCGCGCGCGCAGCGGCACCGGCTGGCGGCCGCCGACGCGCAGCAGTTCGCGGCGCTCCAGCACGCTGGACAGGCGCAGCTGCAGCTCGGGGCCGAGCTCGGTCAGCTCGTCGAGATACAGGGTGCCGCCTTCGGCGCGTTCGATCAGGCCGGGCACGCTGCCGCTCTCGCCCTCGGAACCGAACAGCGTCGCCGCGGCCGCCTCGTCAGCGATCGCCGCACCGGCGACGGTGACGAAGGGCTGGCCGGCGCGCCCCGAGTGCTCGTGCATCCAGCGCGCGAGCCCTTCCTTGCCGGTGCCGGCTTCGCCGAGCAGCAGCACCGGCGCATCGACGCCGGCCAGGCGTTCGAGCTGCGCGCGCAGGCGCTGCATGACCGCCGACTCGCCCAGCGGTGCCACCGATGGACTGAGCTGACGACGCAGGGCCTGGTTGTCGGCGCGCAGGCGCTGGGCTTCGAGCGCACGCTCCAGGGTGATCAGCAGCTTGGCCAGGGTCACCGGCTTCTCGATGAAGTCGTAGGCGCCCAGCCGCGTGGCCTCGACCGCGGTTTCGATGGTGCCGTGGCCGGACATCATCACCACCGGCGTGTCGTCACCGGCGGTCTTCCACTCGCGGAGCAGGGCGATGCCGTCGGTACCGGGCATCCAGATGTCGAGCAGCACGGCATCGAAGCGGCCTTCGCTGCGTGCTGCGCGCGCCGCCTCGGCATGCTCGGCGGTCGCTACCGCATAGCCCTCGTCCTCCAGTACTTCGGACAGCAGCTGACGGATATCGGGCTCGTCATCGACCACGAGCAGGCGGGCATTGGGCATGGGCGGACTTCCTGCGGAGCGTCGCCAAGAGCGCAGGGCGGACGCGAAGCCTGCAAGGATAGCGGCAGGTCGGGTGCGCGTGTCGCGCAGCGACGCTGGCGAATGACGCGAGCAGCAAGTCGAAGCCCACACCGTGTGATCGCGGTTTTCCGCCCCTTCGTCCGCGCGTTCGCCTCTGGCTCTGCGTTCGCGTCATCGACGCTTGGTGCGCCACAGGCGCACCCTATGCGGATCGGGGCTGTGGCTTCGATCGGGCGAAGGCGTCTCTCTTGGTCGTAGGGTGCGCGTGTCGCGCACCAAAGCTGGCGGATGACGCAAAAGCCGCGCCGAAGCTCACACGTGATCGCGGTTTTCCGCGTCCGCGTTCGCGCGTTCGCCTCTGCCTCTGCGTTCGCGTCATCGACGCTTGGTGCGCCACAGGCGCACCCTATGCGGATCGGGGCTGTGGCTTCGATCGGGCGAAGGCGTCTCTCTTG